>Ga0247818_10001020_pt1 | contig 17580 bp, 20 predicted proteins | sample 13C_Glucose_Day1_FD_192424 | JGI IMG/M metagenome (GOLD analysis project Ga0247818, IMG submission 192424) | Soil microbial communities from agricultural site in Penn Yan, New York, United States - 13C_Glucose_Day1 | ecosystem: Environmental > Terrestrial > Soil > Agricultural land | place... | reverse complement strand
CTCTCCGACGCACTCGCGCGCCTGCCCCGGCAGGCCTGAGTCGGCCCCCTTAGCTCAGTCGGCAGAGCGTTTCCATGGTAAGGAAAAGGTCGTCGGTTCGATTCCGACAGGGGGCTCTGGGAAGGCGCTTTGCGGCGTCTCGCCCCGAGGCGGGGTAGCTCAGATGGTTAGAGCGCACGACTCATAATCGTGAGGTCGCGGGATCGATGCCCGCCCCCGCTACAGCCGGATTTCAGGAATGACCCTGAAGTCGCGTATTCTGTTGCGTCGCCGCGCTTTGCGCTGCGGCAGACAGATCTCCACCCGTAGTTCTCCGAGAGCAGGTTGCCCCGTGGCTAGCAAGAGCGCAGACGTCCGCCCCAAGATCACCATGGCGTGCGTGGAGTGCAAGGAGCGCAACTACATCACCAAGAAGAACCGTCGGAACAACCCCGACCGCCTGGAGATGAAGAAGTTCTGCCCGCGCGACGGAAAGCACACCGTGCACCGCGAGACCCGCTGAACCACCGACGGCACAAGCCGTCCCGAAGCCGCCCGGACCACTCGGTCCGGGCGGCTTTTTGCATGCCCCCTAGAGTGGTCGCCATGGCTGTGAACGCTGACTTCGTGGGGCGCACCTACCCGCCCAGTGGACCGTATGCCGTGGACGCGGCGGCGCTGAGCGCCTTCGCGGAGGCGGTGGGCTCGTCCGATCCCGTCCACCGCTCTGCGGAGGCCGCCCAGGCGGCGGGGTACCGCGATGTCATCGCCCCCCCGACCTTCGCCGTCACCCTGGCGCAGGAGTGCGACCGACAGCTCATCGAGGACCCCGAGGCGGGCATCGACTTCTCGCGCGTGGTGCACGGCGAGCAGCGGTTCATCCACCACCGGCCCATCACGGCGGGCGACGAGGTGCTGGGCACCCTGAGTGTCGACAGCGTTCGCGAGACCGGCGGGCACGCCATGGTCACCACCCGCACCGAGCTGGCGACCACGGCCGGCGAGGCGCTGTGCACCTCGACCTCGACCATCGTGATCCGGGGAGGGGAGTGAGCATGGGCGTGCGCACCCTGGCGCAGACTGCTGTCGGCGACACCTTCGGCCCGGTGACCCTTCCGGTCTCCCGCGAGACCCTCGTCGCCTACGCCAACGCCTCCGGCGACCAGAACCCCATCCACCAGGACGAGGCCTTCGCGCGCTCCGTGGGGCTGCCCGACGTCATCGCCCACGGCATGTGGACCTTGGGGGCAGCCGGCTCGGTCGTCGAGGAGTGGGCCGGCGACGGCGGGCGTGTCGTGGAGTTCGGCACCCGCTTCACCAAGCCCGTCGTGGTCCCCGCAGGCGGAGGTGAGGTCGAGGTCTCCGGGGTCGTCAAGGCCCTCGACGAGCAGACCCGCCGTGCGACCGTCGAGCTGAGCGCCACCAGTGGCGGCGCCAAGGTCCTCGGCCGCTGCCTCGCCGTCGTCCAGCTCGACTGATGCGCGAGCAGGAGGGCGTCCCGCTCGCGGACCTGACGACGATGCGGGTCGGTGGACCCGCCGCACGGCTCGTGACCGCGGAGACCACCGATGAGGTCGTCGACGCCGTCCGCGAGGTCGATGACGCCGACGAGCCCCTGCTGGTCCTCTCCGGCGGCTCCAACGTCGTCATCTCCGACGAGGGGTTCGCGGGCACCGTCGTGCGGATCGCCAGCTCGGGCGTGGCCGTGGAGTCCGCCGACTCCTGCGGGGGGGTGATGGTGCGGGTCGCGGCCGGCGAGGTCTGGGACGACGTGGTGGCCCGCGCCGTGTCCGAGGGCTGGTCAGGCATCGAGGCGCTCTCCGGCATACCGGGGTGTGCCGGGGCCACCCCGGTGCAGAACGTCGGCGCCTACGGCCAGGAGGTGGCCCAGACCATCGCGTCGGTGCGGGTCTGGGACCGCGACGAGCAGCGGGTGCGCACGTTCTCGAGCCTGGAGTGCGCCTTCACCTACCGGCACTCGGTCTTCAAGGCGCACCCGCGGTACGTCGTGCTCGACGTGCTGTTCCAGCTCCTGCCCACCGAGCTGTCCCAGCCGCTGGGCTACGCCGACCTCGCCCGCCAGCTCGGCGTCGGCGTCGGGGACCGCGTGCCGCTGGCCGAGGCCCGGGGCGCCGTGCTGGAGCAGCGTCGCAACCGGGGGATGGTGCTGGACGCGGGCGACCCCGACACCTGGAGCTGCGGCTCCTTCTTCACCAACCCGATCCTGCGGGTCGAGCAGTTCGAGGCGCTCGAGGCCCGGGCTGCCGAGCGGCTGGGCGAGGGTGGTCCCGTGCCGCCGCGCTTCGCGGACCCGGACGGCAACATCAAGACCAGCGCGGCCTGGCTCATCGACCAGGCCGGCTTCGGCAAGGGCTACGGGCTGCCCGGCCCTGCCGCGCTGTCCACCAAGCACACGCTGGCCATCACCAACCGGGGCGGCGCCAAGGCTGGCGACATCGCAGCCCTGGCCCGCGAGATCCGCGACGGGGTGCGGGAGGCCTTCGCCATCACCCTGGTCAACGAGCCCGTCTTCGTGGGCCACTCGCTCTGACCTGGGTGGTCCGTCGCCGCGCAGTCAGCGCTCGGGCGCGGCCAGCCAGTCGGCGATGTCGTCCCGGGTGGTCTTCTTGAGCGGCTCCGGGGCCCGGCTTGCCTCCACCGACCCGAGCGCCAGGCGGGCGAGCTCCTCGTCGGAGAAGCCCAGGGCCTCACGGGCGCTCTCGTACTGCGCCACCAGCCGCGAGCCGAAGAGCAGCGGGTCGTCGGCGCCGAGCGCCACCGGTATGCCGGCGTCCACGATCTCGCGCAGCGGCACCTCGGCCGCGGTGGCGTAGACCCCGAGGGCCACGTTGCTCCCCGGGCAGACCTCGAGGGCGACACCGCTCTCGGCCACCATCTCCAGGACCCGGGGGTCCTCCGCGCTGCGCACGCCGTGGCCGAGGCGGTCGGGCCACAGGGCCTCCAGCGTCGTCTCCACCGCGGCCGGCCCCAGCAGCTCGCCCGCATGGGGGACGAGGGCCAGCCCGGCGCGGCGGGCGATCTCGAAGGCGCGGGAGAACTCCTCGGTGACGCCGCGCCGCTCGTCGTTGCTCAGGCCGAAACCCACCACGGACCCGGGCCCCTCGCCCGCATGCTGGGCGGCCAGCCGGGCCAGGACCCGGGCGTCGAGCGGGTGCCTGATGCGGCTCGCGGCCACCACGACCGCCACCTGGGTGCCCTCCTCGGCGGAGGCGGCGCGGGCCTCGTCCAGGACGATCTCCAGGGCAGGGGTGATGCCACCGACGAACGGCGCGTAGGACGTCGGGTCCACCTGGATCTCCAACCAGCGCGAGCCCTCGGCGGCGTCATCCTGCGCGGCCTCGCGCACGATGCGGCGCATGTCGGCCTCGTCGCGCACGCAGGCCCGGGCGGCATCGTAGAGACGTTGGAAGCGGAACCACCCGCGCTCGTCGCGCGCGCTCAGCCGCGGGGGCCAGGAGGTCATCAGCGAGTCCGGAAGGTGCAGTCCGTGCTTCTCGGCGAGCTCACGCAGCGTCTCGACGCGCATCGAGCCGGTGAAGTGCAGGTGCAGGTGAGCCTTGGGGAGGTCGCTGACCAGGCGCGGCATGCCCGCAGTCTGTCACCCGCGAGGACCCGGGCGGGGCGTCACGCCACCTGCCTTGCCTGCCGTCCCTGCCTGACTGTCAGCCCTGCCGCTGTCGGGCTACTCCTCCTCGATGACGTGCATGGCGGCCTCCTCGGCAGAGGCGCCCGCACCGTCGATGCCCGCGTCGCGGCCGGTCATCTCCGAGTCGGTGTCCTCGTGGGCGCCCTCGTCGGGAGCCACGAGGCGACCCGCCCTGCGGTCGCCCACCTCGGCGTCGCCGATGAAGTCGTCCTCGGCGGCGATGGAGTCGGGGTCGTCGCCGCCGATGCGCTCGTCATCGAGGTTGTCCAGTCCGCTCTCGTTCTCGGGGGCCCCGTAGGCGCTGCCGGGGTCGGGCTCCTCCTGGCGGATGCGCTGGTCGATGGTCTCCCCGTGGGCCTGCTCGGAGGCCGTGGTGCCGTAGGCGTCGACGCCCCGCGTCTTCTCCGGGGGCGAGTAGCCGCGGTCCAGGGTGTCCTCGACACCGTCCTGGATGAGGGTGTCCTCGGGCTGCAGCTGGTCCTCCTCGTCGAGGCTGTAGCTGCCGAGGTCGTTGTCGTAGTTCTCGCGGCCGGACTGATCGCTCATGGCCTCAGTCTGTGCCGAACCGCGCAGGCCCGCAAAGGGACAAACGACCCTCAGACCCCCGTGGCGCCGGGCTGGTCGGGCTGGTCTGTCAGGAGCTTCTCGGCGGCGGCCAGGCGCACGCAGGTGGTCACGGCCTCCATCGCCGCCGTGACCTCGGGCAGCTCGGGGAAGGTCGGCGCGAGGCGGATGTTGCGGTTGTCGGGGTCGTTGCCGCGGGGGAACGAGGCTCCGGCCGGGGTCAGGGCCACACCGGCCTCCTTGGCGAGCTGGACCACGCGCGAGGCCGTGCCGTCCACGACGTCCAGGCTGACGAAGTACCCGCCGTGGGGGTGCGTCCAGCTGGCGACCCCGAGGCTGCCCAGGCGCTCGGAGAGGACCCGCTCCACCTCGGCGAACTTCGGCGCGATGATCTCCCGGTGCCTGACCATGTGGTCGCGCACGCCCTGGGCCGAGCCGAAGAACTGGGCGTGGCGCAGCTGGTTGACCTTGTCAGGCCCGATCGACCCCTTGGAGAGGTGGCCGAGGTACCAGGCGACGTTCTCGGTGGACGCCGCCAGGCAGGCCACGCCGGCGCCGGCATACGTGATCTTCGACGTCGAGGCGAACATGATCGGCCGGTGCGGGTGGCCGGCCGCAGCCGCCAGGCCGAGGATGTCGGCGCTCTTGGCCTCGTCCTCGGTCAGGTGGTGGAAGGCGTAGGCGTTGTCCCAGAAGATCTTGAAGTCGGGGGCGGCCGTCTCCATGGAGGCCAGCCGGGCCGCCACCTCGAGCGTGGTCACGGAGCCGGCCGGGTTGGCGTAGGTCGGCACGATCCACATGCCCTTGACGCTCGGGTCGCTGGCGGCGAGGCGGGCCACAGCCTCGGCGTCCGGGCCGTTGTCGAGCATCGGCACGGTCAGCATCTCGATGCCGAAGGACTCGAGCATCGTGAAGTGGCGGTCGTAGCCCGGCACTGGGCAGATGAACCGGACCCGCTCCTCCTGGGACCACGGCCGCGGTGAGTCCACGCCTCCGTGCAGGAGCAGGTCGACCAGGCAGTCGTGCATCATCGTGAGGCTGGAGTTGCCGCCGGCCACCACCTGCGCCGGGTCGACCCAGAGCAGCTCCGCGAAGATCCCACGCAGCTCCGCCAGCCCCTGCAGGCCCCCGTAGTTGCGCACGTCCGTGCCGCTCGCGTCCACGTGCCCCCGGGGAAGGGCGAGCAGCTCGTTGGAGAGGTCGAGCTGGGCCGAGGCAGGCTTGCCCCGGGTGAGGTCCAGGCTCAGGGAGCGCTGGCGCAGCGCGTCGTAGGCGGCGCGCTCCTGGGCGGCGAACACCTCGAGCTGCTGCCGCGACAGCTCGGCGAGGGGGGTGGTGGTGTCGATCTGGTTGGTCACCCCGCCATGCTCCCAGACCCACCGGGTATGCCGCCGGTCCCGTCCGCAGCCCGGGCACCGCCTGCGGAGCAGTGCCCCAGCGCCGTCGCCGCCGCGCTGGGTCCCGCGAGTTCGCGTCTCGGGGCGCCCGTCACGTATGCTTCTGCATCGGTTGACTTCGGCCATGCTTCCGGCGTGCCCGCGAGACGTGCGCCAGGTCAACCTCCCGGCACCAGCCGCCCCTGGTCGGTGTCGTAGGGCAGTGGCTCAATTGGTAGAGCACCGGTCTCCAAAACCGGCGGTTGGGGGTTCGAGTCCCTCCTGCCCTGCGTTGTAGGACGAGCACAGCAGGACCATCGGAGAAGAGGCATCGTGACGGACGTGAGCGCGCAGACCCGCGGCTCAGGTCGCACCGGTCGCAAGGGCGACAGGCGCGGCAACCCGGTTTCGCGGTTCTTCCGCTCCCTGAGCCTGTTCGTCAGCCAGATCCTCGACGAGCTGCGCAAGGTGGTGCGCCCGACCCGGTCGGAGCTGGTGAACTACACGATCGTCGTGATCGTGTTCGTGACGTTCATGATGGCCCTGGTCTCGGTGCTGGACTTCGTCTTCACCAAGTTCGTCCTGTGGGTCTTCGGCGGCTAGCGCCACGCGCCTGCGCCGCCAGCCGGGCGGCAGTACACCCTCCGGCGAAACAACGAAGGAAGTAGGTCATCAGCGTGTCCGACCAGTGGACCACCGAGAGCGACAAGGTCGCCGACGGCACTGAGCAGTCCGTCGAGGACCTCGCGACCCCCGACACCGAGGCCGCCGACGCGGTCGCGGCCGACGTCACCCCCGAGTTCGCCACCGCCGACGAGGCCGCCGAGGCTCCTGTCGAGGACCAGGCTCCCGCCGAGGAGAGCGCCGCCGACGTCGACGCCGCCCCGGTCGACCCGGTCAAGGAGTTCAAGGACAAGCTCGCCAGCCAGTTCGGCGAGTGGTACGTCATCCACTCCTACGCGGGCTACGAGAACCGCGTGAAGGCCAACCTCGAGAACCGCATGACCTCCCTGAACATGGAGGACTACATCTTCCAGGCCGAGGTGCCCATGGAAGAGGTCACCGAGATCAAGAACGGCCAGAAGAAGCTCGTCCGCCGCGTCCGGATGCCCGGGTACGTGCTGGTCCGGATGGACCTCACCGACGAGTCCTGGGGCGCCGTGCGCCACACCCCGGGCGTCACCGGCTTCGTCGGCAACGCCCACCAGCCGGTGCCGCTGAGCCTCGACGAGGTCTTCACCATGCTCGCCCCGTCCGACCTCGGTGCCACGACCGCCGCCGGTGCCCCGGCGGGCGCCCCCGGCAAGGCCAAGGAGGTGGCTGTCGTCGACTTCGAGGTGGGCGAGTCGGTCACCGTCATGGAGGGGCCCTTCGAGACCCTTCCGGCCACGATCTCCGAGATCAACCCCGACACCCAGAAGCTCAAGGTGCTCGTCTCCATCTTCGGCCGGGAGACCCCGGTCGAGCTCTCGTTCAGCCAGGTCGCCAAGATCTGAGCGAGCGGCTGCAGCCCTCGGCGCCCCGATGGTGCTGCAGACACTGCAACCGGGTCATCGCCCATGGCGTAGGCCCACATCCCAGGAAAAGGACCCGAAGTAATGCCTCCCAAGAAGAAGAAGATCTCCGGCTTCATCAAGCTGCAGATCCAGGCCGGTGCGGCCACCCCGGCCCCGCCCGTCGGGCCGGCGCTCGGCCAGCACGGCGTCAACATCATGGAGTTCGTCAAGGCGTACAACGCTGCGACGGAGTCCCAGCGCGGCAACGTCATCCCCGTGGAGATCACGGTCTACGAGGACCGCTCCTTCACCTTCATCACCAAGACGCCTCCGGCCGCTGAGCTGATCAAGAAGGCTGCTGGCGTGCCGAAGGGCTCCGGCGAGCCGCACAAGACCAAGGTCGCCCGGCTCAGCAAGGACCAGCTGCGCGAGATCGCCGAGCAGAAGATGCCCGACCTGAACGCCAACGACGTCGACGCCGCGATGAAGATCATCGCCGGCACCGCCCGCCAGATGGGCATCGACACCGAGCTCTGAGAGCCCTCAGGCTCACCCCGGTAGCCGGCCCACCGGCATACCGGCCGTGGCAGGACCAGCGCTGGTCCGTCTGACCACATCTCCGCATCACACACATCAGGAGCAGAAATGAAGCGCAGCAAGGTTTACCGGGCCGCTGTCGAGAAGATCGACCCGGCCAAGGCCTACGCACCGCTGGAGGCCGTGCGTCTGGCCAAGGACACCGCCGGCACGAAGTTCGACGCGACCGTCGAGGTTGCCATGCGTCTGGGCGTCGACCCGCGCAAGGCCGACCAGATGGTCCGCGGCACCGTCAACCTGCCCCACGGCACCGGCAAGACCGCTCGGGTCCTGGTCTTCGCCAACGGTGACAAGGCAGAGGCGGCGCGCGAGGCGGGCGCCGACTACGTCGGGTCCGACGACATGATCGAGAAGGTCTCCGGTGGCTGGCTCGACTTCGACGCCGTCGTCGCGACGCCGGACATGATGGGCAAGGTCGGCCGTCTCGGAAAGGTGCTGGGCCCGCGCGGCCTGATGCCGAACCCGAAGACCGGCACCGTCACGATGGACACCGCCAAGGCGGTCACCGACATCAAGGGCGGCAAGATCGAGTTCCGCGTCGACAAGCACAGCAACCTCCACTTCATCATCGGCAAGAGCTCCTTCGACGAGAAGGCGCTGGTGGAGAACTACGCCACGGCGCTGGAGGAGATCCTGCGTCTGAAGCCGTCCGCGTCCAAGGGCCGCTACATCGAGAAGGCCACGATGAGCACGACCATGGGCCCGGGCATCCCGCTGGACTTCACCCGTACCCGCAACCTGCTGGTCGAGGACGAGGCCACCGCCTGACCCTGGTCGATACGCGAAGAGCCCGCCACCCCACCTGGGGTGGCGGGCTCTCTGCCTGCCACCGGACGGCGTGGCCGACGCCCCCGCCCGAGGCGATTTGGCCCAACGCGTCCGGGCCCGTACGCTTGAGCCCGACCAGAGACCGCACGGTTGTCTTGCGCCCTCCAGGGCACGAGACCGAAGGTCCCGCTGAAGCGGGGCGCCAGCGCAGGCCACGTTCTACCGGACACCACCCGGCTCGCCGGAGGGTATGCCGTGTGCCCCGTGCCCTGCGCCGGGGCCTTCTTCATGTGTGGCCCTCGCCGCGTGGTCGTCCACAACGAAGGGAGGCCACATGGCAAAGGCTGACAGGGCTGCCGCCATCGCCGAGCTGACGGACAAGTTCCGCTCCTCGGGCGCGGCCGTGCTGACCGAGTACCGCGGTCTGTCGGTGAAGCAGCTCACCGACCTGCGCAACTCGCTGCGCGGCAACGCGACCTTCGCCATCGTGAAGAACACGCTGACCGAGCTCGCCGCGAAGGAGGCCGGAGTCACGGCCTTCGAGGGCCAGCTCCAGGGCCCCTCCGCCATCGCCTTCGTCGAGGGCGACGCGGTCGAGGCGGCCAAGGGCCTGCGTGACTTCGCCAAGGCGAACCCCCTCCTCGTGATCAAGGGTGGCGTCCTCGACGGCAAGACCCTGACCCCCGAGGAGATCACGAAGCTCGCGGACCTCGAGTCCCGCGAGGTTCTCCTGGCCAAGCTGGCTGGCGCCCTGCAGGCGTCCCTCAGCCAGGCCGTCTACCTCTTCGCGGCGCCGCTGTCGCAGACCGCCCGTGTGGTCGACGCGCTGCGCGCCAAGGTCGAGGCGGAGGGTCCGGCTGCTGCCGCTCCCGCCGCGGAGGCCACCGACGAGGCAGCTCCGGCTGCCGAGTCCACCGAAGACGTCGCCGAGGGTGGCGACGAGAGCTGACCTCGCGGGGGCGACCCCGTCGAGCACGCTCGATCACAACCAAACCGCCACTCACGGCATACGAATAAGAACGAAAGGACGCCCACCATGGCGAAGCTCTCCACCGACGAGCTCCTTGAGGCCTTCAAGGAGATGACCCTCATCGAGCTCTCTGAGTTCGTGAAGCAGTTCGAGGACACCTTCAACGTCACCGCTGCGGCCCCGGTTGCCGTCGCGGCCGCTGGCGCCCCCGCCGGTGGCGGCGAGGCCGCTGCCGCCGAGGAGCAGGACGAGTTCGACGTCGTCCTCGAGGCTGCTGGCGACAAGAAGATCCAGGTCATCAAGGAGGTCCGCGCGCTGACCTCCCTCGGCCTCAAGGAGGCCAAGGACCTCGTCGACGGCGCCCCCAAGCCCGTCCTCGAGAAGGTTGACAAGGCTGCGGCCGAGAAGGCCAAGGAGGCCCTCGAGGGCGCCGGGGCCACCGTCACCCTCAAGTGACCTGAGGTCCCTCTCGGGACCGACGCACACCGCGAAGGCGGGTCCGACCACCACGGTCGGGCCCGCCTTCGCGCGTCCCCGGGGCCCTGCTCCCCGCCGCTGCCGGCCACCTGCCGGCGGCCCGCTCCCCGTAACCTCGCCCAGCCCCCGTCGTTGACCAGCGTGAACCGGGGCCCTCGCGGGCAGTAGCAGCATTCTTCACGACGAGGTGAGCAGTGGGCGTTGAGATCAAGGTCGAGGGACTGACCAAGCGGTTCGGGTCCCAGACGATCTGGGACGACGTGACCCTCACCCTCCCGGCGGGCGAGATCTCCGTCATGCTCGGCCCCTCGGGCACCGGCAAGTCGGTCTTCCTCAAGACCCTCGTCGGGCTGCTGAAGCCCGACGCCGGCTCGATCTGGATCGAGGGCAAGGACCTGACCCGGCTGCGCGAGCACGACCTGTACGAGGTGCGCAAGCTGTTCGGGGTGCTCTTCCAGGACGGCGCACTGTTCGGGTCGATGAACCTCTACGACAACGTCGCCTTCCCGCTGCGCGAGCACACCAAGAAGTCCGAGTCGCAGATCCGCGCCATCGTGATGGAGAAGATGGAGCTCGTCGGGCTGCAGGGCGCCGAGGGCAAGCTGCCCGGCGAGATCTCGGGCGGGATGCGCAAGCGTGCCGGCTTGGCGCGGGCCCTGGTGCTCGACCCCGAGATCCTGCTCATCGACGAGCCCGACTCCGGCCTCGACCCGGTGCGCACGGCCTTCATCAACCAGCTGTTCGTGGACCTCAACGCGCAGATCGCGGCGACCTTCCTGATCGTCACCCATGACATCAACACCGCGCGCACGGTGCCTGACAACATCGGGATGCTCTACCACCGCCACCTGGCGATGTTCGGGCCCCGCGAGATGCTGCTCAGCTCCGAGGAGCCGGTCGTGCGCCAGTTCCTCAACGCCCAGCGCATCGGCCCGATCGGCATGTCCGAGGAGAAGGATGCCGACGAGCTCGCCGCGGAGTCGGGCCAGGAGCTCCCGCCGCTGCCGCCCATCGCGCTCCAGCTCGAGCCCTCCGACGGCACGGTGCGGCGGACCGCGCGCCCGGCCGGCCAGTGGTGCCGAGAGAACGGCGTGACCCCGCCGCCCGGGTCCTTCCAGTCCGGCAATGTCGGCGTCCCGGGCCACAGCCACACCCCCGAGCTGGCTGGGGGGATGCTCCCGTGAGCAACCCCGCCATCGGTGCACTGCGGCAGAGCGGTTCGCTGTTCGCGCTGATCCTCGACGTCTTCCGCGCGCTGCCCCGCCGTCCGTTCCAGACCAAGGAGTTCATCCAGCAGTGCTGGTTCATCGCCTCGGTCACGATCGTCCCGACGGCGCTGGTCTCGATCCCCTTCGGCGCCGTCATCGCGCTGCAGCTGGGCACCCTGACCCGGCAGCTGGGCGCGCAGTCCTTCACCGGGGCCGCCAGCGTGCTGGCCGTCATCCGGGAGGCCTCACCCATCGTGACGGCCCTGCTGATCGCGGGGGCCGGGGGGTCGGCCATCTGCGCCGACCTGGGCTCGCGCAAGATCCGCGAGGAGATCGACGCGATGGAGGTGCTGGGCATCAGCCCCATCCACCGGCTGGTCGTGCCCCGCGTCTTGGCCGCGATGCTGGTGTCGCTGCTGCTCAACGGCCTGGTCTCCGTGGTCGGGGTGGCCGGCGGGTACTTCTTCAACGTCATCATCCAGGGCGGGACCCCGGGCGCGTACATCGCCTCGTTCACCGCGCTGGCCCAGCTGGCCGACCTGTGGACCAGCGAGATCAAGGCGGTGATCTTCGGCTTCATCGCCGCGGTCGTCGCCTCCTACAAGGGACTGACGGCCGGCGGTGGCCCGAAGGGTGTGGGCGAGGCGGTGAACCAGAGCGTGGTCATCACGTTCATGTTCCTGTTCGTCATCAACTTCGTCGTCAGCGCCGTCTACTTCCAAGTCGTCCCGCAGAAGATCTGAGCCGGAGCAGACGATGAGCAGAGCCAGTCAGCTTGCAGCGCGCCCCGTCGAGGCCCTGGACAGCCTCGGCGAGCAGATGCGCTTCTACGTGCGCTCCCTCGCCTGGAGCGGGCGGACCCTGCGCCGGTACAAGAAGGAGGTCGTACGGCTGCTCGCCGAGGTCTCCCTCGGCTCCGGGGCGCTGTCCGTCATCGGCGGCACCGTCGGCGTCATCGCCTTCCTCGCCTTCTTCACGGGCAGCCAGGTCGGCCTGCAGGGCTACTCCTCGCTGAACCAGCTCGGCACGGGCGCCTTCACCGGCTTCGTCTCGGCCTACCTCAACACCCGCGAGATCGCGCCGCTCGTCGCCGGGCTCGCCCTGGCGGCCACGGTGGGCTGCGGCTTCACCGCCCAGCTGGGCGCGATGCGGATCTCGGAGGAGGTCGACGCCCTCGAGGTGATGGGCATCCCGTCGCTGCCCTTCCTCGTGACGACCCGCATGATCGCCGGTTTCGTCGCGGTCGTCCCGCTCTACGTCCTGGGCCTCCTCTCGTCCTACGGCGCCACCCGCTTCATCGTCACCGAGTACTTCGGGCAGTCCAAGGGCACCTACGACCACTACTTCCACCTCTTCCTGCCGCCGATCGACGTGTTCTACTCCTTCGTCAAGGTCATGGTCTTCGCCGTCGTGATCATCCTGATCCACTGCTACTACGGCTACACGGCCTCGGGCGGCCCGGCCGGGGTGGGCGTGGCCGTCGGCAAGGCGGTGCGCACCTCGATCGTGGCCATCAACATCGTCGACTTCTTCTTCTCGCTGGCGGTCTGGGGCGCCTCGACCACGGTGAGGATCGCGGGTTAGCCATGGCGCAGACGAATGCCACCAACGTCGGGCCGGCCAGGGGCGTCATCTCGCGGCTGGGCGACCGCGCCTACGGCGTCGCCTTCCTCGTGGTCGTCGCCGCCCTCGTCGGCCTGTCCATCGCCTCCTTCCAGAAGGTCTTCACCGACGTCGTCATGGTGACGCTGGAGACCGACCGCATCGGCTCCCAGCTCCAGGAGTCCAGCGACGTCAAGATCCGGGGGCTGATCGTCGGCGAGGTGCGCAGCATCGCGACCACCGGCGACGGAGCGCGGCTCTCGCTCGCGCTCAAGCCCGAGATGGTCAGCGAGATCCCGGCCGACGTCTCGGCGCGGCTGCTGCCCAAGACGCTCTTCGGCGAGCGCTACGTGGACCTGGTCCCCCCGGCGGGGGCGCCGGGCGAGCCGATCCGCGACGGCGCGACCATCCGCCAGGACCACACCACCGTGGCGATCGAGCTCGAGAAGGTCTTCGACGACCTGCTGCCGCTGCTGCGCACGGTGCAGCCCGAGAAGCTGGCGGCCACCCTCAACGCCCTGGCCAGCACCCTCGACGGCAGGGGCACCCGGCTCGGCCAGAACCTCGTGCTGGTCGACCGGTACTTCACGAAGCTCAACCCGCACCTGCCCGCCATCCAGGCGGACATCTCGGGCCTGGCCGACCTGGCCAGCACGTATGCCGTGGCGGCCCCGGACCTGGTCCGTGCGGCCACCGCCCTGATCACGACCAACAAGACGATCGTGGAGAAGCAGGACGCACTGAAGGGGTTCTTCGCGGGCACGGCGGGCTTCGCCAACACGACGGCGGACTTCCTGCAGGGCAACGGCGACCGGATCATCCAGGCCGGCCGCATCAACCGCCCCAGCCTCGCGGTCTTCGCGAAGTACGCGCCCGAGTACCCCTGCATGGCCACGGCGCTGGCCAACTGGGTGCCCAACATCGACGGCGCCTGGAAGAACGACACCTTCCACATCACGCTGGAGATCAACCAGCAGCGCGACGGCTACCAGCCGGGCGAGGAGCCCGCGTGGGGCGAGAAGCGGGGGCCGCACTGCTACGGCCTGCCCGACAGCTACGGGAACCAGGCGCACCCCCGTCCGGGGATGACCTTCGACGACGGCACCAAGGGCGGCGGCAACGGCGCCAGCAGCGCCCTGCCGTCGGCGTTCCTCGGCCGCTCGGGTGCCGGCATCGCAGACGTCGACTCCGGCCTCGCCGGGACTGAGGAGGAGCAGAAGGTGGTCGCAGCGCTGCTGTCGGCCGACGGCGGCGAGCCGTCTGCCATCACGACCCTGCTCGCGGGGCCGATGCTGCGCGGAGCGGTGGTGAGCCAGCGATGAAGACCACCCCCAGCCTGGTCAAGCTCATCCTCTTCGCCCTGACCACCCTGCTGGCCACGGGGACGCTCGCGGCGACCATCGCCAACGTCCAGCTCGGCGACAAGGCCACCTACAAGGCCGTCTTCAAGGACGTCACGGGCGTGGCCACCGGCCAGGAGGTCCGGATCGCGGGTGTCCGGGTGGGCGAGATCGAGAAGGTCTCCGTCCACTCGGACCGCACCAACGCCCTGGTGGAGTTCAGCGTCGCCAAGACGAGCGTGCTGACCGAGGGCACCCTGGCCACCATCAAGTACCGCAACCTGGTGGGGGAGCGCTACCTCGCCCTCACCCAGGGGGTCGGCGGGTCGAGGGTGCTCAAGGACGGCGCGATGCTCGGGCTCGACCACACGCAGTCGGCCCTGGACCTGACCGTCCTGTTCAACGGCTTCAAGCCGCTGTTCGCGGCCCTGTCGCCCAAGGACGTCAACGAGTTCTCGGGCGAGATCATCGCCGTCCTCCAGGGCGAGGGCGGCAACATCAACTCCCTGCTCGCCAAGACGGCCTCCCTGACCTCGACCCTCGCCGACCGCGACGCGGTCATCGGCCGGACCATCAGCAACCTCAACGCGGTCCTGAGCACCGTCGACGAGCACGACGCCGCGCTGAAGAGCCTCATCGACCAGCTCCAGCGCTTCGTCTCCGGCCTCGCCGAGGACCGCAAGACGATCGGCGCCTCGCTGACGAACATCAACTCCCTGACCGCGCAGACCGCGGACCTGCTCCGCGTCACCCGCCCGGCCATCAAGGACGACATCGCCAACCTGCGCCGGCTCTCGACCACCCTGAACAAGCCGAAGAACACCGCCACCTTCGAGCGGTTCCTCTCGACATCGCCGGAGAAGATCACCCAGATCACGCGGACGGCGACCTACGGCTCGTGGTTCAACTTCTACCTGTGCCGCTTCGACGGCACCGTCAAGCTGCCCACAGGGCCGGTGTCCCCGTCGTATGCCGTGTCCGCTGCGAGGTGCTCATGAGCGTCCCCTTCCGCGAGCGCAACCCGGTCCCCATCGGGGCCGTCGGCCTGCTCGTCATCGCCCTGACGTTGTTCCTGGCCTTCAACGTCCAGAGCCTGCCCCTGGTCGGCGGGGGCGCGGAGTACCGTGCCGCCTTCACCGAGGCCGGCGGCCTGCTCAAGGGCGATGACGTGCGCATCGCCGGGGTCAAGGTCGGCAAGGTCAAGTCCGTCGACCTCGCCGGCGACCACGTCCTGGTCGACTTCCGGATCACCGAGGACGTGGCGTTCGGACCGCAGACGGCCGCCTCGGTGCGCATGAAGACGCTGCTCGGGCAGAAGTACCTCTCCCTCGAGCCCCGCGGTGGCGGGCAGATGAAGGAGGGGACGGAGATCCCGCTGGAGCGCACGATCTCCTCCTACGACATCGTCAACGCCTTCACCGACCTCGCCCAGACCGCCGAGCGCATCGACACCGGCCAGCTGGCCACCTCCCTCAACGTCATGGCCAAGGAGTTCAAGGACAGCCCGCCGCACGTCCGGGCAGCCCTGGACGGCCTGACCCGGCTCTCGCGCACCATCGCCTCGCGCGACGCGGAGCTGCAGCGCCTGCTGGCCTCGGCCAACTCGGTCAGCGGGACCGTGGCCGAGCGGAACAAGGCACTCGAGACCCTGATCAAGGACGCCGACCTGCTGATGACCGAGCTCAACGCCCGGCGCGACGCCATCCACACCCTGTTCACCAACACCTCGGCCATGGCGCAGCAGGTGACCGCGCTGGTGCGTGAGAACCGGGCCGAGCTCAAGCCGGCCCTGGACCAGCTGACGAAGGTGCTGGCCGTGCTCGAGAAGCATGAGAAGGACCTCGGCGACACCATCGCCGCCATGGCGCCGTTCACCCGGCTCTTCTCCAACGTGCTCGGCACCGGGCGCTGGTTCGACACCTACATCGCCAACCTGACCGTGCCGGTCGGCGCTCCGGGAGCGGGCAAGTGATGGCCCGCCGCCGCCTCGCCCTGCCCCGGCTGCCCGCCATCGGCCTGGTCCCCCGGGTCGTGGCCGCGCTGGTCGTCGTCGCCCTCGTGGCCGGCGCCTATGCCTTCTGGCCCCGCGACGAGCGGGTCCACGTGACCGGCGAGTTCCAGCGCGCCGTCGGGCTGTTCCCGGGCTCCGACGTCCGCATCCTCGGCGTCGAGGTCGGCCAGGTCACGTCGGTCACGCCCAAGGGCGACACCGTCCTCGTCGAGTTCGAGTTCGACAAGAAGTACGCCGTCCCCGCGGACGCCAAGGCGGCGGTGGTCGCCCCCTCGCTGGTGAGCGACCGCTACGTCCAGCTCTTCCCGGCATACACGGTCGGCCCGAAGCTGGCCGACGGGGCGCGGATCGGCAGGGACCGCACGGCGGTCCCGGTCGAGCTCGACCGCATCTCGCAGAGCCTGGACGACCTGCTCGTCGCCCTCGGGCCCGAGGGCGCGAACAAGGAGGGCGCCTTCTCGCGCCTGCTGGACACCGGCGCCGCCAACCTCGACGGCCAGGGCCAGAACCTGCACGACATGAACCGCGACCTCTCCAAGGCGCTGACGACGCTGTCGGGAGGCCGCGACGACCTGTTCGGCACGGTGAAGAACCTCCAGAGCTTCACCACCATGCTGGCCACCAACGACCAGCAGGTGCGACGCCTGAACCACGACCTCTCGAGCGTCTCGGTGCAGCTCGACGGCGAGCGCGACGACCTCTCGGCGGCCCTGAAGAACCTCGCCATCGCGCTCAACGAGGTCTCGACGTTCGTGCGGGACAACCGAGCCGGCGTCAAGACCAACGTCGCCCAGCTCACCGCGGTGACCAGCACGGTGGCCAGACAGCGGGACGCGCTCGCCGAGACCCTGACCAACGCGCCGGTGGCGATCAGCAACCTGCAGAACGCCTACAACCCCAAGACCGGCACCCTCGACACCCGCAACAACGCCCAGCAGCTCGACGACCCCGCGCTGCTGCTCTGCTCGCTGGTGACCGGTCCCACGGGCACCGGGAACACGGACCTGTGCAAGAGCCTGGGCGGCCTGTTCGCCCCCCTGGCCCAGGGCCTCAAGGGCGGTGGGGGCGGCGTCAAGCTGCCGCTGAACCTGCTGTCCGCCGTGCCGGCCGGCGCCTCCAGCGGGGCCGGGGACCAGGGCGGCGCGGTGACCCTTCGCGGGGCGGACCCGACCCTGGGCGGACTCCTGGAGGTGGGCAAGTGAGCACCAGATACTCGCGTATGCCGCGGGCGCGCCTGCGCCGCGTGGCCGCAGCTGTCGTCGCTGCCGGGACGGCGGCGGCCCTGGCCGGGTGCCAGGGGGCCTACGACCTGCCGCTGCCCGGTGGCGCGGCGGCGCACGGGGACGTCTACCGCGTCACGGCGGAGTTCGCCGACGTGCTCGACCTCGTGCCCCAGTCGTCGGTCAAGGTGGACCAGGTGACCGTGGGGGCGGTGGAGTCCATCGAGCTGAACGGCTGGACCGCCCGCGTGACCCTGCGCCTGCCCAAGAGCGTGAAGCTGCCCGACAACGCCATCGCCGAGCTC
>Ga0247818_10001019_pt1 | contig 17581 bp, 16 predicted proteins | sample 13C_Glucose_Day1_FD_192424 | JGI IMG/M metagenome (GOLD analysis project Ga0247818, IMG submission 192424) | Soil microbial communities from agricultural site in Penn Yan, New York, United States - 13C_Glucose_Day1 | ecosystem: Environmental > Terrestrial > Soil > Agricultural land | place... | reverse complement strand
TCACTTCGTTCGGGAGCGGCAAGCTGCAAGCTGCAAGCTGCAAACAAACCGCGTAGACAGAAACTGGTGTTACACCGCCAACCCGCTTTTACTGGCGGCTTGACACTTGCAGCTTGTAGCTGCCGCCCAACAAACTCAGAAAAACTCGGTGTAGCGCGCGATCTCCCAGTCACTCACATGGCGGCTGTATTCCACCCACTCCATGCGCTTGAGCTTGATGAACTCGCCCACGATCTGCGGGCCCAGCACTTCGGCGAACAGCGGGTCGGCTTCCAGGGCGTCGCACGCTTCCTTGAGCGATTGCGGCAAGGTCTTGATGCCCCGCGCGGCGATTTGCTCCAGGCTCAGGCTGTAGAGGTTTTCATTGCAGACGTGGTCGATTTCCAGCTGACGGTCGATGCCGTCCAGGCCGGCGGCGATGATCGCGGCGCTGACCAGATACGGATTGCAACCGGCGTCCGGCAGGCGGAACTCCAGGCGGCCATACGGCACCCGCACCATCGCCGAACGGTTGTTGGCGCCGAAGGCAATGAAGGCCGGGGCCCAGGTCGCGCCGGACAACGAGTTGCCCACCACCAGCCGCTTGTAGGAGTTGACCGTCGGCGCGGCAAAGGCACAGAGCGCCGGGCCGTGGGCGAGCAGACCGGCGGCGAAGTGATACGCCATTTTCGACAGGCCCATGCCGCTCGGATCGCTGGCGTCATGGAACAGGTTCTTGTTGTCGGCACTGCTGATCGACAGGTGAAAGTGCATGCCGTTGCCGGCGCGTTTCGGATCGGGCTTGGGCATGAACGAGCAGATCATGCCCAGGTCATTGGCGATCTCACCGGCGGCCATGCGAAAGAAGGTGAAGCGATCCGCCGAGGTCATGGCGTCGCTGTAGGTGTAGTTGATCTCGAACTGGCCGTTGGCGTCCTCGTGGTCGATTTGATAGACCTCGAAATCCACCGCCTGCAGGGCTTCGGTCAGCCGCTCGAGGAACACCCGGGAGCGCGACAGGCCTTTGTAGTCGTAGCAAGGCTTGTCCAGGTTGTCGCTGAGGTCGACCAGTTGCAGCTTGCCCTGTTCGTCGCGGCGCATCAGGTTGAATTCGGGCTCCAGGCCGGTGTTGAGGGTCCAGCCCTTTTCTGCCAGGCGTTGCACTTGTTGCTGCAATACATAACGGCTGTCATAGGGATGGGGTTGGCCGTCGACATGGCCCACGCACACCACCCGCCCGTAACCCGGCTGCCAGGGCACCGGGGTCAGGGTGGACAAGTCGCCGCGGGCCATGAAGTCCGGACCGTGAGGCTCCATGCCCATGCCGCTGATCGCGAACCCGGCAAAACCCGCCCCTTCTTCGGCGACGGTCTTGAGCCCGCAAATCGGCACCGATTTGGTCTTGGCCGCACCATGAATATCCACAAACTGCGCAAGCACGTACTTGATTCCGTGCTTGTCGATGATGCGCTGGGTTTCTGCTGGCAACATTGCTCGTCACTCCTCGCGAAAGGCAAAACATTGTGGATTGGCCTTGACTGTCTTTTTATTCCTAAAAAGAAAGTTAGTTTCCCAATAGGAATGCAAGGGCCTTGCCAGATTCGCGAGTGCGCCGTTGAAACGTCGAGAAAAGCGCTTTTGTACTGTATATATGGGAAAATTCTTTTCCCCGTGGGAATACGCCCAGCGGAATGGGCGCCGAGGGCCAATGATTTGCACTTTCTCAGTGCGAAACTAATATTACTGAACGGAAAGTGTGCAGGACTGATGACTATGCCGACCGAAACCGCACCGCGTCTCAAGCTTGAGCAATACCTGGGGTTGCAGATCAAGCGCCAGCGCCAGGCGCAAGACCTCAAATTGTCCGATGTGGCGAAGATTGCCGATATCAGCCAGGGCATGTTGAGCAAGATCGAGAACGCCCAGGTGTCTACCAGCCTCGAGACCCTGAGCCGGCTGTGCGATGTGCTGGGGCTGCCGTTGTCGAAGTTGTTCAGCGAGTACGACCAGCAGGATGGCAGTGCGTTGCTGGTCAAGGCTGACCAGGGGATGGAAGTCGTGCGCCGGGGGACAGAGAAAGGTCATACCTACCATCTGCTGAACCACACCCGTGGGCCGAAGAAGAGTTTCGAGGCGTATATGGTCAGCATGGATGACGCGAGCGAGGAGTTTCCGACCTTCTCGCATCCGGGGACCGAGTTTCTTCATCTGCTTGAAGGCGAGCTGATTTATCGGCATGGCAACCAGCTGTATCGGATGGAGGCCGGGGACAGCCTGACGTTCGAGGGGGAAATTCCCCATGGGCCCGAGGAGTTGGTGCGGGTGCCGATCCGGCTGTTGTCGATCATGAATTACGGGAGTGACAAGGAATAGGATTGAGCATTCCCCTGTAGGAGCGAGCTTGCTCGCGATGGACGTCAACGATGACGCGGGCTGTCTGAATGCCCGCATTGTCTGGACGTCCATCGTCGGAACGCCGCCCGGACCAAGCTCGCTCCTACAGTGACATACCGAGCCTCAGGTTTCGCCTGCGAAACCACCGAAAAAATTCCTGCCAGTTAAAAAACTTTCCCGAACCCCCTAGACGCCACCTCCCCTTCCCCCGTATAAAGCCATCAACAGGAATAATTTATTCCCTACAAGAAACCGCGCTCAAGGATGAGCCCTGCTGTCCGCTGACATTTTTTTCGCTATGCGATGAGCTGCCGCCATCATCCCGAGGACGTGTCATGCAACACGAAAAAAACCATTTCATCATCAAGATCACCTGTCCCGCGGTGTCCGGCATCGTCGCCGCCGTCACCACCTACCTGGCGGACAACGGTTGCTACATCGGGGAGATGGCGCAATTCGACGATGATTTCAGCGGCCGCTTCTTCATGCGTGCAGTCTTCCGCTTCAACGACGGCCACCCGGGCGACATCCAGCAGATCAAGGACGGTTTCACCGACGTCGCCCAGGCGTTCGACATGACCTGGGAACTGCACGACACCCGCGAACCGATGCGCGTGCTGCTGATGGTCAGCAAGTTCGACCACTGCCTCACCGACCTGCTCTACCGCTACCACAAGGGCGAGATGGACATGACCATCACCGCCATCGTCTCCAACCACCTCGACCTGCGGCCCATGGCCGAACGCGAAGGCATTCGCTTCATCTACCTGCCCGTGACCAAGGACACCAAGGCCCGGCAGGAAGCCGAGCTGATGAAGATCGTCGACGACACCGGCACCGAACTGGTGGTGCTGGCGCGCTATATGCAGATCCTCTCCGACGACCTGTGCAAGCAACTCTCGGGCCGGGCGATCAACATTCACCACTCGTTCCTGCCCGGCTTCAAGGGTGCCAAGCCCTATCACCAGGCCTACCAGCGCGGGGTGAAACTGATCGGCGCCACCGCCCATTACGTCACCAGCGACCTCGACGAGGGCCCGATCATCGAGCAGGAAGTACAGCGCGTGGATCATGTCTACCTGCCCGACGACCTGGTCGCCACCGGCCGCGACACCGAAACCGTGGCCCTGTCGAAGGCGGTCAAGTACCACCTCGAACACCGGGTCTTCCTCAACCAGGACAGAACGGTGATCTTCCGGTGAACGCCTACACATTGATCGACGGCAAGGCCGCGGCTGCCCGGGTGCTGGTTCAAGTCCGCAAGGACGTGGACAGCCTGCGCGAGCAAGACATTCAACCGGCGCTGGCTGTGATTCTGGTGGGCTGCGACCCGGCCAGCCAGGTCTACGTGCGCAACAAGATCCTGCGTGCCGAAGAGGTGGGCATCCGCTCCGTGGAGCATCGGCTGTCCGCGGACACCAGCACCGCACAATTGCTGAACCTGATCGCCACATTGAATGCCGACCGCTCGATCAACGGCATTCTCCTGCAGTTGCCGTTGCCGGCGCACATGGATGAATTGCGCGCCCTGGAGGCCATCGCCCCGGACAAGGATGTCGACGGTTTCCACAGTCAGAACGTCGGCGGTCTCAGTCAGGGTCGCACGGTACTCGCCCCTTGCACGCCCAGCGGTTGCCTATATTTGCTGGAGCAGACCTGCGGTGATTTGAGGGGCAAGCACGCGGTGGTGATCGGCCGCTCGAACATTGTCGGCAAGCCCATGGCCGCCCTGCTGCTCAAGGCTGACTGCTCGGTGACTGTGCTGCATTCGCGCAGCCGCGATGCGCAGGCCCTGTGCCGTCAGGCCGATATCGTCATCGCCGCCGTGGGTCGGCCGCGACTGATCGACGCCAGCTGGCTCAAGCCCGGCGCGGTGGTGATCGACGTCGGCATCAACCGCATCGACGACGCGGGTCGCAGCCGCCTGGTGGGCGACGTCGACTTCGACAGCGCCCTGCCCCATGTCGCGGCGATCACGCCGGTACCGGGGGGCGTCGGCCCGATGACCATCGCCTTCCTGATGAAAAACACCGTGACCGCGGCCCTTGCGCAACACCAGGCTCAACGCAGCCAATCGGAGGCCCCATGCCATTCAATCTATTGAAATACGGGCTGAGTTCGGAGTACCCGGTGGACGTGGATCTGCCGCCACCGAAGGAACTCAAGGCGAGCTATGACGTGGTGATCATCGGTGCCGGCGGCCACGGCCTGGCCACCGCTTATTACCTGGCCAGGTATCACGGCATCACGAACATCGCGGTACTGGAGAAGTCCTACCTGGGCGGCGGCAATACCGCGCGCAACACCGCGGTGATCCGCTCCAACTACCTGACCAGCGAAGGCGTGCGTTTTTATGCCGAGTCGGTGCGGATGTTCCAGTCGCTGTCCAACGAATTCGATTTCAACATCATGTACTCCGAGCGCGGCCAGCTGACCCTGGCCCACACCGACGCCACGGTACGTTCGTTCCGTCAACGGGCCGAGGTCAACAAGCACTTCGGCGGGCGCACCGAGATGATCGACCGCCAGCAGATCCGCGAGCTGGTGCCCAGCCTCAACCTCGATCCCGGCCATTTGCCGGTGATCGCCGGGCTCTGGCACATCGACGGCGCCACCGCGCGCCACGACGCCGTGGCTTGGGGCTATGCCAAGCAGGCCGCCAAGCGTGGCGTGGAAATCCACCAGCTCACCGAAGTCCAGGACCTGATCATCGAGAACGGCGCCATCACCGCGGTGAAAACCAACCGCGGCACCATCAAGTGCGGTTGTGCGGTCCAGGCGATTGCCGGTCACAGTTCGTTGCTGATGGCCAAGGCCGGGATCCGTTCGCCGATCCAGACCTTCCCCCTGCAAGCCATGGTCACCCAGCCGTTCAAGCCGTTTCTCGATCCGCTGGTGAGTTCCTCCGCCCTGCACTGCTACGTGCAACAGACCAGTCGTGGCGAGGTGGTGTTCGGCGGCGGTTCCGATCCCTATCCGCTGTTCAATACCCGCTCCACCCTCGACTTGAAGGAAAGCCTGCTGGCCCACGCGATCGAGATGTTCCCGTTCCTGGCCAACGCCAAGCTGATGCGCCAATGGGCCGGGATCACCGACATGACCCCGGACTACAGCCCGATCATGGGCCTGTCACCGGTGAAGAATTACTACCTCGACGCCGGTTGGGGCACCTGGGGCTTCAAGGCCACGCCTATCTGCGGCAAGACCATGGCTGAGCTGGTGGCCAGCGGCGGCAAGGTGCCGGAGCTGATCAAACCCTTTGGCCTGGAACGTTTCTCGACCTTCCAGCAAGTCAACGAAATGGGCGCCACGGCGGCCAGTCACTGACGGAGAGCGGACTATGAAAATCATGACGTGCCCGCTCAACGGGCCCCGCAATATCAGTGAGTTCACCTATGGCGGTGAATTCAAACCCATGCCCGATCCGCTGACCTGCAGCGACGCCGAATGGGCCGACTACGTGTTCAACACCGACAACCTCGCCGGCGTGGTGCGCGAGTGGTGGATGCATACGCCATCGAGCTACTGGTTCCTGGCGGAACGTCACACTGTCAGCGACGAGATCCTGCGCACCTTCGACCCTAAAGAACTGTTCACCACCCGCGTCGACTTCAGCGCCGCCAAGGAGATCGCCGGATGAATCGCCTACCCGCCCCCATGGGCTTGCTGATCGACCGTGATCAGCCGCTGGATTTCAGTTTCGACGGCCACCGCTACCAGGGCTTGCAAGGCGACAGCATCGCCAGCGCCCTGCTGGCCAACGGGCGCTTCCTGATTTCCCGTTCATTTAAATACCATCGCCCCCGCGGCCCGCTGACCATGGCCGGCCAGGACGCCAACAGCCTGGTGCAACTGCCCCAGGAGCCGAACGTGCTGGCCGATGCCCACGCCCTGTCCGCCGGTTTGCAGGTCACGGCGCAGAACGTCAACGGCTCGCTGGACAACGACAAGGACGCCTACCTCGGCAAGTTCTCGAAATTCATGCCGGTGGGCTTCTACTACCGCTCGTTCTACAAGCCCAAGGGCATGTGGAAAATCTGGGAACCGATCATTCGCAAGAAAGCCGGCCTCGGTGTGCTCGACCTCACATTCCAGCCCGAGTACTACGACAAGGCCTACCTGTTCACCGATGTCGCGGTGATCGGCGCCGGGCCAGCCGGGCTGCATGCGGCGCTGACGGCGGCCAACGCAGGGGCCAGGGTGTTGCTGATCGAGCAACAGCCGGTGCTCGGCGGTTCGCTGACCTATGCCCGCTTCGATATCGAAGGCAACCGGGCCGAGACCCTGCGCCGCGAACTGCTCGCTGCGGTGGAGCAGCACGCCAATATCCACATCCTCACCGAAGCCACTTGCAACGCCTGGTTCACCGACAACTACCTGCCGGTGATCCAGGGCAAACGCTTGTACAAAGTGCGTGCCCGGCAGTGCCTGGTGTGCAGCGGCGCCTTCGATCAACCGGTGGTCTTTCGCAATAACGACCTGCCGGGGGTGATGCTGACCAGTGCCGCGCAACGGCTGATGAAACTGTATGCGGTCAAGCCGGGCAATCGCGCCGTGGTGCTGACGGGCAACGATGACGGTTACCTCGCCGCGCTGGACTTGCACGACCAAGGGGTGGAAGTGGTCGCCGTGGTGGACATGCGCCAGGGGCCTTCGGACGAATCCCTGCTGGGCGCCCTGGCGCAACGCAAGATTTACCGTCAGGGCAACAGCACCGTCTATGAAGCCCTGCACGAGAAAGGCATGCGCCATATCAACGGCGTCGACGTGCGCAAGATCACCGCGCAAGGCCAGGTCGCCGAGAGTGGGCAGCGCCTGGATTGCGATTTATTGTGCATGTCTGCCGGCTACATGCCGGTCTATCAATTGCTGTGCCAGGCCGGCGGCAAACTGGCCTACGACGACCAGCGTGCGGAGTTCACCATCAGCGGCCTGCCACAGCACCTGAATGTCGCAGGCTCGGTCAATGCGCGTCACCGGCTGGACAACGTCATCGCCGATGGCGTGAATGCCGGCACCGAGGCCGCCCTCGCCCTGGGCCTGGCAGTGGGTGCCCAACGCGTCCCCTTCAACGGCGAAGCCCGGGTCAACTTCAATTGGCCGATCTTCCCCCACCCCAAGGGCAAGGACTTCGTCGACTTCGACGAGGACTTGCAAGTGGCCGATATCGTCAACGCCACCCGCATCGGCTATCGCGACGTGCAACTGGTCAAGCGCTACTCCACCGTCGGCATGGGCCCGTCCCAGGGCCGCCACTCGGCGCTGCCGACCGCGCGGCTGGTGGCTTGGGCGACCCAGCGCAACATCAGCGAAACCGGCGTCACCACCGCGCGTCCGCCGTTCGTGGCCGAAAAGCTGGCGCATGTCGCCGGTCGCGCGTTCGACCCGTACCGGCAAACACCGATGCATGCCCGCCACCTGCAAGCCGGGGCGAAGATGATGCCCGCCGGCATCTGGCAACGTCCGGCCTACTACGGCAACGCCAAGGATCGCGACGCCTGCATGCAGGCCGAAGCCCTGCACGTGCGCAACAGGGTCGGCCTGATCGACGTCTCGACCCTGGGCGGTCTGGATGTGCGCGGCCCGGACGCCGCCGAGCTGCTCAACCGGATGTACTCCTTCGCCTTTCTCAAGCAGCCGATCGGTCGCTCGCGCTATGCGCTGATGACCAACGAGCACGGGGTGGTGATCGACGACGGCGTCTGCGCGCGGTTTGCCGAGAACCATTTCTACGTCACCGCCACCACCAGCGGCGTCGACCGGATCTACCAGCAAATGCTCAAGTGGAACGCCCAATGGCGCCTGGATGTGGACGTCGCCAACGTCACTGCGGCCATTTGCGCGATCAACGTCGCCGGGCCCGATTCGCGCAAGGTGCTGGAACAGGTCTGTACCGACCTCGACCTGAGCGCCGAAGGCTTCCCTTACCTGGGCGTGCGTCAGGGCACGGTCGCCGGCATCAAGGCACGACTGCTGCGGGTCGGCTTCGTCGGCGAACTGGGCTATGAGATCCACGTCCCGGCACGCCACGGGCTCAAGCTGTGGGACGCATTGATGCACGCCGGCAAGGCCCATGATATCCGCCCCTTCGGCGTGGAAACCCAGCGCCTGCTGCGCCTGGAAAAAGGCCACGTGATCATCAGCCAGGACACCGACGGCATGACCCACCCGGCAGAAATCGACATGGGCTGGGCGGTCAGCCGCAACAAGCCGTTCTTCGTCGGCCGGCGCTCGGTGGACATCCTCGAAGCCCAGCCGCTGAAACGCAAACTGGTGGGCTTCGCGTTGCCCAAGGGCAGTCTGCAACCCCTCGAGGGCCACTTGGTGCTTAAGGGTCCGGACATCAGCGGCAATGTCACCTCCTGCGAGTATTCCGCCAGCCTGGGCAAGATCATTGGCCTGGCCTATGCCGGCATCGACCAGAGCACCCCGGGGCAACGGATTCCGATCCGTGTCGAAGGCGGCATCGTGGTCCAGGCCGAGGTGGTCAAGTTGCCCTTCTTCGATCCCGCCAACCAACGCCAGGAGCTTTGAGTGATGACCAGTCTGAAAGAACAACCCCGTGTTGGCCGGCAAACCCTGGCGCCGTTGCCAGGCTGCAGCTTGACGGACCTGACCGACCTGTCTCGGGTCGGTTTCCGCGGTGCCCACAGTGCCGAATACCTGCGCGGCCGCGGTTTCGCCCTGCCCGATACACCGAACCGCGCCGTGACTCAAGGCGATGGCAGCCTGGTGGCGCGGCTGTCACAGAGCGAATACCTGCTGCTGGGCAGCCCCGAAGATCAGGGCCAGCGCCTGGCGGATGAAGAAGCCCGCTGGGAGCTCGATCATCAGGCCAACTACCTGCTGCCGCGCCAGGACAGCCATGCCTGGTTTCAGCTGACGGGGGAACATCCAAGTGAGGTGATGGCCAAGCTCTGCGGCGTTGACCTGAGCCCGCAGGCGTTCGGCCCCGGGGCTGTGGCGCAGACGTCGGCGGCCCGTATCAACGTGATCGTGATCAACGCCGGCAGTGCGCGGCAAGCGAGCCTGCACATCCTTTGCGACCGGGCGTCGCAGGCGTATTTCCAGGAGGCCCTGCTGGACGCGATGGAGGAGTTCAAAGCGCGCCATTAAATCCAGGCAAAAAAAAATCCCGGGCAGCTGATGGACGCCCGGGACTTAAAAATGCATAAACCGTGGTGGTGAACGCGGGGCGAATATTACGGAATATTTCGCCCTGTAACAAGATATTTTGACTCACCATCCAGTTACTAATATCTCCAAGTCCTTATATATCCACACTATTTTTAAGGCGACCTACAAAAACCAACGGTATTCCCGTGCACTGATTTCCTGCATGAACGCCAGGTGATCCTGACGTTTGTTCTCGCAGTAGACATCCACGAACTCCGCGCCCAACCCCTCGCGCAATGGCGCATGGCTTTGCATCGATTGCACCGCTTCGAGCATCTCCAACGGGAAATCGATTCCGCTATTGCGGTCCTCGTTGAGTGATGCGATCGGTTCGCGTCCGGCTTGCAGCCCCTGCTCCAGACCCACCAGAATCGCCGCCAGCACCAGGTAAGGGTTGGCATCGGCACCTGACAGGCGATGTTCGATCCGCAGGTTCCGGTCATCCGATTCGGGTACCCGCAGGCACGCGTCGCGGTCTTCGAAACCCCAGCTGGCGCGGTTCGCGACGTTCACCGTGCCGCTCAGGCGTCGCATGGCATTGTGATTCGGCGCAAAGATCGGCATGCAATGGGGCAGTACTTCCAGGCAGCCGGCCACTGCATGGCGCAGGGTGCGCTGCCCATCGCTGGCCAACAGGTTATTCCCGGCTTCGTCGTAGAGGCTGACATGGACATGCATGCCGCTACCCGGATGGTGCAAGTAGGGTTTGGCCATGAAGCTGGCGCGGTAGTCGTGCTTGAGCGCCACGCCCCGGGTGCTGCGGCAGAACAAGGCGGCCCAGTCAGCGGCGCGCAGGCCGTCGTCGAGGTGACCGAAGTTGATTTCGAACTGGCCAGGGCCCAGCTCGGCAGTGATCACCGTGGCATCGATGCCTTGCGCCCGCGCGGTCTCGACCATGTCATCGAGCACCGCTGAAAATCGCGACAGCCGTTCGATATGCATGTTCGGCTGGTCGTCCGCGTCGCCGGTCAGCGGATCGCGCGGGAACCGGGGCAAGCCATCCTGTAACTGCCGATCGAACAGATAGAACTCCAGCTCGAATGCGACCACCGGGAAAATGCCCTTGCGGCCGAGCCGCTCCAGCACCTGCGCCAAGACTTCCCGGGGTTCGAAGACGATCGGTTGTTCGGTGCCGCTGGAGGTGATCAGCATCTGCCCCAGCGCCTGCTGTTCCCAGCCCACCAGTTTCAATGTGCCAGGCACCAGGCGCCGGGGCGCATCCGGATCGCCGTCGTTGAAACAGTAGTCGCCGATCTTGAACAGCCCCCCTTGAGTCCCCAGCAACACACAGTTCTGCGGCAACTTGAGGGCGCTGCCGGCAGCGACCTTTTCCAACATGTCGATCGGGTAGCGCTTGCCGTAGAAATGCCCGGGAATGTCCAGGGAGATCAAGTCCACATATCGTACATCCGGGTAACGCTGACGGAAGGTACGAACCTCGGCGAGCAGATCGGAGCAGACAGCATCCATCGTTGATAGTCCTTGTTGTGTCATCAGGTGTAGACCCACAGCACGCGGGTGAGTCGGTCCGAGAGGTTGCCGTAGCGGCAGTGGGCATGACTGGCCAGCTGAAAACTGTCGCCGGCATGCAGGGTGACCGGCTCGTCGTCAGCCAGCCACAACGTCAGCTCGCCCTCCAGGACATAGCCGCCCTGCTCCGAGCTGTCATTCATGTGCCGGTCGCCGCTGCTGGCGCCGGGTTCGAGCTGGCTTTCCAGCATCGAGAACGAGGCGCGCATTTTTGGTGAAACCAGGATGTCGGTAATGCCGTCGGCGTAGTACAGGGTGCGGCGCTCGTCCGGACGGGTCACCCACGGCAGGGCCATGGGTTTGGGCAGACTGTAGAAATAAGTGGTCGGCACGCCGAGGGTTTCGCTGATGGCGGTCAAGTCCGCCACCGTCGGCCGTGACAGTCCGCGCTCGACCTGGGAGAGAAAGCCCACGGAGCGACCGATCTTGTCCGCCAATTCCTTGAGCGTGTATTTTTTGTGTTTGCGCAGGTCCTGGATCAGGATCGCCAGCGCCGAGATTTCTTCTTGCATGTCCATCCAAAGGCTTCCAGAAAGGGTGCAATTCAAAGGCTGTCGCGCAGTCGGTACCAGGCCTTGCCCATGGCTTCCAGTGGCGCCGCCATGTATTTGCCGCCCGGAAAACTGCCGTTGATCAATCCCTGGTACAGCGCCAGCTCATCCGGCTGCCCCAGTATCGCGTCCGACACGGCACGGGCACCGGCCAAGGTCGGCAGTACACCGTGCCCGGAATACCCCTGCAGCCAGTAAAGGTCACCCCGTCGACCGATGTCCGGTGTGCGCTTGAGGGTGAGGTCGATGTGTCCGCCCCAGGCGAATTCCAGTTCGACGCCCTTGAGCTGGGGAAACACCCGCTCCAGGCAGGGCCGGGTCGCGGCGGCGATGTCCCGGGGCATTCCACCCAGGTAGGTGCAGCCACCGCCGAACAGCAGGCGGTTGTCCGGGGTGCGGCGGAAATAATCGAGTACGAACTGATTGTCGGTGACGCACACATTGCTCGGTAACAGCGCGCTCGCCTGTTGTTCCGTGAGCGGCGCCGTGGCCACCTGGTAGGTGCCGACCGGCAACACGCAACTGGACAGCGTCGGATCGAGCCGATCGAGATAAGCGTTGCACGCCAGCACCAACACATCGGCCCGAACGCGACCGCGCCCGGTGGTGACCACGTACCCATTGCCCTCTTCGCGGTAACTCAGTGCCTGACTCTGCTCATGGATGCGCCCACCGGCACGCTCGATGGCGGCGGCCAGGCCGAGTGCCAGTTTCAACGGGTTCAGGTGCCCGCCTTCCGGGTCGAACAGGCCCGCCTGATAGCGCTCACTGGCGACCCATTGCGGTAATTGCGCACAGGGTATGAACTGCAACCCGTCGTGGCCCCATTTGTGGCTGGCCTCATGCTGCCACTCGGTGAGCAGATTGACCCGTCGCGGCATCACCGAGGTCCAGAGATGACCGGGCCGATAATCACACTCGAAATCGTGCCGTGTCGGCAATGCGCGCAACTCCCGCGCCGCCCAGCGCATGCCGTCCCACAGTCGCCGCGCTCGTTCATAACCCAACGCTGCTTCCAATGGCGGCATGTCGCACGACCAACCGAGGATGGCCTGTCCGCCATTCCGTCCCGACGCCGCCCACGCCACCCGGCTGGCTTCCAGCATGGTCACGCGCTTGCCGGCCAGGGCCAGTCGCAGCGCGGTATGCAGGCCGCTGAAGCCGGCGCCGATGACCAACACGTCGGTGTCCTGCTCCCCTTCCAGGGCAGCTCGATCGACTAACCGGTCCGCGCAGCTGTAGGCGTAGTAACTGTCGACATGCTGGTTGGATTGTTGAAACATGCGGGCCTCATGAAATTTTATATTTATAATTTCATGAAAAAATACAGGTTAAATTTCACAGTAGCAACCTTTGAGCCGGAAAAAAGGCTATTCACCCCATTCCGGGAAATACCGATAACTGTAGGAGCCAGCTTGCTGGCGATGGACTCAAGCGCGCCGCGTTGAGCCAGATGGAACGCGTTATCGTTAACGATTATCGCGAGCAAGCTTGCTCCTACAGGGCGCCGCGTTGAGCCAGATGGAACGCGTTATCGTTGACGTCCATCGCGAGCAAGCTTGCTCCTACAGGGCGCCGCGTTCAGCCAGATGGAACGCGTTATCGTTAACGATTATCGCGAGCAAGCTTGCTCCTACAGGGCATGTCATGCGATAGGGATCAGCGGGTCCGCAGCGGCCCATGCCGTTTCGCGATTGGCTACCGGTGGGTAGATCCACTGGGTGTTGATCTGCGTCTTCAGCGCCTTGCCTTCCTGCCTGACCAGCTTGACCTGGCGATCCCAGCCTTCGGTGTACACCGCGCCCCAGGCCCCCAGGTCCAGACAGGTCACATATTTGGGCTGGCGGTACGGCGTCGGGTCCACGCCCAGAATCTGCGCGGCGACGTTGTTGCCGGCATGGCGGCCCAACACGATGGCGTGCTGGCACGTCATCAAGGCGTAGTTGCCGATGTCGTCAGTGGCGGCGTAGGCGACATCGCCGGTGGCGAAGATGTCGTCCTGGCCGATGACTTTCAGGTGGCTGTCCACGTGCAGCCGGCCCAGGTGATCGCGTTCGCCGGGGATCTGCTCGGTCAGCGAGCTGGCCCGCACGCCGGTGGTCCAGATCACGGTGCTGGCGTCGATACGCTGGCCGTCGCTCAGGTTGACGCCGCTGGCGTCGATGGCGACCACCGAGGCTCGCAAGTGCCATTTCACTCCCGTCTCGAGGCTGGCTTCTTCGATCGACCTGGCGATCTCGGGCCCCATGGATCCGCCGATTTTCTCGCCGCGATCGACGATGATCACTTCGATATCGGCCTCGTCACCCAGGATCGCCCGCAGGCGCGCCGGCATTTCAGTCGCCGTTTCAATCCCGGTGAAGCCGCCGCCGGCGACGACCACTGTGTTGCGGGCTTTGCTGTGCGGCAGGTTGGCCAGGGCGTTGAGGTGGTTTTCCAGGCGCACGGCCTGTTCGATCTGGTCGACGTCGAACCCATGTTCGGTCACACCCGGAGTGCTGGACTGCGCCAGGCGGCTGCCGGTGGCCAGAACGAGTTTGTCGTAGCTGCACACCTGTCGGGAGCCCGAGGCATCGATGTAGCCCACGCGCTTTTGCTCCACATCGATGGATTCTGCAGCGCCCTTGATGAACTTGACGCCGACCGCATCGAACAGCTCGCCGATCGGCGCCGCCAGTTGGTGCGCATTCGGTTCATAGAAGCGCGGACGAACACGCAGCTCGGCCTGCGGGGCCAACACGGTGACTTCAACGTCGTTGTGAGCATGGATATCGAACAGGCGGGTCGCGCTCAACGCCGTCCACATGCCACCGAAACCTGCGCCGATTACCAGAATGTGCTGTTTCATTTTCAACTCCGGGGGAAGACCAAATGATGAGTTCGCCAGCGGTCGTACGCTTGCCAGTGCCGACCGAACAACTACGACTGTATTGATCCGAGTTATATTGCGCAATAGTTTTTTTTTGATGGTTGCTATCGACGCGCTCGATTGCTCAACACCCTCAACCCCCAATAAGTACTGTGCCATTCAGCGCGTATGAGGCGCGTTGCCTGACGCTGGTCCAGCTGATAATATTTACGACAACATTAGTCGGAGATACCAATGTCTCTTTACAGCGCTGGCGTCGAGTACGGCATTCATTGCCTGATTTTTCTGGTGGGGAACCACGGGGACACCCGTGAGGCGAGCGTGCGTGACCTCGCCGAGCTGCAAGGCGTGCCTCTGGACTACCTGGCAAAAATCTTCACCCGGCTGGCCAAGGCAAAACTGGTGGTGGCCACCGAGGGCGTGCGCGGCGGGTTCAAGCTGGCCAGGCCTGCGGACGAGATCAGCGTGCTCGATATCGTCAATGCCATCGACGGCCAGAAGCTGATCTTTGATTGCCGCGAGATTCGCGGGCGGTGCGCGTTGTTCGAAGGCGCCACGCCCGACTGGGCGGTGGCCGGTCCCTGCGCGGTCCATGGGGTGATGATGACGGCGCAGAAACGCATGGAAGAAGCCCTCGCCCAGCAGACCATCCTGGATCTGGCGCGCAGGGTCGGGCGCAAAGCCCCGCCGGAATTCGGCGTGCAAGTGGAGCACTGGATGAACGATCGTCGGGAAAAGAAGAGCGCTGCAAACGCTCAGGCAAGCGACGACACCCTCATCCAGGTGAGCGAGATCCGCGACTGAATCCTACAAACAGTCTCGCACGGCCTGGCGCAGCGCCCCGGATTTGGCCCAGGGCGGTCCCTGATAAAGCGATACGCGGCTGCCGTCTTTCGATTTCACGATATCGAGGATCTCGTCGGCCGTGATGATGCTCGGTGCCGTGATCCGATAGCCATTGGAAATCCCCGCCTGAGTCGAGTTGGGCACCACTTGCTGCCAGGCCGGCAGGACGCAGGCGGCGTATTCTTTTGGCGGTTTTTCGCTGTACTTGCTGACATTCGGTTCACCCGGCACCACTGAAGCGGGCAACGAACAGCCCGCCAGCAACGCCGCCCCCAAGCCCCCGATCAACATTCGCATGACACTTCCCTTTCCTGAAAAGGGGGCAATGTAGCGCGTCGCCGACCAGACATCCATCCATTGAACAGAACTCAGTGAGGGGCATTTGTATCGCCCGACTCCGGATACGACCTGGCGTTCAGATAGGTCATCCACCGTTCGTAGGCATCATGCTGCCATTGAGTGACCCGCTCCCATTCCGGGCCGCTCAGCTGATGAGCAGAAATGAGCTGCATCATTTCCGTCGTGGCCGCGTCGAGATCGACTATCAGTTCATGGGCGTGAAATCGGAAATCATCGGTAGTCGTCATTTGATAGGGCCTCGTCACAGCAAAAAAGTGGCTACTTCAATACGACACCCACCTGGCAAATTCGCGTTATTTACCCGACAGAAGGAAGCGCCTTTCATCCCTAACCTTTAACGCAGACCACCTGACGCAGGGTATGCACCACTTCCACCAGCTCGCGCTGCGCCTGCATGACCTTGTCGATATCCTTGTAGGCCATCGGAATTTCATCGATCACTGACGCATCCTTGCGGCACTCCACATGCGCCGTGGCGCGGATCTGATCGTCGACGGTGAAGGTGTTTTTCGCTTTGGTACGGCTCATGGTGCGGCCGGCGCCGTGGCTGCAGGAGCAGAACGATTGCTCATTGCCCAAGCCGCGGACGATGAAGCTTTTCGCCCCCATGGAACCGGGAATGATCCCAAGCTCGCCTTTTTTCGCCGACACCGCGCCCTTGCGGGTGACCCACACGTCCTCGCCGAAATGCCGCTCTTTCTGCACATAGTTGTGATGACAGTTGACGGCCTCCAGCGCCACCTCGAATGGCTTGCGTATCACCTGCCGCGCGGCTCCGATTACCGCCTGCATCATCAAGGCACGGTTTTGCCGGGCGAAATCCTGGGCCCAGCCCACTGCTTCGACGTAGTCCGCGAAATGCCGACTGCCTTCTTTGAAATAAGCCAGGTCGCGGTCCGGCAGATTGGCCAGGTGCTGACGCATGTCCGCCTGGGCCAATTGAATGAACAGGTTGCCAATGGCGTTACCGACGCCGCGCGAGCCGCTGTGCAGCATCAACCAGACCCTGTCGGCTTCGTCCAGGCAGACCTCGATGAAATGATTGCCGCTGCCCAGGGTTCCCAAATGGTGGCGGTTGTTGGTGCTGGCCAGTTTCGGGTACTTGGCGGTAATCGCCTTGAACCGTTGATCGAGCGCCGCCCAGGCCTGGTCCGCCTGCTTTGGCACGCTGTGCCACGCGCCTTCGTCGCGGCGACCTCGGCTCAATGTACGCCCGTGGGGAACCGCCTTTTCGATGGCGCTACGCAGCGCGTGCAGGTTGTCGGGCAAGTCGGCGGCGGTCAGCGTGGTGCGCGCGGCGATCATGCCGCAACCGATGTCGACCCCGACGGCTGCCGGAATGATCGCGCCCACGGTGGGGATCACGCTGCCAATGGTCGAGCCTTTGCCCAGGTGCACATCGGGCATGACCGCCAGGTGTTTGAAGATGAACGGCATCTTCGCAGTGTTGATCAGTTGCTGTCGGGCTTCGCTTTCGACCGGCACGCCCTCGGTCCAGAGTTTGATCGGCTTGCCGTCGCGTACTTCCAGCAGTTGCCAGGTAGCTACTTGCATGATTGCGTGTCCACTCGGGATCGGACGAACATAACGCTTCCCCGTCGAAATAGGACTAAAATTTCGTAGCGGAGCTTATCAGGAGGTCATTATGTGGCTTAACGAATCGGAAAACGAACTTCGACGTGATCTGCAAAGCGTCGCCTCGGATTTGCGATGGTCGGCGGTGGAGCTGTTGCGCATAGCGGAACAGTTGCGCCTGGCGGGCAATGATGTGGATGCACACGCAGCCCTGCGCTTGTGCGACCTGTTCCAGGGCGATGAACAGCGATTGGCGGGCTATGCCGAAGAGGTGAAGGCCAAGGCCATCAGTCGAAAACCG
>Ga0247818_10001018_pt1 | contig 17591 bp, 17 predicted proteins | sample 13C_Glucose_Day1_FD_192424 | JGI IMG/M metagenome (GOLD analysis project Ga0247818, IMG submission 192424) | Soil microbial communities from agricultural site in Penn Yan, New York, United States - 13C_Glucose_Day1 | ecosystem: Environmental > Terrestrial > Soil > Agricultural land | place... | reverse complement strand
GATGCGGAAAAATCGGCGAAAAAGCAGAGTCTAGTTGATAAACCACAGCCTTTTGCCGCAAACCCAAACAACCTGATCAAACGCAAAGGCCTGATAGGCGTGGCCGCCAGTAAAACGGATCAGTATCCTAGCACCCTCTCGCCCGCTGACGCTAAGACCACGCGGGCAGCCCCAAAGGTTTAAAAACGAATGAATGCTCTAGCCCGCCGCGCTGCAGGCCTGCTGCTCAGCACAGTTTGCCTGCCCCTTTCGGCCCTCGCGGCCGACCCGCAACCGACTCACGAATTCACCCTCGACAACGGCTTGAAGGTCGTCGTGCGCGAAGACCATCGCGCGCCGGTGGTGGTTTCCCAGGTCTGGTACAAGGTCGGCTCCAGCTATGAGACGCCAGGCCAGACCGGCCTGTCCCATGCCTTGGAACACATGATGTTCAAGGGCAGCGAGAAAGTCGGCCCCGGCGAAGCGTCGTTGATCCTGCGCGACCTCGGTGCCGAAGAGAACGCCTTCACCAGCGACGACTTCACTGCTTATTACCAGGTCTTGGCCCGCGACCGCCTGGGCGTGGCCTTCGAACTGGAAGCCGACCGCATGGCCAGCCTGCGCCTGCCGCCTGACGAGTTCGCCCGCGAAATCGAAGTCATTAAGGAAGAACGGCGCCTGCGCACCGACGACAAACCCATGTCCAAGGCCTACGAGCGATTCAAGGCCATGGCTTACCCGGCCAGCGGCTATCACACGCCGACCATTGGCTGGATGGCCGACCTGGACCGGATGAAAGTCGAAGAGCTGCGTCACTGGTACCAGTCCTGGTATGTGCCGAACAACGCCACGCTGGTGGTGGTCGGCGACGTGACGCCGGACGAGGTCAAGACCCTGGCCCAGCGCTACTTCGGCCCGATCGCCAAACGTGAAGTACCGGCGGCGAAGGTTCCGCTGGAGCTGGCCGAGCCCGGCGAACGCCAGATCACCCTGCACGTGAAGACCCAACTGCCCAGCCTGATGCTCGCCTTCAACGTGCCGAGCATCGCTACCGCCGAGGACAAACGCCTGGTCAACGCCTTGCGACTGATCTCGGCCCTGCTCGATGGCGGTTACAGTGGACGTATCCCGACGCAATTGGAGCGCGGCGAAGAACTGCTGTCCGGCGGTTCGTCGAGCTATGACGCCTATACCCGCGGCGACAGCCTGTTCACCCTGTCGGCAACCCCCAACAGCCAGAAAAACAAGACCATCGCCCAGGCCGAAGCCGGCTTGTGGAAACTGCTCGAACAGCTGAAGACCACCGCGCCGACCAGCGAAGAGCTGGAACGCGTACGGGCACAGGTCATCGCCGGACTGGTCTACGAGCGCGATTCGATCACCAGTCAGGCCACGGCCATCGGCCAACTGGAAACCGTCGGCCTGTCGTGGAAGCTGATGGACAGCGAGCTCGCCGACCTGGAAAGCGTGACACCGCAAGATGTCCAGAACGCCGCCAAGCTGTATTTCACCCGCGAACGTCTCAGCGTCGCCCATGTACTGCCGGAGGAGACGACTCATGAGTGAGCGTAAAAAACCGCGCCTGGCCCTGTTCGGCCTGATCGCCGTCGCACTGGTCGGGTCTGCCGCATTCTATTTTTCCAAGACTGACCAGACCAACGCCAGCGAAGCGCTGGACAAGGCCAAGGCCAGCCAGAAGCTGCAATCACTGACCGAGCTCAACGGCAAGGCGCCGAGCCACCGCAAGCTCGACGTGCAGACCTGGAACACCGCCGAAGGCGCCAAGGTGCTGTTCGTCGAAGCCCGTGAGCTGCCGATGTTCGACATGCGCCTGATCTTTGCCGCTGGCAGCAGCCAGGACGGCGACGCGCCAGGCCTGGCGCTGCTGACCAACGCCATGCTCAACGAAGGCGTGGCCGGCAAGGATGTCAGCGTTATCGCCCAGGGCTTTGAAGGGCTGGGGGCCGATTTCGGCAACGGCGCCTTCAAGGACATGGCGATTGCCTCCCTGCGCAGCCTCAGCGCCGCGGACAAGCGTGAACCGGCATTGAAGCTGTTCGCCGAAGTCGTCGGCAAACCGTCCTTCCCCGCCGACTCGTTCACCCGCATCAAGAACCAGATGCTCGCCGGCTTCGAATACCAGAAACAGAACCCCGGCAAACTCGCCAGCCTTGAGTTGATGAACCGTTTGTACGGCGATCACCCCTACGCGCACGCCAGCGATGGCACGGCGCAAACCGTTCCGGCCGTCACCCTCGCGCAACTGCGTGCGTTCCACCAGAAAGCCTATGCAGCAGGCAACGTGGTGATCGCACTGGTGGGCGACCTGTCCCGCGCCGAAGCCGAAGCCATTGCCGCGCAAGTCAGCGCCGCCTTGCCCAAAGGCCCGGCCCTGCCGAAGATTGAGCAACCCGCCGAACCCAAGGCCAGCATCGGCCACATCGAGTTCCCTTCCAAGCAGACCAACCTGATGCTCGCGCAACTGGGCATCGACCGTGACGATCCGGATTACGCGGCACTGTCCATGGGCAACCAGATCCTCGGCGGTGGCGGCTTCGGTACCCGACTGATGAGTGAAGTGCGCGAGAAACGTGGCCTGGCATATGGTGTGTACTCGGGTTTCAGCCCGATGCAGGCACGCGGTCCGTTCATGATCAACCTGCAGACCCGCGCCGAAATGAGCGAAGGCACCCTGAAACTGGTGCAGGATGTGCTTGCCGACTACCTCAAGACCGGCCCGACCGAAAAAGAACTCGACGACGCCAAGCGCGAACTCGCCGGCAGCTTCCCGCTGTCCACCGCCAGCAACGCCGATATCGTCGGCCAACTGGGTGCGATCGGTTTCTACAACTTGCCGCTCAGTCACCTGGAAGACTTCATGCAACAGTCGCAGAACCTGACCGTCGAGCAGGTCAAGGCGGCCATGAACAAACACCTGAGCACAAACAAACTGGTCATCGTCAGCGCTGGCCCGACCGTGCCGCAAAAGCCGTTGCCGGCCCCTACTGATAAACCTGCCGAGCAACCGCTCGGGGTTCCGGAGCATTAATGGCTACTCGTCCGAAAAAACCTGTCCACAACGTGCATAACGGCGTGAACCAGCTGCGCATCATTGGCGGCGAATGGCGCAGTCGCAAGCTGAGCTTCCCTGACGCTCCGGGCCTGCGCCCGACGCCGGACCGGGTGCGGGAAACCCTGTTCAACTGGCTCGCCCCCTACGTCCCGGGCGCCAAGGTGCTCGATCCGTTCACCGGCAGCGGCGCGCTGTTTCTCGAAGCCCTGTCCCGTGGCGCCGCCATGGGCCAGGCACTGGACGCCAGCAGCCTTGCGGTGTCCAGCCTCAAGGAGCATCTGGGTACGCTGCGTTGCACCACCGGCCAGGTCCAGACCGCCGACGCCCTGCGCTATCTGGAGACCCAGCCAGCGGTGGCCTACGACCTGGTGTTCCTCGACCCGCCGTTCAACCAGAACCTGCTGCCCGCCGTTTGCTCCTTGCTCGAAGAGCGCCAGTGGCTGGCCGAAGACGCCTGGGTGTACACCGAAAGCGAAAGCGCGCCGTCGACCCTCGGCCTGCCGGAGAACTGGCGCCTGCACCGGGAGCAGAAGTCCGGGCGTGTCTACTACTCGTTGTGGCAACGCAGCGCCTGAGGTGCTGGCTGGATGACTATCCCGCAATCGCCTCGCGGACGCCCTACATAGTTACCGCCAGACGCTCGTCCAGATAATCCACAGTGGTTTGCGCAAATACCTGCAAACCACTGAGGATGTACACGGATGAACATCTCCCGCAGCACATGTCTGTTGCTCTTTATCGGATGGCTGCCGCTCTTGGCTGTCGCCACATCACCCCCTTCGACGCAAGCTTTCACCCTGGACAACGGGCTTAAGGTTGTCGTGCGCGAAGATCATCGTTCAGCAGCCGTAACCGCCCAACTCTGGGTGAAAGTCGGCTCAAGCTACGAACCGCCGGGTCAGTCCGGCCTGTCCCATGCCCTCGAGCACATGGTCTACAAAGGCAGCAGCAAGGCCTGCGCCGGAGAGTTTTCCGCAATACTGGAGAAACTCGGCGCCAGCGAAAACGCCTTCACCGGCAAGGACTACACCGTCTATCACCAGACACTTGCCCCCGGCCGGCTGGGCGTCGCGTTCGAAATCATGGCCGACCTGATGAGTACGGCCAAGTTGCGTGAGCAAGACTTCTCCACGGAGCTGAAGGTCATTGCGCAGGAGCGTCGCGATAGTATCGACGATCATGTATCGGCACTGAGCATCGAGCGGCTGGAAAGCCTCGCCTACCTGAGCAGTGCCTATCGCACGCCGGTCATAGGCTGGATGCACGACCTGCAACGGATCAATGCCCTTCAACTGCAGCAGTGGTATCAGGCCTGGTATGCGCCGAACAATGCGACGCTGGTGGTCGTTGGCAATGTAACGCCTGACAGCGTTCAAGCGCTGGCGCAGCGCTACTTCGGTCACCTGGATCGACGCGCGACGCCAACTGCCCACGCGCCCGTCGAATTACCCTCACCCGGCGAAAGGTCATTGATCCTGCACGCCCCGATATCAGCTCCGCGACTCATCATGAGTTTCAACACCCCCAGCCTGGCCACTGCGCAAGAGCGCCGGACCGCTCATACGCTGCGCCTGCTCGAAATCCTGTTGGCAGGCTCCAACAGCGCACGACTCAAACAGCAACTGCAGTTTGGTGACGAGATATTTTCCGAAGTCCAGTCAGAGTACAACGCCTTCACTCGCGGCGATTCGTTGCTGACCATCACCGCTCAACTCAACCTCGACAAGGTCACAAGCACCGACCAGGCACTTGCGCGCCTGTGGCGAGCGATTGATGAATTGAAAAACAAGGCACCGGAAAAGGCAGAACTGGATCGGGCCAAAACCATCCTGATCGCCAACACGGTTTATGCGCAGGACGATCTGGAAGGACAGGCCAACACACTGGGCCTGCTGGAAAGCATTGGCCTCGACTGGCAGTTGGCGGATCAGGACACGGATGAGCTGAACAAAATTACTCCCCTGGATATTCAAAACGTTGCCGTGACTTACCTGACACGCGAACGCATGAGCATCGCCCAGATCTTGCCGGAGAAAAACAATGGATAAGTTCAGAACCGGCATGAAGGGAGCGTGGCTGGCACTGGCCGGCGTGGTGTTGAGTGGACAAGCCTTTACCGCATCCGCCGCCACGATGGCTGCGTCACAAACAGCCGCGCTGCAATCGCTGAATGAACCCCAGGTCGAGTCAGCTCATCGGTCACTGCCCATCAAGGGATACAAAACCCTTTCCGGAACCAAGATCCTGTTCATTCGCACCCCGGGCCTGCCCATGTTCGACGTCCATGTCAGCTTTGCCGCTGGCAGCGCCCACACAAGCCATCAACCCGGACTGGCAGCGCTAACCTTCAGCCTCTTGAATGAAGGGGTGGACGGCAAGGACCTCAACGCCATTCTGGAGAGCTTCGACCAACTGGGAGCGAGACTGGGCATGGGGATCACTCAGGATCAAGCCCGCTTTTCGTTGCGCAGCCTGAGCGATGAAGCCCGGCGAGCTCCAGCGCTGGAGCTGTTTGCCCAGATGCTTGGCAAACCTTCATTGCCGGAACAGTCGCTACCCGTGGCGAAATCCCAACTCCTGCACTTTCTCGACAATGAGGAACAGTCCCACGGCTACCAGGCCGATCAAGCCCTTTACAGACTACTGTCCCCCGGACATGGCTATGAACAGTCCGTTTATGGAACCAGGGTCGGGCTTGCCGCCATCACCCGCGATCAGGTGCAGGATTTCCATCGCAAGGCGTATGCGGCAGGCAACGCGATGATAACGCTGGTCGGCGACCTTACGGAGGACGAAGCCCAGCGCATTGGCGTACAGATTTCCAATGCATTGCCTCTGGGGCCAGCCGTCGCCACGATCAAATCCCCGGACAACCCCGCCTCTCCAGGTTTTCTGCAACTGCAAAGACCGTCGACCCAGGCTTACGTGCGCCTCGCCCAGCCCGGCGTCCTGCGCAACAGTCCGGACTTTGTGGCATTGCAGATGGCGAACCAGATTTTCACCACCCGGCTGATGCATGAACTTCGGGCACGTCGAGGGCTCACCTATGACGTTCGAGCCGGGCTCTCTGTCCGTCAAGCGCAAGGAATCCTGGCAGTCGAACTGCAGACTCGACCGGAGCTTGCCGATGGAGTACTGGCAAAAATCAAGGAGATGTACCGCGACTTCCTCACCCATGGCCCCACACAGAAAGAGCTCGATGACACCAAAGCGCGACTGGCCGGCAGCGCACCATTGAACAGCACCACCAATGCACAGATCGTGAGTCAGCTGCGCGACATCGGTGTCTACGACTTGCCATTGGAACTCGACTATTCCACTCAGACAGCTTTGGAATTGAACCTCGAATCGGTCAAGAACGCACTCAACCGACACCTCGACACCGAGCGATGGAGCGCTGTCATCCTGGGGCCCAAGACCGACCAGCAACCGTTGCCTGCGCCCCTTGAAAGCGAGGCCAATGCCATATGTCGCGCAACCGACGAGATTGTGGCAAGTTAGATTTCCCATGACGACGCGGTCGCGGCGCAGGCCGGCCGCGTCATTGTGCGGCTTCACGAAGACCTTTACCGAGAACCGATGTGCAACCGCGCCACACGATCACTGAACTGCCCGCCTTCAGACCGGCCTTCGGCCTCGGCAACCCGCACTTGCAGACCTTGTGGGGACCGCTGTGGCGTAAAACCACCCACCTCGAACGTGAGCGTGAACGCCTGTGGCTCGAGGATGGCGACTTCCTCGACCTCGACTGGCATGGCCCGCACAGCGCCGATGCGCCGTTGGTTTTGGTGTTGCACGGACTGACCGGCTCGTCGAATTCACCTTACGTTGCCGGCATACAAAAAGCGCTGGGTGACCAGGGTTGGGCCAGTGTCGCGCTGAACTGGCGCGGCTGCTCTGGCGAACCCAATCTATTGCCGCGCAGCTACCACTCTGGCGCCAGCGAAGACCTGGCCGAAACCATCCGGCATCTGCGGGCAAAGCGCCCTCTCGCGCCGTTGTATGCCGTCGGTTATTCCCTGGGCGGCAATGTGCTGCTCAAGCATCTGGGTGAAACCGGCAGTGCCAGCGGCGTGCTCGGTGCGGTGGCGGTGTCGGTGCCGTTTCGCCTGGACCAGTGTGCCGACCGCATCGGACAGGGTTTCTCCAAGGTCTACCAGGCGCATTTCATGCGCGAGATGCTGGCGTACATCAAGAATAAGCAACGGCAATTTCAGCACGACGGGCGCGAGGACGGTCTCGCGGCGCTCGCCGCGCTGGGTTCCCTGGAAAACATGCGCACGTTCTGGGATTTCGATGGCCGGGTGACGGCTCCGCTCAACGGGTTCACCGATGCCCATGACTATTATCGCCGCGCCTCTAGCCGCTATTTCCTCGGCGAGATCTGTACGCCAACCCTGATCATTCAGGCCGCCGATGACCCCTTCGTCTTCCCCCACAGCCTGCCGCATGCCGACGAGTTGTCGGCCTGTACGCAATTCGAATTGCAGGCCCGGGGCGGGCATGTCGGATTCGTCGATGGCTCGTTCCGCCAACCGGGCTATTACCTGGAACGGCGTATCCCGCAGTGGCTGGCCAGTATGGGGCGCGAGTAGGCCATGGGCATTGCACAGGGCGAGTCCATCCACTTCTGGCAAACGGCGCCGTTGGCCGGGATCGAGCTGTTGTCGGCGCGCTACATCGAGCAGCGTTTCGCCCCCCATGTGCATGACGGCTACGTGATCGGCATGATCATGGCCGGCGCCCAGCGTTATCGTTATCGCGGCGCCGAACACCTGGCAGGCAGCGGCACACTGGTGCTGATCAACCCCGATGAACTGCACACCGGCCACAAGGGCACGGAGGACGGCTGGTTGTACCGGGCGTTTTATCCCGACAGCGGGCAGATGCTGTCGCTGCTGGCCGAACTCGAATTGCCCACCCACCACTTGCCGGCGTTCGGCGCCACGTTGTATCGCGACCCGGATCTGGTGAGCGGCTTCTGCCAATTGCATCGTTTGCTGGAAAGTCCAGCCACGGCATTGCAACAACAGACTGCCTGGCGAGAACTGATGCTCTCACTGCTGCAGCGCCATGCGGCGGTTCCTGCCGCCGGCAAACCGGGCAAGGAACACCGAGCGGTGACATTGGCCAAGGACCTGCTGCACGCGCAATTGGCGGCGCCCCCCTCGCTGGAAGAACTTGCAGCGGCGGTGAACCTGTCGCCTTTTCACTTCGCCCGGGTGTTCCGCCGCGCCACCGGGATGCCGCCACACACCTGGCTGATGCAACAGCGCATCGCCCGGGCGCGGGTGTTGTTGCAGGGGGGTTGTTTGCCGCTGGAGGTCGCGACGCAGTTGGGGTTTGCCGACCAGAGTCATCTGAGTCGGCAATTCAAGCAGGTGTATGGGGTCGGGCCCGGGGCGTATCGCAATGCCCGATTGTTTTAAATCTCAAAAACAGCCAGTTGCCCCTGTGGGGTTTATTCGCCGGTGGCAACGCCCCGCGCAGGATCATTGATCCACTCGCTCCACGACCCCGCATACAGCGCCCCCAACGGATAACCCGCCAGGCACAACGCGAACAGGTTATGGCACGCCGTCACGCCGGAACCGCAGTACGCCACCAGTTCGGTAGGTGAGCGATCGCCCAGTTTCTCGGCAAAACGCTGCTTGAGCTGATCGGCTGGCAGGAACCGCCCGTCGCTGCCCAGGTTGTCGGTGAAGGCGGCACATTGCGCACCGGGGATATGCCCGGCAATCGGGTCTATCGGTTCGACTTCGCCCTTGAATCGCGCTAAGGCACGTGCATCGAGCAGGGTCAGCGATGGTTGTCCGAGACGTTTCTGCAACTGTTCTGCGCTGAGCAACAACGAAACATCAGGCGTACCAGTAAATGTGCCACGGCCGATCGCCGGAGGATCAAGACTCAGGGGCAGCCCTGCCGCGTGCCAGGCCTTGAGCCCGCCATCGAGGATGAACACCCCGTCACGCTTGCCCAGCCAGGCCAGCAGCCACCAGGCCCGCGCCGCAAAGGCACCCGGACCGTCGTCGTACAAAACCACTTCGCTGTCGGCATTGATGCCCCAGGCTTGCAGGCGCTCGATCAGGTCCGCCGGCTCGGGCAATGGATGACGCCCGGTTACACCCTTGACCACTTTTCCACTCAGATCACGCTCAAGATCGGCAAATGCCGACCCGCCAATGTGCCCTTGTGCATAGCTGCGCTGGCCATAATCCGGGTCTTCGAGGGCAAAACGACAATCAAGAATCACCAACCCCGGCTGATCCTTTTTCAGGTCCAGTGCTTGTGGGCTGATCAGTTGCGCAATGGGCATAACGGGCTCCTGTGATGGGCGATTTTCGATCCTGCAGCAGGCTTTATCTCATACGTCTTCCAGCGCCTGGGCCAGCGGCACGTAAAACTCTTCAAACAGCGCAGCGACCGCATCACGAGATTGATCCGTGACGAAACCCGCCTCCAGCACCAGCACCTGGTAGACGCCGCGCTTGATGGCCTGCTCGCTGAGGTGGCTGGAGTTTTCCCGCGTGGTGCACAAAAAACGTACCCAGGAGGTGAGGATGATCCAGGCATTGATCGTCAGGGACTCGATCTGCACCCGATCCATCTTCAGGATGCCAGCAGCGACAAAACCTTCGTAGATGGCAGCGCCCTGAATCACGCAACGCTGGGAAAAGCGCCGGTAGCGAGCCGCCAGCTCCGGGTCACTGTCGAGCAAGTGCTCCAGATCCCGGTGCAGGAACCGGTAGCGCCACATGGCTGACAACAGCTCCTTGAGGTAGAAACGCTTGTCCTCCACCGTGGCTTCGCGCCCCTGTGGCGGACGCAGGAAACTGTCCACCAGGCTCTCATACTCACTGAACAGCACGGCGATGATCGCCTGCTTGTTAGGGAAGTGGTAGTACAGGTTGCCCGGAGAGATCTCCATATGGGCGGCGATGTGGTTGGTGCTGATGCTGCGCTCGCCCTGCTGGTTGAACAGCTCCAGGCTGTTCTGCACGATGCGCTCGCTGGTTTTGATCCTTGGGGCCATGGCTTGAGCTTAAATTCAGAGTGCGTTGAGAGGCATCTTACGACCTACCGCCAGCGGATAAAACAAAGCGATGCCGAGGATGGCATTTGACTTTTTAGAGTATAGACTCTAAAAATGACCGCATTACAATAAATCCGGAGCCCACCATGACTGCTGACATTTCCTACCTGCAAAACATTCAGCAGCCTTTGGAAGAGCTCCAGGCCCTGTTCGACGTCCAGCGCGCGGCCTATGCCGCCAACCCGATGCCACCCGAAGCCCAGCGCCAGCAATGGCTCAAGTCATTGCGGGATTTGCTGAACAACGAACGTCAGGCCCTGATCGATGCGATCAGCCAGGACTTCAGCCACCGCAGTGCCGATGAAACCCTGCTCGCCGAACTGATGCCCAGCCTGCACGGCATTCACTACGCCAGTCGCCACCTCAAGAACTGGATGCGCGCGTCGCGACGCAAGGTCGGTGTTGCCTTCCAGCCGGCCTCGGCGAAAGTGGTCTACCAACCATTGGGCGTGGTCGGGGTGATCGTGCCGTGGAACTATCCTTTGTACCTGGCCATCGGGCCTTTGGTCGGCGCGTTGTCGGCGGGTAACCGGGTGATGCTCAAGCTCAGTGAATCGACCCCAGCCACCGGTTTGTTGCTCAAGGCATTGTTCGCACGGATCTTCCCCGAAGACCTGGTCTGCGTGGTGCTGGGCGAAGCCGATATCGGCGTGGCGTTTTCGCGCCTGCCCTTCGACCACCTGCTGTTCACTGGCGCGACCAGCATCGGCAAACACGTGATGCGCGCCGCGGCGGAAAACCTGACGCCAGTCACGCTGGAACTGGGCGGCAAGTCCCCGGCCATTGTTTCCAAGGACGTACCGCTCAAGGATGCCGCCGAACGCATCGCTTTCGGCAAGACCCTTAATGCCGGCCAGACCTGCGTGGCCCCGGATTACGTGCTGGTGCCCGAAGAGCGCGTCGACGCTTTTGTGGAAGCCTATCGGCAGGCAGTTCGCGGTTTTTATCCGACCCTCGCCGACAACCCGGACTACACCGCGATCATCAATGACCGACAACTGGCGCGACTGAACGGCTACATCAGCGACGCTACCAGCAAGGGTGCACAGATGATTCCCCTGTTCGATCAGGGCCAGGGCCGCCGCATGGGCCATAGCCTGCTGCTCAACGTCAGCGACGACATGACGGTGATGCAGGACGAAATCTTCGGCCCGTTGCTGCCGATCGTGCCGTACAAGCATCTGGACCAGGCGTTTGCCTACATCAACCAACGCCCTCGCCCACTGGCTCTGTACTACTTCGGCTACGACAAGCGCGAACAGAAGCGCGTGCTCAACGAGACCCATTCCGGCGGTGTCTGCCTCAACGACACCCTGTTGCACGTTGCTCAGGATGACATGCCGTTCGGCGGCATCGGCGCTTCAGGCATGGGCCACTACCACGGCCACGAAGGCTTCCTGACTTTCAGCAAGGCCAAGGGGGTGCTGATCAAGCAGCGATTCAACGCGGCGAAGCTGATCTACCCGCCCTACGGCAAATCCATTCAGAAACTGATCCAGAAGCTGTTTATCCGCTAACGAAGATCACCCTCGGGTAATAACAATAATGCACCCCAGCCTGTCCGATACACCCGCGCTGTCACGGCGCGGCCTGCTCAAATTCAGCCTCGGCGCCAGCGCCTTTCTTGCCACTGCCGGGTTAGGGGCCAGTCTGACCGGTTGCTCATCGGGCGCGCCTGCCAGTGGGTTCACCGCGTTGCGCAGCGGCGACCTGGCATTTCTGCGCGCCCTTGTCCCGGTGCTGCTTGAGGGCGCCGTGACTGCCCAGCAGAGGCCCGACGCTGTCGAGGGCACCCTGAAAAGCCTGGATTACAACCTCGATCACCTGTCGCCGGAAATGCTCAAGCTCACCCGACAATTGTTCGACGTGCTCGGCATGGCCGTCACCCGCGGACCGTTGACCGGGATCTGGGGCAGCTGGGAAAACGCCGCTGCCGAGGATATCCGGCACTTCCTCGATCGCTGGGAAAACAGCTCGTTGAGCCTGCTGCGCATGGGCCACAGCTCATTGGTGCAACTGGTGATGATGGCCTGGTATGGCCGCAAGGAATCGTGGGCCCATTGCGGGTATCCGGGGCCGCCGACGGTTTGAGACCGCGTCGCCCCCTTCGCAAGCAGGCTCGCTCCCACATTTGACCGTGCCCTCCGATAATAAAAAGAGAACCTCAAGATGCCCGTACCCGACCCGTTCCGCGAAGGCATGGCCCGTGGCTGGAAAACCCACAACGGCTCGCAACTGACCCAGGATCTGACCCTCGAAGCGGATGTGGCGATCATCGGCAGCGGTGCCGGCGGCGGAACCACGGCCGAAATCCTCAGCGCGGCCGGTTACAAGGTGCTGCTGATCGAGGAAGGTCCGCTCAAGACCAGCAGCGACTTCAAGTTGCTCGAAGACCAGGCCTACGCCAGCCTCTATCAGGAAGGTATCGGCCGCATGAGCAAGGACGGCGCGATCACCATCCTCCAGGGGCGGGCGGTGGGCGGCACGACGCTGATCAACTGGACGTCGAGCTTTCGAACGCCAGAGCCGACGCTCGAACACTGGGCCAGGGAGCACAACGTGAAAGGCCACTCCCCTGCCGAGATGGCGCCCTGGTTCGAAAAAATGGAGCAGCGCCTGGGCGTCGCTCCATGGATGGTGCCGCCCAATGCCAATAACGATGTGATCCGCAAGGGCTGCGAAAAGCTCGGTTACAGCTGGCATGTCATCCCGCGCAATGTGCGCGGCTGCTGGAACCTTGGCTACTGCGGCATGGGCTGCCCGACCAATGCCAAGCAATCGATGATGGTCACGACCATTCCGGCCACCCTGGAAAACGGCGGCGAGCTGCTTTATCTGGCCCGCGCCGAGAAACTATTGATCGGCGGCGACAAGGTCACCGGCCTGCAATGCGTGGCGATGGATGAGCGTTGCGTCGAGCCCACCGGCCGCAAGATCACGGTCAAGGCGCGGCATTACGTGCTGGCGGGCGGCGGGATCAACAGCCCGGCATTGCTGATGCGCTCCGGGGCGCCCGACCCGCACCAACGCGTGGGCAAGCGCACCTTCCTGCATCCGGTGAACATGTCCGCCGCGTTGTTCGACGAGGTGGTCAACCCCTTCTACGGGGCGCCGCAATCGATCTATTCCGACCATTTTCAATGGCAGGACGGCACCACCGGCAAAATGGCCTACAAACTGGAGGTTCCACCGCTGCACCCGGCGCTGGCGTCGACGCTGCTCGGTGGTTTCGGCCAGGAAAATGGGCAGCATATGGCCAACCTGCCGCATACCCATGCCATGCTCGCGCTGCTGCGCGACGGTTTTCACCCCGACAGCCAGGGCGGCAGCGTCCAGTTACGTGGCGACGACACACCCGTGCTCGATTATCAGGTGTCTGCCTATGCCTGGGACGGTTTGCGCCGGGCCTTCCACAGCATGGCCGAGATCCAGTTCGCTGGCGGCGCCAGGGCCGTGATGCCGATGCATGCCGACGCGCGTTATGTGAACACCCTCGCCGAAGCACGCACCTTGATCGACAGCTTGAGCCTGGAGTTGTATCGCACGCGGCTGGGCAGTGCCCACGTGATGGGCGGCTGTGCAATGGGCGAAGAACCGAAAAATGCCGTCACCGACAGCCTCGGCCGGCATCATCAACTGGCCAATCTGTCGATTCACGACGGCTCGCTGTTCCCCACCAGCATTGGCGCAAACCCGCAGTTGTCGGTCTATGGGCTGACGGCGCAACTGGCGACTTCACTGGCCGATCGTTTAAAAAACCCATGAAAAAGACGATTATCCTGGTCGTCTATAGTGCTTTCTTACCCAACAGGCGACTTGGCCGACCGGTTAGGCTGCGATACCATCCGAGTCCCTAACGCACTCCCGCCAGGACGACGCGATGAACCGAGTGTTGTACCCAGGTACCTTCGACCCTATTACCAAGGGCCACGGCGATCTGGTCGAACGCGCCTCGCGCCTGTTCGATCACGTGATCATTGCTGTCGCCGCCAGCCCGAAGAAAAACCCGCTGTTTCCCCTGGAACAGCGTGTGGAGCTGGCCCGCGAGGTCACCAAACATCTGCCGAACGTAGAAGTCGTCGGTTTCTCGACCCTGTTGGCGCACTTTGCCAAAGAGAAGAATGCCAACGTGTTCCTGCGTGGCTTGCGCGCAGTGTCGGACTTCGAATACGAATTCCAGCTGGCCAACATGAACCGCCAGCTGGCCCCGGATGTGGAAAGCCTGTTTCTAACCCCGTCTGAGCGTTACTCGTTCATTTCCTCGACGCTGGTGCGTGAAATTGCGGCCTTGGGCGGTGATATCACCAAGTTCGTGCACCCGGTGGTGGCGGACGCCCTGACACAACGCTTCAAGAAATAATACCCGGACTGCAGGAGCCGGCTTGCTGGTGATGGCGGTGTGTCAGGTGCACCGCGCTGTCTTGATCGCCAGCAAGCCGGCTCCTGCAGAACGTCGCGCCCGGGTGCAATGCGGGCGCCAATGCGGCACAATTACGCGCATTGATTTATTGCGCCCGGGCCTGCCGCCCCGGCTGGAGCTAGCATGTCCCTGATCATCACCGACGATTGCATCAACTGCGACGTCTGCGAACCCGAGTGCCCCAACGCCGCTATTTCCCAGGGCGAAGAAATCTACGTGATCGACCCTAACCTGTGCACCCAGTGCGTCGGCCACTACGACGAACCGCAGTGCCAGCAGGTTTGCCCGGTGGATTGCATTCCCCTGGACGAAGCGCACCCAGAGACTGAAGAGCAGTTGATGGAGAAGTACCGCAAGATTACCGGCAAGGCGTAAGTCCCATAAAGATCGCCGCCTGCTGTTGGAGCTACCGCAGGCTGCGATCTTTTGCTCTTGAATCACTCCTGCCGCTCAAACCCCTCCCCGATACACCCCAGGCACCGTGCGAATGCCGCTTTTGCCGGGTCGACCACCAGCGCCTGACCTGCATCGCCTACGCCACCACTGAACGCAGTGAACGGCAACGAAACGACGAACGCCCCGGTGCCGATTACGGTCGCCACGACCAACAAAGGCCGGGCAATCAGCAGGTCGCCGATCATCGCGTAGGCAGGAGGATTCTGGATGCTATACAACGGATCACCGCTGCCGCTGCTGGCGACGGCAGGGGTGCCGATGCTCAGCAGCAGGGTGACGACAAAGGTTCGAATCAGGTTCATGGCGCGGTCCTTCGCGAGTCAATGGGAACTTTGACTATAGACCGTCGGGTCTTCAGCGCTGACAGCGCGGGCAAAAAACGCTGGCGCGCTGCCCGAGTTTTGTTTCACGCAGTTGCGTACCACAAACCTTGCAGGGCTCGGCCCCACGGCCATACACGAACAGCTCCTGCTGGAAGTAGCCCGGCTGCCCGTCCCCGCCGATAAAGTCGCGCAGGGTGGTACCGCCGCGCTCGATGGCGGCCGCCAGGATGCGCTTGATCTCGATCGCCAGCTTCAGGTACCGCGCCCGGGAAATGCTCCCGGCTTCGCGACGCGGGTCGATACCGGCGGCGAACAAGGCTTCGGTCGCATAGATATTGCCGACCCCAACCACCACCGCGTTATCCATGATGAACGGCTTGACCGCCATCGAACGCCCCCTCGACTGCTGGAACAGCCGCTCGCCGTCGAACAGGTCGGTCAGCGGCTCAGGCCCCAGGCGAATCAGCAACTCATGATTGAGCGGATCGAGGCTCCACAGCATCGCACCGAACCGCCGCGGGTCGGTGTAGCGCAAGGCCAGGCCCGACTCCAGTTCGATATCCACATGCTCATGCTTGGCCGCCGGCAGGCCGACTTCCACCAGGCGCAAATTCCCCGACATGCCCAAATGGCTGATCAAGGTGCCGACCTCGGCATTGATCAACAGGTATTTGGCGCGCCGTTCCACCAGCACGATGCGCTGGCCGGACAAACGCACATCGAGGTCTTCGGGGATCGGCCAGCGCAAACGGCGATCACGCACGATCACCCGGCTGACGCGCTGGCCTTCCAGGTGCGGCGCAATCCCGCGGCGGGTGGTTTCGACTTCTGGCAGTTCAGGCATGGGGTTCTCGAATCAGGCGCTCGGTGAGAAGAGATTCATCCCTCAGCGGTGGGTGCCGAGATCGCGAATCGTCTGCTTGAGGGTTTCGAAATCGTAATCCGAGAGGCCGACGTAATCGAGCACCAAATGCCCGATGCTGTCCCACTCGTGGTCTTCGGCCTGGTTGCCCAACACCCGGTAGGACGCACAAATATGCTCGGCCATTTTCAGGATCGCCAAAAGATTCTTCAGGGCGCTGTTGCGCGACGACTCGTCACTGAATATCGCCAGGGCATTGTGATGATTGGCGATCGCGGCAGATACGTGATCCGGCAGGCGCCAGGACTTGGCCGTGTAGTACCCGACCACGGCGTGGTTGGTGTTGAACGTCTGGTTCTCGGTATCCACCACCCGGCAATCGGGACCGGCGTTGGCATAGGCCTGTTCCAGCACGCTCATGTAGTTGGGGAACCGCTGCAACATCAGCGGCACGCCGCAGTCGTGGAACAGCCCAAGGGCATAGGCTTCATCGCCGGCCTGGGCGCCAATGCGCTTGGCCAGGGTCAGGCAGGTCATCGCCACGTCCTGGGCGGTGTCCCAGAACCGGTTCAGGGTGACGATAGTGTCGTCGTTCATCTCGCCCTTGATCGACTGCGCGTTGATCAGGTTGATGATCGAACGGCTGCCCAGCAGGTTCACCGCGCGCTGGATCGAGGCGATCTTGTTGCTCAGGCCGTAATACGGCGAGTTGACGATTTTCAGCAGGGAGCCAGAGAGCCCCGGGTCCTGGGAAATGAGCTTCGCGATCACGTCCAGATCCGGGTCGGGCATGTACTGCTCCATCTGCAGATCCACCATGATCTGCGGCTGGGCCGGCACACTGATGCCTTGCAGGGATTGCTGGATTTGTTCGGGCGTCAGCTCTTGGGACATAAGTACACACTCTGGGACAGGCGCAGATTCTAACCTTTCTGACATTGGATCCGACATACCAGCGAGCACATCGCCGGAACTTTCATTCAAGACCTGGCTTCGGAATTTGTAACGCTCACGGGCGAATCACTCTCTCAAGTCAGGAGCTTTTTCATGTCCAATTCCCTGAATGGCAAGCGCGTCGCGATACTGGTGACCAATGGTTTCGAGCAGGTCGAACTGACCGGGCCGAAAGAAGCGCTGGAGCAGGCGGGTGCACAAGTCGACATACTTTCGGCGAAAGAAGGTCAGGTCAAAGGTTGGAACCACGATAAACCCGCGGATGACTTCAAGGTTGACCGGACATTCCGCTCGGCCAGTATCGAGCAATACGATGCCGTGGTCCTGCCTGGCGGCGTGCAGAATTCCGACACCATCCGCATCGACCAGGATGCCCAGCACCTGGTCAAGATGGGCACCTCTGCCGGCAAGCCGATCGCGGTCATCTGCCA
>Ga0247818_10001014_pt1 | contig 17603 bp, 13 predicted proteins | sample 13C_Glucose_Day1_FD_192424 | JGI IMG/M metagenome (GOLD analysis project Ga0247818, IMG submission 192424) | Soil microbial communities from agricultural site in Penn Yan, New York, United States - 13C_Glucose_Day1 | ecosystem: Environmental > Terrestrial > Soil > Agricultural land | place... | reverse complement strand
GTCGGTCATCAGCTCGTCGTCCTTGATGAGGTCGATTCCCGAGCGCGCGAGGGTGCGGACGACGTCGCGGTACTCGACCTCGTCGAGACCGACGTTGGGCTTGACGATGGTGCCGACGAGGGCCCCGTCGGTGGTGCCGATGAGCTTGCGGGTGCCATCGACGCCGAAGGCGGGGCCGGGGTGCTCGGCGATCAGCTCGTCGGGCAGGACGAGGTGCTGGAGCCGGCAGGCCAGAAGTCCGCCGAGCTCGAACAGGTTGCCGGCCACGGCGGTGAGGAGGGTGGCGAGGTCGGAGCCGGTGTTCTCCATCGGGAACTCGATGTCCACCTCGGCGGCGTTCACGCGCTCCAGCGCGGTGCGTGAAGGTAGCGACGGCGTGGTATCGCCGAGGTCGCGGACGGCGACGACTTCGGCGGCGTGGCGTTCGCGGATCCGGTCGGTCTCGCCGGGGATCTTGATGAAGGTGCCGCTGGACTGCTCGCCGGCGAGGAGCTCGGCCCCGCGGCGTGGGTCGCCCACGGTCTCGATGTAGTAGGTGCAGGTGATGCGGCGGTGGTCGCGCATGACGTCAGGTCTCCTTGTCTTCGCGGTCAGGCCGCGACCTGGATGTCGGACATGTCGGCCTTCTCCTCGGAGATGGCTCCTGCTCGCCGCATCACCCAGGCGGCGACGGTCGGGGCCACAGGGCCGTGACCAGCACGGCGGTGGCGGTCTGTGCGGCTGCCGAGGCGACGAACGGCTCGAAGCTGGGGTCGGCGACCGCGACGACGGCGGGAACGGCGACGGCGTTGCCGGCGGTGGTCCCGGCGGCGAATCCGAGGCCGCTCATGGACCCGCGGCGCAGGATGAACCGGTAGCCCAGGTAGGTCAGGCCGCCGGTGAGGATGACGACGCCGATGCCGAGGAGGACACCTGCAGCACCACCGGTGACGACGGTGCGCAGGTCGATCCCGGTGCCGACGGCGAAGGACATGAACGGAATGGTGATGGCAGGTACGGCGTTCATCACGCTGGTCCACTCACGGTCCACGGCTCCGATGAAGAGGCCCAGGATGAAGGGGACGATCGCAGCAACGAGGGCGATGAGCGGGATGTCGCCCAGGCCGGAGGCGCCGAGGAAGATGAGGGCCAGGAAGGGGCCGTCGTCGAAGGCGCTGGCCACGTAGGCGCCGCGGTCCCGCTCTTCGCCGTACTGGCCGGTGAACGCCAGCCACAGGGCGCCGTTGCTGTTGCCGAAGATGGCGATCAGTGCGAGGACCGAGACTCCCCACACGCCGTCGATGCCGACGGTGAACCCGAGTGCCACGCACAGCGAGATGGGGACCAGGGTCTTGGCGAAGAGGACCACGAGGGTGGTGCTCGCGGCCGCCTTGCCGGCATGGCTTCCCGTGATCTGCGCGCCGGTGGCGACGATCAGCACCGCGATGAGCGGTAGGGCGCCGTCCCGGAACAGGGCGGTCGTGAAACCTCCGATGCCCAAGGCGGCTGGTGCCAGCGTGTTCACCAGCACGCCGAGCGCGAGCGGGATCAGCATCAGGCCCCCCGGGACGCGGGACATCGTCTTGAACATCGGCAACCGGGAGGGGCGGCTCGTCGTCACGCTCATCATGTTCTCCTTGTCGGACCGGACAAGTTGTCCGTATGTTTTGTCCGTACAGCAGAACATGACGGCCGTCACACGTCAAGGGGTAGGTGTGAGGTGCGTCTCGATCAATTGCTCGCAGCCCGGCGGCGTACGACCGCCCGAGCTGCTCGAAAACCTCGGAAGGAAAGCGATGGTTAGGCTTGGCGCGACCGACATCGGCGATCGGAGAGAGGACACTGTGCTCGATCGAGACGCGGGCCCTCTGTACGCCCAGATCCGCGATCACCTGCTGGGACAGATCAACGCACGGGAGCTTGCCCCCGGTTCACCGCTGCCGACAGAGGAGGAGCTGCAGCAGTCGTTCGGGGTCTCCCGAAGCGTCGTGCGCCAAGCGCTCGGCGAGCTCGCGGACCGTGGCCTCATCATCAAGCAGCGGGGTCGCGGCAGCGTCGTCGTTCCCGCGGTCGAGCACCACCGGCGCGCCAACCAGGCTGGGGGCCTGCGTCAACAGCTCGCCTCAGCCGGCCAGGACCTGCAGACCCGGGTCCTCCTCCTGGAGCGCCGCGACCCGCCGCGCCGAGTCGTCGAACAACTCGACACCGGAGCCGTCTGGTACCTCGAGCGGCTCCGCTCGGTGCAGGACGAGGCCCTCATCTACATGCAGACCTGGGTCCCCGCCGACCTGTTCCCAGACCTCGACAAGGCCGCCCTCGACAACGGCTCGCTCCACGACGCGATGCGGTCCACCGGCGTTCACCCCGAAGGCGGACAACGACACGTCGAAGCCGTGCCCGCGGACGCCACGCTGGCGGCGTACCTGCAATGCCGCGAGTCGGAACCGATCATGCTGATGCGAGGAGTGACTCGCGACCGCACGGGGCGTGGTCTCGAGTCGTTCTCGGCATGGCACCGCCCCGGAACCGTCTTCGACATCGACGCGCACGTGAACGACGCCCAACCCATGCTCGAACGTCTGGAACGAGCCGGCGCACTACTCGCGGAGGCAGAGCAGCTGCTGAAGGGCACCGGCTAGGCACTTTCGCGGCGACGAAAGGCCCGCGGGCCACGTCTCGGTCCCTGGAGGAAGAGTCCCGGCCGCGGCACCCCTTGCAGGTGACCATGTCCCCCGGCGGCGCGCTCCTGCTCCAGGAAACGCTCGACACGCCGATCCGGCGCTCCAGATCCCGGCACTCGCAGGATCCGCAACTGGAGCAGGCATCGAGAAACGTTGAGCCAGACGGCGAACGCTGGTGGGGCAGACCGTGCGGCTCCTCGCGACCCCGCGAAGCAGCTTGAACTCACATCAGGCTCGTGATGAGCTCCGCCACGAGGACGGGTTCCTCGTCAACGACCACGTGCCCGGCGCCAGGTATCACCAACGGCTCTCGTCCGAGCGTGGATCGACATGGCTCATTGAGCTTGCTGATCGGGAAGAACGCATCGTGCTCACCGACGGCGACCAGCACCTGGCGGCTCCGCCAATTGAGCAGGGTGCCGTCCGGAAGGGGCCCGGGAGCCCCGGTCGTGTGACAGGTCTGAGCGACGAGGGTCATCCATTCGACCAGCTCGTCCGCAGGCGTGTGTGCAGGGCCTGACATGTACTCGAGCAACCGTCGTGCTCCCGCGCTGTTGCGCTGGACGAGCCACGGCACGGTGGCCCGCAGCATCCCGAGGGACGCGCGCACCCCGATCAGTCCCGCGGGAGCCAGCAGGACCAGGCCTTGCACACTGTCCGGCTCGGCCGACAGGGCCACGGCTGCACCGCGGGAGTGGCCGGCGAGCACGATGTGCCCGTGTGTGTGGCGCTCGTCGACCCAGGCGATCAGGTCCCCCAACCACGCAGCGTAGCCACTCAGCTCGGGGTGCGGCCGGGTGGCCGCACTCAGGCCCGGTTGGCCGGGCAGGTCTGCGGCGTAGACCTGGCAGTTGGTGGCGAGTTGGCGGAGTACGGTCGTGCTGCTCGCGGCGTTGAAGTTCGTGCCTGGCAGATATACGCAGACGCTGTCCCCCATCCCTAGCGCTACGACGTGAGTTCGCCCCCAGCAGGTGTGCACCTCGTGCGTGGTGTGCGGAACCTCCCACCTCGCCAGGCCAGCGGAGCACCAGTCGCGCACGCGCTCTGCTCCCGCTGGCGAGCGGTACGTGCCGGTCATGAACCTCAGTCTGGACCAGCAGGGGACTGTCGTGGGAGTGCATTCGTCTCCGTCGTCCGAAGCAGGCGTTCGCCCTGCCCTGCGTCCAGGCGCCTGCTCGTGCGCACAGTGAGGGAGGTGGCGTCCACGGGGTCCGAGCCCACCGCGGACGCCACCTCCCTACCTGTGACCTATCGGCTGCTCACTGCATTCGAGCGTGCCGACTTCGGGCTGATCCCGATGGCGTTGACCGCCAGGACCCGGAACCGGTAGGTGCCGTCCGGAAGCCGCATCGTGAGCTTCCTCAGGTCGGCGTCGACCACGTTGGACCGGATGACCTTCGTCACCTGGCCGTTCCTGCCGATCTTCAGCGCGAGCACCCTGTAGCCGGTGACCGCGGTCCCACCGTCGGACGACGGGGCCCGCCACTTCGCGACGGCGCTGCTCGTGCCACCCCGGGCGCCGGCCCTGGCCAGACCGATCGCCGGTGCAGCAGGCGCCTTGAGCGCCGAACCTGCGGGCGGCGGGACAGCCGGACCCGCGGGCGGCGGGGTGCCTGTACCTGCACCCGTGCCACCGGTACCTGCACCCGTGCCGCCGGTACCCGCACCCGTGCCGCCGGTGTTCGGCGGTGCGGTCGGGGTGACCGAACCGGACGCCGCCGACGCCACGCCGATGCCGGCCGCACTGACGGCGAGCACCTCGAAGCGGACCGGGACGCCCGCGGTCAGGCCGCGCACCGTCGCCGAGGTCGCGGGAGCCGGGACGACGAGGGTCTGGCTCGGCGTGGTCGCCGCTCCCTCGAAGACCCGAACCCGGAACTCGGTGATCGGCAGACCGCCGTCGGCGCCGGCCACGAACGTCACCGTCGCGCTGTTCACACCGGCGGTCACGTTGGTGATCGTCGGCGCTGCCGGGGCGTCGGGGGTGTCACCCGCGGTGCCCTGGTTGAACAGCATCCGCTCGATGCCGCGCAGGGTGTCGGTGCCGTCGATGCCCACGATGGCCGGCCCGGCGGGACCACCGTCGTGCGCCACCGTCCTCGTGCCATCGGCGTTCTGGGTGATCGTGTACTCGGTCTGCGGGCTGGAGAACAGGGCCACGTCGTTGTTCCCGGCAATGGACTCGATACGCCGGACGATCTGGATGTTGCCCGGGTTGAGCAGACCGGCAAAGACATCGGCTTGAAGCTCGCGCATGGTCTGCACCGTGCGCACCGTGCCGTTGTTGTACACGGCCCTCAGCTCGACGACGAGCTGACGGTCGCCGTCGATGATGTCGTCGCCACCTCGGCCTTCGATGGTGTCGGCGCCGCCACCACCCATGATGATGTTGCCGGCCGCGAAGACCCGGGTCGCCGTCGGGACCTGGTTCGCCCTGAACAGCGTGTTCAGGCCAGTGATCCGATTGAGGCCCGCCAGGTTCAGCACGTGCGAGTTGGCCGGCTCGTTGGCACCTGCGGTGAGATCGGCCAAGCCGCGGTCGTCTCCACGCAGGATGTCATTGAGCTCCGCGCCCGAGAGTCCCTCGGTCAGGTCGAACCGGTCGCGGTTGGCCTCCACGGCCGGCACGTTCGGAACCGCCGACACCAGGTTCAACATGTCCGCGTCGAACGGCGCCGGTCCCCGCGGGTCGGTCCGGTGCGTGGCCCAGTCGAACCCACGCATGCCTTCACCGCGTTGGATGCCGGTGCTGTAGATCATGATGTCGTCCCCGCCCTCGGAGTCGAAATCCTTCTCACCGACACCCTCGGCCATGATCACGTCGTGACCGGCCTCGTTGGGGTCGTCCTGGGCGATCGCTCCGTTGTCACCGAACAGCTGGTCGAAGGGGCCACGGCCACCCTCGATCCAGTCGTCGCCACCGTCGGCGAAGACGACGTCCTCGGCGTCGCCGGCGTAGATGATGTCGTTGCCCTCGCCGCCGAACGTCTCGGTGATGTCGTTGCCACCGAGGATGAAGTCGTTGCCGAAACCACCCATGGTGAGATCGCCGCCGCCGCCCTGGCCGGAGGAGATCGCGTCGTTCCCGTCGCCGCCCTTCATGACGTCGTCACCGTTCAGGTCCGTCAGGATGTCGTTGCCGAGGCCGCCGACGTGGTTGTCATTGCCGTCCCCGCCTTCCATCCAGTCGTTGCCGTCGTTGCCGCGGATGGTGTCGTCGCCTTCGCTGGACCAGATCCGGTCGTTGCCGGAGGTGCCGTTCCAGACGCTGTGCTCCGGCCCACCGAACCGCAGTGTTCCGTCCCCCATCGTGGTGATCAGGCCTGCCTCGTCCAACGGCAACGGCGTGTCGGGGTTGTCCAGCACGGTGTTGCCGGCGCCGATGTTGAACACGAGGTCGGGCCGCGAGAAGGAGTCCGCGGGCAGTCCCTCGACGTCGGTGTTGCGCATGATCAGCTCGCTGAACGAGTTGCCCTCGAGCTGGGTGAGCATGTTGGTGCCAGGCAGGCGGTGCAGGTAGTAGAACCGGTCAGCGTCCTGCAGGTCTTCCAGCTGGAGCTCGAACACGTAGTTGAACGTCGGGCCGAGCAGACCGCCGAACACCATCTGCTTCTCGGCCAGACCGCCGACCCACAGGTCGATGTCGTCGACACCGGTGGTGGCTGCTGGGTCGTTGAGGAACGCCACCGCGTCCGCCGGCCGGGTGCCGGTCAGGTCGTCCAGGCTCTCGTTGACGTCCAGCGTGGCCGGGTTGTCACCGAGGAAGCCGTCGGGGCCTGCGTTGCCGTACACCAGCAGAGCCGCCGCACTGCGCCGCGCCGCAAGGGTGCCCGTGATGGTCGTGTGCCTGCCGAACGCCGCCACGAAGTTCACCAGCGACTCGGGGTGCTTGAGACTGAACCCGAAGTCCGCCCAGCTCGCGTAGGGACGCACCTGGCTGTTGCCGGACGCGGCGAAGAACGCTCGGCGTGCCTCGTTCAGCCGCGGAACACCGGTGTCGCGGGCCCGGGCCATGTTGATGCTGGCCAGGTCCAGAGGCAGGCCGAGCAGGTTGTTGCGCAGCGCCTCGGTGACGAACTCGTCGATCTCGTTGCCGGACTGGCGTGTCATGCCGCGGACGACCTCACCGGCCGCTTGATCAGGGGTCAGACCGCCCTCGAGGAACGAGGTCGGGTTGAGGAAGGCATCCAACAGCGGCATGTCCCGGTTGACGTTCGCCGGCGTGCGCCGGGCCACCGTCTCGGTCAGCATGGAGTGGCCGAACCGGTAGACCGCGTGCGCGAACTCGGCGCGGATCGCCCCGTTCACTCCTGGGTGGTAGCCACCCTCCTCGCCGAACACGTTCACCATCGGCTGCACCTTGCGGGCGAACTCCTCGAACACCAGGTGCTGGTACTCCATCTCGGTCACGAACTTGGCGGCCTGGAAGAGCCGATCCCCGTAGCCCCAGCCGGTTGCGGTGTTGGCGGTGCGCCACGCGTTCGCCTCGGCCTGGGTGAGGCCCGTGGCTGCGAAGTTGGTGATCATCGAGTCGATCTCCCCCCGCAGCCGGTTGTGCTCGGAGTGGAACACGTGGTGGACCGTGGTCAGGCCGATGTTCTCGTTGACTCGGCCGTCACCTGCGACGAAGTGACGCCCGAGCAGCTCGTCGTCGAACTGCCGCAGGCAGGTCTCCCCGGCGGCCGGGGGTCCCTGGCACTGCAGTGCGGCCAGGCCCGGCGTGAGCACGCCGTCCGGGTCAGCGGTGAAGCCGGTCCGCGGCACCGCGTGGTGCGCGATGTCGTCGAGGAAGGCGTGCCCCGTGCGGGTCGTGTTCCCTGGCAGGCTCAGACCGCCGGGAGACGCCGCGACGAATCCAGTCGCGGTTGCGATCTGCGGGAAGCCGTTGCCGCCGCGCAGGAAGTGGCCGTACGGGTCGGTGGACAGCAGCGGCACGTTGAGGACGTCCGAGTCCTGCAGCACGATGCCGAGCTTCAGCCTCGCCTGGTCCTGGACCGCGTCCCAGTCGGCCATGCCACCGCTCGGTCCGGTCAGCAGCCGACCGGTCTCCACCGGCCGGCAGGCCGGTCCGGCCGTGGCACACGTCGCGCCTGCCGCCGTGCGCAGGTCGTACTCACGCATGAAGACCTGGTGCGATGGGTGCGAGGTGTAGGTCTGGTTCTGGTCGACGTACGACGTCGTCGTGTTCGTCGCCTCGCGGGCCCCTCCGGGCTGGTTCGTGGTACGGCTCAGCATCATGGGCGTACCGACCGGAACGTTGTCGGCCGTCGTTGCCGGATTGCCGTCACGCCCCCCGACGACCAGCGGGTCGTCGGCCGCGAGCGGCATCATGACGAGCCTGTTCGAGTCCTTCGTGACCAGGTCCAGGCCGTGGTCGAAGAACTGCCCGAACAGCGTGAACCAGGAGTTGAACGGTGCCGACAGACCGGCGTCGGGTGCCACGTTGCCGATCGGCAGGGTGCGGTTGTCGCCCGGCGCTGCCTGGTCGGTGCCCGCCGCCGCGATGGCAGCCGGGTTGTTGGCCGTCTGGTCGACGACCAGGTTGCTGATGCGCCGCACCTCGACGTCGGTCACATTGCCCGCAACCACGTCGTAGGGAGCGCGGAACCTGCCCGGCACGAGGCGCGGGAAGACGGTGTCCGCCGCACCCCACCTGGCTCGCTCGGGGAAGGGGAACACGTTGTTGCAGCTCCCATCCACCGTGCGGAGCCCCAACGGGAGCTCCTTGCCGTTGCCCACGTCCGGGATCTGGTTCGGGCCGTCACCGACGAGACCGTTGCACGGATTGTCCGGGGTGCGTGGAGTCGCGGCGTGGTTCTCCGCGATCTGGATCTGCTTGAAGATGAACCGCAGGTCCGAAGCGTTCAGCTTGAACCCCTGCCCGACCGGTGCGGCGGACGCCGACTGGGCTGCGATCAGCGCCGGCGTCATGCTGGCACCGAGCAGCAGCGCGGTTGCCCCCGCCACCCCCCGGCGCACGAGCGGCGTTCGGCTTGCCGCCCGCCTGCGATTGCCCCGAGTTGTTGTCCCGAGTCGTCTCTTGATCGACATGGGCGCTCTCCATCCCCACTAGGCGCCTGCGGCCCGCCGCCGAAGGTCATCTCGCAGAGTGGCGTAGGGGGCGTAAACATCCCGTAAAAGTCGAGCGCTACCCGCCTGTGGGCCCGACGTGCGGAACCCCTCGGTGGCGGGATCGCGGCGGGGTGGCGGGAGACGTCCGAAGGGCTCACCCCACCCGCCGCGACGCGCCAGCGCAGCCAGTCGAAGTCCGCCCGGGGCTAGGCGGAGTCCTGCAACACTGGCACCGTGACGTCTGTCTTTGCCCGAGCTCGTGCGGGGCTCGCCGCTCCTGGCGAGGGGCCCCGCCCGGGGGGCGCACTGACCCGCTCGCGTCAGCGTCGCCGGGTGGTGCTGGCTGGGATGGGCCTGGCTGGGTTGACCGGAGCGATGGTGCTGCTGGACCGACGCCTGGAGTTCGACGACGTGCTGCTGCTGTACCTGCTCGGGGTGGTCGTCGTCGCGATCGTGGTCGGCCGAGTGACGGCTCTCGTGGCTGCGGTGGTGTCGGTCATGTTCGCGATGTACTTCTTCGCGCCGCGTCGCGGCGAGGTGCACTATCGCTGGCTTGAGCTGGGCGTCTTCCTCCTGGTGGCGACTCTGGTCGGACTCGTGGCCGATGCGGCCGAGCGCCACCGCCGGGAGCTGGCGGCGGAGCAGGCGCGGAATCGACAGCTTGCCGAGCTGGAGCGGGTCCGTTCGGGGCTGTTGTCCGCCGTGAGCCACGACCTGCGAACACCGTTGGCGGGGATCAAGGCGAACGCGTCGGCGTTGCGGTACGCCGACGACTCGTGGTCGGAGGACCTGCGGCTCGAGCTGCTGACCTCGATCGAGGACTCCGCTGACCTGCTCTCGGAGATGGTGTCGAACGTGTTGGCACTGGGACGCCTGCGAGCGGGTGCGCTGCAAGCGGAGCTCGGTCCGGTGGCGGTGTACGAGGTGGTCGCGCGTGCGCTGGCGACACTCGGCAATCAGCCCGCCGCGGACGTGGAGCCGGTGGTGGTGGAGGTCGCCGAGGACCTGCCGCTGGTGGTGGCGGACTCCTCGTTGCTCGAGCGTGTGCTGGCCAACCTGGTGGCCAACGCGCTCGACCATGCCACGGCAGGTGGGCCGGTGACCGTGCGAGCCGGGGAGCTGGCCGGCGGTGGGAACAGCGGTGCGGTCAGCCGGGTGCGGGTCTCGGTGGTCGACCGCGGGCCGGGCATCCCGGAGGAGCGGTGGGAGTCGGCGTTCCAGCCGTTCCAGCGCCTGACCGACTCCGGTGGAGGCATCGGGCTCGGGTTGGCGGTCGCGCGCGGCTATTGCGATGCGATGGGCGCCAGCCTGGTGCCGGAACACACCCCGGGAGGGGGACTGACGATGACCGTCGTCCTCGACGTGGCTGGGCGGGAGACGTCATGGGCAGCCTCGTGAGCGGCCTTCCGGACGGTCCGGTGCCCGGTTCGAGGATGCGCGTACTGGTGGTGGAGGACGACGCCAAGCTGCGCCGCCCGTTGACGCTGACGCTCGCCTCACAGGGGTACGACGTCGCTGGCGTCGAAACCGGCCGGGAGGCCCTCGCGAGCATCGCCGCGCAACCCCCCGACCTGGTGGTCCTCGACCTCGGGCTGCCCGATACGGACGGGTTCGACGTCCTGGAGCAGCTGCGGGCGGGATTCGCGATGCCGGTCCTGGTGCTGTCCGCGCGCGACTCCCAGACGGAGAAGGTCCGACTCCTCGATGGTGGCGCGAATGACTACATCACCAAGCCGTTCGGGATGGACGAGCTCCTCGCCCGGGTGCGGGTCGCGCTTCGGCAGGCGTCGCCGACCGGCGCGCCACAACCGGAGGTGGTGACGGAGGCGTTCACCGTCGACCTCGCGGCGAAGCGCGTCCGTGACGCGGCCGGCGCGCCCATCGCTCTCACTCCGACCGAATGGGGCGTGCTCGAGCTGTTGGCTCGCCGGCCCGGCCAGCTCGTCACCCAGCGTGAGCTGCTCCAGCAGCTGTGGGGGCCCGAGTTCGAGAAGCAGACGCACTACCTGCGCGTGTACATGGGCCATCTGCGCCGCAAGCTCGAACCGGACCCCACGCACCCCCGGTACCTACTGACCGAGGCGGGTCGCGGCTACACCCTCGACCCCACCGGACACCGCGACACAGCTCTCACCTGATCCCGCATGTGCCGCCGACCAGAGGCGGCGAATGGGAGAGTCGCGACGCCGGCGCTGGGAGAACCATCCGCCTCGGCTCGCGCGTCAGCGGTCCAGCAGCGCTTGTGCGGTGGCGGCCAGGCAGCGTCGTCCTTCGCTGACTTCACGGATGCCGTGCAGCAGTTCCTCGAGTGGGCCCGCCTTCACGAAGTACCCCCACGCCCCCGCAGCGAGTGCGTCGAACACGAGTGCTCGGGTGCAGGACGCGCTGAGCACCATGACCCGCACCAGGGGGTGTTGGTGCACCAGTGTGCGTGTCGCTGCGATGCCGTCCATGCCCGGCAGGGCGAGGTCCATCAGCACGATGTCGGGAGACGTCTCCTCCACGGCAGTGAACGCCGACTCGGCGTCCCGTGCGGCTCCGACGACGCTGAGGTCGGGCGCCGACTCGACCGCGCACTCGAGCACCTCACGCATCAGGCGGTGGTCATCGACAAGGAGCACGCGAGTGTTGATGGTCTCCTCCTTGGGAGGGGGGCGGAACTGGTGACGTCGATGCTTCGGCTCGCACCTTGGGGAATGCTCGGAGTGTCGGATCTCCATCTGCCCGCGTCGGCCGCAGCGTCTCTCGACACACATGGGCGCCGAGGTCTGCGAATGTTCGGTCCCGCTGGCGTACCGAGGAGCGGGAGCGTGGCGACGGGGTCATTGCCCCGATCCGCCTCGGCAGCAGTCGGGACTCGGTTAACATCTCTTCGCCGAAGTGCGTCCGAGGTGTGCGTGCTGTTCGATGAGCGAGGACATGATGGACCAGCCGGACATCGAGGCTGTGTTCGTCGAAGCCCTGCAGAACATCGCCGAGGGCGTGACCCACTCGGTGGGGTTCGCGGTCGCAGCCATCAGCATCGCCCGCGACGACGACACGTTGGAGATGGTCGCGGTCGCTGGGAGCACCAAGGCTCGTGACCAGCTGCTGGGTCACCGTACGCCGATCGCTCAGATCGAGCGTGAGCTGGTGACCGCTGAGGAGTGGGGCGACCTGCGCTTCGTGCCGCACGAACGGATGAGCATCGACGTCGGCGAGCTGGGATGGGTCCCGGACCTCGAACCGTCCGACGACCCCGAGAGCTGGCACCCGCTGGACCTGCTCCTGGCGCCGATCCACGACGACCACGGCAGGCTCCGGGGACTGCTCTCAGTGGACGTCCCTCACGACGGACGGCGCCCGGACGCAACACAGCGTGAGCAGCTGCAGCGATACGCCCGACAGACCCGGCGCGGCGTGCTCACGGCTGTCGAGCGAGCCGAGTTCGCCGAGCAGGTGCGGTTGGCGGACACGGCACGGCGGATCGTGCGACAGGTGAGCTCGGAGCTGTCCATCGCTCGGATCGTCGAGATCTGTCAACCCGCCATCACGGCCGGATTCAATGCGGTCGGCATGTGGCTCCAGACGTTCGACGCCGACGGCGGGGCGGCGGACGCGGTCTACGGCGCCACCGAGGGCGAGATCGTCATCCCGGACGAGTTCAAGGTGGTGGGCCGGGAGGCAGCCCGGGTTCTGTGGTCCCTGCAGGACGTGGTGGTGGTCACGCACGGATCCAAGCCGGCCATCCCGGACCTGGCCCTGGACGACGAGCAGGTGCAGCGGCTCCATGACTTCATGGCCACCACCCTCGAGGCGTCCTCGATGCTCTTCGTCCCGCTCGGCGCTGGAACCGAGTGCCTGGGGAACCTGGCACTGACACGACGCGGACCGCGCACGGACTGGAGCTCCATGGAGCAACAGGCGGCGCTGGAGATCGGCCACGACCTCGGGCGGGCACTGGTGAACGCGCGCACGTTCGAACGCGAGCAGCTGCTCTCAGAGGAACAGCGGAAGCTGGCCGCCTACAAGAGCCAGCTCATCGCCACGATCTCGCACGAGCTGAGGACCCCGCTGACCTCGATCCTGGGGCACCTCGAGCTGCTGGGACTCGAACCCGACCTGAGCGAGTCGACGACCAGGTCGACGGCAGCGATCCGGCGGGGAGCGGAGCGGATGCGAGGCACCATCGAGGACCTCCTGTTGCTCGCGCAGGTCGCCGACCCAGACACCGGTATCGACCCCGCGCCGGTGGACCTCGCTGCCATCGTCGACGACGTGCTGGACCTGCTCCGCGTGACCATCGACGAGAAGCTGCTCCGCGTTCATGTGGACCGGACCCACACGCCTGTGACCGCGCGGGGGGAGGAGAATGAGCTGTTCCAGCTCTGTGCCAACCTCATCGGCAACGCCGTGAAGTACACGCCTCCCGGGGGCACCGTCTCGGTCTCGCTGGCTCGCAGCCTCGACCAGGTGCAGCTGATCGTCACCGACACCGGAATCGGGATCGCCACCGACGACCAGGACCGGCTGTTCGATGAGTTCTTCCGCTCGACCAACCCTGCTGCGCTCGCCACCCCGGGAACCGGGCTGGGTCTGAGCATCGTGCACCGGATCGTGGAGCGACACGGCGGCACGATCGCCGTGACGTCGAACCTCGGCACCGGAACCACCTTCACCGTCAACCTGCCGGCGTCGGGTTGATGCGGACCCCGGCCGCTTCTCCCGGTGCAGGACGCTCTCGAAGGGAGCTACCGGGACAGACCGGCGTGGCAGCTCAGCCCGTCTCGTCCTTCACGACGTCCCTGATGACCTCGTCCGCGACCTGCCGCAGCTTGGTGTTGCTCGTGGAGGACATTCGGGCGAGGAACGCGAATGCTCGAGCGTCGTCGAGGCCGTACTTGTGCATGATGATGCCGACCGCTCGGCCGATGACGGTGCGTGTCTCGACGGCTTGCTTGAGCTGGGAGATCTCCCGGGCGTACTCGATCGCGGTCGCAGCATGGTCGGTGAAGAGCTCGTCGAGTCCGTTGAGGTCCTCGAACGCACCGGGCCGCTTGGAGTACAGGTTCAACGCACCGGAGGAGTCAGCGGCGTCGAAGAGCCGGAGGGCGGCCTGAGCGGCGATGCCGGCGTTGACGGCAACAGGCGCGTACCGGGGCCACCGTGACTCGACCACCAGGTCCGGGCTGGACACGTGAACCGTCTTCGTGGCCGCCTCGTAGCAGGGACCCTCGTGGAACTCGTACTGCGCGGCGTCGAGCTCGCAGATCAGGTCGTCGGTGGGAGCGACGGTCTCCAAGCGGTCGTCGGCGTGCTTGATGGTGATGCTGGCGTACTCGACGTCCGGAAGCGCTTCGACGGCGGCGGCGGTGATGTTTGCCAGCGTGCGGTCGAGGTCGGCCGGTGTGAGCGTCGCGCGCAGGCGACGACTGACCTCGACGTACTCGCTGTTGTCCACCTGCTGAACCTACCCCCGCTGCGACGGCGGGTACGCGCGCAGCGGCGCAAACCCTGACGTCGCATCCCCGTTGACTCACCCACGGGTGCGGCTGGGCCTGCCTACCGCCCAGATCGAGGGGGCTCGGGTGAGGCCTACATGCACGTGCCACATGACGGGCCTCGTGTCGAGAGCGGGTAAGCCGACCACCGGGGTGGGGATGGGCAGCTCACCCGCTCTCTATCGCGCGTGAAACCTACGACGGCCCGACCGACCCCGCCTACGCCCAATTTGAGGGCCACCCCGGGGGGTGAGCCAACCGCCCACGGCGTCAGGACATCACTGTCAGTCCACTCCCCTACGGTCCCCAACCATGCGACTGACCGACGACGACAAGGCCGTGCTCGACCTCGAACGCTCCTAGCGGAAGTACCCCGGCGCGAAGGAGAAGGCCATCCGCGAGACCTTCGACTGCGCGGCCACCAGACACGGTGCAGTGCCGCGGCTCAGCCCAGGTCCGGAGCCGAACGGTGTCCCTGCTGTGAGGCGGGCGCTGCGCGCAACCTGGCGCAGCGCGCTTAGGCGGCAATGTGCGCCAGCACCGGCGTCACTGCCGGCCGTGACGCGGGCTGATGGGGCGAGCGGCTCGGGCGACGTACGCTTGAGAGCGAGGCAATCATCGGTCCTTGGAGGTCGTCATGGACGTCCTGCTCATCGTGCTACTGGTTCTGGTCGCGCTGGTCGTCGTGGGCGTCGCCTCGAGCTTCCGCGTGGTCACGCAGATCGAGCGCGGCGTCGTGTTCCGGCTCGGCCGGGCCCAGCGGGAGGTGAGGCGACCTGGCCCGACGATGCTCATCCCGTTCGTGGACCGGATGCGTCGCGTGAACATGCAGGTCGCCACCATGCCTGTCCCGGCGCAGGACGGCATCACCCGCGACAACGTGACCGTGCGCGTGGATGCGGTCGTCTACTTCCGGGTCAACGACCCGATCAGCGCGGTTGTCCAGGTGCAGGACTACCAGTACGCGATCTCGCAAGTGGCCCAGACCTCGTTGCGGTCGGTCATCGGCAAGAGCGACCTCGACGATCTGTTGTCCAACCGCGAGCGACTCAATCAGGGCCTCGAAGTGATGCTCGACAGCCCGGCCGCCCCGTGGGGCATCGAGATCGACCGTGTGGAGATCAAGGACGTCGCGCTGCCCGAGACGATGAAGCGGTCGATGTCCCGCCAGGCGGAGGCCGAGCGCGAGCGCCGCTCCCGGGTCATCACCGCCGACGGGGAGTTCCAGGCTTCCAAGAAGCTGTCCGAGGCTGCTGCCGCGATGACCGCGACACCCGGTGCCCTTCAGCTGCGGTTGATGCAGACGATGGTCGAGGTGGCGGCTGAGCGGAACTCGACCCTGGTGCTGCCCTTCCCGGTGGAGCTGCTGCGCTACTTCGAGGCGGCGGCGCACGCTGCCGCCCCAGCCGTGCCACGCGCGGACATCCCGGACTCGGACCCCGCCGTCGACGGAACCCTCCCGAGCTCCGCGCCAGGCACCGGGGCCACGCGCGTGCCACACGATTGAGCGACTCGGCGGCTTCATGGTGGAGCGTCGCCGTGACGCAGCGGGTTGACGATGCTCGATCGAGTCAGCAGTACCTGCGAGGGACCTCTGCTGCTACCGCTACCGCGGGAACAGGGATCCGGATCCCCCAGACCACCTGACCCCGTTGCTACCGTCCCCCGGTGCCTGTCGAGACAACGGACCCAGCGCCCGACGCGCTGCCTGTGATCACGCTCTGCGGCTCGATGCGGTTCCGTGGGGAGATCGAGCGCCTCAGCGCCGAGCTGACGATGGCCGGACACGTGGTGCTGGCGCCCGTCGCAGTCGACCCGTCCACGGAGCTGGACCCGGACCAGCGTGCACTGCTCGGGCGGATCCACCTGCAGAAGGTGGCGATGGCGGACGAGGTGCTCGTCGTGAACGTCGGCGGCTACGTCGGCGAGGACACCCGGCGGGAGATCGCGTACGCCCGGTCGCACGGGACCGCGGTGTCGCACCTCGAGCCCCAGGACGACCGCCAGGTGCCTGCAGACCGATAGCGTCCTCGCCATGGTCGAGGTGGTCGTTCACGGTCCGGCGTCCTGGAACCAGGTCGTCGACCTCGACGAGCTTCCGGCGCCGCGGCCCCACATGCAGTTCGCCCGCGCGCACCGGCACGTGCTGGGCGGCACGTCCGCCGGCAAGGCGGCGCACCTGCGGGAGCTCGGGGTCGACGTCGAGCTGCACACGGTCCTCGGCAGCGACGCGGCCGCCGCGGACATCGAGCAGGCGCTGCGCCGTGCATCGGTCCCCCTCGCCGCGACGTACGTCGACGGTCCCAGCGAGCGGCACCTCAACCTGATGGACCCCCGAGGCGGGCGGGTGTCGCTCTACCTCGACGTCCCCGCAGTCGACACAGACACCACGGCGGCAGCGACGCGATCCTTGAAGCGAGCCGCCGACGGCGCGCGGGCCGTCGTCCTCGACCTCAGCGCGAGCTCGCGGGCCGCGATCGACGAGGTCGTCGCCACCGGCGTACCCATCTGGACCGACCTGCACGACTACGACGGGCAGAGCGCGTTCCATGCCCCCTTCGCCGACGCGGCGAGCTTCGTCTTCATGAACGGCGACAAGGCGTCGTCGGTCCGCGAGCTCGTGCGGGCGTGCGTCGCGCGGGGCGCGCAGGTGGCGGTCTGCACCCTCGGCGCCGACGGCGCCCTCGCCGTGGACGCCCGGGGCGAGGAGCACACCGTCCTCGCGGAGCCCGTGTCGAGCGTCGTCGACACCAACGGCGCTGGCGACGGGTTCATGGCCGGCTACCTCGCAGCCCACCTCGACGGCGCCGACGTCCGGGCCTGCCTTGCCGCAGGAGCCAGGCAGGCTGCGCGCGCCCTCTCCACCCACCAGCTGTGCCCCTCGCTCGACTGACCTGTCGATCTGGACCCTGATCGTCCGTCAGAGTGGTGACGAGCCGCACGGGGCGGCCGCACAGGAGGATCGACATGACGAAGTACGCCATCTACTTCCACCAGCAGTGGGTCGGGGACCACCCGGCCGAGTGGTACCAGACCCGGGTCGAGCCGAGCACGGCCGTGGTCAGGGACATGGAGGCCGACGGCGTGCTGCTGTTCGCCGGCGGTCTGGTGGAGGACATGTCCCTGGCCTTCAGCGCCGACGCCACCAGCGGGGAGGTCGTGATCTCGGACGGCCCCTACGCCGAGACCACGGAGTACCTCGGGGGCATCACGATCATCGACGTGCCCGACCTCGAGACCGCGAAGATGTGGGCGGGGCGGGTCGCCGAGGGGTGCGGGTGGCCGCAGGAGGTCCGGGAGGTGAAGTAGTCACCCGGACCGCCCACACCTACTGGGCGACCCAGTCGGTGTAGCTGCGCGGCTCGCCGAGCCAGTCGGTGCGCGTCGCCGG
>Ga0247818_10001013_pt1 | contig 17605 bp, 15 predicted proteins | sample 13C_Glucose_Day1_FD_192424 | JGI IMG/M metagenome (GOLD analysis project Ga0247818, IMG submission 192424) | Soil microbial communities from agricultural site in Penn Yan, New York, United States - 13C_Glucose_Day1 | ecosystem: Environmental > Terrestrial > Soil > Agricultural land | place... | reverse complement strand
ACGCGTAGTACCTGATCTCTTCGTACACGCCAGGAGAAACCTCCTGGACGGAGACACCCCGTGGCATCCGAAAGCGTTCATGCAGGCTGTTCCATGCGAACGGTGCTTCCTCGACGCTGTTCGTGGTGTAAATCCACGCCATGACTTCTCCTATGTGATATGTTAGGACACATGAACAATACCAAGAAGTGCCCAATGTGTAACCAAGTCAAGCCGCATGAGGATTTTTACGGCGTGGCCCGAAGGGGCGGAAGCCTTAGCTCGTACTGCAAGCCCTGCTCATCCGAGCGAGGGAAGGCCCAGAGGGCTGCCATGAAGTACAACGGGAAGGAGTATGACCTCAAGTCCATATTCAACATGACCATCGAGCAGTACGAGGAGATGCTTAGGCTTCAAGGCGGCAAGTGTGCAATCTGCCGAGAAGTTGATTCGGGAGGCAAGAGGCTTGCTGTTGATCACGATCGAGCCTGCTGCCCTGGCCGCAAGTCGTGCGGGAGCTGTATTAGGGGGCTTCTCTGCAACAAGTGCAACCAGGGCATTGGCTATTTCGATGACGATCCCGACCGGATCTTGGCCGCGATCAGGTACCTGGAGACCCTGTAGCCAGTTAGCCACGGGGGTCTCCTTCTAGTTACGCTGCGAGAGCGTCGTACTCGGAGATGGTGAACCAGTTGGTGCCATCAGAGATGAAACGCTTAGCGTGCACCTGGCCAGTCAGAAGCGTGGTGTTCGCTCCGCCATCGACCGTTCCAGTCGCAGGCGTGATGGTCACGGTGAAAGCCGCAGCCGTCTTGTACACGAAGTACGTACGACCCGGCTGAACCAGAGCTGCACTCGGAAGGGTGACCGCCGTAGCGGCACCCGGAGTAAGCAGGAGTACGTAGTCGTTGTTGGTGAGAGTCTCAGCCGCAGCCGTGCTGGAACGCACGGTGAAGCTGGTGTTATCGAAGCCGGACAAGATTCCTCCTTAAGGAACTTGCCTAGAAAGGGCACTTGCCTGATGTAAGCAAGTGCCCGATCCAAGCAACTTATTAGGCAGCGTTGCGAGCCGAAGAGGTGGACTGGGCCACGATCAGGGACTCGGGACGGTACAGCGTCCAACCAGCCACGCCGTACCAACCGAGCGGCTGGAATCGGGTGAGCTTGTCGACGACCGGACCGCGCACGGTGTGGAACTCCTCCGCGACAGCCTCGGCGAGAGCCTGCTGACCGGTGAAGTACGTGTTGAACACACGCGTCTGAGACGCACCAGCACCAGCACCAGACTGAACGTTCTGGCAACGCGGGGTCTCGATGTAGCAAGCACCCTCGTACTCGCCGATCTCGCCCGCCCAGATGTTGCCAGCCGCAGAGTAGTTGTGCGGGTCACGCCACGCAGCAGCACCGGTCTCCCGACGCAGGTCGTAAGAGACCTGCGGGTGGATGTACGCGGTGTAGTAGCTACCCTTGTTCGGGTGGACCTTGTTCGTCCGGAGCTGAGTCACCGAAAGGCGAGCCATGTCCGAAGTGAACACCGAGTCGGAGTCGATCGCGGTGAGGGCGACCGGGTTGGTCGGCGTGGTGCCGAAACCGTAGCCGACAACGCCACCACCCGAGGTGCGGATGGTCTGCGTACCCGCAGCCAGGACGTTCTGGACCAGAAGATCGACGGAGTCGACAAGGTTCCACGCAACCTGGTTGACGAGACCGGCGGTGACGTCGGTGAAGCTGAACAGGTCCAGCTTGTTGGAGACCAGGATCGAGTTACCATACTCGTTGAGAGTCACGGAAACCGTGGTCGGGTTACCGGCCGCAACGGCGTCCGGGTCGACCAGCTCGTTCAGCGGAGTGGTTGCCTGAGCGAGGTCCTGGTACAGCTCGAAGACAACCGAGCTACCAGGCATGGCCTGCTGGACAGGCCGCTTGTCGGCAACCATGCGGAACATGGGCTGGGCACGAAGGGCGAACTCAAGAGCACGGTCATACGTGGTCTGGACAAGGTTCGCCATGGCAGTAGTGCCGGTAAAGGCGTTAGCCATTACAACTCCTTAGGATATTAGCCAATCCCTCCGACTCCCTTCTGGAAGCCAGCGATCAGCTCTTCAATAGAATTGGCCTGACCGACAGCAGAGGCAGCGGCTTCGAAGTTCCCCATCGGGGTTCCCTCGTGGCCTGCCTGGCTCATCTGCTGAAGGGCTGCCTGCTGACCCTGCGTGATAGCAGGTGCGACAGGCTCGGGGCTGCTCCCCTGCGCGCTGCCATTACCGAAGACAGACTGCATGGTGGTGAACCACTCGCGAGCCTTCTCCGGGTCGGGCGGTCCCTGGTAAACCGTTGCGGCACCAGGAGCACCCAGGGATTCGAACACAGACGCAACTTCACGCTTGGCCTCACGGTCGAGGAAGCTCGTCAGCTTCTCGTTGAGGTCTTCGTTCTGCTTCTTCAGCGCCTTGTAAGCGTCGCGCAGCGGACCGGGCCCATCAAGGTTTTCCCCACCCTGCTCGACGCCTTCGTTGTTCTGGTAACCCCAGCTGTCATTCATTTGATCTCCCATAAGTTGTGACGCCCCACCGATTCGGGGTGAATCGGCTTCGCTCGTCCTTAGACCGGTCTTGACTACGTCACTCCGATGCCGGTTGGTCGGGTAACGGTGGGCTACCGGGTTGTGAACCCGCTAGGGAGTCTGCGTCCATAGCCCTGGTCTTGCTAGCTGAGCTGAGAGAGGCCCCCACGGGCCGCTCCAGCGCTTCCAGAGAACGACCCGCGTTCCTGGTTGATGAGTCCCTGGCGACGCCTCAGGGCGTCCGCCTGGCCCCTCAGAACGGCTTCCTCGGCTTGCCTCTGGCCATACTCCGAACCATAGATCTCGCCCAAGGTTCCGAGTGTCTGCTGCTCGGATGCGATCTTCGCGTAACCGGTACGAGCCTGTTCGGTAGTGACGCCTTCAAGCGCAAGCTTCTCGGCGTACTGCTGATCGAACGTCATGTTGTTACGAAGCGCCTCAGCACCAACGGCTGCGGTGGCAGCCGCCTTCTGGAGGTAAGGCATGGCCCTGTTCGTGTCCAGGAAGTAGGCGGTGAGGTCTGAGTTGGCGATACCCATCTGGTTCAGCGCGTTCCTGTACTCAGGATTCGCCAGCACAGTCGCCTGAGTCGCCATGTCCACACGAGACTGGATCTCGGACGGAGAGATGTTCTTGCCGATCCAGTTGTTGAAGTCACTGGGCTGGTCATAGAACCCTGTCGGCAGGCCTGCGGCTTGCATGATTTGCTTGTAGCTTGCCTCTGTTGCGAGATATTCACCGGGTGAAAGTACCGGTAGACCTTGCTTCCGCCTGAGTTCGTTGCCTGCAAACCGCTCCTTGTACTCCCTGGTCTCTTGCAGCAACATCGAGATCGTGTCTGCCGAGTACCCGTTCTTGACGTAGTTGAAGATCACGTCAGACAAAGAGCCGAGGCCGTAGGAGGTGAACAGGTTGGTGAGCGCCAGATACGCATCACGGTTAGCCCCGCTGAGCTGGGTCTTCCAGAGTTCAGCCGGATTGAGGTTTGGCTTGGTTATGTTGGCCTTAGGCGTGAGCGAAGGGTTCGAGATCTTAGAGCCAGGCGCTTTGGCCATGACGGTTCACCTCCTTAGTACTTGACACCGAAGTCCGCGAGAACCTGGTGAGCTGTCTGCATGATCGAGTTCTGGGCGTTGTTGGTCTTCTTCCAGCGAGGGTCGTCCCGGATCTCATACTCGAACTGCCAGAGCGGCTTGGCCATAGACTTGCCTGTCGAGTCCCTGAACTGAAGAGCCTTCTTGATCGTAGGATCGAACAGGTTGACGCTGCCCTGAGGCAGCTCAAGGATCTGAGCCATCGTCTGCATATACGGAGAGGCGATATCTGCAACCGACTGACCGGCATCGATCTGCTTGGCCCAGAACGAGTACGTAGCCTTGGCCTGCTCTCGCAGCTTGGATTCGTAGTCCTGCTGCGAAGCCATGCCGGACATCACTTCCTTCGCTGCGGAGTCCATCCAGGAATCGGAGACTGATATGCCCATGTTGTACGCATACTCCGAAAGCTTGTCCTGAAGTTCGCCAGCCTCACCAAAGCGCTGAGTACCAGGCATATTGAGACGACGACCGAGCTGGTATCGAAGCTGCTGATCAGTCCAGCCGTTGTAGCTGTACTGGTAAGCGAGGTCTCTCCACCCTTTGGCTGTCAGCTTCACACCCATCTGGGCCCCAAGCTGTTGAACCTTGATGATGTTCTGATCGAGCTTCTGGCGACCCGTTGCGGGGTCGCCGTACTGAGTGATCAGAAACTCTCGCTGAGACTTACTGAGGGTCTTCCACCACTTCGTGTCTCTTAGCTCCGCCTGGAACTTGGCCGGAGTCCACGTGCCGGATACGGCTTTGCTGAACAGATCCTTAAGTTCCTTGTTCGAGTCCATCAGGGACTCGACGAAACCGTACTGTTCTGCATACTCGCTTCGGGACGCGGGAGAGCCGGTACCTCCACCGGAGGTGGCGGTGGAAGTGATACTGGAGTCGTAGTTGCTGACGCTGGCGCCAGAGCTACCGAGATACTTCTTGTAATCGCCTCGGTTGTACGTGGACCAAGGAGTCCAGTTCTTGCCACCGTTCGACATGCGGTAAGCAATCTTGGCGTTGGTCAGAGGGTCGAACAGTTGCTCGTTGTTCTTCAGGCCGAACGCCTTACGGCGTTCCGGCCCCATCGCTCCGAGCATGTTGATCTGGAACAGGCCGTAAGAGTTGTCCCCGGTTCCAGCGTTGGGGTTGTGAGCCCTCGCGTTACCGCTCGACTCCGCCATGACGATCGCGTAGGCGACCTGAAGGGCCTGCCCCTTAAAGCCAGCCTGCTTCAAGATGGACATCAGGTCCATTCGATCACCTCAATCCCATGTCACGCAGGACCGCAAGTCCTGCGGTCAGTGTCTGATCCTGAGCCTTGGCCGTGGACTTCCAGCGATTGTCGTTGCGAAGCTGAACCTGGAAGTCAGACAGTGATGTTCCGGTCGGCTTGCCCTCTTTGTTCAGCCCGTTAAGGGCTGACTTGATCAGAGGGTCCATGATGTCGATCGAGGTGTCCGGAAGTCCGAACGCAGAAGACATCTCCTGAATGTAAGGAGAGGCGACCTCCCGCATAGACATGCCAGCATCAAGCCGATCCGCGTAGCCGGGGAACATGGACTTGGCCTGCTCTCTGATCTGGCTCTCGTAGTCCTGAGTCGTAGCCAGTCCTCGTACCACAAGCTGCGCTTGGTTCTTGATCGACTGCTTGTCAAGCCTGATGCCCTGACTGTACGCGTATTGCTTCATGGTGTACTCGTGCATGCCAGCCTGGCCAAGCAGCGTGCCGTCTTTGGTGAACGTGACGTACTGGCCAAGCATGTTACGCATGCCGCCTTCGTCGAGCCCAAGCTCGATGGACTGTTCGGCAAACTTCTTGATCTTCGATTCCGGGATAGCTGCACCGATCTCAGCCGCAAGCTGGCGGATGGAAAGGATTTGAGCTTGGACCGAAGCAGTCCATGTCGCAGGATCGGTGTTCTTCATCACCTGAGCCTGGCGCCTGGTATCCGAAGTCTCCTGCCACCACTTGGATTCCCTGAGTTCAGCCTGAAACTTATCGGCCGTCCAGGTTCCAGAGACCGCCTGATCGAACAGGCCCTTGATCTCCGGGATCGAGTTAAGGAATCCGTAAGACCAGCCGTAGTTGGAGGCAAGCTCCTCAGACGACATCTTCGGAGCCTCTTCGATGTCAGAGGGATTGGCCCCCACAGACTGGACGCCGTCGATACGGCGTCCACCCATGAATAGATCGGCGTAGTAGCCCTTGGTGATGTCTGCGATCTCCACAGCCTTGCCAGGCCTTGGAGTGTGCAGCATCTTTCCTCCGCCCATGTAGATACCCACATGGTCAGGACCAGCCTTGGCTGCGGTATCGAAGAAGACCAGGTCTCCTGGGCGGAGACCCTTCATCCCGATCGGAGTTCCCTCGTTGATCTGATCGTAGGTAACTCGTGGAAGCTCGATGCCGAACTTCTTGAAGCCCCACTGCATCAGGCCAGAACAGTCGAAACCCTTCTCGGGAGTCTCCTCTCCCCACGCGTAAGGCGTCCCGATGTACTGCTTGAGGTACTCGACAATGTCGGCCCCGTCAGCCACGTTAGCCTCCTGTGATCATCTGCATCATTGCGTCGAAGTAAGTGGTGCCGCTCTGGTATTTGCCGTACTCGGGAGTCTTCTTGGCCGCCATCGAGGCGGCCTGCTGGATGTCACCGGACGAGACACCGCCTGTGTTTACGGCGGAGGAAGAGACCTCTTCGAGGTTCCCTGTCTCAAGGTTCGGCTTGTACGTGGTGGTGACTTCCGATGTCTGCGGACGAGCAACTTCCATCGAAGAGACCGAAGCCCTGAACTCGGCAAGCTCCTTGTCCGTCGGCGCCCTGCCGAGGGCGTCGGCGAGGGCCTGATTCATGATCGCGTGGACCTCTTCGGGCGAGGTCAGGTTGATCTCGGTACGCTTGGTCTTCTTGGTCAGCTCGCCCTTGTAGCCGATACGCTTGCCGGTGGCCAGGTCGATAACCCAGCCGTTCTCTACTGTGGTGCCCATCGACCCCTTGGAGTTTCCGTAAGAGTCGATGACGTCCCACGGAGTCCAGCGGGTAGGCGAGTTCTTCGAGAACTCGACCGAGGAATCGACCGCAGCCTTCCAGGCGTCCATGATCTCAGGCATGCCCATATCCGGGCTGAAGCCCGGCATCTTGAGCAGGATGCCCTTGTTGACGAACTCTCGCAGCTTCTTAGGGTCGTTGCGAGACCAGACGAGCGGAAGACCTACAGCGTCGTTGTAAGTCAGAATCGACTCACCGGCTTCGGCCGTTCCGCTCACTCCGGCAAGTTTCAGCTCCTTGTCAGAGGCCCTTGGCCTGGTGCCGAAGTACACGGTGTCACCAGATGCCGAGGTCCCCATTGAGGTGGAGGAGGTCACGGCACCACCCTGAACGCCAATGCCGTACTGAGAAAGAATCCCGCTACCGACGTTGTTTCCGCCGACAAGAGGGTTGCTTCCGGGCTGAGGAACTATGGGTGTGGTCACGTGACCTCCTTACTGAAGTTCATCGTTGTTGAGATACCGGTTATGCAGATCACCGAACGCTACGTTCGAGTTGATCAGTCCTAGCTTGAACTGCTCCCACGCCATGCCGATATCAGCGGCCTGCCCTGAGGGGCGGCCGGAGACGTCGTACGACAACTTGCTCATTCCTCGCTCGTTCAGCATCTGCTTGAACTGGCGACGGCCGATCAGGTACTGAGCCAGAGGCTGCATCTCGTACCGCATCGGGTCGGTCATCAGGCGCTCATCCTGCACCGCCATCTCGAACGAACGGATTCGCTCGTTGACCTTGCCCTTGTCGACCGTAGAGAATGCGCTCTCCCAGGCAGGGTACTTCTGCCCGATACCGGCAACCAATTGCTGCTTGGCTGCCACGTACTGCTCGGCCCCCTTCTCCGCATACGACTTGAAGCCGTTACGGATCAGCATGGAGTCAAGTGCCGCCTTAGCGGCACGGTATTCGTACCAGCCTCGATCGGTCTGCGAGTTCTCAATCGCCTCTTCGGCAGAGATCTTGTCCCGAGCCTTAGCGGCTCCGAAGTTCTGATCAAGCTGCTTCTGATAGACGGACGAGCTGAACGGTCCACCGTTGTAGATGTTGCCCACCCAGAACTGAGCCATGTCGGGATCGGCAGAGATGAGATCCTTGTACTTCTCGGCCATGTCGTCGGCTGAAACCGTAGCGGCGATGCCCATGCTCTTGGTGAGCGAAGCGGTAAAGCCGCCATAGTCAGGGCCGAACTTGGCCAGGAAGTTATCCCGGTAGTTCTCGGGGTCGGCCTTGCGCATCTGTCCGAGCTGGTCCACGAAGAACTGATACGGAGTTCCGGTCAGCGGGGTGTTGCTGGACTGAGCAGGAGATCCCCATGCCTCAAGGATGTTGAGGTACAGAAACTGCCTGGCTTCGTTCTCGATATCCTTCTGCGAGAACTTGGCCTGTCCACCAGACTGCTGGTACTCCATCTGCTTCTTGTTCCAGATAGCCAGGTACGCCTTCTGGTACTCCTCGTTATCAGGATCGTCGCCCTTGTATGCATCCCAGATGGAACGCATGTACTTGGGGATGATGGCCTTGGAGGTATCCGTCGGACCGTAAGGGAGGATCTTTGCCCACTGAAGGAAGTCGCCCGTTCGGGGCGACGCCTTGGCGATCTGAGAACCAGCCACCTGAACCAGAGGACCGGAGCCAGGGTTGAACCAAGGATCTCCAGGGAGGATCGTGTTCATCGCCGAGACCTTGATAGGAAGATCTCCAGAACCCTTGCTCTTCCACGGCGCACGAAGATGCATGACACGCTTCTCGATCGAGACGAACTCCCGACCGATCACCGTACCGCTACCCGGAATGGGAGCGCCTTCGTCGTCGTACTTCACAGTCGAAGGATCGACGATGCTGACGTATCCATCCATGCCGACCTTGTTCCCGTACTCGTCGGTGACCATTCCGGCGGCAACCGGAGCGTTGTACACCTGAGAGATGCGGCCGACCAGGTGAGGCTTCTCTGCGATCAGCCCGCCCCAACGGGCGAGGCTGTCAGCGTGGGCGGAGTAGAAGGGAGTGATGAACCGCAGAGCCTCGCTCGCTGTGGTGCGAGCGGGATCGTAGACGAGCTGGCTCATATCCTTACGGGCGAGCCTGTCCGAACCTTCGAGGATCTTCTGGAGTTCGCCAGGAGTGAGCGAGTCATCCTTGCCGACAGATCGACGGTAAGACAGTTCGGTCTTCATCAGCTCCTTGAACCGGCCCTCCTGGAATCGGAGGTACGTCGGGTGACGGGAGATGATGTCGGAAGGAATCGTGCCAAGCTTCTGGAACGCCTTCTGAACGATCCGGTCTACGATGTTTCCTGCGGTGTCCTTCGCCGAGATCGCAAGCTTCTCAGCGATCTCTTCACCATGGACCGTGGGGAAGTCGGACTTGGCGATAGCGTTGCTCAGGTCCGCTGCGGTGACTTCGTCTCCGTCCAGGATCTTCTGGCGAAGGCCGGTGTCTTCCGGAAGGTACTTGTCGAGCGTGAGCCCGATGTCGTCGATCAGCTCCTGCGGGTTCCTGGCACGAATGCCGAGGTCCGCGAGATGCTGCTTGCCAGCCGGAGTATGCAGCCAGGCACGAGCGGCCTTACCGCTCGGGTCTTCCATCACCTTCAGGAACAGATCGTCCTGAGCGAACTGACGGTTGATCGCGTGAGTCCATGCCTGCATGTGGTTAGCCGCATCAGGCTGAACATACGTCCACGAGCCAGACTTGATCATCCGGTTCATGTCCACAGCTTCACTTCGGGAGACCATGGAAGCAAACGCAGAGTCCGAAGAGATCTGCTCTCGCATGATCGGGTTCTGCCACTCACCCGAGAACGCCTGCGGAATCTTCACTCCGCCGACCTCGAAGTGGCCTTCGCCCAGTCGCTTACCGGTAGCCCCAAGGGCTACCCGGTAGATCTCGTTGTAGTAATCGGTGAACTCGTCAAGCACGTTCTGATGATCGTCGATCCTCATGGTCAGGTCATCGATCTTGTCCTGAAGGCTGGTGAGCTTGTTGCCCTGCCTGACGTTAGCCCCAGATCCCGGCATGTTACCGAGAGTCGGAGGCTTGTTCATGCTTTCGACAACACTCGCATGGCGCTTCTGATAGTCCTTGAGCTCGGACTTCAGGTTGTCCATGAGTTCCCGCTCCATCTTGACGCGGGCGGTAACCACGGGCAGAGCGTTGCTGACCCTGATCCTGTCGACCTTGAGCGAGTCGAGCTCGCCCTTGATGGTCTGCTTCTTGAGCGGGTCGCTCGTGCGGCCAAGCTCCTTGGTCAGAGCAGCCCTGCGGGCCTGTACAGCAGAGATCACGCCAGGGTCCTCGATCCTTACGATCGAGTCCTGAATGCCGGTGGTCGTAGGCGTATAGCTTCCCTTGCCGACAACCGCCCGAACATACTGGTTGCGGTTGAGCACGAAGTTCTTCGCACCGATACCGCCGTCCACGATGATCCGGGACAAGAAGCCGAACTTGATGGCCGAAGCCGCAAGCTCCTCAGACAGCATTCGCGGAGTGTAAGCCGGACGCAGAAGCGTCCCGGCCTTCCAGATCGTGTTCATCGAATCCGCGACAACCTTCACCGCATCCGAAGCAGATCCTCCAGTAGCGCGAATACGCTTCATGCCACCAGACGTGCGGCTAAGCGCACGCTCGATCTCGCGGACAGGAAGCAGGCCATCAGTCTGACCGAGCTGAGTCTTGGCCAGAGGGGCCAGAGCCCACGCCTCGCCATCCTCAACATAGTCGACGGTCTTGCCGCCTTCTCGGCGAGCACCAGAGAACGCCTGGCTGCCAGGATTGTAGACCTTACCCTGAGCCCCAAGCAGGGTCTTCACGGTCTCATCGGTCTTGGCCTGAACCATTCCACTGATAAGCCGTGCGGTCTCACCATCGAGACCGTGAACCCTCGTAGCCATGTGAGTGACTACGTCGAACTTGATCTGCTCAAGAGCCTTGGACTTGGCGACCTTGTCGCCAGCAGTCATGTACAGGTTGTGCAGCTCGGCTCGCTCCGCAGCGCCCAGACCGGGAACCTCTCGGAGCATCTCGTACACACGCTCACCCGAGTCGGCTTCGTTGTGATTGACACGTCCGACCGGTGTCTTGTCCGTGAACGACTGGACGATCCGAACCGGAGTTCCGTAGAACCCGTTCCGGTATCCCTCGGTCGTGAAGCGACCTCGGCGATCGGAGATCTTGTTGATGTACTTGCGCTCAGCGGAAGCCGCAACGTTCGAGAAGGAGCCGTTGCCCATGCGGTAAGAGCGAGGAAGTCCACCGAATCCAGTCGCCTCAAGCGACGTGAAGTCTTCGGCTTCCTTACCAAGGTTTCCACCGAGAAGCTTACGCAGGGCGTTGTCCTGAGCCTGCAGACCAGAGAGCTCGCCGTTGATCAGATCCAGCTTCGAGTTTTTCCATGAGTCAATCATGGCCTTGTCGATAGCCGAAGCATCCGAAACGCCCATGGTCTTGTACAGGGACCTACCGGCCTCCTGGTGGAGGGCCGTCTCCCGCGTGAGCGGGGCGGTGAGATCAAGTCCCTGAGGGATGACCGTGGGACGCTTGGCCTCTTCTGCTGCGAAGTATCCGAGGAGAGTCGAGTCGAACTTGGTGGAGTCGACCGCTACCCGGTTCTCCGAGAGTCGGCCGATGTCGTCCAGGACCTTCCCGCCGCGCTCCATGAGTGGAGCAACCACCTTGTTGTCGCCAGCCATGAAACGCCAGCCAAGCTCCATGTCCTCCCGAGCCCACGTGGAGAGAGCCTGAGAGTACTGCGGAGCGAAGTTGTTAGCACGGCGGCCGCGACCCCAGATCGGGTGCATCTCAATCTCTGCGGCGCTCTTGCGAGAGGCCCCAGTGACGTTGCTGGGAGCTGCTACCCAGTCGAAGAAGTCCTGCATCTTCGCGCCCTGGCTGAGCTGCTCAACAGTCTCGGGCTGCTTGCCCATCGCCTTGCGGGCGGTGTCAGAGATGATCCCTCGCGTGCGAACCAGATCGCCACCCTGCTCGACCAGCTGAATCGAACGAGCGCCCTTGACTACCTGTCCCACTCCGCCCGTGATGTATGTGGTCGGGTCGAGCGCAAGGACCGTAGCGAAGTCGGTGGCGCCTGTGCCTGCGGTGTACTTCCAGCCAGCCTTGTCTCGCCAGTACTCGGTGTCGTATAGCAAGCGCTCCGTAGAGCGCTTTGCGTCAGCTTCGATCTCGGGGGTTGCCTCGGGAGTTCCGAGCTGTCCCAGCGCAGCACCTGCGGCGAAGATGCCGCCGAACTTGCTGGTGACGTCACCCATCGAGATGCCCCCCTGGGCATCGATCGTGGCTTCGTAGTTGGCCTGAGCCTGGCCAGGAGAGAGAGTCTCTGCCTGGCCGTAAGAGTCTGCCCAGTCGCTGCCGGAGAAGAGCGAGCCGGTTCCGGTCTGGGCCTTGCCTGCCTGAAGAATAAGAGTCGAGAGCGGCTGGGAGATTGCTTCGGAGTAAAGCCAGTGAGCACCCTGGGCCGCTTTGTCGACGGGGTAGAAGAGAGTCTTGTAGTATTGCTTGGTCACACCCCAGCCAGGAATCTTGGAGAGCATCGCGTCCGCATCTCCAAGCCAGCCGGAGATCGTGCCGAGGAAACCGGAACGCTCCTGCTGAACCTTCTGAGTGTCAACCTGCTGTTGCTGTGCGGTGTACTGCTGGACGTTCTGAACGAACGCCTGGTCCGGAGTAGAGGCGACATCGAAAGCCATGGAAGGATCTGTGTACAGCGCCTGACTGGCACTGGCCATGTCCGTATCCCACCAGCGTCCCAAAACAACCACCTCTTACATTCCGTAGTTTGCCTTCACCTGCCTGAGCAGATTCCTTGCAGAGTCGCCCGAGTTGGGCTGATTCGCCATCCATTCGAGCGCGGGAATCCAGGCTCGTACCTGATCGAGCTTCGGATCGTTCGGCATGCCAGCGATTACTTCCGAGCCAGCACCGGGGCCTGCGTCCGCTCCGTCGGTTACCGGAACCTCCGGCATCTGGGAGTCTTCTCCGAACCCGATAACCGAATCGGCAGGGTTGCCGAACAGGTCGTTGAAGTTCATGCCTGTGACATCACGAGCCATCGGAGCAGCCTGAAGCTGCTCCTGATACTGAGCCTGCTCGCCGTAGTCGGCATTGGGCAGGGATCGATTGGCTTCGCCGACTGCCTTGTCGGTGCGCTGGCTGAACTGGCCAGGGCCTGCTACTGGAGTACCCATTAGTCCTCCACTATCTTAAAGAACTTGTCCTCTTCGATCTTCTGAATCTGGAGATCCTTGACGGCCTTGGCTGTGGCGCCCATGATCTCGGCTACACCGAGAGTCATATCTGTCGCTACATCGACTACCAGGGCCAGGAAGCCCAGCACCTTGTGCTCGCCGTTTTCTTTGATCACTGGACTTCCTGCCTTCCTGATTACTTCGCGAGCGTGCCGCCAGCACGAGTCATGCCCTCGTGCGGCTTGAGAGAGGCCTCCCAGTTGGAGCAGTTGACCTCGCCGTTGAACCGGGCATCGCCCGAGTTGTGGCCCTCGATCGGCGTAGCAAGGTGCGGAGCGAGCATGGAGCCCTTCTCCGAACGCCACGCGTTGTCAGGACCGTGGTTAGGGATGAAACCCATTGTGTTCTCCTTAGATAGGTGACTGACGCTGCGTCCGTGTACTCATGGTCGCCTCGCCCTTACCGGTGAGACCGGAAAGCATTGACATCAGATCCATGCCCTGTGGCTGCGAGGCCCCTCCAGGGGCCTGAGCGCCCATCTGAGCGCCTCCGGCAGGCGTACCGGCACCAGGACCTAGCATCTGCTCTAGCGGCCCTCCAGGGGCCGCCTGCGGCCTTTCCACCGGCTTGAAGATCTCAACCAGGGCATCCTGTACCGGAGTGCCCTTCTCTCGCAGGTTGATCAGCTTGGCAATCCGAGCCAGGGCTTCGTTCGGGTCCTGGCCCTGAAGAGCCATCTGCGGGATGGCGGAGGCATAGGCCATGATGCCTTGCTTGGCCGCATCTACGAATTGCTCGATGTCGATCTGCGCCTGCATCTGGACCACGTCAATTCCCATCGGAAGCTGACGCTGGAAGAAGTCACGGGAGATGAGCTGGTCACCACGCAGCTGAAGGAGACCGACAATCGCCCTCGCGGGGTCCTGACCAGCAGCGAAGCCATACGTGACGTCGACGGTATGGTCGCCCTTGATGTCCTTACCTGGAACATAGGTCTCTTCGAACGGTGTTCCCTGAGCAGTTCCACGGATCGTCTTCTTCTCGTCAGGCCAGAGCTTCTCGTCCATCTCGAAGCACAGCTCGATCGCAACCCGGAGAGCTTCGCCCATCACAGTCTGACCCGTGGTCACGACCGTGTTGAATCCGCCCATCAGGGCCTGAACGCCCTTGCCGGTGATAATCGAGGCGTCGATGTTTCCGGAGCGGGCCTCTGGGGTTCGGGTGCCGGAACGAAGCTCTTGATCAAGCATCGCCTGTTCCTGGTACGAAGCCTGCGGAACATCGATACCCACACGACGGATCTTGTCCGGGTTGTCGGTGCGAAGAACCGCGTCGTCTCCGAACGTCATCTGCTGGAGGTCGCGAGGAACCGCAAGCGGAGCGCGAACAGTCTTCTCTGTGGCCTCAAGGCCCAGGAGGGCCATGCGGGCCTTGGCGAGGTACACCCAGATCGCATCGTCGTAAGCGCCGCGAGTCTCGTTGTCGTAGCCGGGCCTCTTGCCCGGCGAGACGTAGACCTTGCCGAGGAAGTTCTCTTCGTTCATCAAGGCGATGTTGCCGTGGTTCGGCATGTAGATGAGCATGCGCTCATCGTCCACGTACTTCACCAGCTCGATGTCTCGCTCCGCCCAGCCAGCCTCAGGGCCACGTCCTGTGTTGTTTCCCTGGAGCAGGCGGAGGAGGTTGGGGATGTGAGAGAACTTCTGAACCAGCCGGATCGCAGGTTCCTTGTACACCTTGGTGTACGACTTGAGCCGACCGAACATGTCGAACTCGGGATACACGCCCATCGGGTTCTCGACCCGAATGTGCGGGCGCTTCTCCTCGAAGTTCGGCTCGATCACATACAGCACCATGCCATAGGTTCCGTAGTGATCGGCCGCTACGATCTGTCGTCCAGCGTTCAGGCCCGAAGCCTGAACGTAGTAGTTGGCTACCTTGGTCTTCTTGGAGGAGAACTTCTTGGATCGGTCCGAGGTCATCGTTCCGGTGGAACAGTTGATGCTGGGCATCGTGCCCATGACCTCTGCCGTGTCGCGAGCAGAGGTGTCGATCAGGTTGGCAACGATAGGCTTGGGCCATGCGTCAGGCATGGACCCCGGAATGACTGTGTCGATATCGCCCGACCGAACGTCGTGAACGTTGTTCCAACGCTGGTCACGATCAGCGGAAGCACGCCTGAGAGACTCTACTCGCTGAGTGATTTCTTCGATGGTCCTAGGCATGGCACCTCCTTGATTACTTGGCGAGTAGCTGGTTGACCAGCTTTGTCAGCGCAGCTACCTCGGCTCGGAGCTTGCCGACAAGTGCGTTGGTGTCCCGCTGGAACCAGTAGGCGTCACGGGTCTCGCCTGTGGTCTTATAGCCCCAGATGGTTACAGCGTCGTTTCGGTCAAGAGACACATCATCCTCTTCCTTGGGTACGTCGGGTTCAAGCTTGCCGGACTTCACAAGGGAATACATCGCATCACCAGGGCACGAGGTCGCGTAACCGTCCCGGTGCCCACCGATGAAGGTGCCCGCTCCCTTGAGGCGGAGATCTCGGATCAACCCCTTAATCGAAGACACTGCGGCAGCGCTGGGGGTTACGACCCCAGAAGTGCCGCCCATCCAGAGAATGGCGTTTACGTCTCGATTAAGGGTCTGGCTTCCGTTGGCTCCAGTCTGCTTGCCCCAGCCCCGACCCTCATAGACCGTGCCGTGATTGCAGACAGCCCAGTTGTATGCGACATCCGAGTACCCTTCTGCCGTGTTTGCCAAGTGCGAGTTCCGGATCGCAGTCCAGCGACCGGCACACTTGCTGTGCTCTACGACGGGCACCGGAGTGCCCTCGTAGTGAATCTTGAAACCCTTCACGGGGACAGCCTGATCAGGAGCCGCCGAAGCAGGCCAACCGAGTTCTGCTCGGGATACGTAGTCCATCAGAGAATCTCCTCCACGATGAATCGCTCACAGTCCTCTTCGGACTTGAACCAGATCCCGTCGAGCTGGTGAACCCCTCCGGTCACCTGAATGAAAGGCGCCCAACGGTACTCGGACACCGAGTCTTCGTCGATGTCAGTAAACCACTTGCGATCCATTAGTTCTGCCACCAGGAGTTCCCGGCCGCAGAAGCGGCCGTGCTGAGATAGTCGAGGTCAACGGTCACGCGACGTTCCTTGTCACGCGCCGACTGGAATTCGTTCGAGAGGTGGAACACGGACTCGATCTGATTCACAAGCTCTCGCGCTCGGGTCTCTGCGAACCACAGAGCCATCACGGTGTCGTGCTTGCCCTTGGTCTGAGGGAACCAGGTGGTGAGCTGCTCCACGAGCATCTTCACGCCTTCCGCCTGGCTCCGGCTCGGAAGCCGGATCAGGCCCTTACCTTCGGTCGCACCATCAAACAGCATCGACATGGAAGCAACACCGAAGTCGATGTCGTTCTTGTTATTGCCCGTGAAGTGCTCCCGAAGGAGGCACCCTCTGGTGCCGAGGAAGTTACGAAGGTCCCGGTTCTGTGTGACCATCAGGTTCATCGCGTTCTTCTCGATGCACCACTCGTTTACGTGGTACTTGACGGTCCATTCTTTGATCTTGCCGAAGAGGTCGTCGGGCTTGCAGTTGGCACGAGTCCATACGTCAAGGACCCATCTAACCCCAGTCGCTCGATCAATTCCGAGAATGATCGCAGCAGAGTGTCCAGTGATTGCGGGGTCGAAACCCCCGACAATATGCAAACCATCCATACCGTGCGTTCGGTGCCCTGGGGCTCCGTGCTGCATGAGTCCTGCTGCTCGCATGCCATCGATCGAGGCGATGACGTTCTCGGTCTTGAAGATCTGGTCACTGCTCACCTGCTCCTGCTGATAGACCATCGCCCAGTTCTGAGGGCTTGAGGTAGCCCTGCGACGCGCTAGGGCGCGTCCTGAGTGCCAGGGGTAAAGACCTTCGCTATTTGCCTCGACAAGCCTTCGTGCACCCAGAGATACAGGCGGTCGGTTCGTCCAAGGTGCGAGCACCTTCCAGTCATCAACATCATCCGCAAACTCCAGTACGGCAGGCTGAGTGAGATAAGTCCAAGGACTCTCTTCGTCTTGGCCATACCACTCAGGCTTCTGGATCTCGCTGTAAAGTTCAACAGGGGCAAGGCGTGTTCCCACAAGGAGAAGCGTGCCTCCGGGATAAGAGAGACGGTTGATGACCTCTCGCTGGATCCAGTCGATCTGCTTTTCGAACTCATGAGCGTTCTTTCCCGTCACGGTGTCATCAAGGATGATCAGGTCGGCACGGTTACCGTAGATCTGGCCGTTCATGCCGAGAGCCTGGACAGTGGGAGTAGCCTCACCAGAGTCACGGGCTTCTGCGTTGACGTAGATCGCGTCAGCAGTCCAAGAAGAGCTGTTGGCGTCGAAGCCCCCATCAGGGGCGAACTCAAGCTGCAGCTTCTTGTAGGCCGGGTTGGCTCCAGCAAGGCGATCCTTGATCGCCCGGAGGAATCGCTTAGCCATCTCCTGAGTCTGCGACACGATGATGATACGGATGTTCGGGTCCTGGCAGATACGCCAGGTCGAATAGTTCACCGTGATCGTCGTGGACTTCGAGTGCTCGGGAGGAGTATTGACGATCACCATGCCAGGATCGCCCTTGTGGTAGTACTGCGAAGCATGCAGGTCCCTGGGGTCCCTGCCTTCGAGGATGTCGTACCACTGGAGCTGATGCCAGAAGAGCTTGGTGTCGAGATACTCTTCGCAGAACTCCGGGA
>Ga0247818_10001011_pt1 | contig 17619 bp, 15 predicted proteins | sample 13C_Glucose_Day1_FD_192424 | JGI IMG/M metagenome (GOLD analysis project Ga0247818, IMG submission 192424) | Soil microbial communities from agricultural site in Penn Yan, New York, United States - 13C_Glucose_Day1 | ecosystem: Environmental > Terrestrial > Soil > Agricultural land | place... | reverse complement strand
CCGGGCGTGAAGCTGGGCCGCCACCAGCGGCTCGCGATGGTCGACGACGTGTGGGCCATCGCGGTGCACCGGGCGCGGCAGGCGTGCCTGCCAGCACCCGCGCCACCCGTGCCGCAGAGGGCGTCGTGCTGTTTCATCTACGCCCTCCCCGGCACCCACGAGTGCGCGGGCTGCCCGCGCCTGCGCCGGAGCAGCGCCGACGGAGACGGCCGGGTCAGTCGCTGAGCAGACCGGCGAGCAGGTCGCCCTCGCTGTCGATGCGGTCGAGCACCTCGTCGAACATGAGCTGCTGCAGTGCCTCGGGGTCCTCGGCGCCCGCCTCCACCTCGTCCCAGGTGCGCGGTGCCGCGCAGGTGGGGGTCTCCCGGCCGCGCAGCGAGTACGGCGCCACGGTGGTCTTGGCTGCGACGTTCTGGCTCCAGTCGAGGAACACCTTGCCCGGCCGGAGCGACTTCGTCATCCTCCACAGGATCAGGTCGGGATGCTTCTTGGTCAGTTCCTGGGCGAGCTGCTGGGCGAGGTCGCGCACCTGGTCGGAGGTGAGGTCGCCCCCGAGCGCGGCATACAGCTGCATCCCCTTGCTGCCGCTCGTGACGGGGTAGAGCTCGAGGCCGAGGGTGCCGAGCCGCTCGCGCACGAGCAGCGCCACGACGGAGCACTCCCGCAGTCCGGCACCGGGGCCCGGGTCGAGGTCGATGACGAGACGGTTCGGGTTCTCCGGCTCGCCCGCGCCGTCCACGGTCCACTGCGGGACGTGGAACTCGATCGAGTTGAGGTTCACGAGGTAGGTCAGGGCGGCCAGGTCGCCGACGAGGGGGTACCTCACGTCCTCGACCTGTACGGACGGCAGCCAGGACGGGGCGCCGCTCGGCAGGTTCTTCTCGAAGAAGCTCTGGTCGGCGACGCCGTGCGGCCAGCGCACCCGGGTCACCGGCCGGTGCGCGATGTGCGGCAGCAGCACGTCGGCGACCTGCGCGTAGTAGTTGAGCACCTCGCCCTTCGTCGTCTCCGTGGACGGGTAGAGCAGCTTGTCGAGGCTGGTGAGCTTGAGCCGGTGCCCGGCCACCTGCACGGAGGTCGTCTCCGTCACTGCGGGTCACCTCCCACGGCGTCCGCCATCAGGTCCTCCGCAGTCAGGTCGCTCCGCACCCCGAGATAGGCCGGCTGGCGCAGCCGGCCGTCGCGGGTGAGCCCGAGCATCCGAGCCTCGACGACCACCTCGGGACGCACCCACACCGCCCCCCGCGCGTCGATCGAGGGCACCGGGTCGCAGAAGGGGGATCGCTCGACGCGCAGCGGCTCGAGGAGCTCGGCCAGCCGGCGCTGGGCGGCGCCGGCGATCCCGCTGCCCATCCGGCCGGCGTAGCGCCATCCCTGCGGCGTGGGCACACCGAGAAGGACTGCGCCAAGGCGCCCGGCGTCGTTGGTCTTCTCCGGCCTCCAGCCGCCCACGACCGCCGAGACGGTGGTGCGGTGCGGCGACTTCAGCCACTCCGGGGAGCGGCGCCCCTGCTGGTACGGCGAGGAGAGCCGCTTGCTCACCACTCCCTCGAGGCCCTGCTCCTGCGTGGCGCGGAACAGCTCCTGCCCGTCGGCGTAGACCGGTGGCACCTGCCAGTGACGGCCGTCGAGGTCGAGCCGCTCCAGCAGCTCGCGCCTCGCGGACAGGGGCTGGGCCGTGAGGTCCTGGCCGAAGAGCCGCAGCAGGTCGAAGACCATGTAGGTCACCGGCCGCGTGGCGGCGAGGCGCTCGGCCCTGCGGCGGTCCTGGACGTGCATCCGCTCGGCCAGCGCGGCGAAGGAGGGCCGGCCGGCGTCGAGGGCAACCACCTCGCCGTCGAGCAGCAGGTCCTCGTAGGTCTCGGCCAGTCCTTCGAGCTCCGGGTAGCTGGCGGTGACGTCGTTGCCGTTGCGCGAGGTCAGCGTCAGCTCGCCGTCGTGGACGTCCGCCAGGATGCGCATGCCGTCCCACTTGACCTCGTGCAGCCACGCGTCGCCGGTCGGCACCGACGTCGTGGGGGTGGCCAGCATGGGGCGCATGGGGTCATCCTGTCGCACCCTCGGCGAGCGTGCCCGGTCCTCGATTGTGGTGGTAGCGGCCGACGCGTGACTCTAGGCTCTAGATCAGTTCTGGCGACGGAGAGGACCGGTCATGCGAGCGATCTGGAAGGGGGCCGTCTCGTTCGGCCTCGTCAACGTGCCCATCCGGCTGTACTCCGCGACCGAGAACCACGACGTGCAGTTCCGACAGGTCCACCGCGAGGACGGGGGCCGCATCAAGTACCAGCGGGTCTGCTCGATCGACGGGGAGCCGGTGTCCTACGACGACATTGCGAAGGGGTACGAGACAGAGGACGGCGACATGGTCGTCCTCACCGACGAGGACCTCAAGGACCTGCCGCTGGCGAGCTCGAAGGAGATCGCGGTCCAGAAGTTCGTGCCGGCCGAGCAGATCGACCCGATGCTGCTCGACAAGTCGTACTACCTCGAGCCGGACAAGTCCGCCGCCAAGCCCTACATCCTCCTGCGCGACGCGCTCGAGCAGGCCGACCGGATGGCGGTGGTGACGGTGGCCATCCGCACCCGCACCACCATGGCGGTCCTGCGCGTCAAGGACGGTGTCATCGTCATGCAGACCATGCTCTGGCCCGACGAGATCCGTGCGGCGGACTTCGCCACCCTCGACGAGGACGCCCGTGCGACCGGCAAGGAGCTCGAGATGGCGAACATGCTCATCGAGTCCCTTGCCGGCGACTACGACCCCGACGAGTACGAGGACGACTACGCGCAGGCGGTGGAGGCACTGGTGACGGCGAAGCTCGAGGGCGGCGAGGTGCGCCAGGCGCCGGAGTCCAAGGACGAGACGGGAGAGGTCGTGGACCTCCTCGCCGCGCTGGCGAAGTCGGTCGAGAAGGCGAAGGCCTCCCGGGGCGAGACAACCGCACCGGCCGGGGAGAAGCCGGCGAAGAAGGCCGCCGCCAAGACCGCGGCCAAGAAGTCCGCCCCTGCCAAGAAGACGGCGGCCAAGAAGACGGCGGCCAGGAAGACGGCGGCGAAGCGGACCGCCACGAAGGCGAGCTAGCGACCGACACGGGTATGCCGCGTGGCCGGGCCACCCGGCATACCCGTGTCGTACGTGTGGGGGTGCTCAGGCGTTCTCGCGGCGGAAGGTCGCTGTGCCCCACCAGATCGCGAGGGCGAACAGCGCCGTGGCCCACAGCGAGCCCCACACCATCGGCGAGGTGGCGAAGTCACCGGCGAACGAGGTGCGCACGGCGTCGACGACCCAGCGGAACGGCATCCAGTCGCTGGCCGCGAGCAGCCAGTCCGGGCCGATCGTCATGGGCAGCAGGATCCCCGAGAGCAGCAGCACCGGCATCATCCGAGGAGCAGGAGGCGGGTCTCGGTGGCGGCCATGCGCTGCAGTGTAGGAGTGCCGCAGGATGTGCCCATGCCCGAAGGCCACACGCTGTTCGCCCTCGCCCGAGACCTCGACGCCGCCTTTGCCGGCACCAGCCCGCGGGTGAGCAGCCCCCAGGGCAAGTTCGCCGCCGGCGCTGCCCTCCTCGACGGGCGCTCGCTCGTGCACGCCACGTCGTGGGGGAAGCACCTGTTCGCGGAGTTCTCCGAGGACGCGTGGCTGCACGTCCACCTCGGCCTCATCGGCACCTTCACGATCGATGAGCAGCCGTATGCCGGTGAGGTCCCCGTCGTCGGCCAGGTGCGGCTTCGGCTCGCGACCCCCGAGCACGTGGCCGACCTGCGCGGACCCAACCTCTGCGCGGTCATCACACCGGAGCAGGTCGAGGGGGTCACGGCAAGGCTGGGGCCGGACCCGCTGCGCCCGGACCCGGAGCCGGAGGTGGGGTGGCGAAAGGTCTCCCGCAGCGCGCGGAGCATCGCCGAGCTGCTCATGGACCAGTCCGTCCTGGCCGGCGTCGGGAACGTCTACCGCAGCGAGGTGCTCTTCAGGCAGCGGGTCGACCCGTTCCGCCCCGGTCGCGAGATCCGCCGCTCGACGTGGCAGGCGATCTGGGACGACCTGGTCGCTCTCCTGCCGCTCGGCGTCGCCACGGGCAAGATCGTCACCGTCGCCGAGCAGGTCGAGCGGGTCCGAGCCGACCTCGCTCGGGGCGAGGTCGACCGGCTGGAGGAGCGCACCTCCTACGTCTACCGGCGAGCGGGGGAGCCGTGCCGCGTCTGTGGCTCGCGGGTGCGCACCCAGGTGGTCGCCGGGCGGAACCTGTTCTGGTGCGGCCGCTGCCAGCGGCGCAGGTAGAGGCCCGCCACCGGCGCGAGCAAGGATGTGGGCGTGAGCAACCACGAGACGCCCCACTGGCGCCCCACAGCCCACCTCACCCCCCGGCAGAACTGGATGAACGACCCGAACGGCCTGGTGTACCTCGACGGCCGCTACCACGTCTTCTACCAGTACAACCCGAGCGGCAGCGACTGGGGCAACATGTCGTGGGGGCACTCGAGCAGCTCGGACCTCGTGCACTGGACCGAGCACCGGGTGGCGCTGCCGGCCACCCCTGAGGAGGAGGCGTTCTCGGGCTCGGTGGTCCACGACGAGGAGAACCGCTCGGGTCTGGGGAGCGCGGAGGACCCCCCGCTCGTGGCGCTGTACACGAGCGTGTTCAAGGAGGGGTCGCGCCACGCGCCCGGCACCCAGGCCCAGTCAGTGGCATGGAGCACGGACGGGGGTGAGACCTGGACGCGCTACCGCGGAAACCCCGTCCTCGGTCTTGACCCCCCGTCCCGCGAGTTCCGCGACCCCAAGGTGACGTGGTACCCGGAGGGCGGCTACTGGGTCATGACCACGGTCGTCGCGGACGAGCAGGTCGTGAAGCTGCACCGTTCCGACGACCTGCTGCAGTGGGACCTCCTCAGCGACTTCCGTGCGGCGTCGGGTCCGGGGGTCCTGTGGGAGATGCCGGAGCTGGTCCGGGTGCCCGTCGAGGGCCAGCCGGGCCGCCGCGAGTGGGTGATGCTGCTCAGCGTGAATCCCGGTGGCATTGCTGGCGGATCAGGTTTGCGCTACTTCACGGGCACCTTCGACGGCACCACGTTCACCGCCACCGGCGGGCGTGGGAGGGGCGCGACGCCCGAGAGCCAGACCTGGCTCGACCACGGGCCGGACTTCTACGCGGCGACCTCGGTGTCGGACGCCCCCGGCGAGCGGCCCGTGGTCGTGGGCTGGATGAGCAACTGGGCGTATGCCGCGGACGTGCCGACCGCGCCGTGGCGCGGCTCGATGGCCATCCCCCGAGAGCTGTCGCTGCACGAGTCGCCGGCCGGGCTGGTGCTGGGCAACCGGCCCGCCGCGCCGGTTGAATGCGCCGCAGGGCGGCCCCAGCAGATCCTCGAGCAGGCCGAGGTCGATGGCCGGCTGGAGCTGGCCGCGTTGGACGGCGGGACCGCCCACTGGGTGGGTGTCACCGTTCGGCCCGGGGACTCGGCGACCGCTGCCGTCCAGCTCTTCGGGCGCGACGGGCGGGAGGGTGCCCGGGTCTCCTACGACGCGACAGCGCAGGAGCTCGTCGTGGATCGCGCAGGCTCCGGCCCCGCCGCCTTCACCGACCGCTTCAGCACGCGCCACCGGGTGCCCGTCCCCCTCGAAGGCGGTGAGCTCCGGCTGGAGGTCCTGGTGGACCGGGGCTCGGTCGAGGTGTTCGTCGATGGTGGCGTCATCTCGGTGACCACCCTGGCGCTGCCCGAGGTCGGGGCCACCGGTCTGGCCCTCCTCAGCGAGGGTGGCGCGTCGAGGTTCGAGGACGTGCAGGTGCGCCCGCTGGGCTCGTGAGCCCAGGGCGCACCGCCGCGCCGCGGGCTCAGGGGAAGACCCGCCACCGGAGGGAGAGCCACACTGCTGCCAGCAGCGCGAGCATCCCCAGACCGGCGAGGCCCGCGCTGACCTCGATGTCCCGCTGCTGGACCTCGACATGGCGGGGCAGGTCGGCGAGCACGCCCTGGAGCTGGTCGGCATCGCTGGCGCGGAAGTACACGCCCCCCGTCGTGCTGGCCACTGTCTTGAGCGCCTCCTCGTCGACGACGAGGAAGTTCCGGCCGTCGCGCCCCATCCCGGCGCGTGGTCGCCATCCCATGAGGTCGGAGTCAGTGCCCCCGAGCTGCTCGCGGGAGCAGACGAGCCGTGTGGGGTTGGTGGTCCCGAACCCGATCGGGTAGACGCGCACCCCGCGCGCCGCGGCCTGCTCGGCTGCCTCCTCGGGGGTGACGCCGCGGGTGTTGGCGCCGTCGGTGAGCAGGACGATGATCTCGGGGGCCGTCTCAGGCGGACCACCGGGAGCGCCCGGGCCCGGCGTGGGGAGCGCCCCTGCCGTGCCGGGGATGCCGACGCCCGCACCGGCGGGGGGCACGTCCGGGTTGATCTCGGCGATCGCGTCGATCGACTTGAGGATGGCGGCGCCGATGGTCGTGCCGCGCCCCGTCGTCAGGGTGTCGATGGCCTTGCGCACGGCGTCGTGGTCGGTGGTGGGCGGGACGGCGAGCTGCGCGAAGCCGGAGAAGAGCACCAGGCCGATGCGGGTGTTGTCCTCCTGGGCGGCCACGAACGCGCGCACCGCGTCCTGTGCGGCAGCGAGCCGGTTGGGCTCGACATCGGTGGCACACATCGAGCCGGAGACGTCCACAGCCACGATGACCGCCGCGCTGGCCACCGGGACCTGTGCCTGGACCTGGGGCCTGGCCGCGGCGAACCCCATCATCGCGAGGCTGGCCAGGACGAGGGCCACGGGTGCATGCCGCCGCCAGCGTGACGAGGGAGGAACCGCGGCCCTCACCAGCGCGACGTTGGAGTGCCGGACCGCCTGGCGGCGGCGTCGCCGCAGCTGCCACAGGTATGCCGCGGTGAGGGCTGGGACGGCGAGCAGCAGGGCCAGGGCCCACGGCCAGGCGAAGGACATGGCTACACCACCCGTCCTGACCGGACCAGGGACAGCATGGCCCCGGCAAGCAGGAGTACCGCTGCTCCCGCGGCGAAGAGGGCCGTCACCTCGAGCCGTCGCGCCTCGGTGGACCAGCCGAGCTCGATCGCGGAGTAGACCTGCGCGAGGGACTTCTCGTCGGCAGCCGCGTAGTACGTCCCGTCCGTGGTCTCTGCGATCTGGCGCAGCAGGCGCTCGTCGAGCGCCGTCGCCACCTGGAACCCGTCGACCTCGAGGACGGTCCCCTCCGCACTGCCGATGCCGATGGGGTGGATCCGGACCCCTGCGGTGGAGGCCAGCTCGGCCAGGGCCAGCGGGTCCGGCTCCGCGGTGTTCTCCCCGTCGGAGAGCAGGACCACGGCCGAGGAGCCGAAGTAGCCCACGTCCGCGGCCTCGAGGTCGCTCGCGGACGGGCTGTCGTCCAGCAGCACCGGGCGCCCGGCAATCGCCGTCAGGGACGTGAGGATGCCGCGGCCGACCGCCGTCCCGCCCTGGGGGGAGAGGCGCTCGATGGCGGCCAGCACCTCGTCCTGGGCCGTCGTCGGCTGCTGCGTGATGATCCCGCTCTCCCCGAACGCCACGACCCCGACCCGGATGGACGCGGGCTGCCGGGAGACAAAGGTCCGGGCGGCGGCCTTGGCGGCCTCCAGGCGGGTGGGCGAGAGGTCGGTCGCGGCCATGCTGGTCGAGACGTCGAAGGCCAGGATGACGGTGCCCTCCCGGCGCGGCTCGGCGATGGTGGCCTCGGGCCGGGCCAGCGAGACGAGCAGCAGGGTGAGCGCGCCGAGGAGGAGCGCCGGACCGGTGTGGCGCCCCCGTCTGCTCCTCGTGACCCCGGTGGCGACCATGCCCAGTGCCGCGAGCTGCTCCTGGCGGACTGCCTGCCGGCGCAGCAGCCGGCGGTAGCCGACGACCACGAGGGGAACGGCAGCCAGCGACAGCAGCATCCAGGGCCAGGCGAAGGTCATCGGCGCCTCCGCCGGCGCAGCTCGGAGATGCGTGCCAGGGCCCGGACCAGGTCCTCGTCGGTGGCGACGCTGAACAGGTCGGTGCCGGCAGACCGAGCCGCCGCGGTCAGCTCCTCCTGGCGCGCGTCGGCGGCGGCCCGCAGGCGTCGCTGGAACTCCGGGTCGTCGGTGTTGACGAAGATCTGCTCACCGGTCTCGGCGTCCTCGACGTAGACCATCCCGACGGCCGGCAGCTCGAACTCGCGCGGGTCGAAGACCTGCACGGCCACGACGTCGTGGCGCCTGGCCAGCAGCGACAGCGGCTCCTCCCAGCCGGGCACGCTGATGAAGTCCGAGACGAGGACGACCACCGAGCGGCGGCGGGCCACGCCGAGGGCCGCCCGCAGGAGCACGGAGAGGTCGGTCGTGGTCGTCGCGGGGGGCGCAGCCGGGGGCTGGAGCAGCGCGTGGGTGATCCGCAGGACGTGGTTGCGGCCCTGGCCCGGCGGGATCATCTGCTCCACCGCGCTGTCGAAGAGCAGGGCGCCGACGCGGTTGCCCCCGCGCGCCAGCAGCTGGGTCAGTGTGACGGCCAGCTCGAGGAGCACGTGCCCCTTCTGGCGCTCCACCGGCCCGAACCCCATCGACGGCGACCGGTCGAGCAGCAGCCACGCGGTGACCTCCCGGTCCTCGGCGTACTGCCGGATGTAGGGCGTGTCCATCCTCGCCGTCACGTTCCAGTCGATGTGCCGTAGATCGTCGCCCGGCTCGTACTCGCGCAGGTCCTGGAAGTCGATCCCCGTGCCGCGCAGGAGGGTGCGGTAGTCGCCCTGCAGGCGGCCGTCGAGCCGGCGGATGACGCGCCACTCCAACCTGCGCAGGACCCGCTCCGGGGTCAGCGGGGCTGCGTGGTCCATCGCGGGTCCACGGGACGGTCGGCGCGCTCGCGCAGGGGGATGTCGGGCAGTGGGGTGGACTCGAGGATGGGCTGGAGGAGCTCGTCGGGCCCGAGGCCGTCGGCGAGCGCCTCGTAGGACAGCACCACCCGGTGCCGCAGCACGTCGAGCGCGAGGTCACGGGCGTCGGCAGGCAGCGCGTAGTCCCGGCCGCGCAGGAACGCGAGGGCCTTGGCCGCCCGCACGAGGTTGATCGACGCGCGTGGGCTGGCGCCGAAGGACAGGTAGCGGGCGAGGTCGGGCAGGCCGGCACGCTCGGGCTCGCGGGTCGCGCTGGCGAGCCGGACGGCATACTCGATCACCGCCGGGTCCACGTAGACGGCGTCGGTCTCGCGCTGGAAGGCCAGGAGCTGGTCGGGCCCGATGACGCGCTGGGTGGCCTCCAGGGCCCCGGTCATCCGCTCGACCACCACGAACTCCTCGCCGGCCGTGGGGTACCCCACCAGGACCTTGAGCATGAAGCGGTCGACCTGGGCCTCGGGCAGGGCGTAGGTGCCCTCGGACTCGATCGGGTTCTGGGTGGCCATCACGAGGAACGGGTCGGGGGCCGGGTAGGTCTCCCGGCCGATGGTGACCTGCCGCTCCTGCATCACCTCGAGGAGCGCGCTCTGCACCTTGGCCGGGGCACGGTTGATCTCGTCCGCGAGGACGAGGTTGGCGAACACCGGCCCGAGGGCGACCTGGAACTCGCCCTCGCGCTGGTTGTAGATCCGGGTGCCGATGAGGTCAGCCGGCACCAGGTCGGGAGTGAACTGGATGCGCTGGAACTCTCCACCGATCGCCTGCGCGAGCGTCTTGATGGCCATGGTCTTGGCCAGGCCGGGCACTCCCTCGACGAGGAGGTGCCCGCGCGCCAGGAGCGCCACCAGCATCCGCTCCAGCAGCTCGTCCTGCCCCACGATGGTCTTCTTGACCTGGTAGAGCGTCTGCTCCAGCGGGTGCTCCGGAGGGGTGGCGTCTCTCTGGTGGGCGTCCATGGCTCTCCTGGGTCGTCGTGGGCGGTCCGGGCTAGAGGGGTGGCGCGTCGGCGACGCCGCCGGCTGTCGCGATGGGCACCGCGAAGCCGATGCCGACGAAGAAGGACTGGTCCGAGGGGTTCGCCAGGCCGGTGACGATGCCGATGACCTGGCCGGAGCGGTTGAGCAGCGGGCCGCCCGAGTTGCCGGGGTTGACGGCTGCGTCGAACTGGATGAGTCCGGTGAGCTCGCGGTCGCCGTCGAGGCGGATGGAGCGGTCCACCGCAGACACGACCCCCGAGGTCAGGGTCCTCGTCAGGCCGAAGGGGTGCCCGACGGCGACCACGCCGTAGCCCACCTCGGCCCCGCCCCCGAGCACGGCGGGCACGACGATCTCGGGCAGCTGGTCCACCGACAGGACGGCGACGTCGCTCTCCGGCCTGCGCCCGACGATCTCGGCGCCCGCGCGGGTGCCGTCGGCGAACCGCGCCTCGATACGGTCGCTGCCCTCGACGACGTGGAGGGCAGTGAGGATCGTGCCGTCGGCGTTGATGACCACGCCCGCCCCGGTGCTCGAACCCTCGCCACTGCCCGGGCTGCCCGTCGAGACGAGCTGCACGAGCGACGGCAGGATGGTCTGGTAGACCACCGCCTCGTCGGGCGGGGCCGCACGCTCCTCCTCCTGGGCGGACTCGAGCTGCTGCTGGACGGAGCGGTCCACCTCCGCCTGGGTGAGCACGTCGGGCTCGGGGCCCCAGGTCCAGGCGAGCGCGGCGAACGCTGCGAGCGCGATGGCGCCGGCGACGAGCCAGCGCCAGCCGGGGCGTCGCCGGACCGGTCGCGGCGGGTCGGCGGTGGGCGTCGCGCTGGAGGCCTCCGCGGCCAGCGGCGGTGCCATCCGGGCCACCCTTTGGACTGTACGTCTGATTTCCCTGATTGGACACGGCCGAACTGCCAGCAGCCGCCCCGGGCCGCAGGCGGACGAGGGCCCGGGTCGCTAGGTTTCGTCCCATGGACACCGGCGTCGACGGCCCCCACGACCTTGACTCCCTGAGGACGCTCCAGCTCGAGCGGCTGCGGTGGAGCCTGCGGCACGCCTACGAGAACGTCGCTCACTACCGCGGGGCGTTCGACGAGGCCGGGGTGAGCCCTGATGACCTGCACGAGCTCGCCGACCTCTCGCGCTTTCCCTTCACCACCAAGGCCGACCTGCGCGACCACTACCCCTTCGGCATGTTCGCCGTCCCCCGCGAGCAGGTCTCGCGCATCCATGCCTCCAGCGGAACGACCGGCCGGCCCACCGTCGTCGGCTACACGAGGGACGACATCGACACGTGGGCGGAGGTCATGGCCCGCTCGATCAGGGCGGCCGGCGGACGACCGGGCGACATGGTCCACGTTGCGTACGGCTACGGCCTGTTCACCGGCGGCATCGGCGCCCACTACGGGGCGGAGCGCCTCGGCTGCACCGTCGTGCCGGTCTCCGGCGGGATGACCGAGCGGCAGGTCCAGCTCATCGTGGACTTCCGGCCGCGCATCATCATGGTCACGCCCTCGTACTTCCTCGCCATCCTCGACGAGATGGAGGTGCAGGGCGTCGACCCGATGGAGACCTCCCTCGAGATCGGCATCTTCGGCGCCGAGCCGTGGACCGAGCAGATGCGTGAGGAGGTGCAGCGCCGCACCAAGATCCGGGCGGTCGACATCTACGGCCTCTCGGAGGTGATGGGCCCGGGCGTGAGCCAGGAGTCGGGGGAGACCCAGGACGGCCTTCACATCTGGGAGGACCACTTCTATCCCGAGGTCGTCGACCCGATCACCGGCGAGGTGCTGCCGGACGGCGAGGAGGGCGAGCTCGTGTTCACCTCGCTCACCAAGCAGGCCATGCCCGTGGTGCGCTACCGCACCCGGGACCTCACCACCCTGCTCCCCGGCACGGCCTACCCGCAGTTCCGGCGGATGGCGAAGATCACCGGTCGCAGCGACGACATGATGATCGTGCGCGGGGTCAACGTCTTCCCCTCGCAGATCGAGGAGCACATCCTCGCGATCGAGGGGCTGGCGCCGCACTACCTCTGCGTGCTGACCAGGCCCGGGCGGATGGACGAGCTCACTGTGCGGGTCGAGGCGGTCGACCCCGGGCTCACCGACGACCGCCGCCTGGGCCTCGCCCGCGAGCTGCAGGCCCGCGTCAAGCACCGCGTCGGTGTGACGATCCGGGCGGAGGTCGTGGCGCCCCACGCCCTCGAGCGGTCTCTCGGCAAGGCCCGCCGCATCGAGGACCAGCGCCACCTGCGCTGACCCGCCCCACCACCCGTTCGCTGTCAGCGGACACCCCGGGTCTGGTGCTCGCGGTATTGCGTTGTAATCATGATTACGTGACAACTACGACAACAACCGCGGAGGCATGGCTGGCCGGTCGCCTCCCCGAGGACTGGTTCACCGGCCCCGTCGAGGTCCGCCGGGACCGCGACGAGATCGTCGTCATCGGGACCCTGCGCGAGCCACAGCTCCCCGACGACGTGGACGAGGCCGACCGAGAGGTCGCCGCCCGGGGACGCATCCGGTCCTTCCGCGAGGACACCCGGGAGCGTCGCATCGAGATCGCCCGGGAGCTCGAGCACCTCAGTGGGAAGAAGGTGTCCTGGGGCGTTCGCGTCGGCGACACCGAGGCCCTGTTCACCCACCTCGCGGCCCCGGTCATGACGCGGCTGCGCCAGCCCGAGCGCCAGGTCCTCGACACCCTGGTGGACGCCGGGGTGGCGCGCTCGCGCTCCGAGGCGCTCGCCTGGTGTGTCCGGCTCGTGGGGGAGCGCTCCGAGACCTGGCTGGCCGACCTGCGCACGGCGATGCGGCACGTGGAGGAGGTCCGCAAGAAGGGCCCGGCCGCGTGACGATCGCGCGCGTGCCACCGGGTCGGCGACGGGCCGTGACCCCTGCCCTCCGTCCGCCCACGGCGAACATGAGCCGACCCGGCTCAGGGGAGGGAACATGACGGCATACGGCCGCGTTTGCCCCCATGTATCACCGTGCGGCACGCCGCGGGGCGGTCCCGATCCCGCATCGGTACCGCTGACACGTTCACCGGCGTCGTCCCACACGGATAGCATCGAGGTGATCTCGATTAGGCAGGAGCAGAGAGATGTTTGAACGGTTCACCGACCGTGCCCGTCGGGTGGTCGTGCTTGCGCAGGAAGAGGCGCGCATGCTCAACCACAACTACATCGGCACGGAGCACATCCTGCTCGGCCTCATCCACGAGGGTGAAGGCGTCGCCTCCAAGGCTCTCGAGAGCCTCGGCATCTCGCTGGAGTCGGTCCGCGAGCAGGTTCAGGAGATCATCGGTCAGGGCCAGCAGGCGCCCTCGGGGCACATCCCGTTCACCCCGCGCGCCAAGAAGGTCCTCGAGCTGAGCCTGCGCGAGGCGCTGCAGCTCGGCCACAACTACATCGGGACCGAGCACATCCTGCTCGGCCTGATCCGCGAGGGCGAGGGCGTCGCCGCCCAGGTCCTCGTCAAGCTCGGCGCGGACCTCAACCGGGTGCGCCAGCAGGTCATCCAGCTGATCTCCGGCTACCAGGGCAAGGAGGGCTCCGGCGCTGGCGTCGGGGCCGGCGTGCAGCAGGAGGGCACCCCGGCGGGGTCGCTCGTCCTCGACCAGTTCGGCCGCAACCTCACCCAGGCCGCCCGCGAGGGCAAGCTCGACCCCGTCATCGGGCGCGAGAAGGAGATCGAGCGGGTCATGCAGGTGCTGTCCCGCCGCACCAAGAACAACCCCGTCCTCATCGGCGAGCCCGGCGTGGGCAAGACCGCAGTCGTCGAGGGGCTGGCCCAGGACATCGTCAAGGGCGAGGTGCCCGAGACCCTCAAGGACAAGCAGCTCTACACACTCGACCTCGGCGCGCTCGTGGCCGGCAGCCGCTACCGCGGTGACTTCGAGGAGCGGCTGAAGAAGGTCCTCAAGGAGATCCGCACCCGCGGCGACATCATCCTGTTCATCGACGAGATCCACACCCTCGTGGGTGCGGGTGCCGCCGAGGGCGCGATCGACGCCGCCAGCATCCTCAAGCCGATGCTGGCCCGCGGCGAGCTCCAGACCATCGGGGCGACCACGCTCGACGAGTACCGCAAGCACATCGAGAAGGACTCGGCGCTCGAGCGCCGGTTCCAGCCGATCCAGGTGGCCGAGCCGACCCTCAGCCACGCGATCGAGATCCTCAAGGGCCTGCGCGACCGCTACGAGGCGCACCACCGCGTCTCGATCACGGACGCGGCGCTCGTCGCCGCGGCCAACCTCGCCGACCGCTACATCAACGACCGGTTCCTGCCGGACAAGGCGATCGACCTCATCGACGAGGCCGGCGCCCGGCTGCGCATCCGCCGGATGACCGCACCGCCGGACCTGCGCGAGTTCGACGAGAGGATCGCGGCCGTCCGCCTCGAGAAGGAGTCGGCCATCGACGGCCAGGACTTCGAGAAGGCGGCGCGGCTGCGCGACGACGAGAAGAAGCTGCTGGGCCAGAAGGCCGAGCGCGAGTCGCAGTGGAAGTCCGGCGACATGGACGTCGTGGCCGAGGTCGACGAGGAGCTCATCGCCGAGGTGCTGGCCGCCTCGACCGGCATCCCCGTGTTCAAGCTGACCGAGGAGGAGTCCTCGCGCCTGCTGCACATGGAGGACGAGCTGCACAAGCGCATCGTCGGCATGGACGACGCCATCAAGGCGCTGTCGCAGGCGATCCGCCGCACCCGCGCCGGGCTGAAGGACCCCCGCCGTCCCGGTGGGTCGTTCATCTTCGCCGGCCCCACCGGCGTCGGCAAGACCGAGCTGGCCAAGACCTTGGCCGAGTTCCTCTTCGGCGACGAGGACAGCCTGATCCAGCTCGACATGTCCGAGTACTCCGAGAAGCACACCGTCTCGCGGCTGTTCGGCTCGCCTCCCGGCTACGTCGGCTACGAGGAGGGCGGCCAGCTCACCGAGAAGGTGCGCCGCAAGCCGTTCTCGGTCGTGCTGTTCGACGAGGTCGAGAAGGCCCACCCGGACATCTTCAACTCGCTGCTGCAGGTGCTCGAGGACGGCCGCCTCACCGACTCCCAGGGTCGGATGGTCGACTTCAAGAACACCGTCATCATCATGACGACCAACCTCGGCACCCGTGACATCGCCAAGGGCGTCTCGCTCGGCTTCTCGGCCGGTCCCGACTCCCGCAGCGACTACGAGCGGATGAAGAACAAGGTCGTCGACGAGCTGAAGCAGCACTTCCGTCCGGAGTTCCTCAACCGCGTGGACGACACGATCGTCTTCCCGCAGCTGACCCAGACGGAGATCGTGGCGATCGTCGACCTCGAGATCGCCAAGCTCGACAAGCGGCTCAAGGACAAGGACATGGGCATGGAGCTCACGACCGACGCCAAGAACCTGCTGGCGAAGAAGGGCTACGACCCGGTCCTCGGCGCCCGTCCGCTGCGACGCACGATCCAGCGCGAGATCGAGGACGTGCTGTCCGAGAAGATCCTCTACGGCGAGCTCAAGGCCGGCGAGATCGTCCTGGTCAGTACCGAGGGCGAGGGCAAGGCGGAGGTCTTCACCTTCACCGGCAACCCGCACCCCGGCCACATCGACCTGCCGGTCGTCGAGACGGTGGGCGACACGAGCGACTGACAGGCGGGGTATGCCGCGCGGCCAGGCCCGCGGCACACCGCCTGCCAGATGGCACGGAGCGGCCCGGGACCGAATGGTCCCGGGCCGCTTCGTGTTTCCGTCCTACCGCCCCCGCTAGGCGAGTCGCTGGAGCATTCCCTGCATGTGGCTGATCTGGGTCTGCTGGGTCACGTGGATCTCGTCCGCGATCTGGGTGACGAGCTCGTCGGTGCCGTTGCGCTGGTGGTCGAGGACCATGGCCAGGGCGCCCTCGTGGTGGGCGGTCATCAGGCGCAGGAACAGGCGGTCGGACTCCACCCCGCGGGCCTTCCCGAGCTGCTCGAGCTGCTGCGGCGTCGCCATGCCCTGCATCGCCCCGTGGCCGGCGTGGCCCCCGGCCTGGAACTGCGGGTTCTCCGCCTGGGGCGGGATGTCCTGGCGCCGCTCCTGCAGCCATCTCGCCATGGCGGCGATCTCGGGCTCCTGCTCGTCGGCGATTCGGCTGGCGATCGAGCGCACCTGCGTGTCGGTGAGGTGCTGCTCCGCGAGTCCGACGAGGACGAGCGCCTGTGCGTGGTGGACGATCATGTCCTGCATGAAGCGGACGTCGTCCGTGTCGAGCGGGGGAGCGGGGCGGGGGGCCGCGGCGGTCCCCGTCAGGGACGTGTTGGGCTCGCCCGGTCGCCCGGGCTGGATGACCGGCGCGTTCGGGGAGGTGGCCACCGGGGTCGCGGCGCCCGAGGCCGAGCTGCAGGCGCTCAGTGCGAGCGCGGCTGCGAGGGCGAGGGCGGGGCCGGTGGCAAGAGAGTTGCGGAGTCTCACGACCGACAGCCTAGGCGGAACTATTTACCGAATCCAGAAAGAGATTGTCTTGTTTGCGTCATTTCCTTGGGCAAGGGTGAGGAAATCGTCCCGCGGCCCGCCACCGGTGCCGCCGCGGCCCTTCAGAGCCGGAGGAGTTCATTGATGAGAGTGCGTCGAACAGCTGCCAGCGTCTTCGCGGCAGCCCTGGCCATCGGCGTCGCCGGGGCCGCGAGTGCCACGGCGGGTGACGGTGTCGGGAAGTCGGGTACCGAGCTCGGGCCGTACGAGATCGGCCGCAGCGCCAACGTGGAGCACCTGAAGAACATCCCGCACTCGGGTCCCCTGACAGGTGCCACCGGTTCGGACCTCGCGTTCCAGGACGGAAAGGCGTTCGTCGGCAACTACAACGGCTTCGTCATCTACGACGTCACGACCCCGTCGGCGCCGACGATGGTGGCCCAGGTCAGCTGCCCCGGCTCGCAGAACGACATCAGCGTCTACGGCGACCTGCTGTTCGTCTCCACCGACTCCTCGCGCAGCGACGACTCGTGCACATCGGTGCCGCAGCCGGCGACGGTCAAGGAGTCGTGGGAGGGCATCAAGATCTTCGACATCTCCAATGTCGCCGCGCCGAAGTACATCAAGTCCGTGGAGACGAACTGCGGCTCGCACACCCACACCCTCGTGCCGGGCGCCGAGAGCGTGTACGTCTACGTCTCGAGCTACTCCCCGCGGGCCGATTTCGCGGACTGCCAGCCGCCGCACGACTCGATCTCGATCATCGATGTGCCGCTGGACGACCCGACCAGCGCCCACGTCGCGGAGATGCCGAACCTCTTCCCCGATGGCGGCTACACCAACACGAGCGGCTGCCACGACATCACGGCCTACCCCGCGAAGAAGATCGCAGCCGGTGCCTGCATGGGCGACGGCATCATCATGGACATCTCCAACCCGCTGGAGCCGCGCGTGGTCGAGCGGGTCACGGACACCGTGAACTTCGCCTTCTGGCACTCCGCCACCTTCAACAGCAAGGGCACCAAGGTCGTCTTCACCGACGAGCTCGGCGGCGGAGGCGCGGCCACCTGCAACGCCAAGATCGGGCCCACCCGCGGCGCCAACGGCATCTACGACCTGAGCTCGGACCTCCAGCTGACGTTCCGGTCGTACTACAAGATCCCGCGGCACCAGAACGACACCGAGAACTGTGTGGCCCACAACGGCTCGCTCATCCCCGTCGAGGGCCGCGACGTGATGGTGCAGTCCTGGTACATGGGCGGCACGAGCTTCTGGGACTTCACCGACTCCGACAACCCGCGCGAGATCGGCTACTTCGAGCGCGGCCCGGCCCCCTCGGGTGGCGGTGGCGGC
>Ga0247818_10001006_pt1 | contig 17661 bp, 13 predicted proteins | sample 13C_Glucose_Day1_FD_192424 | JGI IMG/M metagenome (GOLD analysis project Ga0247818, IMG submission 192424) | Soil microbial communities from agricultural site in Penn Yan, New York, United States - 13C_Glucose_Day1 | ecosystem: Environmental > Terrestrial > Soil > Agricultural land | place... | reverse complement strand
ATTGGCGTTGTGTTGTGTTTGCTGATCTACGGCAAAAACTTCTTCAAGGGCGAGGTGGATGGGACATTTGCCAAGGATCTGAAGGCGGCGGATACCCAGCCAGCCAAAGGTGCTGAGTCGCCCACGGCTACTAAGCGGGTAGCAGAAGAGGCTATGGCTGACTGACAGGTCTGAGTCGCTCAGTCTGACACTATTGCGGTGAGCTTCCTCTCACAGGTTTTGTATTGATCACGCCCTCTGTGATCAACACTCATCCATTTGTGGGAGGAACCACGGGCTAACTCCAGCCACGCCTTAGCCACGGGTGATAGAACTGGGCACACAGGTTGAAATGTAAAGATTCATCGAGTATCCGAAGGGGCAGGGGGGCGGTGCGAGAAGATTAGAAGCCGCCGCGTTCAATGCGGACCATTCATGCTGGATGAACCCCGTGTCAGACGCTTGAGCGCGAGGACCATCAGACCCCCGGCCACCAGCATTCCCGTGAGAAAAAGCGGATAGGCAACCCACCAGGGGACGGCGGACGTCATCATGCTGAACTCGGACATGCCACCAATGCTGGCGATCAGGTTCAGAGGCAGGAACACCACATTGATCAACGTCAGTTTGCGTAGCAGGTTGTTCATGGTGTTGTTCATCAAATTGCCGCGTGCATCGATCAAGCCGGCAAACACCCTGGAGTAGATTTCCGCCTGTTTGTTGCACTGGGTGTTCTCGATGATCAGATCGTCGATCAGCGCGATCGCCTCGACGCTGAAATGCTCTTTTTCTGCATGATTGCGCAGCCGGGTCAGGACAGCGCCATTACTGTGAATCGCGTTGATGTAATAGATCAGGCTTTCGCTGAGGTTGAACATCTGGATCAGATGCCGATTCTCCATCGAGGCATTGAATTTCTGCTGCAACTCGCGAGCCACCATCTTGATCACTTTGAGGTGACCCAGGTAGTGGTGGAGGTTGTTGAACAGTATGTCCAGCAGCACATCCTGCGGTGTGTGCAAGGGGTGCCGTTGCCCCAGGCCACTCAACTGGGAATCGTCAGTCGCGATGATCAGCAAGCGTGTTTTAGAGAACAGCAAGCCGAACGACGAGACCTCAAAGGTCAGGCTCTCTCCGCCCGAGTAACTTTCCGGACGCTTCCAGATCAAGAACAGGTTATCCGGATGGAATTCGATGCGTGAGACTTCGTCTGGATCCAGTGCCGAAGCCAGCGCGTGATCGTCCAGTTTGAAATCGCTGCGCAACAGATCCCGTTCTGCCGCATCGGGATTACTGAACAACATTACATCGGCATTGAACTGTTCAACCGGTACCAGTGCCCCATTGGCGAGCTGAAAACTCTTGATCACGTCTGACCTATGGCGTTGATGACGGAGGAAGTCAGTGTCTTGCAGGCTGTGTACCGGATCAAGTGTTCACCAGGCCTGACCGCGACGTTTCAGCTCAAGGCGGCGAATGAACTCTTCCAGAACCAGGGAATACAGGTCGTCCTGCAAGTAAGCGTCTTCGATGCCCGCGTCCATGTTCGGGTTATCGTTAACTTCGATTACCACCACCTTATCCCCCGACTGTTTCAGGTCGACCCCGTACAAACCATCACCAATGAGATTCGCGGTCTTCACCGCGAGTTCCACCACCGCCCGGGGAGCTTCGTGAACCGCCAGCGTGCGGCATTCGCCGTTGATGTCCTGGCCCTTGGCTTTGTGGTTGTAGATCTGCCAGTGACCTTTGGACATGAAGTACTGGCAGGCGAAGATCGGTTTGCGGTTGAGCACGCCAATGCGCCAGTCGTACTCGGTGTAAAAGAATTCCTGAGCCAGTAGCAGCACTGAGTGTTCGAATAGCTCAGCGGTGGCTTCCAGCAGTGCCTGTTGGCTTTCGACCTTGATGACGCCCCGGGAAAAGCAGCCATCGGGAATCTTCAGCACTAACGGAAAGCCCAGGCGCTCACCCACTCGCTCGAAGTCTTCCGGTCGTTCCTTGTAGAGAATCTCGGTTGCCGGCATACCCAATTGATGGCTTCTGAGTAGATCAGTCAGGTACACCTTGTTGGTACAGCGCAGGATTGAAGCGGGATCGTCCATCACTACCAGGCCTTCGCTTTCCGCCTTTTTGGCGAAGCGGTAGGTATGGTTATCCACGCTGGTGGTTTCGCGAATCAGCAGGGCGTCATACTCGGCGATTCGTGAATAGTCTTTCTTTTCGATCAGGTCGACATCAATACCCAAGCCTTTGCCGACCCGGATAAAATTCTCCAGCGCCTTGGCATTGGAAGGCGGCAGCGCTTCTTGCGGGTCATGCAATATGGCCAGGTCGTAGCGGGCCACACGTGGTGAGCGAGGCATTCGCCAGATCTTGCGGCTGAAACTGTCCAGCGAGTTGGCAAACTGATCCTCCTGGTCTTCGCGTAACTTTTGCAAGACGCCGGACTTTATTCCGTCGATGCGCCAACTATTGCTTTTACGGAACTCTACCAAGAGGATTGGACAGGGGAAGATTTCGAAAATTTGCCGTGCCAGTTCCTGCAGCGGTTCAAGATTGGTTTTACCAAAGTACAGGGTCAGCGTGAATCCTTCGGTATTACTATAAAGATGGTTGTTCAGTGCTTTGTCGAGCGCTTTGTCCAGATCATCCAGTGCCAGTCCATACAGTGACTTTCGGGTCAGCTCGCTGATCGTTCGCACGGACGGAATAACTTTATGGCCGCGTGCTTCTGCCAGCAGTGAACAGTAATACCCGTGCCCCAGATACTTGTAGCTTCGGCACAGATTAATAACCTGGACGCGCTTGCCGGCTTCGATTTCAAGAGGCTGTTCCAGGTACTCCTGCGCACTCATCACATCCTCCGAGGGGAAGTAAGAGACCCAGTCTTCTTTTCGTTCAACAATAATAATCACCTGGCTGGATCTTCCCGGTGTCTCCGGTAAATAAGTCAGGTTTGATATTGCCGTTAACCGATTTTGCTCTGATACTTCACGCAAGCCGCCCTGTACCGCTGACATATGAAAAGGTCCGTTGGAGAACAAGTCCTTATCTATTAAGCACGATACTTTTAAAAAGTCTCGTTTCGTTACGCAAATTTTACGGTGGGGCTATGAGTCTGTTATTTCGCAATGCTACACAGGATGATCTGAAGTCTCTGCTGGAACTGGAGAACCAATGCTTTACCTCTGATCGACTGACGACCCGCAGTTTTCAGTGGATGATCAGCCGAGCCCATGCCAGCCTGATCGTTGCGCAAGACGGGAGTCAACTGATGGGCTACTGTCTGGTCCTGTTTCACCGTGGCACCTCTCTGGCGCGACTGTATTCAATCGCAATCGCCACCCACAGCCGCGGCCTCGGTCTTGGAAAACAGCTATTGGATCAGGCGGAAGATTGCGCTCGCGCTCACGACTGCGCCTACCTGCGACTGGAAGTGCGGCCGGATAATCCCGTCGCTATCAGTCTTTATGAGCGTAACGGTTACCGACGCTTCGCTGTGGTTCATGACTACTACGAAGACCATGCGCATGCGTTGCGTTTGGAGAAGCGCATTCTGCACCATCGGGAAAGCCGTGAATTCCAGGTGCCTTATTACCAACAAACCACTGAATTTACCTGTGGTCCGGCTTGCCTCTTGATGGCCATGAGGGCCTTGCAACCCGATCGCTTGATCGAGCGCCGGGACGAACTGCAAATCTGGCGTGAAGCCACGACGGTGTTCATGACTTCAGGACACGGCGGGTGCAGTCCCCAAGGTTTGGCATTGGCGGCCTGGCGCCGAGGGTTTCGAGTACGCCTGCAAGTCAGTATCGCCGGCCCGCTATTTCTCGACGGAGTGCGCAACGAACACAAAAAGGAGGTCATTCGCCTGGTACACGAAGAGTTCTGTACGGAACTTCGGCACAGTGATGTGGAACATGTCAGCAGCAACCATCTGGATCTGGCGCTCACGCTGAAGGCCGGCGGTCAGCCCTTGGTGCTGATCAGCAGCTACCGTCTGACCCGCTCCAAAGCCCCGCACTGGGTCATTGTCACTGACTACGATGAAGACTTCGTCTACCTGCATGATCCGGACATTGATCACAGTCAGCACCGTCAGGCACTCGACTGCCAGCATCTTCCCGTCAGTCACAAGGCGTTTGACAAGATGTGTGCTTTCGGCGGCAACAAGCTGCGCGCTTCAGTGACGCTTTACGCACGAGAGCGGTCCAGCAACGCAGTGCCATGTACCTCCAGTACAGAAGCTTTGTACTAATGGTGCCGCGTGGCGAGCGTGATGTCATTAATCTGGTAGTGACCGGGCTGCTGAATAAACAGATCGCCGCAAGGCTGAAGGTCAGCGAAGTCACGGTGAAGGTTCGGCGCGGCGCCTTCTCTCCATGAATGTGATGAGGGATCGAATGACAGCTATCATCTCAATTAGAGTGAACATTCACTGACGAATTGCCTCGTCGAATGGAGTGGATATGCAGAAGAAGACTGTCGTTGGGATGCTTGCAATGTTCAGCTTTTGCACCTCTGTGCAAGCTCATAATTTCTCGAACATCGAGATATGCAAAGCAGCGATTGCGGTAGAGATGGGACGGGATGCGAAAACAATGAAAACTCGTCAAGCCGACCCTATGCCTGAGATCTCGTACCAGCGTGACGACGGAAATACGTTCCTTTACCGATGCAACATCACCGAGAGGCAGGTCGTTTGGTCAACATTTCTTACCGATACAAACGAATGGGGCCGGTGGCGAAACTCTTACGAGGCGGGAGATGCTACGACAACCTTTTTCGTGACCAAAGGCGTCCTGAGAATAGTTAATGATCAAGCGGGCGAAGAGCCCTTTTCGAAAAAAGATTTCTGAGTACAAATAGCGACGTCCACACAATCAAGCTGGAACTGGTCACCCTCGCGAGCCACCGTGCGCGCATTTTGGTGGCGTTTAGAAAGAATGGCGTGCAGTTTGCTGTGGTTTGTTTTGTGATGATGACGAAACCGTCATGCTCTCCTGGTTCATGTTCGCCGATCGGGTATTGGCCAATTGCAGCGCAGAAGATTGGCGACCGGTCACGATGGCGAATCAGGTAGGGCTGTTTTTTAGGGCCGCCTTCGTAAACCCATTCAAACCAATTGTCGATTGCGATGATCGCCCGATGGGGCCAGATGGCTTTAAAGAAGGGGCCGTGGGCGACCTTCTCAACCCGGGCGTTGATCGGCGCTACGCGATCTTTGGCCCAGTGTGGCCGCCATCCCCAGCGAACCCTGTCAGCGCGCAGGTATTCCCCATCCCGGTGAAAGAGGGCGAGCTGCGTGGTCGGCGCGGCGTTATAGCACGCCAAAGGCTGGTCGCCGGCATAGTTGATCAGTGCGTTGGGAATGCTGAGCGCCGCGACAAAGTCGTGAATGCCGTGGTACTGGGAAAGGCGTCCGCACATGGTCAGGTTCTCCTTGTGTGCCTTCAGAATAGACCTGTGGTGTTCCAGCGTAGCTCCCGACGGACCGATTCCCGATCCTGAACCGGTGGTGCGCTGAAGCAGCCTCCCTGCAAAGGGAGGCTTTGATCGTTAGAAGTCGAAGAACACTGTTTCCGATTCGCCTTGAAGATGAATGTCGAACCGGTAGGCCAACTTCCCGTCAACCCTGCAGCGCTTGGCAATCAGGGATTCGCGCCGATGTGGCTGTTCAATCAGATTCAATACGGGATCCGCTGCATTCGCCTCGGTTTCGTCGTCGAAATACAGCCGGGTCTGCAAGTGAATGTTGATGCCTCGAGCGAACACAGACACATTGATATGCGCCGCCATGGGGAGACCCAAGGCGTTTTTCACCACGCCAGGCTTGACGGTGTTGATTGTCCACTCACCGACATCCGTAGTGGCGGTGCGGCCAAAACAGTTGAATGATTTTTCCAGAGCGTAACCGGTGTCGTAGACGCCTTCATGATTCGCCTGCCAGAACTCTAGAAACGCATCACGAATCAGCTGGCCATTACCGTCATAAAGCTGACCCATCAGTAAAATATGCTCACCCGGCGCACCGGGTCCAGCCATTACATTGCCGATTTCCTGCTCACGCGACGGGTTGCCCGCCGCCTCCAGTGCCAAGCCGATATGCACATAGGGGCCGGCTGTTTGCGATGGGGTTTCAGGCAGCAGTTGAACGGGCATTCGCGGTCCTCCTCAGCAGTTTTCGAAGTGGGTCTTGCGCTGGCCGCGCAGGACGATATCAAAACGGTAAGCCAGGCAATCCATGGGATTGGCCATGCTCATATCGAGCTTGGCGATCAAACTCTGCACCGCTTCCTGGTTCGAGATCGACTTGACTATCGGGCACATGGGGATCAGCGGATCACCTTCGAAATAGAGCTGGGTAATCAAGCGCGTGGCAATTGACGGGCCACTGATGGAGACGTGGATATGGGCCGGTCGCCAATCATTGGGACCATTGCGCCAGGGGTAGGGGCCGGGTTTGACGGTGCGAAAGCTGTAGTTGCCATCGCGGTCAGTCAGCGTGCGGCCGACTCCGCCGAAATTCGGGTCAAGGGGCGCCAGGTAGCTGTCTTTTTTATGCCGGTAACGACCACCGGCGTTGGCCTGCCACATCTCCACCAAGGTGTGGGGAATCGGCTTGCCGTACTGATCGCACACCCGACCCGCGACAATGATGCGTTCGCCGATAGGCAAGCCGCCCTGATTGAAATTCAACAGCAGGTCGTTATCGTGCCGGCCCATCTTCAGATGGGAAAAATCCGGGCCGCTGGTTTCGGATAAAGACTGGGGAATGCTCACCAGTGCCTGACGCGGGGATCGCAGGACCGAAGTCTTGTAGTCGGGTGTCAGGGCTTTGGGATGCCAATTACGGTCGCGAATGACGAAGCGGCTTTCATGCGCATCAGACATGTCGTTCTTCCTGTTGTTATGGTTAGTCAGAGGCAGCGCTGCATGGGCGGCTACCTGTGGCTCAGTCTCCCTTGTTGCGCCCTGACCCAAAATTGAAAAAACCGACTTTATCCATATCCAGATGGTTATGGATATGTTCCCTCGCGATATTCTTGCCCGACCTCGCGCAGTGCCTCCACGCACCACTGCGCTGCGGGTGTCACAGGCCTCGTAGGGTTGGTGCATAGCCCTACAGAACCGCCAGGTTCACGCATCCCCAGGTCCAATTCGACCAACTCACCTTGCCTCAAGTCCTGTCGGACAGCGTCGAAAGGCGCGACCCAGATGGCCTGGCTGCATTGCACGTAGCGCCGGCTCAGGGTCACCGACAGGGTTTCCAGGCGTTGGCGTGACGGGGTCATTCCGTGCTGCACAAACAGACCGTCGGCGAATTTGCGGATCGTTGTCCCCGCCAAGGGTAATACCACGGGATAGTTTTCGAGGTTTTTATGCCCCAGCGGATCAGTCAGCAGCGGGTGGCCGATGCGTACCACCAGGGTCATGGACTCGCTGTACAGGTGCTCGAACGTCAAACCGTGGATCGAGGGGCTATCGGTCATTCTGCCCACCACCAGGTCCAGCTCACCGACACGCAGTTGGGCCAGCAGGTAGGCGCTTGGCCCGGTCACGACACTGACCGCCAGCCCGGGATGTCGGTCGTGTAGACGGCGGACCACTTCAGGAACCAGCAGGCTTTCAACGGTGGACAGGACGCCCAGTCGAACGGTAATTGGCTCGTGTACACCGGAGCGCAAACTGTTGACCCCTTCGCGCAGGGATTGCACGCTGGGTCCCGCATATCGCAAAAAGGCCACGCCAGCCTCGGTCAGCGTCGAGCCCTTTTTGCTGCGCTCAAACAGCTTGGCAGCGAGCAGTACTTCCAATTCCTTCAGCGTCTTGGACAGGGCTGGCTGGCTGATTGCCAATTTGTCGCAAGCCTGGGCCAGGCTTCCCTGGCGCGCCACCTCGAGAAAACACACCAGATGACGGAATTTGATTCGGGTATCGATGTTCAATCGGTATTTCCTGGGTTGTGCGGTTCATTGAAAACAAGTTCAAGATCGCTTCATTGAAGCCGATGGAGTAGGGGACTGACTGGCTGCAAGCAGTTCATCAGCTTGGGGCAAAGTGCTAGCATCGGCTGCCGCGCGATGCACCCCGTCTTTTCCCAATGTTTTTTTATTCTTTCGGACTTTATGCGATTTTTCCTGGATCCCGAGCGAGATATCGATGCAGCGCTGCTACGTTATCGTCGGCTTTTCGGCGTGTTGGCACTGTTCAGCGGGGTGATCAACCTGCTGATGCTAGTCCCTTCCATCTACATGATGCAGGTCTTCGACCGCGTTCTGACCAGCCGCAATGAAACCACGCTGTTGATGCTGAGCCTGATCCTGCTCGGGTTCTTTGCGCTTGGCTGTGTGCTGGAGTGGGTGCGCGGCCAGGTCATGATCAAGATGAGCGCCGGCCTGGACACCCAATTGGGCGAGCGGGTATTCGATGCCGCGTTCGAGCGTAGCCTGAAGGAGCGCAGCGCCAACCCGGCGCAGGTGCTGAGCGATCTGAACAGCATCCGGCAGTTCGTGACCGGTCCGGCACTGATTGCCATCTTCGATGCCCCGTGGCTGCCGATCTACGTCATCGCAACGTTCCTGTTCCATCCCTGGCTTGGGGTGTTCACCGTCATCGGCTCGCTGATTCTGGCCGGGCTGGCAGTCTGGAACGAGCTGACCACCCGCAAAAGCATGAGCGAAGCCAACCGCTTGTCCGTCGCGTCATCCAGCTACGTGAACAGTACCTTGCACAATGCCGAAGTGATTCAGGCGATGGGCATGCTCACGCCATTGCGCCGGCGCTGGTTCAACGTGCAGCAGCGGGTCATTACCGAGCAGGGCGAAGCCAGTGACCGCAGCTCGCGGATCGCTGCGTTGTCACGCTTTGTGCGCATGACCTGGCAATCGCTGGCCCTTGGCCTGGGCGCCATCCTGGTGATCGAGAACCAGATTTCCGCCGGGGTGATGATCGCCGTGTCCGTTTTGCTGGGGCGCGCCATGGCGCCAGCCGAAGCGTTGATCGGTTCGTGGAAGCAAATGGGCAACGCCAAGAGCAGCTACGAACGCTTGAACCGCCTGCTCACCGAATTCCCCAAGGCCGCGCCAGGCATGCCTCTGCCACCGCCGACCGGAGCCCTGAGCATCGACCGCCTGGTGATCATCCCGCCGGGCATGCAAAAGCCCGCGGTCAACGGTGTGACCATCAGCCTGGCCAAGGGCGAGGTACTGGCGATCATCGGCCCGAGTGCGTCGGGCAAGTCCTCCCTGGCGCGCGCCATGGTCGGCATCTGGACCGCCAGGCAAGGCTCGGTACGCCTGGACAGCGCCGAGGTCGGCCAGTGGTCGCGTGAGGCCCTCGGCCCTTACCTGGGTTACCTGCCCCAGGACATCGAACTGTTCGATGGCACCATCGCCGAAAACATCGCGCGCTTCGGCGAGGTGGATGCGAGCAAGGTCATCGAAGCGGCGCAACTGGCCGGTATCAACGAGATGATCCTGCACTTCCCCAAAGGCTATGACACCTTGCTCGGGACCGGCGGGCTGGGGTTGTCCGGCGGTCAGAAGCAGCGCATCGGCCTGGCCCGCGCGTTGTATGGCCACCCGGCGCTGGTGGTGCTCGACGAGCCCAACTCCAACCTCGACGATGCCGGTGAAGCGGCGCTGGTGCAGGCCGTGCGCAAGCTCAAGGCCAATGGCTGCACCGTTGTGCTGGTCACTCACAGGCCGAGCATTCTCGGCGCAGTCGACAAACTGCTATTCCTCAAAGACGGCGTGCAAACCCTGTTCGGGCCGCGTGACCAGGTGCTCAAGACCCTGGTGCCACCGACGCCGCCAAAAGCCGTCGAACCCCGCAATCAAGAAGCCTGAGGCGTCAATGCAAGCCAGTCCGAGCGACATTTCGCCCCCCGAGAACCAGCCCGATGCGGATGCTACGGGCGTGGCCAGGATCGGTGTCTGGTTTTTGCTCCTGGGCCTGGGCGGGTTCCTGCTTTGGGCCTGCCTGGCGCCGCTTGATCGCGGCGTGGTCGGTAGCGGCACCGTGGTGGTTTCCGGCGAGCGCAAGACCGTCCAGTCGCGCACCGGCGGCATGATCGACAGCATCCTGGTACGCGAAGGCGACCGGGTGCTGCAAGGTCAGGTCGTGGTGCAGCTCAATACCGTCCAGGCGAAGTCGCAACTGGATGTCGCCCTGGGCCAATGGCTCGGCGCACGCGCCGTCGAGGATCGGTTGAGAGCCGAACGCCTGAACCGCGACAGTGTGCAGTGGTCCGAGGCGTTGCTGGCCCGCGCCAGCGACCCGCGCGCCGTCGCGGCGATGGAGCTGCAAGGCTATCTGTTCGCCACCCGCCGTGCCGAGCTGGCCAGCCGCATGCAAATCAGCCGGCACGAAATAGCCTCGCTCAACGAACAGCTCAAGGGCTTCGCAGAGATCAAGCGCAACCACGCCGTACAGCTGCAATTCCAGCAGCAGGAGCTCAAGGGGCTGCGTGAACTGGCCCGTGAAGGTTACCTGCCACGCAACCGGCTGTTCGAAGCGGAAAGCAATGCGGCGCAGTTGGGCGCTCAATTGGCGTCGAGCATTTCCGATATCGGCCGCACGCGCCAGGCGATCAATGAGAGCGAGCTCAAGACTCTGCAGCAAGGGCAGATCTTTCGCAGCGATGCCGAGTCGCAACTGACCCAGGTCGTGGCCCAGACCTCAAGCCTGATCGACCAGATCAAGTCATTGGAATTCGAAGTCAACAGCGGCGCCATCATCGCACCCGTCGCCGGCCAGGTGATGGGCATGACCGTGCATACCGTCGGCGGCATCGCACCGGCGGGCCAGCGCCTGATGGACATTGTGCCGCAAGGCTCCAGCTGGGTGGTCAAGGCGCAATTCCCGCCGATGATGGCCGACCGGCTCAAGCCGGAGCTGCCGGTCGACCTGCGTTTCGGTTCACTGCAACGGGTACACACCCCGGTGATCGTCGGCAAGGTGGCCACGGTATCGGCCGACCAGTTGATCGACGAACACACCGGTTCGCCTTACTTCTCGGTGGAGGTCTCGGTCAGCCCCGAGGCGATCATCCATCTGCGCGAGCTGGGCCTGGATATCAAGCCGGGCATGCAAGCCGAAGTACTGGTCAAGACCGGCGAGCGGACCCTCGCCAACTACTTGATGCAGCCGGTGACCGAGCGTATGGCCGGTGCTTTCAAGGAAGAATGATCGTGTCCATGCGTATAGCCTTGCTGCTCTCTGTGTTCTGCTCGTGCCGGCTGCTGGCGGTCGAGCCGCCGTTGTCGCTGGTGGCCCTCTACGACGCCTCGCGACTCTTTGACGCGACCTACAAGGTCGCCGGCCACGACTACGAAGCCTCGCGCCAGGAAGAGGCGATCGGCCGCAGCGTCTTGCTGCCGCAGGTGGCCATCAACTCTCGCTACGGCCATGGCGGCCAGTTTGAAAACCAGCCCTCGACCAACAGCCAGGACGATCAGTTCGCTTCCGACAGTATTGCCCTGTCGGTTATCCAGCCGCTGTTCGACAAAGGTCGCTGGGCGTCCTACGAACAGGCCAAGGCCCGTGGGCAACTGGGTGAAGTCCAGCACGAGGGCGCGGACCAGGCGCTGTTCGACCGCGTGGTGCAGGCCTATTTCGACCTCGCCCAGGTGGAAAACGAACTCGAGCTGACGACCCAGCAGAAAGCCTCGATCGAAGCCTTGGCCAAGCAATCCAGGCGTCTGTTCGAAGCCGGGGAAGGCACCATCACCGACCTTGAAGAGGCGCAAGCCCGGCTCGATTCGATTCGCGCCCTGGATATCCAGTTGCAGGCCCAGCATCGTGCGGCCCTGCGCAAGCTGGCGGGGCGCGCCGGCATCGCCGTCAGCGAGATCCCGCAGATGCAGGAGCAGGCACCGGCCGCCGCCTTGCTTGCCCCCGAACAGGACCTCGACTACTGGCTGATCAAGGCTGACCAGGCCGCGTCTGCGCTGGGCATCAGTCGTGCTTCGATCAAAGTGGCCGAAGCCAACCTCAAGCAGCAGAAGGCCGGGCACTACCCGACCGTGGCGCTGAGCAGCCGGCTGGCGCGGGTCGGCCAGAGCGACATCAACGAAACGACCCAGCGCCAGTCGACCTATTATGTGGGCGTGGTGATCGATATCCCGCTGTATCAGGGCGGCGGGGTCAGCGCTTCTTCCGAAAAAGCCCGCGCCGCCCTGGAGAGTGCCCGGTCCGGCTACGATGTCCAGCTCCAGCAGATGAACGAGGACCTCGAACTCAACTACCTGGGCGTGGTGGCAGGCTTCGAGAAGATCAAGGCCCTGGTGACCTCCGTGCGATCCAGCCAGACCGCCTTGAAATCCGCGGAAAAAGGCTATGAGGCAGGCGTGCGCTCGACGGTCGACATCCTCGACGCCCAGCAGCGCCTGTTCTCCGCCAAGCGTGACCTGCTCGATACCAAGCTGGCGATGCTGCAAAGCTATGTCAACCTGCACACCCGCACCGGTCAGATGACCCGCAGTCAGTTGGAGAAGGTCCAGGGGTTGTTCTGATATCTGTCACACCGCGTTATCGTCGTGCCCGTAGGAGCGAGGCTTGCCCGCGAACCAGACGTTGTGGTGTATCTGTTGCACTGCGTCATCGTTTTTCGCCTGTAGGAGCGAGGCTTGCCCGCGAACCAGACGCTGTGGTGTATCTGTTGCACTGCGTCATCGTTCTTCGCCTGTAGGAGCGAGGCTTGCCCGCGAACCAGACGCCGCGGTGTATCTGTAAAACCGCGTCATCGTTCTTCGCCGGCAAGCCTGGCTCCTACAGGAACCAGGCGCTGTGGTGTATCTGTTGCACTGCGTCATCGTTCTTCGCCTGTGGGAGCGAGGCTTGCCCGCGAACCAGACGCCGCGGTGTATCTGTAAAACCGCGTCATCGTTCTTCGCCGGCAAGCCTGGCTCCTACAGGAACCTGGCGCTGTGGTGTATCTGTTGCACTGCGTCATCGTTCTTCGCCTGTAGGAGCGAGGCTTGCCCGCGAACCAGACGCCGCGGTGTATCTGTAAAACCGCGTCATCGTTCTTCGCCTGTAGGAGCGAGGCTTGCCCGCGAACCAGACGCCGCAGTGTATCTGTAAAACCGCGTCATCGTTCTTCGCCGGCAAGCCTGGCTCCTACAGGAACCAGGCGCTGTGGTGTATCTGTAAAACCGCGTCATCGTTCTTCGCCGGCAAGCCTGGCTCCTACGGGAATCAGGCGCGGCGTTACGGTTGAGCCCTGCCAGGCGCCACACTGCTGATCGCGTCCTCGAAATCCCGGACGAAGCGCGGCGTGTCGAACAGCGCAGAATGCTCCCGGCCCTGGTGTAGACGCTCACGCAAGCCGGGCAGCAGATCCGCCTGCGTCGCCAGTTCTACGGCGCGCTCTTCGTACTCGCTCAGCGTGGTGGTGATCAGCTCCGGCAGGTCCAGCGCAGTCAGCAGGCTGCCCGCCATGCGCGAGGCAAAGGTGCGTCCCGATCGGGTCAGCACCGGCAAGCCCATCCACAAGGCATCGTTGGCCGTGGTCCCGGCGTTGAACGGATAGGCGTCGAGGAACAGGTCCGCGGCACTGTAGCGGGCCAGGTATTGCGCCGGTGCGACCCGCGGGGCGAACAGCAAGCGTGCCGGGTCCACGCCATTTGCCCGGGCTCTGGCGCAGAGGTTTTCCTGGGCCCAGGGGTTATCGGCCAGCAGCCACAATACACTCTCGGGGGCGCGCTGCAGGATACGCATCCAGCAGTCGAACACTGCTTCGTTGAACTTGTAGTTGTTGTTGAACGAGCAAAACACGAAGCGGTCTTGCGGCAAGCCGCACTCGGCGCGGGTGGGCAACGCCGCAACGGGTCGCTGGCGGTCACTGCACTGGTAGATCTGTGCCAGATACAGCGGTGTTTCGCTGTAGTACGCCTTCTCGCTATCGGGGATCAGGTAGCGGTCGGCGATCACATAATCGATGCCCGGCAGGCCGGTCGACCCGGGAAAGCCCAGGTAGGTCATTTGCACCACAGCCGGGCGGTAGGCCGGAATGTCCGGACGTGCCCCCGACGTCAGTCCGTGAAGGTCGATGAGGATGTCGATCTCATGATTGCGAATGCATTGCGCGGCGGCGGCATCATCCATGGCGTCGATGCGCACGAAATGATCCATGGCCTGCCTGACCCGCTCGCGCAGGGCCGAGCCATCTTCGCGGCTCCAGCAAAAACCATACACCTCGAAGCGCTCCCGATCGATCAGCTCGAACAGCTCTACGGTCAGCAACGACACCGCATGCAGGCAGAAGTCCGATGACAGAAAGCCGATGCGCAGCTTTTGGTGGCCGTAGCCCTGGGCCGAAGCGAGGGCGGGGACCCGGGCATTGACTCGCTCTTTGACAAAGTGCACCGCGGCGGCCAGTTGCAGGCCAGGGTCATCGCTGGCGGCGAGCAGCGCCAGGGGCGAGGAGGCCTTGAGCAGGTCGCCCCGGGTCAGGCCCGCCGGCGGCTCGTAGACCGGCCAGACACATTGTTTCTGGCGCAGATGCACCCAGTGCTGGATCACCTTGGGTTGAACCGGGTCGGCTTCCAGGCTGGTGCGCAGGATGGCTTCGGATTGCTTTAGCTGACGGGTTTCTTCCAGCAGGCGACCCAGGTTATTGCAGGTCATCAGGTACAGCTCGCGGCTTTGCACGGCGTCGACCAGGTTGTCATCGAGCATCGATTGCCAGATGGCCAGGGCCTCCTGCGGTTTTTGCTGACGCTCCAGCACTGTCCCCAGGTTGAACCAGGCCTGGGCGAATTCCGGGTTCTGGGCAATGGCGGCGCGATAGGCACGCTCGGCGGCCGGTATCTGTCCCAGTTGAGTCAGGGTGGCCCCCAGGTTGAACTGGATAATGTAATTGACCGACGAGTGACAGTGCTGCAGCCAGTGCTGGTAGAGCGCTGCGACATCGGTGATGCGCTGCGCGCCATTGAGCCGTTCTGCGGTTTCGAGCAACTTCATCGGTTCCAGCGCGACACCCTCGGCCAGCTGCAGGGCTGCGGCCAGCACGACATCGAGGTTCGGGCTCTCAAGATTCTCTCTAGGCATTTGCGCGAAGGTCTCTTCCAATAAAAAAATACCGAGCTCTTTCGAGCCCGGTATCGGATCAGTCAAGGTTTACCACTGAAGATCAGTGAATCCAAGTCTGCACATCGGTTGCGACCAACAACTGGACGTCACCATCGTTGAACACGTTGTAGCTGGCGCCTTCGACCGTGGTGGTACCGGCCGCTTGCCACTCGCCACTGTAGCCAGTGATGTTGACCGTGTCGTTGTGGTCACCGTCGATGATCATCTGCACCGGTGCCGCGGCTCCACTCGCCACATCCACCTGGCCGGCCTGGCCAAGCTTGCCGACTGCCTCGGCGTCGACGGTCAGTACGCTGGCCTTGCCGCCGTCCGCCGCCAGATCGATGGCACCCAGGGAGTGGGCATCGACGGCTGACGAATCCAGCTTGGTCAGGTCGAACGACTGATTGCCATTGGCGTCGGTGCGGAACCAGACGTCGGCGATCGTATGGCTCTGGCCATCGCTGGTTTCGTAGCTGCTATCGAGGCCGATCAGGTTGCCGTGGTTGAGCTCGGCGGTCTTGGCCACATCCAGGTTGAACTGGGTGATGCCCAGGTCCGTGAGGCTGTGCATCTCACCCTTGTCGCTGACACCATCGTTGTTGGCATCGACCCAGACTTGCAGCGACGCAAACAGCTGGTCAGCGCCGTTGACCGCGCCGTCATGGTTACTGTCCAGGCTGACGAGTGCCTCGAAACCGTCTTTGGCCAGCGAACCGTCCGGCAGGCGGAACGAGGAACCGAACAGCTCGGAGCCATCGTTGACCTGGCCATCGCCATTGAGGTCGAGCGCCAGCAGGCCGTCACCGCCAGTGGCCCAGCCGGTGGTTTCCTTGTGGCCGTCGGCATTGAGGTCGAACTTGACGCCGGTGCTCAGGTGCGTGGTCTGCACGCCATCACCGTTGAGGTCCAGGACCAGTGGCGTGGACAGGGCCAGCGCATCGATCTGGGCGGCAGTCATCGCTTGCAGTTGTGCCGTGGTGAACGAATCAACCTGGGTCATCGACAGGTGCGACAGCTGCGCCGTGGTCAGGACTGCGGCTTGCGCCGTGGTCAGGGCCGCGACTTGCGCGGTGGTCAACGCCGCCATGTCAGTGGTTTCGATCGCCACGATCTGGGCGGTGGTCAGGGCCGCTACATCGGCGGTTTCCAGGGCGCTGATCTGGGTTGGCTTGAGGGCCGCGATCTGCGCCGTGGTCAGGGCCGCGACCTGGGCGGTGGTCAACGCTGCCAGTTGGGCAGAGGTCAGGGCACCGATATCGGCCGTTTCGATGGCCGCCACTTGCGTGGTGGTCAGGGCTGCGATCTGGGTCACCTTCAGCGCCGCCACTTGGGCGGTGGTCAGGGCAACCACCTGGGCGGTGGTCAGTGCAGCCGTCTGCGCGGTGGTCAGGCTTGAAGCGTTGGCCACTGTCAGCGCGGCGATGTCCGCGGTTTCAAGGGCCGCCACTTGAGTGGTGGTCAATGCCGCCGCTTGGGCAGTGGTCAACGCCGCCACTTGAGCAGTGGTCAAGGCGACCACTTGCGCCGTGGTCAGCGCTGCCACATCGGCGATTTCCAGTGCGCTGATCTGGGCAGGCTTGAGCGCCACGACTTGTGCGGTGGTCAGGGCGGCAACCTGTGCGGTGGTCAAGGCTGCCAATTGAGTATTGGTCAATACACTCAGGTCAGCGGTTTCCAGGGCCGCCACCTGGGTGGTGGTCAGGGCTGCAATCTGGGTCGGCTTCAGCGCGGCGACCTGGGCCGTGGTCAGTGCCACTACCTGAGCGGTAGTAAGTGCCGCCACGTCGGCGTTTTCCATGGCACTGATCTGGGTCGGCTTCAGCGCCGCCACCTGTGCCGTGGTCAGCGCCGCTACCTGAGCAGTGGTCAGGGCCACTACGCTGGCAGTGGTCAGCGCGCCGATATCCGCGGTTTCCATGGCCGCCACTTGCGTGGTGGTCAGGGCAGCCACTTGGGCCGGTTTCAGCGCGGCCACCTGGGCGGTGGACAGCGCCACCACCTGAGCGGTGGTCAGGGCAGCGGTCTGCGCGGTGGTCAGGGCCGCGACGCTGGCCACTGGCAAGGCGGCGATGTCAGCAGTTTCGATGGCCGCCACTTGCGCGGTGGTCAGCGCGGCCACTTGGGCGGTGGTCAGGGCCGCCACCTGGGCGGTGGTCAATGCCACCACCTGGGCGGTGGTCAGTGCCGCGACATCGACAGTCTGCAGGGCGCTGATCTGGGTTGGTTTCAGGGCCGCGACCTGTGCCGTGGTCAGTGCCGCGACCTGGGCAGTGCTCAAGGCGACGACGCCGGCGGTGGTCAGCGCGCCGATATCCGCGGTTTCCATGGCCGCCACTTGCGTGGTGGTCAGGGCGCCCACTTGGGCGGTGGTCAATGCCGCCACCTGGGCGGTGGTCAACGCCACCACCTGAGCGGTGGTGAGTGCCGCCACGTCAGCGGTTTCCAGAGCAGCGACCTGTGCCGGAGTCAGTGCCGCGACTTGTGCCGTGGTCAGTGCCGCGACTTGGGCGGTGGTCAGCGCCACCACGCTGGCGGTGGTCAGTGCGGCGACATCGGCGGCCTGCAGGGCCGCCACTTGTGTGGTGGTCAACGCCGCCA
>Ga0247818_10001003_pt1 | contig 17686 bp, 11 predicted proteins | sample 13C_Glucose_Day1_FD_192424 | JGI IMG/M metagenome (GOLD analysis project Ga0247818, IMG submission 192424) | Soil microbial communities from agricultural site in Penn Yan, New York, United States - 13C_Glucose_Day1 | ecosystem: Environmental > Terrestrial > Soil > Agricultural land | place... | reverse complement strand
GCTCTGGCTTCTTCAAATCCCACACCGATCGCTGGCAAAGCCGCGGCGTACAACAACTATCGACCGAGGCCTTTAGCGCCTATGCAAGGAGTGCACAGTGAAATTGCTCGACCGCTGGAAAGTCATGATCGGGGGGATCAGTCTGCTGCCAATGGCAGGTAGTACCCTGGCGCAGGTAGGCCATCTGCCGCTCGCCGATGCGAACTGGCTAACCCACGACAAGCTACAGCCTCCGGTATTTGCCGATACGCTCAATGCGCCAGATACCGTCAACATTTATGCGGCACATCGCTCGCACAGTTCACACCGCTCCCACAGTTCGCACAGTTCGCACTACAGCGGTTCGGGTGGCTATAGCGCTCCTCGCTACTACAGCCCACCCGCTACCAGTACCCGGAGCTACAGCACGCCAAGTACTTCGAGCAGCACCTCAAACAGCAATAGCTTTTATCAGTCGTCCGGCACTACCAGCGGGACAAGCTCGAGCACTTCAAAGAACCGCGCGACCAATGAGCAGAAAAGCAATCTGGTCACCCGTGTGCAGACCGCACTGATGGTGCGCCAGTATTACCAAGGCACCATTGATGGAGTGATGGGCAAGGCGACACGTGGTGCGTTGATGGCATTTCAGATGGACAGTGGGCTGACCGTGAATGGCCGGATGGATACGCCATCGCTGAATGCGTTGGGTATCAAGATTCCATAAATCGCTTCAAGTCGAAGCCAGTGTCCGCTCAGCAACTAAGGAGTTATCCCATGCAGCACATCATTAAAGTCGACAACACTCTCTGGGCATTGATCAGCCGCCTGCAAGGCAAGGAGCTGCAAACGCCTTCGCGCAAGGCTCGTTTCCGTATCACGACCGTTGATGCAAATCGCGTTGTGATTGAGACGGGATCGAAAGATTCCCAGTTGGTGCTGACGCGAGCAGCTTTTCAGCAAACGTTGGACTACCTCGCCGGTAACAATCATTTTGGTCAAACGCACGCTGTGGAAATCGGCTCCAACCATACGTACAAAGAAGCCGGCCCGCTCTGCCAGGCGGCTCGTTACACAGCAGAAGGCAAGGAGGGCCCGACCAACATCACCTACATTCTGCCGATTCTGGAGCAGTGTCAGGCCGTCGGCATCCGGTCAACCACCCCAAACAGCACCTGGCTGCTGCCCTGAACAGCTCCTGATATCTCTACCTGGTGCGCTGGCCATCCTCGTACCCGGTTGCGAAGATGTTGGACTTTCTCGCCGTGCCGTTCTCGATTTCCCTGATGACGGTATTGATGTCGCGCCCGACATGCATGGCGAAGCGCAGATCCTTGCGCATGCGCGACAGCCCCACGTTCTGTAGCTTCATGAGCTTGATGCCGTGCAGGGTGCGGAAGGTCGGCTCGCCACTGATGCGCCGGGCATCCTTGGCGATCAGGCTCAGAAAGCGGTTGGTTTGCGATTCATCCCCGGAAGAGTGAACGAACAGCGTCTTGTCGGGCGCATGGTAGTACGCCAGGTAGAGGATCCAGTTGGTGTCGACGATCGTCGAAGTCTGCGCCCAGCCGACGGGCGTTTCGCGCCGCGTCACCATGATGATTGTGTCGGCCTCGTCGTTGACGGACAGCAACTGCAGCGACTCTGCTGCGAGAAGTGCTTGGCCTTCTCGGGCCGCCAGTCGTCACGCTCCACGTGATAGGCGATCGCACTGATCTTGGGGTTGGGGTTCAACCCGAAAATGTCCTCGGCGTCAGCATCATCAGGAAACTGTCCGGCACCCGCCTCGACCACCACATCACCAGCACGATCCTCAAGTTCCCGCTTTCAAAGCCCCCAAGCTGATAGGAAAAGCTTGAACCAGACACATCTGATCGGGCTGCGCAGCCAGCAATAAGGCCTATAGCCATCATCGCCCTTCCGGTATAGGATTGCCGCTTTCCAAAGCTGCCTGTGCAAGGACCCGACAGCGATGAAGCAGAATGAGACCGTAGCGGTCAGGATCAGCAATTTTGAGGCGCTGCTAGCCTCACCGCAGATGCCACTGGCTCTGGACACTTACCAGCGCCCTTACGTCTGGGGCAAAGACAAGGTCAGGCAACTGCTCAAGGACCTTCTCGAGTTTCAGCCAACAATGGCCAGCGGGCTCGACTATTACATGGGCGCGCTGCTGATTCATCGCGATACCCAGCAAGCAACACAGTTCGTCATCGACGGCCAGCAGCGCCTGACTACCCTGTGTGTCCTCTACCACGCGCTTTACAGCGAACTGCCCAAAGGCGCAGCTTTCGCTTACCGGTCACCGGAGTCGGTCCAGAACATACAGCAGGCCCAGCAGATCATCGCCGCCGAAGGCTTGCAGGACGCCTTCAAGGCCGTGCTGCAGCGCATCGTCTTTACCGTGATCACGGTGCCCCACGAAGACCTGGCTTTCACCTTCTTCGACAATCAGAACAGCCGCGGCGTGCCGCTGGGCGCTGCGGACCTGCTCAAGGCTTTCCACCTTCGTGCCATCGAAGGGGAATATCGAGACAAGCTGCAGGCGCTGTTCGGCAAGCGCTTTGAGTATTGGCAGGAACATGGCCAGTGTCATGGCATCAATGCGCAGTTCGATACGCTGCTATTCGGCAAGCTACTCTGGCGCGGCCGACGCTGGCGTGGGCAGAAGGCGCTTGGCGAGGAATCGCGTGACCTGATCATCGACGAGTTCGAAGCCAACACCCTGTACAACGCTGCGGGGCACCGGCTGGGCATTGCCCCCCCACCAGTTACCTACGCCGCTGCGTCGTTGCTGGTGTCGCGCGCCGGGAATGTCAAGATGAGCCGAGGCGAACTGCTGCCGCCAGACGAGGTGGCAACCCTACCCTTTTCATTGCGCCAACCCATTCAGCGCGGGTTGGGTTTTTTCCTCTACGTCGAAAAGTACGCCGCTTTGGTCAGCCAGTTGTTCGGCCCGCAGCACTCTTCAGGTGAGCTGCAAGCCTTTCAGCAATTCTACAGGCAGGTGATCATGCGGCTCTCCCCGTACTTGCGGGAGTTTTTCTGCTTGGCGGCGCTGATGTTCGCCGACCGTTTCGGCACTCAAGATCTGCTGCGATTCGCCCTTGGCCTGGACTACGTGCTGGGGGCCATCCGGATGAAAAAGAGCTACGTCTTCGCCGCAGCGGTCACCGTTTACCTGCGCGATGCGCCGCTGAACCTGCTCGATGTCATCGCCCAGGCTTACACCCCGGATGAAGTCATTGATTACCTCATGTCTGATTCCAGCGCCAGCGAGGTCTACCAAAACGAAAACACCGAACCTGATGCGACGGTGCGGGGACGCTACAAGGCTGCAGTACTGGCGTTCTATGGCAAACAAGGCACGCTCGCCGGGCGCGCGACCTGGATCAAGGAGCCGTTCGTATGACCCTGCAATCTCACGCCGTCACCCTCGAACATATCGTCAAGCAAGGCATGTTCTTCCAGATCCCGGTCTATCAGCGTTTGTATGTATGGGGCGATGAACAGGTACGGACCCTGCTGGACGATCTCTGGAGTGCCTACGAGGCAAAGAGCCCCCTCGCCTACCTCGGTGGCATTCTCGTCGTCCCCCGGCACCAGGACCGCACGACCGTCGAGTACGACCTCATCGATGGGCAGCAGCGTTTTACCACCCTGTGGTTACTGGCCCTGTCGCTTGGGCGCAAGCTCAAACCGTTTCTTGCGGCCAGACGCGCCGGCGAAGTGCGCCCGCGCTTGGGCTTTCCCATCCGCCCGGATATCGAAAAGGCCTTCAAGGCCAGTTGCATCGACGGCCAGGCACCGGCCGTGGCGCACGAGAAAATCGACAACGCACTCGGCATCATCCAGCGTTTCAAACAAAGTCTTGATGAGGCCGAACTGGCCGCATTCAGCGACTATGTATTGAACAACGTAACGGTGATCATGACCCACTTCCCGGCATCGATGGACCTTAACAAGATATTCGAGTTGATCAACAACCGAGGTCAGCAACTGCAGCACCACGAAATTCTCAAAGCCAGGTTGCTCCAGCACATCCGCAATGCCGCGGAGCGGGAGAGTTATGCCGCGCTCTGGGAGGCCTGTTCCTACATGGACGACTACGTCGAGCGCAATCTGCGCCGCGTTACCCGCCTGGATGTGCATGCGCTGTTCTCCGCGACGGCGGCGAAGCAGGATGACGAAGCGCTGGCCTGGTCGGACAGCGTGCTGGAGGCGCTGGCCAACAAGTTCGAGGCTACCCGCGAAGCTCGCCCGCTGACCCTGGACGCCATTCTCGCGGGTAAAGCGCTTGCGCTCGCCGAGCCTGTCGAGGCGTTGCCCGACGTGAACCAAGGCGAAAGCAAAGTGCGCAGCATCATCAGTTTCTCGATGCTGCTCCAGCATGCCTTGCGTATCTGGCTGCACGAGCACGACGAGCCAGACATCGCCAGGATCAACGACAAAGACCTGCTGTCGCTGTTTGATGCGCACATGCTCAAATCGCGCGGCACGAGCGCGAACGTGAAATCGTTCCTCGCCTTGCTGTGGGAGGTCCGTTATTGCTTCGACAAGCATGTCATCAAGTGGGTGCCTGACGACGCTGGCGAGGAGCATCACCAGATCCTCGACATCAGAAAACGAAAGTCCGAATCTGCCGGCGACAAAACCTATTGGAGTCTGGTCCGCGACGAGGGCGACAACAACGAGTTCGCCCTCCTGCAAAGCATGCTCTACCACTCGCAGCAAATCACCACTCACTACTGGCTGACCCCGTTGCTGGCCTATATTCGCGCCAACCGGACGGGTCGAGCGCATTACCTGAAGCAGTTGAAGCACCTGGACAACCACCTGCTGTGCGGCAACGACAGCGGCCGGCCGTTGATCGAACGCAGCCATGACTTCCTCGACGATCCCTTCGCGACCTCGTCGCTGGTTGACCCGGTCAGCTACTTCACCAAACCGCTTGGCCTGAAATTTCCCCACTACTGGTTCTACAAGCTTGAATTCGTGCTATGGAGCACCAACGCCCTGCAGTTGAGCGCGCAGCAACTCAGCCAGTTCAGGATGACGGCCAAGAACTCCATCGAGCATATCTCGCCGCAGACGGCGCAGCGTGTGGAGCGTTTTCCGGTGTCCGCCGAAGTACTGGATACATTCGGCAACCTGGCACTTGTGTCACGCGGCATCAATTCCGAGTACGGCAACAAACCCTTTTCCGAGAAACGCGCGCACTTCCGGGAGCACAACCGCGAGCGCATCGATTCACTGAAAATGAAGCTGATTTATGACCAGCAGGATTGGGGAGACGATCAGGCAGCAACACATCAGCGGCATATGGTCGAGGTACTCAGCCAATACTTGGGCCTGACAACAACCGAGCGGCTGGCCATTCCAGCTTGACCCCATTGCCATTACCCATGATTAGAGGAGCGACATCATGTCAAACGGTGCATTCGAAAAGGATTACTCAGACGACTCGTTCTGGGACAAGGTGAAGAATTATGCGAAGGCTGCTGGCGAGGCCGCATTGGAGCCAGCGCTGAAGATGTACTACGCCGCGACCGACGCAGACACGCCCACCTGGGCGAAAACCACCATTTATGGCGCCTTGGGCTATTTCATTTCGCCGATTGACGTCATCCCCGATATCACTCCATTGGTGGGTTACACCGACGATGTCGGAATCTTGTGCGCAGCGGTGGCTGCAACGGCATCGCACATCAAGGCCGAACACGTCGCCAAGGCGAAGGAAACGCTGAAACAGTGGTTCTCCTGACCTGAGCGCAAGCCCGAGGCCCGTGGACGTCTGCGCTGGCGTCCACGGGCGATAACGTCCCGTTTCTCCTGAAGAGCCGGGCTTTTAGTCCCGGCGCTGCTGGCATGTCGCCGACAGAACCATGGAGCAGTACATGAAATTCAGGAAACTTGGTCTTACGCTTTCTGGCGGCGGCGGTAAGGGCGCGTATCAAATCGGGGTCTGGCAGGCCATGCGCGACCTTGGGCTGGACAGCCAACTGAGCGCCATTTCCGGCACCTCGGTAGGTGGCCTCAATGGTGCCATGTTTGCCCAGGGCAAATTCGAACAAGCCAAATCGATGTGGCTCAACATCGAAAGCCGCAACATGCTTTCCATCCAGGATGTGCCAGGGTTGACATCGCGTCTGGCGTTGCTGACCGCCAGCGGCATGATCTCGCCGATGCTCAGCCACGTCCTGAGCAACAAGGGCTTCTTCAAACAGGATGGCCTGAAAAGCATGATTGCCGAGGGTCTGGACGCGGGCAGGCTGGTGTCCTCGGCGCTGCCGTTGACCGTAGCGCTGCACAACTGCGCCGCCAATCGAGTCGACTATCTTTCGCTACGGGACTCCCATACCGCGGCGGACATGCTGCTCGGCACCGCTGCCCTGCCTTTGATTTTCGATGAAGTCGCCATTGGCGGCAGCACCTATACCGATGGCGGATTTTACTGGGGGCTTGCGCATAAACAGGTCGACAACACGCCGATACGGCCCCTGATCGAGGCCGGCTGCGACACCATTGTGGTGGTCTGTCTGTCGCCCGACGACTTGAGTATCGACCCACGCCACTACCCCGGTGTGCGCATTTTGCCGATCATTCCCGCCAACAGCCTGGGCGGCGTTACCGCCACGCTCGACTTCTCCAACGACGGCGCCGCAAGGCGCATGGACCAGGGTTACACAGACGGCCTGCAGATCTTCCGTCACCTGCAGGCGTTTCTCGACAACGAGGCCCAGTACCAAGCCCTGTGGGACCGCGCTCGCGTGGCTGCCGAACAGGCGCGCAAGCTCAACGCCAGCCTGTACGACATGGACACTGAACACCGGCAGACTGTGGGCGACATTCATGCGTTCGACCGGCAGATTCACAACGACGACTTCAGCCACTCACTCGACCTCGGCGAAGATGAGCCACCTCTTGCACTTGACCACCTGACGCTGGAAAACACTGCATTGCTGGCAGATATCGAGCGCCGGCAACTGGAAGCGACCGTCAACGATTTCCTGGCGCGCAACAGCAACAATCGCCGGGCGGTCGAAACCTCTGTGCTGGATGCCCTCGCCACCCTTTCACCGGTCAGCGGCCGTGCCACCCACCTGCGTGAACAAGGATTGCTGTCGCGCTTGCTGGGGGCTATCTCCGGCAAGAACCAAAAGATTGCCGCTGAAAACGACCGCGACCTGGCCCACGCGCAATTCGCCGCCCTGCGTTTGATTGCTGCCGTTCAGGAAAAAGGCGCTATTACCCTTGAGTTCGCCTGCACCCTGCAGAACCGCCTGAACGGCGCCTTCGCCGAAATCCAGCGGCTGGGCGAACATCACAATCAGGATCTGCGGCGAGTTTACAGCTCTCTGGCAGGCGTCTACTGCAAGCTGCGCGATCGCCTGAGCGTGCATGAAACCCGCCTCGATGCACTCGAACGCACCAGCCGCCTGCACGACTGGCTACTGCATTCCAATAGCCATCATTATCACGGCACCGCGCTTGGCGAGTTGCCGGCTACGCAACGCCTGAGTTGCATGGCAAATGACTTCTTTCGCCTTACCGACGGCGAGTGGACTGTTCGCGAGCTGAGCAGTCTCAAGGAGATGTGCATTCGCCTCGACGTTCACGCCGTGAACCTCGGCGAGTTCTGCAGCCAGTTGAGCCAGGCGCCCGCCTGCCTGCAGGCGCTCACCCAGCACTTGGCCGCAGTGCCTCAACCGGACGGACTCAACCCGACTGCCCGATGGCTTCTCGATGTGCGTGCGGGAACCGCGCCCGTTGACAGCGTCAGCGCACTTGCCCGCTGGGGATACAATGCAGCCACCGAGTTGCCCGCCTGGGACTTCCTCGCCGAACTGCTCTATCACCTCAATGTCGCCGGATTTACCGTCGTTCGCAGCAGCGACCTGACGCAGTACAAAAAGCGCTGGCTGGGGCAGTTGCATGTGCTTGACGAACTGATCGGCGAACATATCCTGCCCAAGCGCTTCACTGCGCAGATCGATGCGCTGCGCCAGCAGGTCACCGATTTTCACCTCAAGGTGCCGCTGATTGGCAAATTCAGCGTCGGCAAATCGACCCTGCTCAACAGCTGGCTGGGCGAAGAAATTCAAAAACACGCGCTGGGCGCCTGCACCAGCCTGGCTACCGAGTTTCACTACGCAGAACCTGGCGTGGAAAAGCTGGTGTGCCATTGGCTGGTGGATCCTCAGAGCGGAAATGTCAGGCGCGAGGAGAAACCGCTGGCGGCCTATGCCGCGTTAGTCGACGACCCTCGAACTGCCACACGACCGCCGCTGTTCGTGGAACTGCACCTGTGCCGTGCCGCCCTCGCCCGTCACCCTGACCTGGTGCTGGTAGACACACCAGGCCTGGGCTCCAACAACGGCCAGCATATACGTGCACTTGAGCAGTACATCGGCGAAGCGGTGTCATGCATCCTTTGCGTCACCCGTATCAGTCAGGTGGGTATCGACGAACTGGCCTTCATCGATCGCCAGCGTTCACTGGGGCAGACGTTTTCCCTGCTGGTTTGCCAAGAGGCACTGAACAACCGCCTACAGCGCCAATCCCTGCGCCGCTCCCTCGCCGAGCAGGCCGGACTGGACCCGAACGAGCGGCTTCATGGCTGCTCTGCCGGCGAGGGTGACCTCAGCGGCTTCGAGGACTTGCTTGCGGGTTTCGAGGTGCAAAAGGAAAGCCTGTTCCGTGAACGTTTCGCACCTCAGGTCAAGGCTTTGCTGGCTCAGGCCGAAGCCCTGATTCGCCAGCAGTTAGCGACTGACACCAGCGCGGAGCGGTTACTTGAACAGCAAAAAGCGCTGGACAAGGGCATGGCCCGCCTTGAAGACAACTATGCCAACGAACAGGACAGCCTGCTGCGTGACTGCCGCGGCCCCATCAGCCAGCAGGTGCTGGCCACCGTCAAAAGTTACCTGCGCAGCCGCCGCGACGCCTACAAACAGATGCTGGTGGCAGGCCAGGGCATCGGCCCGCTACTCACTGCCGATGCACGCAACGCCTGCCAGTTGGCCATTGAACAAAACCTGACCCCACGTCTTAAGGACGCCTGCCAACGCTTGGGCAGCCATATCGAATTCGGTGCGTTTGCGGGCCCGCACATTTCCGGCGATGGCCCAGCCGGAATGGATAGCGATCAAGGCTTCAATGCCAGCGCAGCCGGCGCGGCTGCCGGTGCTGCCATTGGTAGCCTCCTACCCGCAATTGGTACGCTGATCGGCGGTGTGATCGGTAGCTTGCTCGGGGCGTTCGCCTCACGCGGCAGCAAGGAAGGCGAAGCCGAAGGCAGAGCCAAGGAAGCCATTGAAACGGTCATTCACCAACTGCAAGGCGTGATCCCCGATACTCTCGATCAGCATGCTCGCCAGTTCATCGACGGCATGCGCGAGAAACTCGCTACCCAGTTAGCAGCACAGCGGGAAAACCTTGAGCGCATCGAGCAGCAACTCGAAGCGGACCGTGAGCGCAAACAACAGGCGCGGCACACGGCTGAACGGGCGCTGAAAAAAGTCGGCCAGTTGCTCGACCCTGGCGACCAACAGCAAGCCAAAACTGTAGAGACCTCTGCCGATGTCGCTTGATTTCAGCTTCTCCCTGGAAGAGTTGGAGGCCGCACAATCGGCCACCACCAACCCTTACCTGAGCGATCCCGCCAAGGGCTTGCAATTGATTGCCAGCCTGGTGGGTCGACCACGGCAGGCCGTGGGCGACGTGCGTCAGCAGCAGCTGTGCACAGCCTTGCACCGGCTTATCCATGAACACTTCATCGACCTTGCGTCAAAAGGCAGCTATCCCGGTGAAGCCCTGGCCTTGCGTGAGTTGCAGGCACTGGAAGCGTCACTGGCAAACCTTGCGCAGTTTCCCGACCTCGCCAACAAGACGGTGGTCGGCGTCGGCGGTGGTTTCAGTGCCGGCAAATCGCGCCTGCTCAATACCTTGCTCGGCGTCGACGTGCTACCCGAGTCGCTGGAGCCCACCACAGCAATCCCCAGTTTCATCTGCCAGGGCGAAGACGACATCGTGGCCCTGAACACCTTTAACCAGCAGATCCGGCTGGACCGCGACGGCCTGCAGGCCATCACGCACGCATTCAGCAACCACTACCGCGCGAGCCTCGACGAGGCTTTCGGTTTCGCCCATGTGCTCAAGCTGTTGATGCTCCACTGCAGGTGTTTTGCCTGGAGCAACCTAGCCTTCCTCGATACGCCCGGCTACAGCAAGGCCGACGCTCAGGGTAGCCAACCAACCGACGAGGCGATCGCTCTTGAGCAACTGAGGGAAGCTGACCAGGTGGTGTGGTTGCTCAGCGCCAAGAACGGCTCGATACGCCAGGACGACCTGGCGTTCCTGCGCAGCCTCGAACATCCCACTCCCGTTTTCTTCGTCGTCACGCAGGCCGACCTGGTCAGCGCGTCGTCCATCGAGGCGATCCTGCAGGACACCGCAAAAGCGATCGAGAATTCCGGCATTCCCTGTGCCGGGCTGATGGCCTGGGCCGCGCCGCTGGGCGTCGCGCAAGGCAAGCGGATCGCTGGTAATGATATTCGCGCGTGGCTCGACCAGTTGGACCAAGCCCCCAAGTTCACCCAGCACCGGCGTACCTGCGAGCGCGTGCTGGACGGGTACATTCGTCACAACCAGGAAAAACTGTCCGACAGCCGCAGCGAACTCTCGCTGTTCAATACCCTGCTCCCCCTGCAAAACACGCTGCCTCAGGCCGAACAGGCCACGCTCCAAACGCTGCTTCGGGCACAACGCGCCCAGCAGAAAGTCCACGCCGAACTGGTCGACGCCTTCACCGCACTGAAACACGAGATGCTCGGCATCATCGCGCAGATCATCGGCGATCTGGCCATTGACGCGCTTTCCAGCGAGGAGCTCTACGGCAAGGGACTGGCACTGCATGAAGCGTGTGAATACGACGCAGCAGTCGCCTGCTTTCAGCAGGCTGCGGAACAAGGTCACTGCGCGGCTCAATTTCGCTTGGGCACTTACTACGAACTGGGGCTGGGCCTCTGCATGGACGAGCGGATGGCGGCGCAGTGCTACCGAAAGGCGCAGCAGCAAGGCCATGCCGAAGCCCAGTTCTATCTGGGCGTCTGCTACCAGAACGGAGTCGGCGTGCCAGTTGATCAGGTGAGCGCTGCGGCCTGTTATTTACAGGCCGCAGAACAAGGGCACGCCGAGGCTCAATACCACCTCGGCATTTGCCTCGCCAAGGGAGATGGCGTCGAGCAAGACGAGCAGCGAGCGCTGGCATGGCTAGAGAAAGCCACTGAACAAGACCACCCCGAAGCCCGCTTTTATGTGATCAATCGTGCAGCACAACAGGGCAGCCCCGGCGCTCGATATGCGCTGGGGATACTCTTCGAAAAAGGGCTCGGCGTGCGCCAAAACCTCGACCTGGCCATTGCGTCTTACCGTATGGCCGCCGAGGCAGGGCATGCCGATGCCCAATTTGAGCTTGGCCGCCGCTACCTGCAGGGCGACGGCGTGCGGAAGAACTCTGCTCATGCCACCGCTTGGCTGGAAAAGGCAGCCGAACAAAACCATGACGGCGCTGACGCGCTGCTCGAACAACAACGCGTACGCAGTCTCCCAGAGCTAGGCGGCTTCTGGTCTCAGCGCATTAGGCTCAGGAATCACATTCGATGACAGCAAAAATACTTTCTCTGGCCATGCTCAACCCGCACGCCGCCGTAATCGACGCTGAACAACTCAGCAGTTTGCAAGCCTTGCTCGACGGGATGGACGTCAACCTCAAGGCGGCCCGCGAGCGCGACCGCGACCTGCGCATTGCCGTCGTTGGCCAGATGAAGGCCGGCAAGTCCTCGTTCCTCAATGCGGCCTTCTTCGGCCGCGATTTGTTACCCAAGGCTGACACACCGATGACCGCTGCATTGACGAAAATCGTCTACGCCCCCAAGGCCAAGGCTGAAGTCGAGTTTTATAGCGTCGCCGATTGGGCTGACATCGAACGACGTGCCAAGGACTACTCCAGGGCGTTTGCCGAAGCAGAGCGCAGGCTGGAAGAGTCGCACACCCCGGACGGCCCTTTCGCCAAAAAGCCAGTGACAGCCCGCGTGCGCACCGTGGAGGAGATTGACCGCCTGGTTCCCGAGGCTATCCGCTCCTCACGAGAGCTGGTTGAAATGACACGCCGGCAGGGGCTGGACGTACACCAGTACCTGGGCAAGACCGAAGTGCTGGACGTTGCCGGCGGTGCCGAGAACCTGGCACACGCACTGCAAGCGTATGTGGGCAGTGGCGGGCGCTTCACCGCTATCACTAAAATGTCCGTGTTGCATGTCGACGACGAGCGCCTCAAAGGCCTGGAAATCATCGACACCCCGGGGTTCAACGACCCCGTGGTATCGCGCGGCCAGGCCACCCGTAACTTTCTTGGCCAGTGCGACGTGATTTTCCTGCTCTCGGCGGTCAGTCAGTTCCTCACCTCCTCCGACATGGCGGTGCTGCGCGAGCAATTACCCGAAGCAGGTATCGACAGCAAGGCAGTTTTTCTCGTGGGCTCACAGCGTGACCTTGCCCTGCGCCAGGATCGTGGGATCGCCGTCACGGCCAGCAAGCTCGCCGAGCGGGCCCCTCCAGAGAAGCGCGCGGCCGTGCGTACCGGCGCAATGCTGCAGCTACTGGACAAGAAAATGGCCGAGCAGGCCAGCCTGACGCTGGACACGCAAATCAATCAGCCTGGCCAGGACAAGAAGACCCAGCGCATCCTCGGCGCGGTCAAAAAGACTGCACCTCGCTTCATCTCCAGCTGGGCGTGGTTGATCGCCGAACACTTCGACGCCCTGTCCGAGGAAGACCAGGAGCAACTCGATTTGCTCAGCACCGCGACCGGTTTTGCGTTCGAGCCAGGCAGCCTGCGTCAGCTCTCCAACATTCCGGCGCTGCGCGATGAGATCCTCGCCCAGCGCGAGCGCAAGCACCAACTGATTGCCAACAAGGAGCAGGAGCTCATCGACGGTGTGCGCAATGGCACCCGCGAACGCCTCAAGCAGATCGAGCTTAGCCTGCAGACGCGTGGTGAACAGGTTCGCAACGGTGACATCGGATCACTGGAAAAAACCGAACAGGACATGCTCAGGCGAATAGACGGCGGCAAAGCACGCCTGGAGAGCGTGTTCGATGAACAATTGGTGAAAGCCAGCCAGCAATTCGCCTTGCTGCGCACAGATATTCGCGAACAGGGACAGAAGTACTCGCGTACTCAGGTGGTTCGAGAAAAAACCACCGAAAGTTACCAGGTTGATACTTCATGGTTCAAAGGGCTGTTCGGCCATGACTGGGAAACACGCTACCGCGATGTGGTGACCGTCTACGCAAGTGCCCAGGATGCTATCGAGCAGATAGAAACGTTCACCCTGCAAACCATCAAAGCTCTGCAGAAAGCGATCATCGACTGCGTCGACCTGGATGAACTGCGGCGTAAAGTCGGTGTGGCTGCAATGTCGCTGTTCGATACCGGAAGCGCCGAATTCGATGGCGAACTGATGCTCGCCGAGGTCAGCAAGAGCCTGCGCCGCATCACCATTCCAGATGTCAGCTTCGGCAATAAGGACTACAGCGCCAGCATCATCAAGTCATTTGGCAGCGACCGCGTTTCCGAAAGCCAGATCAATGGCCTCAAGGAAGCTCAGCGAGTGGCCGTGGCCGATATCATTCGTGATCTCGAAAATGAGGTGAAACTCAAGGTGGACAGTATCGAAGCCAGCCTGAGCAGCAGCGGCAAGACCTTCGTCGGCAATATGACCCGCGACATTCAGCAATCGTTGACTCGCTTGCGCGATGATATCGCCAACAAGGAGCGGAGCATCCAGCAGATCGCCGCAGCCCGCGAAGCGGTGGCCGAGGCATTGGCCACGCTTTGACAGCAACGTGCCGAGCAGCTCATAACGCTACGCAGTAGCAGCGATAGTCCGCCCATGGAAGACCGGTAAATGTCCCTTGAATTCAGCTTTTCCCTTGAAGAACTGGAGGCCGCCGAAGCCGAAACTGCCAACCCCTACCTGGCAGATTCAGCGCTGGGCCTGCAACTGATCACGCAGTTGATCGCTCAGCCTCAGGATTCCCGGCTTAGCGAACACCGCCGGCAGTTGCACCGCCTGCACCAACTGATCCACCAGAGTTTCGTCAACCTCGCGGCACGCGACGATTATCCTGCCGAGGCACAGGCCTATCGCGAACTGGTAGCGCTGGAGCAATCGCTTGAAGACCTGGTTGCCTTTCCCGACCTGGCCAACAAAACCGTGATTGGCGTCGGAGGCGGCTTCAGTGCGGGTAAATCACGCTTTCTGAACAGCCTGCTGTGCGTCGATGTACTGCCTGAATCACTCGAACCCACCACGGCGATTCCCAGCTACATCGTGCGGGGCGAGAGTGAGCGCATTACCGCGCTTAACAGTTTCACCCAAGAGGTGACACTGGATCGCAGCGCATTGCTGGCCATTACCCATGCCTTCCAGAAGCATTACCAGGCAACACTCGGCATGGAAGTCGGTTTTGCGCACATCCTTCGCCTGCTGATGATCCGATTGCCAGGTTTGTGGCAGCGCCTCGCCTTCCTCGACACACCGGGCTACAGCAAGCCTGACCGCCACGACGACATACACAGCGATGCGCGAATAGCCCAGCGCCAGCTCTGCGAAGCCGACCATGTGATCTGGCTGCTCAGCGCCAGGAACGGCTCGATCCGTCGCGATGACCTGGAGTTTCTGCGCACCCTCAACCATCACAAACCGATCTTCTTCGTCATCACCCAAGCCGACCTGGTCGGGCGCGCAGGCATCCGGGAGATCCTCAACAGCACCGCCCAGACACTCGACGACGCTGGCATCATCCGAGCCGGGCTGATGGCCTGGGCGGCGCCGCCAGATGAACGCAATGGGCAGCACATTGCCGGAGATGACGCACGGGCATGGCTGGATACGCTCGACCGCCAACCCAAGCGTACCCAAAAGCGCCTCGATTGCGCGCGAGTGCTGGACGCCATCATTGCTCATAACAGCAAGACAGCAGCCACCAACCGTGAGTTGCTGGCGGCCATGAACGAGCTGCTGCCGATTGCCGAAGGTGCGACGCACAAGCGCCAGCAAGCACTCAAGCAGCAGATCGAACGCCTGCGCAGCGAACAACGCCGACTGCGCGACATGGACGTTGCCTTTGCCGACCTCAAGCAGGAAATGCTTGAAACCATTACCCGTATCGTCGGCGGTGTAGCCGAAGACGAAGAGGTACACCGCAGCCACGTTTTGATCTACAGGCTTCGGCGGGCATGGCTGAAGCGCCCGCTCATCCTCGGCGAGCACGTTGAAATCAGGGTGCTGTCGGTCAAAGCGGATGACAGGAAGATCATCGTAGAGTTCGGCAACGCCATTGCAACCAGCAGCCTGAGCTTCGGCATGATCCGCGGCGGCCTGCGCATTGACCCCCGAGTACTAGTCAAAGGCAGCGTGCTACACGGTGAGGTGAGCCTTATGGATGATGAGCACGTCACTCTGGCGATCAGCAATCCGCATGCGGCCGATTGAACATGCTCGCGTCTATAGCGCACCTATTTTGCATTTTTGTGCGACACATCCCCTTTCAGGACTCCCGCAAGGCTCTGGCACGGTGTTAGGTTGTAAGTGTATGTGTCTCAACCTTGAGACACGCCTAACTCACTGCCCTGCAAAGGAATGCCCTTCGTAATGAATGTCCCTTTCAAAAAACTGGCTGCCACCACCTTGATGCTGGCCGGCCTTGCCGTGTTCACGGCGCCCGCGCAAGCCAATATCACCCCGCAGCAGAGCGCTGAAATTCTCAAGACCTACAGTGCAGACAAAGCCACAGACTTCCGTCAGTTCCTCGGCAGCCTGGGCAAGAGCGATCTGGCGAAAACCGCCGACATCGGCCCGGCTATTGGCGCTTACCTCGATAACAAGAGCCTGACGGCCGAGCAGCAGAACGAAATCTATCGTCTGTTGGGTATCTACACGCGCGCGAAATACAGCGATGCTGCCACCGAAACCCTGCGCGAACTGGTCGAGATCCCGACGTATCGCAAGGACGGTGTCGAACAGCATGACAACCCGGAATTCATCAAGATCGCGGCAAAGATCAAAAGTCTTGCCGAGTCATTCAATCTGAAATTCCGCAACATCGACAACCGTGTGTACGAGATTTCCCTCGACGGCAGTGGCGATGAAGTCGTCGGCATTCATGCGCACGCCGATGTGGTGCCGGTGACGCCGGAAAACTGGGTGCTCAAGGATGGCACCCGCCTCGATCCGTTCAAGATCACCCTGATCGGCGACCGCATGTATGGTCGCGGCACCGAAGATGACAAGAACGGCATCGTGGTCACGCTGTATGCCATGAAAGTCATCAAGGAAGAAAAACTGCCACTGGTGCGCAACTTCAAGTTGCTGGTCGACACCACTGAAGAAACCACGGGCGACGCGATCCCCTACTATTTCGAACGCAATCCGACACCGAACTACAACCTCGCGCTGGATGGTGGTTACCCGGTGGTGATTGCCGAGAAAGGCTACGGCACCGTCATGGCCAACTTTGCCAAGCGCAAAGGTGAAGGCAAAGGTGCGGAGATCACCTCGATGACCGGTGGCCTGGCGAACAACCAGATTCCGTCGGCATCGGTCGCCACCCTGGTCACCGACAAGCCTGCGGAGCTGGCTGCCAGCCTGCAGAAGGCCGGTGACGAGTTTGCCAAGCGCAATGGCGGCGATTTCCAGGTCAGCGCCAAGGTCGACGGCAAAGACGTCAAACTGACCGTGACTGGCGTATCTGCGCACTCTTCCGAGCCCGAATCCGGAGTCAACCCGGTCGCGCGGATGCTGGTCTTTATCAATAGCCTTGATGGTAAAGTCGCGTTCAAGCACAACCACATCACCGATGCCGCACGTTACGCTGCCGACAATTGGGGTCTGGATTATCTCGGTAACAAGCTGGGAGTCGGATTCTCCGATGCCTTCATGGGGCCGCTGACAACATCGCTGACCTACGTCGGCATGGATGACAAAGCCTTCAAACTCGCGGTCAACCTGCGCGTTCCGAAGGGCAAGTCGCCGGAGAAACTCAAGGCTGAAATCGCTGGGAAATTGGCTGCCTGGAGCAAGAAAAGCCACATAGCCGTTGCTTTTGACTATTCGATCGACGAACCGATGTACCGCAATCCTGAGGGTGAGTGGGTCAAGACACTGTTGGCTGTTTCAACAGAAAATCTCGGCATGAAACACGAGTTCGGCACCTCCGCCGGCGCCACCTCGGTGCATGAATTGCCCAACGGCGTGCAATTCGGTCTGGCCATGCCAAATGTGAAATACACCGGTCACACCGATGGCGAGTTCAAGACTGTGGAGCAATTCCAGCTGGATCTGCAAATCGTCACGGAAATGATCGGCCGCATCGGTCAGTTGCCGAAACTCTGATCGCATTGTCGAACCCGCCGCCATGGCGGGTTCGGCATTTTTAATCCCCGCGTAATCCTCGCCGCGCAGCCTCGCTCCTGACTTTTGCACACCGGGCAACACAGAATTGCCCTCAGAGAGATTGATAGCCACCTAACGAAAGGTGCATGCTAGAGGGCTCGTTCGGGTCTTATATCATTCCGAATGATAGTTACCTTTGCTTCATTCGATTCGTGCCATCACACCTCGCCGAGCATCATCCGCCCATC
>Ga0247818_10001000_pt1 | contig 17735 bp, 12 predicted proteins | sample 13C_Glucose_Day1_FD_192424 | JGI IMG/M metagenome (GOLD analysis project Ga0247818, IMG submission 192424) | Soil microbial communities from agricultural site in Penn Yan, New York, United States - 13C_Glucose_Day1 | ecosystem: Environmental > Terrestrial > Soil > Agricultural land | place... | reverse complement strand
CACCGGCCTTCTTCACGCCGGGCATCTTCTTGGTGATCGGCTGGCCGTTCGCCGAGACCTGCTGGTACTCGATGACGTCCTGCTCCATTCCCACCTCGCCCACGGCGTGGAGGTACTCGACCATGACACCGTCGATCTGGAGGCCGAAGTTGTGGGTGGTGAGGGCGTCACCCTGGGAGAGACTCATGAAAAGCCGTTCCTTCTACTGAGGCTGGGACCTGAGGCCGGAACCTGAGGCCGGGACCTGTCGCTGGGACCTGGGGTGGGGCCTGAGGCTGGGACCTCAGGCCGTACGCGAAGTCCGGCGGGGGCCGGAGGCTGTGCCGTCTACTCCTCCAACTCGCCGCTGCCGCCGGAGAACTGGGCCAGCCGGAAGATCACGAACTCGGCGGGCTTGACCGGCGACACACCGATCTGGCAGATGACGCGTCCCAGGTCCACCGACTCCGGCGGGTTGGTCTCGGCATCGCACTTCACGTAGTAGGCGTCCTCCGGCGTGGCGCCGAACAGTGCGCCGCTGCGCCACTCCGTGACCAGGAACGCGGAGATGTTCCGCCTGATGCGGGCCCACAGCGCCTGGTCGTTGGGCTCGAAGACCACCCACTGCGTGCCGTTGAGGATCGACTCCTCCAGGTAGTTGAAGTACCTGCGGACGTTGAGGTAGCGCCAGGCCGGGTCGGAGGAGAGGGTGCGCGCGCCCCAGACGCGGATGCCGCGGCCGGGGAAGGTGCGTATGCAGTTGATGCCGATAGGGTTGAGCAGGTCCTGCTCACCCCGGGTGATCTGCATCTCCAGGTCGACGGCGCCGCGTACGACCTCGTTGGCGGGAGCCTTGTGCACTCCGCGCTCGGAGTCGTTGCGGGCCCAGATGCCGGCGACGTGGCCGCTCGGCGGGATCAGCCGGGTCTGGCCGCCGGCCGGGTCGAAGACCTTGATCCAGGGGTAGTAGAGCGCGGCGTACTTGGAGTCGTAGTTGGACGTCTCCTGACGCCACACCCGGATCTGCCGGGCGTTGAGGCCGGGCGGCGGGTCGATGATCGCCAGCCGGTCACCCATCAGCTCGCAGTGGGCGATCAGACCGAGCTGCACGGCCTTCACGGCCTCCAGGTCGATCGCGCCGCGCTGGTAGGCGGCCATCAGGTCGGGGACGGCGACCATCGAGATCTCGTCCACCGCTTCGAGACCGCCGAAGCCCGTACGGTCCGAGGAGTCGCCCAGGTACTCGGCGATGCCGACGGACTCACCCTCGGAGGCGTCCGGGACGGCGGGGGCCTGCGCGGCGGCCACGGGCACGTCGAGCGCGACCGTCTGGTTGTCGGGGCGGGCCAGCTGCGAGGCCGCGGCCCCCTCCTGCACGGAGATCAGCTTGGAGCGTTCCTTGACCTGCGTCACCACGTAGTTGCGGGCGCTCTTCTTCGCCGAGACGTCGAACGTCTCCACGGCCTTCGCGCCGTCCTTGACGACCAGCCGGAAACGCTCGGCGGGGCCCTCGCCCTCCGCGTCCGTGACCTCGACGCTGAGCGTGCCGCTCTCGCCGGGTGCGACGGCCGACACCTTGAACGTGCCCAGGGCCGCGGGCTCCCCGGCCGTCAGCTCGGCGGGCGCCGCCGCGCCGCCGACTGCCGTCCGGCCGTGCTGTCCGCCTGCCGCGCCGGCGCCTTCGCCCGGTGCGCCCGCCACTCCGCCGGGCGCCCCGCCCACCCGGACCACGTAGGCCGCGGATCCGCCGTTGTTGAAGAACCCGTACACCGAGTGCGCCAGGAAGTAGCCGTCGGTGAACTCGCCGAACGAGGCGACGTACTGGGTCCAGTTGGTGACCAGCGTCGGCTCGTTCAGCGGCCCGTCGGGCGCCAGCCCGACGAACGCGGCCACCGAGGTGCCGACACCCTCGATCGGACGAGAGCCGCTCGCCACCTCTTCCACGTACACGCCTGGCGACAGGTATGACGGCATGCTCTGCTCTCCTCGGGGTACCGATACAAGACCGGATCCACCTTCGTCGCCCGGGCGCACGCGGGTAAACGTCCTCCGGTGCCTTGTCGAGGGCACGGACCATGCCCCCAGGGGCAACACGGCGCAGGCCCCGGGGGTCTTCCGGCGCGACCGGGGGACCTGGCGGGCGACGGCGCCGCGGCACCGGGCCCTGCCTCCCGGGGTACGGCCACGGGGGCGGTCCCGCGCCGCTCGGCCCGGGGCGCGCGCGGAGGGATGCGAGGGCAGCGGGCGTTACCTTTCGGGCAGCGGCACTACCCCGTAGCTTCTGACGTCGCCCCGCCCGCGCGCAGTAGCGTCCGTCGGGTGACCACCTGGACATCTCTGGAGCCCGCCTCGACCACGGTCGACCCGGGCAGCAGCACCACCGTGCGACTGCGTCTGCGCAACACCGGCGACGTCGTCGACGAGTACCGCTTCGAGCCGGTCGACGACGTCGCACCGTACGTCTCGGTGGAACCGCCCTCCCTCAGGCTCTTTCCAGGTACCACCGGAATCGTGGAGCTGACCTTCGCCCCGCCCCGGACCCCGGACGCGACCGCGGGCCCGCATCCGTACGGTGTGCGCATCCTGCCCACCGAGCACCCCGAGACGACCACGGTCGCCGAGGGCAACGTCACCTTCACCACGTTCATGGAGGTGCGGGCCGAGCTGGTCCCGCAGACCGTCAAGGGACGCTTCAGGGGCCGGCCCAGACTGGCGGTCGACAACCTCGGCAACACCGTGCTCACGGCGTCGATCGGCGGCGGTGACAAGGCGAGCGACGACCTGTCGTACGAGATCGTCCCCGCCAACGTCCAGATCCAGCCGGGCCGCGCCGCCTTCGTCGACGCGACGCTCAAGCCCCGGCAGATCACCTGGGTGGGGCAGAAGCAGGAACGGCCCTACGAACTGTCGGTGCGTCGCTCGGGGTTCGAGCCCCTGGCGGTGAACGGGACGTACGTCCAGCGCAGCCTGCTGCCGCTCTGGATGATGACCACGCTGAGTCTGCTGCTGGCTCTCACCATCACCGGCCTCGTGCTCTGGTTCACCTACAAGGCACCCGTACGCACCCTCGCGCAGCCGAGGATCGAGCAGGCGGGGGCCACCGCACTGCCGGAGGAGCCCCCGGAGCAGCCGACGCAGAAGCCGACGCAGGACCCCGCGCCCTCCGAGAAGGCGGAGGCGTCGGGCGGCGGCGGGGAGGAGAAGCCCGAGGAGGAAGAGGAGAAGGTCGAGCGCGGCCCGCTGCCGATCACCTCGGAGGACAAGCCGAACCTCTTCGTGCAGTTCGCACAGGTACGGCTGGTCGTGGGGGCCGGTGGCTGCAAGCTGACCGCGGCGCACACCGTGGGCAAGCTCGACGCGGCGACCCAGAAGGCGCTGAAGTGCTTCCAGGAGTCCAACCACACGGCGTACGGCGACTTCAGCCAACTGGTGAAGGCCGACGGGGCCGGGAACCTGGGCCGCGCCACGATGACAGCGCTCCTGGCATCGCACTTCGTCGACGCGAAGACGGTGCCGCTGAACGCGGACGAGGCCAGCCCTGAGGTGCCCTGGGTGCGCAACATGCTGCTCTGGGGGACCCAGGCCGAGATCGACGACGGCGACCTCGACATCACGATCGCGTGCACGCGGGCCAACATCGACTACCTGAGCAAGCAGGTCCAGCGCAAGGAGAAGCCGTCCCCCGGCCTCTTCAACCGGATCAAGGAGTACCAGGGCCTGTTCGGTGCGGAGCAGACCGGCGTCATGGACGAGTTGACGCTCAACAAGACGAAGGTGGGCTGGATCAACGGGCAGGACGCGGCGGGCACGGTGGTGGCCAAGGACTGGCTCCCCGCGCCGATGGAGTAGCCGGTCCCGGACGTCGCCCGCCGCGGGCCCGTGGTCTGCCGTCCTGGCAGGCCGCGGGCCCGCGGCGTGACCGGCCTACCAGGACGCGTCGTCCAGGACCAGCCGGCCCGCCTTGCGGTACTCGCGCCGGGCGCCCGCCAGCAGGTCCTCCGTCGACACGCCGTCGCCGCGGCCCGCCGCCGCGTACGCGGCCGTGACGACCGCGCTGCGGATCGAGCCGCCCGCCAGCTCGAAGTCCGCCGCGCAGGACGCCGGATCGATGCCGTCGGCACACGGGACGTGGGCGAGGCTGTGCCGCCACAGCGCCAGGCGCTGTTCCTCGTCGGGGAAGGGGAAGTCGACCACCAGGTCCAGCCGGCGCGTGAAGGCGTCGTCGATGTTCGAGCGCAGGTTGGTGGTCAGCAGGGCGATGCCGTCGAAGGACTCCAGCCGCTGGAGGAGGTAGGCGCTCTCCATGTTCGCGTGCCGGTCGTTGGAGCTGCTGACCTCGGAGCGCTTGCCGAAGACCGCGTCCGCCTCGTCGAAGAGGAGCACCGCGTCCGTGCGGTCGGCCTCGGTGAAGATCCGCTCCAGGTTCTTCTCCGTCTCACCGACGTACTTGTCCACGACGGACGGGAGCTGCACGACGTAGAGGTCGAGGCCGAGTTCGCCCGCCACCACCTCGGCGGAGAGCGTCTTCCCGGTACCGGAGTCACCCGCGAACAGCCCGACCACGCCCCGTCCGCGCCCGCCGCCCGCGCTCAGCCGCCAGTCGCCGAGCACCCGGTCGCGGTGCTGGGCGCGCAGGACCAGTTCCCGCAGCTGCGCCAGCGGCCCCTCGGGCAGGACGAGGTCGTCCCAGCCGACGTCGGGCCGGATGCGGCGGGCGTGGCGCTCCAGGCCCGAGGCGGACTGCTGCCGGGCCGCGCGACGCAGGTGCGAGGCGGACAGCTCCGTACCGTGGAACGCGGCGAGGTCCAGCGCCGCACGCGCCGCGCGGTCGATCCCGCCGGGCCCCAGCCGGTACGCGGCGACGACCGGCGCCAGGTCGAACCCCGGCTCCTCCGGGCCGAGCGCGGTCCGCCAGGCGTCGAGGTCACCGGCGCGCCGGCGGGGCGCGTCCAGCACGACCGGGTCGCGTCCGCCCTCGCACCACTGCGGGTCGTACGGGCGCGGGTCCGCGAACACGACCGGGACGTCGCGCACCGCGAGGGCCCGGATCAGCTCGTCGGGCTTCTCCGGCAGCGAGGTCACCACGACGGCGCGGCCCGTCAGCCGCGCCTCGCGGAGCAGTTCCCGGTACGGGAGGAGCTCCCCCGGCGTACGTTCCGCCGGTGCGTGCTCCTGCGGGCGGTGGGGGTCCCCCGAGCCCTTCCCCGCGACGAGATGGAGGGCGGGGAGACCTGCCGCCTCCAGCGCGGCGGTGGCGAAGGCGAGGCCGTCGCCTTCGCGGTGCTCGCGCAGGTAGACCGTCAGCGGGCGCGCCGAGAGCTGCTCGGCCAGCCTCCGTACCATCGGGTCGCCGCCCTGGACCGCGCCGCCGTCCGCCGCCTCCGCGTGCGCTCTGGCTTCCGGGGGCAGGTACGGGAGGGGACGAACGGTCCCGTCCAGCGCCGGGTCCGGGGTGTCGTCGCCCAGCAGATGGGCCACGACCCGGTCGGGTACGCGCAGGGAGCGGCTGAGGAAGGGCCGTTCCGGTTCGTCGACCTCGATCAGGCCGCGTGCGCGCAGACGCGCGGCCGGATGGAAGCGGGCCCGTCCCGCGGCGGAGTGCGTGGGCACTCCGCACAGGTCGAGCGCGAGCGCGACGGTCGCCCGGCGACGCGTGACGTCGTCGTTGAGGTAGGCGTACAGCGACTCGAACGTGCGGTCCAGGTCCGGGGCCAGCGCGATCAGCAGGATCTCGGATTCCAGCGGGCTGAGACGCAGCCAGTGGGCGAGCCAGTGGAGGCGGTCCTCGTCGGACGGCTCGGGCTCCTCGTCCGGGTCCTCCGCCGTCGGGGGCTCAGCCGGGCCGTCCCTCTCCTCCGGCACGCCCTGGCCGGCGGGATGCGCCGCGCCTGCCGTGCTCACGGCGAGCAGGTGACGTACCGCGTCGTCCGTCAGGTACATCCCGCGCATCGGATCGGTGGCGGTCGGGTCGGTGGCGCTCCGGTGCTCGACGAGGAACGCCACCCGCTCGCGCAGTTCCGCGAGACGTTCGAGCAGCGGGGTGGAGGAGTCGCTCACTTCCGCTGCTCCTGGAGCGTGCCCGCCGTGCCGTGCCGCTTCGTGAAGTCCGCCTTGGCCACGTCGACGCTCTGTTCGCTGTGGTAGCGCACAGGACCGTCGCCGGGCGGCTCCTCCGACCCGCGCACCTCGACGCCGAGCCCTTCGGTGACGGGCGGGCCGACCGTGTACTCGGGGTACGCGAGGAAGGGGGCGGTGATCACCACGTCGAGCGAGGGCTTGAGTTCGCCGCCGAGGGCGGACCAGATGTCCGCGAGCGAGCGGGCTTCGGTGTGCAGCCCCGCGACGGTCAGCGGGACGGAGAGGCCGAGTCCGGCGAGTGTGCCGGTCAGGTCCTCGGGCGGGAGTATCTCCTTGGGCAGCAGCGTGTGCAGTACGGCGGAGAGCATGCGGTGTTCGTCCTGCGGGCGCTTGGTCCAGGCCGTGACGAGATACGAGAGCCGGAACCAGCGGGGCGGCTGGTGCTGTTTGAGGACGATCCCCTGCTCGTCGCGGAGCGACATCTTGCCGCGCTGGCGTCGCTTGGTGTCCTCGCGGATGTCGTAGAGATAGGCGTCGATGGTCGGGCCGTTGCGCCGGGCCGCCCACTCGCGCGTCGGGGCGTCGAAGGTGACCTCGACATCGGATCCGGCGAAGGCGCCGCGGACGAGCAGCCCTCTCAGGATGTCATCCACCTCGTGGATCACTGTCGGCCTGCCCTTTCCACGTCCCCGCCCGCGCGGACCGGCTCGTCGCCGGACGAACCGTCACGGTACGGCCTGTCATGTGCCTGTGCGCCGGGTACCGGCCTGTCGTGGGCCGGTCCGTCACTGCACGGAGCGGCCCATTCCATCGTCGCCGCAGGCATGCCCGCCCCGCGAGGCACCCGGGGGACGACCCCAGGGCAACACCCCTGCCCCCGCGCCGCCGTTCTCGTGTCCCCGGGGCCCTTGATCCGGCGGACGAACCGTCAGATGTAGCCTTCCCGCAAGGCATAGGCCACGGCATGGGCACGGTTGCGGAGCTGCAGCCGAGTCGTCAGTCCGTGCATCACGTTCTTGACCGTGCGTTCGGAGTACGACAGTTTGCTGGCAATCTCCCCGGTATCCATTCCCTCGGCCACCAGCCTGAGCACGTCCACCTCGCGTGGTGCCAGGCCGGACGCCGTGGCACCCGTCACGCTCGTCGTGCCGCGCTGCAACGTGCCGACCTGGGCTATGAGCCGCCCCAGCAGGTCCGACGGCAGATCCCCGTCGCCCCGGGACGCGGCGAGGACCGCTCGCAGGAGACGGTGTCCGGTGGCCTCGCGCCGCCAGACGATCGCGCCGACTCCGTACTCGATCACCTGGAGCAGCTCCGCCTCCCGGATCAGGCTCGTGACGAGAACCGCCTTCGTGCCGTCCGCGCGGGTCAGCCGCCTCAGCCGTGACAGCGTGGGCTCGTCCAGCCCTTCGGCGAGCAGGACCGCGACCGTGCCCGGCCGGCCCGTGCCCTCCTCGATCAGCTCCACCTCGGAGTGCCGGCGAAGCTGGCTGACCGCGCCGTCCATGGACAGCGGATCCGACGCGTGCACCTCCACGGGGATCCTGACCGGGGCTCGAACAACCATGCCTGTGCGTCCTCGCGACGTGCCTCAACGGAGCGAACCGTTCGTGCTCCCACCATCCTTTCTCCGCCGGCAGGACGACGACAACGTGGCCCACCACGAGAACGACCACGAGATCGGCGGACTGTCCCGATGACCGCTTTATCGGGTCGGCCTCTCCCCTGCCCTTCCGCCCCGGCCCCGGCCACGGGGGCGGGCCCCGCCTCCGCCGGGCTGCTCGAACGCGGCCCCGCCCTGGACCTGCTGGCGGTGGAGGCGGGCCGGGCCGTCGCCGGATCGGGACGGCTGGTCCTGTTCCGCGCCCCCACGGGTACGGGCCGCAGCACCCTGCTGGAGGCCGCCGCCGAGCTGGGCGCGGGGCTCGGCATGCGCGTTCTGCGGGCCTACGCCTCCGCCGAGAACACCGGCGTCCCGCTCGCCCTCGTACGGCAGCTCCTCGAACCGGCACGCGCTCGTGCCGGCCTCCACGACGGCGTCCCGGAGACTCCGCATCCCCTCGGCCAGGGGGCCCGCCTGTGGCAACTGCTGTGCGAGCAGGCTGCCGAAGCCCCGCTGCTGGTCGCCGTCGACGACGCCCATCTCGCCGACCATGCCTCCCGCCGCTGGCTGACCGAGGGAGCCCGGCAGCTGACCGGGATGCCGGTCCTGATGGTGGTGACGGAACGTGGGCAGTACGACGTCGCGCCGCCGGCGCCGGGGCTCGCCCACTCCCTGCCGCCCGGCGTGGTCCGGATGCACGCGGTGCCGCCGCTGAGCCGCCCCGCGGCCGAGGAACTGGTGCGCGGCGTGCTCGGCCCGGAGACCGGTGACGCCTGGGTGGACGGCTGCGTACGGGCGGGCGGCGGCAATCCCCTGCTGCTGCGCGCGCTGCTGGAGGATCTGCGGGCGGTCTTCCCGCACGGCGGCCGGGCCGGCGCCTCGGGCAGTGGCGGTCCCGAGCCCGTACTCCCGGAGAACATCGCCGAGTTGTACCCCGGGGCGTTCGTGGCGGCGGTCTCGTGGTGGCTGAGGAGCGCGGGCGCCGGAAGCACCTCGGTGGCCCGCGCGCTCGCCGAACTGGAGGACTCGGCACGGTACGGCGAACGGGAGGACGGGGCCCCCGGTGGCGAGGCGGCAGCCCTTCCGCACGAGGTCCAGGAACCCGGCGACGACTTCGGCGGCTTCCTCGCCGAGCTCACCCGGGCCGATCCGGACCGTGTCGACGGCTGGGTCACCGCGATGATCCGACTGGGGCTGCTGTGCCGTAACCCCGGGACCGGCGTCCCGCGCTTCGCGCACCCGCTGCTGCGCGGAGCGGTCCTCGAAGGCTGGCCCCGGTCGGACCGGCAGGCCCTGCACCTGCGCGCCGCGGAGCTCCGGCAGCGCCGCGGCCACGGCGTCGAAGCGGTGGCCGGGCATCTGCTGCGCACCACCCCGGGCGGTACCGAGCGCGTGGCGAAGGCACTCCTGGACGCGGCGGCCGACGCGTCCAGGGCCGGCAGGACGGGCGCCGCCGCGCACTACCTGCGCCGCGCGCTGGACGAGCCACTGCCCCGCGAACGCCGGGCCGCCGTCCTCACCGAGCTGGGAGAACTGGAGTTCGCCACCTTGCGGTCCGGCGGGATACCCCGCCTGGCCGAGGCCCTGCTCCTCCAGGAGGAGCCCCGGGACCGGGTGATGGCGGCGGTCCACCTGGGCAACGCACTGGCCAGCCGCGGCAACCCGCACGCCGCACTCGACGTGATGCGCGAACTGGGCGCGCTGGAGGGGGAACCCGTCCTCGCCCGTACGATCCAGACGGCGTCGGCGTTCTTCTCGGACCACGACCGGGAGATCCGGCGGGAGGTCTACACCCGGCTGCGCGAGCGTGCCGCGCGCTCCCCGGAGTGGCTCAGCCCGGCACTCCACGCCCTGCTCGTCCGGTACGAGTCGACGGCCGGGCTGCTGTCCGCCGAGTCGGCCATGCGGCAGATCAGGCGGCTGCTGACGGCCCCGGAGGACCCACTGCTGGTGCCGTACCTGCTGAGCACGGCCGCGGCCGTGGCGCAGTGGGCCGACGCGCCGGACGAGGCCGAACGCCTCATCAGGACCGGGCTCGACGAGCACTGGCTCTCGCCGCTGCACCCCGTCCACCGCTCGCTGCTCAACACACGACTGGACACCGCCGCGGCGCGCGGGCGGCACCGCTGGGTGCTGGAGGAGACCGCGCGCAGGCTGCGGACCCCGGGCGACGCCCCCCGCACCGGGGCGAGCAACTTCCTGGCCCACCGGGTCATCGCGCTCGTCGAGTGCGGCCGCCCGTCCGACGCCGAGCGGCTCGTCGACGGGGTCGACATCGGCACGGCGCAGGACGGCTGGGAGCACAATCGGTTCCTCTACGCACGCGGTGTGCTGCGTGCTTCCGTCGGCGACCCGGCCGGCGCCCTGGCCGACTTCCGGGAGTGCGGCACACGCCAGCTCGGCCGCGACGTGGTGAGCCCCGTCGTCACTCCCTGGCGCTCGGCCGCCGCCGAATGCCTGCTCCGGCTGGGGGACACGTCCCAGGCCCTCGCGCTCGCCGAGGAGGAGTTCCGGCTCGCCGCCGTGTGGGACACGCCCCGGGTACGGGGCCGCGCCCTGCGCGTCCTCGGCGCGGCCACCGGCGGCCGGCGCGGTCTCGAACTCACGGCCGAGGCCGTCGCCGTCCTGCGCGGCACACCGCTCGACGTCGAGCTGATCCCCGCACTCATCGGTCATGGGCGCCGGCTCACGGAAGCCGGACAGTCCCGCCTCGCCCGGCCGCTGCTCAGGGAAGCCGCGACCGCAGCCGAACGGCTGGGCGCCGTAAGGCTGTCGGGTCAGGCGGAGTGGGCCCTGCGCGCCAGCGGCGCCCGTCGCGGGAACGCCTCCCTCACGGGCCGCGGCTCGCTGACAGCCGGTGAGCACCGGATCGCCGCGCTGGCCGCCGAGGGAAGGACCAACGCGGAGATCTCGGAACAGCTGCATCTGGCACGGCGGACCGTGGAGACCCATCTGACCAGCACCTACCGCAAGCTCGGCATACGGCGCAGGGCGGACCTGCCGGCCGCGCTGAACGGCCGCGAGGAGGGGCCGGCCTGACCCTGGCCGCGCACAGGAGACGTGGGACCGGCACCAGCTCGGGGAGGGGCACGGGCGCGGCGTTGCCCCTGTGGCCCTCCCGCCGACCCGCTCGCACCCGGGACACTGCCCTCGCGGACCTCCCGCCCGCACGCGTCGCGGGTGACGCTGTCTGATCAGGCGTTGAGTGGCGAGGAGTACCGTGCGCGCATACAGGACCCAGGCCGGGACGACCGGTGGCCGGGAGAGCGGCCCTCGCGCGGAGGTGCCGGTCACGTTCGCGCAGCGCGTCCGGGCTCTGCAGCGCACGGCCGGAAACGCGGCGGTGGCCCGCGCCGTCGAGGAGGAACGGCACGAGCACGGCGCCGGGTGCGGCCACGAGAGCGCCGATCAGCCGGCCGTCGCGGCGGCGTCCGCCCAGCCGTCCTCCGTGATCGACGCCGTCCGCTCTCCGGGCCGTCCGCTGGACTCGCGCATCCTGGCGAAGGCGGAGCAGGGCTACGGCATGTCCTTCCGCCATGTGCGGGTGCACAGCGACCCGGTCGCGCAGCGCTCGGCGACGGCGTTCGGCGCCCGCGCCTACACCACGGGCCATGACATCGTCCTCGGCCCCCAGGGCGCGGACGACGAGACGATGTTCCACGAACTCGACCACGTACGCCAGCAGTCCATGGGCCCCGTCGCGGGTACGGACAACGGGTCGGGTGTGGCGGTCTCGAGCCAGGACGACCCCTTCGAGCTCAGCGCCTCGGCCAACGGCCGGAGGATGGCCCAGGGAGGTATGCCCGACCTGTCCGGCCCCGGCGCGGCGCGGACCGCCGGACCCGCCGGGAGCGGCGAGGGCATCACGGTGGCCCGCATGGTGTCCGGTCGCGGCCGGAAGATGCACAGGAAGGACCGTGGGCAGCTGTTCGAGATCAGCGGCGCGCGTGGACCGGTCGTCGGCCGGTACGTCGGGTCACAGCCCGACGGCACAGAGATCTTCGACACCACACGGGAAGGGCGCATCGCCGTCCACCCCACCGCCATCATGGGCCCCCGGGCCGTGGTGGGCGGTCTCCACCCGCGGGGCCAGACACGCCCGCCCGAGGAGAACCTGCACGACCGGGACCAGATCCTGCTGTCCGAGGCGGACCTCTCCGGGGCGCGGGCGCGGGTGCGGCGGGACCCCGGCCAGGCGAGCAGGATGGCCGCCACCACCTTCGAGGAGCAGCCCGACTACGAGGGGTACGAGGACAACCGCGAGGATCTGCGGCGCCTGGGAGTCCCCGTCCTCAACAACGTCGACCTGAGCCGTCCCGAGGCCGCCGACCGCTTCCGTGACGTCGGCCCGAACGCCAACATGCACTTCCAGATGCCGCGCGTGCCACGGGGAACGCGCGGCTACTCCACCCAGGAGCTGATCCGGGACACCGGCCGGATTCCGGGGCGCACCGGCCGCGACGACGTGACGGTGAGCGTCACCACGCCCCATCCGTCCAGGTACGCGAAGCCCGGAACGCACAACGGCTTCTACGGCCTGGAGAACCGGAAGGCCGTGCCGGAGGGCATGAGGCTCGCCGGTGAGTACTCCGACGACGACGCGGACCTCGAGGAGTTCGGCTACGGGCACCGGCAGTCCACCAAGGACGTGGGGGCCGCTGTGGCCGATCGCCGGAAGACCTACCGGATGGAGCCGGACCGGCGCAGCAACAGTCCCGACGAGGACGCCGAGCCTCAGTACCGCAGCCGCAGCATGAGCCGCAGCCAGAGCGTGAGCCGCTCCGGCCCGGCTCAGCCCCCTGCCCGCCGGCGCAGGTCGAGGCCGCCGCTGGCCACGACGGGCCGCCGTCACATCGCGGCCCCCGTCAACTACGCCGCGGTCGAGGACGAGGACGAGATCTTCGGCAGTCAGCAGCCCGAGAGCAGCAGTCGCCGGCACCGCCGGAGCAGCCGCCCTCCCAGCTACCTCGCGGAGTCCGCGGACGAGGGCGCGTCCCGGCGCAGGAGCCGGAGTCGTCGCCCCGTGGACGTGGAAGCGTTCGAGCCCCAACCCGAGCGGGAGCGCAGCCGCAGCCGCCACCGCAGGTCGAGCCGGCCCCCCGCCGGCACGTCCAGCAGCCGTCCCATCGACCTCGGCGACGACTTCTCCTACGGAGCCGGACCCATCGACGCCGAGCCGCGGCGTGAGCGCGGGCGCAGCCGGCGGCCCTCGTCCTCCAGGGCTTTCGTCACGGACAGCGGGCGCAGCACCCGGGTCCCCGTCAGTTACGCCGAGCCGGAGTTCGAGGACGACTTCGACGGCGACGCCAACCCGTTCCTGCCCAGGGATCGTGGCCGTCGCCGGTGACGTGACGGCGTCGCCCGGATCCCGCGTCGGCGGCCGAAGCCGGTTGCGTCGGCTTCGGCCGCCTCTCGCGTACGACGGGCGCCTCGCGTAATCACGTCAGTTCAGGCGACGGCGCAGCCACCAGGTGCAGAAGCCGGTGAGCAGCCCGGCCAGGGCCAGGAAGACGCCGCTCTCGATCCACTGGAAGGTCCAGTAGCGGTCGGCGGGGTGGTGGACGACCTCCACGTGGAGGTCGGACTTCGCGAAGCATTCCACCGGGTCGATGTCGCGTTGCGCGCAGCCCTCGGCCCCCCTGACCTCCCGGCCGGACGAATCGAGCACCGGGCTGCTGCCGGACACCACCCAGGCACCCGGCCTGGCCGCGCCCACGACCACCTGCGCGGCGTCACCTTCGCCGGACATGGAGATGTTCGTCGCCTCCCAGCCGGACCGGGACGCGGCCGTGCCGTTCCCGTCCTCGCCCGGGCCTCCGCCGCGCAGGGTGAGAGCGGCAAGCGCGATCTCGGTGCGCACCGGCGTCATGAAGTGCGGGCGTACGGCGAAGGGCATGAGGACCTGGACCGCGACGAAGACGGCGAGGGTGGCCGCCATGGCGGGCACGGTCCTGCGGATCAGAAGTCCGGCACAGACCCCCACGGTGAAGGCGAAGGCCGCGTATGCGAGCGGGACGATGCCCCGGCCGTCGAAGACGACCGGGGTGAACCGGTCGCTGTTGACCTCGTCGAGGGGCGACGCCCACCAGGTCACCGTGAGGCTGAGCAGGGCCGTGACGGCCACGGCCGCCAGCCCGACGGCGGTGAGCCTGACGCCGAGCCAGTGGGTGCGGGTGATGCTCTGGTTCCAGATCAGCCGGTGGGTGCCGGTCTCCAGTTCGCGCGCGATCAGGGGCGCGCCCCAGAAGACGCCCATGAGGCCCGGTACGGCGATCAGGAGCCCGGTGACGAACGCGGACAGGGTGCTGTAACGGGTGACGAACGCGTTCCGCGCCGCCCCGCAGTCGCTGCCGCACACGGCGACCGTGCTGTCGTAGGTGTCCCGGAGCTGGAAGCCGGTGATCACCAGGGCGGCGGTCACGGCGACGAGTGCGGCCAGGGCCACCAGGGTCTGGACGCGGTACTGGCGCCAGGTGAGCCAGATCATCGCTGTGCCTCCAGGACGGATCCTCGGGCGGGGCCGGACGTGCCCTCCGCCATGTAGGTGAGGACGAGGTCCTCCAGGCCGAGGGGTTCCAGGACCCAGGCCGGGTCGTGGACCGGGGCGGGGGCCTGGACGACGAAGGTGCTCTGCCGTTCGGTGTGGGTGGCCTGGAGGACGGTCATCCCCTCCGGCAGGCTGCCGGCCTCGCGGCGCGCCGTGGTGAGCCGGAAATGGGTGGAGAGGAGGTCGTCCACGTCCCCGGCTATCTGGACCCGGGAGGCGACCAGCGAGATCAGGTGGTCGCAGACCCGCTCCAGGTCGGAGACCAGGTGCGAGGAGAGGATGACGGTGGTGCCGTGCTCGGCCACGTACTCCATGAGTCCTTGCAGGAACTCGCGCCGGGCCAGGGGGTCGAGGGCCGCGACGGGCTCGTCGAGGATGAGCAGTCCGGGACGCTTGGCGACGGCGAGGGTGAGCGCGACCTGGGCGCGCTGGCCGCCGGAGAGCTTGCTGACGCGCTGCGCGGGGTCCAGGCCGAGGCTCCTGACGCGCTCGTCCGCGAGCGACGCGTCCCAGCCGGGGTTCAGCCGCCGCCCCAGGTTCAGGTGGTCGGCGACGGACAGTCCGGCGTACGTCGGGGTGTCCTGGGCGACGAACCCGACCTTGGCGAGCTGCGCGGTGCCGGAGGCGGGGCGTCCGCCGAGGACCTCGACGGTGCCCGAGGTGGGGGTGATCAGGCCGCAGGCCAGCTGTAACAGGGTGGACTTCCCGGCCCCGTTGGGCCCGACCAGACCCACGACGCGGCCGGACGGCACGCTGATGGTGCAGTCCGAGAGGGCCTGGCGGCGGCCGTACCGCTTGCTCAGGCCTTTCGCTTCCAGAATGGCTGTCATCGCTCCTCTTCGGTGGGTGTACGGAAGGTGCTCAGGAACAGGGCCTCGATGCTCTCCTCGTCCAGCCCCGCGGCCCGCGCCCGCTCCAGCCATCCCTGCAACTCGCGCCGCAGCGGCTCGTGTTCGGACAGCGAGGCGTCGCTGAGGGTGCTGGACACGAAGGTGCCGACGCCGGGCTTCTTGGTGACCAGCCCCTCGTACTCCAGCTCCCGGTAGGCCTTGAGCACGGTGTTGGGATTGATCGCGACCTTGGCGGCGACGTCCTTGACCGTGGGCAGGCGGTCCCCCTCGAAGAGCAGCCCCAGGCGCATGGCCTGACGCACTTGGTGGACCAGTTGCAGGTACGGCGCGACACCGGACCGGGCATCGAGGTGAAACTCGATCACCGTCTCCTCTATTCATCTAGGTTTCTATCACTATAGGACTCTAGCGATCCCCTGACTGTCAACATCCACCGGCGGAAGGGCAGTTCACCGCCACCTGCCATGGCGCGGGCCGCGCAGGGAAGGCGGGCACCATGAACATCACGCTTCTCACACGCAGACGGCGATGGGCCGCACTGCTGGCGGCCGGGCCCCTCGTCGCGGCGTGCGGTGGGCACGCGGATCCGGGCGCACCCGCGGACGGGGCCCCGCCGGTGCTGCGTCCGGGTGCGCACCTGGTGATCACGACCGGCAACGGCGTGCGTCTGCGGCCCGCCGACGGCGACCGTGCGGTCACGGGTGCCCGGATCGACAGCGTCTGGTCCCACCGCGACGGCGCCTGGACCCTCGGCCTGTCCTGCCCTTCGGACGAAGGTCACGAGGACGGACGGTGCCCCCGTATGCCCGCGGTCGGCGTTCCGGCCGGAGTCTCCGTCACGGTCACCGCCCGGAACGCGGGCATCGACGCGACGGGCATCGCCGCGGGGCTGGACCTGACCACCGTCAACGGGGACGTGACGGTCACCCGGTCCGGCGAGGAGGACGCCACCGTCCGCCTGGTGACCCGCAACGGCTCGGTGCGCACCGGCACTCTGCGTGCGGCGGGCGTCCACGCCCAGACCGTGAACGGGGACGTGACGCTCGGCAGCGCCACCTCACCGGCCCGCGTCACCGCGGCCACGACCAACGGATCGGTGCGGGTGTCACTGCCTCACGGCGCGCCCGCCTACGACGTCGCCGCCACCACCCGCAACGGCCGGGCCTCTGTCGCTGTCCCCACCGCCACGCGGAAGAACGGCCACGAGATGCGGCTGGCCACCGTCAACGGTGACGTCACCGCCGTCCGTGGCTGAGATCTCTCAGGGGTGCTCCCCCGGCCCCTCGGTGTACGGGGCGAGGCGGGTGGGCGAGAGGGCGGTGTCCTCCTCGCCCGGCTCCAGCAGGGTGGCGGCGGCGCCGACGATGAGCGGGTCCGGCTTGCCGACGGCCTCAGTGCTCTTGGCCGTGTAGTCGACGCGGGCGAGCAGGCTGCGCATGGCTTCGAGGCGGGCCCGGCGCTTGTCGTTGCTCTTCACGACGGTCCACGGCGCGTGCTCGGTGTCGGTGGCGCGGAACATGTCGATCTTCGCCGTCGTGTAGGCGTCCCAGCGGTCGAGGGAGTCGATGTCCGTGGGCGAGAGCTTCCACTGACGTACGGGGTCGACCTGGCGGATGGCGAAGCGCGTGCGCTGCTCGGCGCGGGAGACGGAGAACCAGAACTTGACGACGATGATGCCGTCGTCGACGAGCATCTGCTCGAAGGCCGGGCACTGCTGGAGGAAGAGTTCGTACTCGGGCTGGGAGCAGAAGCCCATGACGCGTTCGACGCCGGCCCGGTTGTACCAGGAGCGGTCGAAGAAGACGAGTTCGCCGGGCGCGGGGAGGTGGGCCACGTAACGCTGGAAGTACCACTGGCCCCGCTCGCGGTCCGTGGGCTTGTCGAGGGCGACGATCCGCGCACCACGGGGGTTGAGCCGCTCGGTGAAGCGCTGGATGGTGCCGCCCTTGCCGGCCGCGTCACGCCCCTCGCACACCACGACGACCCGCGCGCCGGTGTCCTTCGTCCACCGCTGCAGTTTGAGCATCTCGATCTGCAGGATGCGCTTGATCCGCTCGTACTCCTTGCGGCGGATCTTGCGGTCGTACGGGTAGTTCTCCCGCCAGGTCTTGATCGGCCTGCCGGCCTCGTCGAGCAGTATCGGCTGCTCCGGCCTGCTGGTGTCGACGGTCAGACCGTCCAGCAGCTGCTTCTCCACCTCGTCGCGCTCCATCAGCCCTAGCCTGGCATCCGATCGGGCCCGGCGCCACCAGGTGGCGCGGGGCCCGCGGTGGACGGCTCGTCTCCGGCGGCGGGACTCGCCGGCACGGTCAGCAGCAGGAGGGCGCGACGGCGCCGAGCAGGCCGAGGGCTGGCGCGGGCCGGCGGCGCGCGGCGCCGCTCGGTGGTGCCGGCCTTCCGTTCCTGAACGCCCTGGAGGACCGGGCCGCTCACAGCCGGTACGGCCGGGGCTGCGGCATGCGGTTGCGCACTGTTCCCCAGCCTCGCTCCGCGCCCCCGGGACGGGGAGCACCCGCGAGCTTAAGTAAGGTGAGCCTAACAGTGCCAGGTCAGCGATCCGCTGGTGTGCACCTCTGAGGTCCGGAGAACCCCTTGTCGAATGCCGCGCCCATGGCCCCGGGCACCCTCCCCGCCCCTGTCGGCACCCCTGACGACGGTCCGCTGGCCGGAGCTGTGC
>Ga0247818_10000998_pt1 | contig 17759 bp, 11 predicted proteins | sample 13C_Glucose_Day1_FD_192424 | JGI IMG/M metagenome (GOLD analysis project Ga0247818, IMG submission 192424) | Soil microbial communities from agricultural site in Penn Yan, New York, United States - 13C_Glucose_Day1 | ecosystem: Environmental > Terrestrial > Soil > Agricultural land | place... | reverse complement strand
GCCCCCTCCCGCCCGCGCGGCATACGCTGTGCCCCATGCACAGTGCACTGTTCGAGCAGACGAACCTCGAGGTCCAGGCCGATCAGCGGTTCGCGCTGCAGAACCCGCAGATGCTGCGGGTCCACCTCGGCGGCGACATCCTTGCCTCCAAGGGCGCCATGATCGCCTACCAGGGCCAGATCCGGTTCGACCACGAGAAGACCGGCACCATGGGCAAGCTGCTCAAGAAGGTCGTCACCGGGGAGGACGTCTCGCTCATGCGCGTCTCCGGCGAGGGTGACGTCTTCTTCGCGGCGGAGGCCGGGTATGTCTTCCTCATCGACCTCACCGGCGATGCGCTGTCGGTCAACGCCCGGAACCTGCTGGCGTTCGACTCCACGATCGACTGGGACATCAAGCGCGTCCAGGGCGCGGCCACGATGAGCGGCGGCCTGTTCAACACGACCCTCCGCGGTCACGGGACGGTGGCAGTCCACTCCGTCGGCCAGCCGGTCATCCTGGACTGCAGCCAGCAGCCGACCTACGTGGACGTGCAGTCCTGCGTCGGCTGGTCCGCCAGCCTGGTGCCACAGGTGGTGACGAGCATGAACGTGCGCTCGATGCTGCGCGGCGGCAGCGGCGAGGCGTTCCAGTACGCCTTCCACGGCCCGGGATTCGTCGTGGTCCAGCCGAGCGAGTGGGCGACGACCGCGACCCAGAACGGCGGCGGGTTCAACCTCGGCGGACTGCTCGACGGGTGAGTGCGCCGACGACGCCGCCACGGGCCGACCACGACCTCGTGGTGCGGCTGCGCGCGGACCTGTCCGGGGCCGGCTACACCGTGGACGGCGTGGCCGAGCTGCTGGGCCCCCTGGCGTCCGCGGCACTCGCCCGCGAGCAGACCCTGCCCGCGCAGCGCGTCACCGCCGCGTCCACCGAGCCCGCGGCCACCCTGGTGCGCCTGTTCACGCTCGGCGATGCCGTCGACGAGGCCGAGGCCGGAGCAGCCCTGCCCAGCCTGGGCGTCACCGGCGCCCTCGCCCTCGGGATCGTGGTGCAACAGGGGCCCGGCGTGGTCGCGACCTGCGACCTGCGCCCGTACGGCGACGAGGACCACGAGTGGTGGGTGGCCTCCGACCTGTCCGAGCTCGCCACGCGGCAGCCGCTGCGCGAGGACCACGTGCTGGGCATCGGCGGCGCTTCGACGACGCTCGCCTCGTGGACTCCGCGCCCGGAGGTCGACCGCGCCCTCGACCTCGGCACCGGCTGTGGTGTGCAGGCGCTCCACCTCGGCAGCCATGTCCGGCACGTCACCGCCACCGACATCTCCGAGCGGGCCCTCGCCTACGCGCGATTCAACGCGCTGCTCAACGGGGTGCGGTGGGAGCTGCGTGCGGGGTCCCTGCTCGATCCCGTTGCGGCCGAGCGTTTCGGACTCATCGTCAGCAACCCCCCGTTCGTGATCACGCCCCGTGGCGCGGGTGTGCCGCTGTTCGAGTACCGCGACGGCGGCGCCGCAGGGGACACCATCGTCGCCGACCTCGTCCGCTCCATCGGCGACCACCTCGAGCCCGGCGGGATCGCGCAGTTCCTCGGCAACTGGGAGATCGTCGGTGACGCCGACTGGCGGGAGCGGGTCCGCGGCTGGGTGTCGGGCACCGGGCTGGATGCCTGGGTCGTGCAGCGCGATGTGCAGGACCCGGCGCAGTACGCCGAGACCTGGGCCAGGGACGGCGGCCACCACAGTGCGACCGCGGAGTTCGCTGCCATGTATGCCGCGTGGCTCGACGACTTCGCCTCCCGCGGCGTCACCGCCATCGGCTTCGGTGTCATCACCCTCCAGCGCCCGGCCACCGAGCGCGAGCCCTTCATCGACCTCGAGGAGGCGGAGGGCCGCGTGGCCGTGCCCATGGGCCCCGCGGTGCTCGCGGGCGTGCGGGCGCGGACCTGGCTGGCCGAGCACAGCGACGACGACCTGCTGGCCGAGGCCTGGCGCTGCGCCCCCGACGTCACGGAGGAGCGGCACGGCCGCCCCGCCGCCGAGGATCCCAGCATCATCCTGCTCCGCCAGGGAGGCGGCCTCGGCAGGGCCGTGCAGCTCACCACGCCGATGGCTGCCTTTGCCAGCGTCTGCGACGGAGACCTCACCGCGCGTCAGGCGTTGACGGCGATCGCCTCCCTGCTCGACCTCAGCGACGACGAGCTGCGCGCCTCGGCGGTGCCGGTGATCCGGGAGCTGGTCGCGGACGGGCTGCTGGTCCGCGACGAGTAGCCGCACCACCACGTGGCCGGTACCCGAGCCGGGATCCGCCGGCGGCGAAATTCGGCGGGCTGCGGACAGGCGCTCGCCTAGCCTGTGGGGGTGACGCTCGTCCGCCTGGTCCGTGACTACCTACGCCCCTACCAGGGCCTCATCGCCGTTCTCGTGGTCCTGCAGCTCGTGGGAACGATGGCCTCTCTGTACCTGCCCAGCCTGAACGGCCAGATCATCGACGAGGGTGTGGCCAAGGGCGACACGGGCTACATCATGCGCGCCGGCACCTGGATGCTCGCCGTGTCCCTCGTGCAGATCGTGGCCACCATTGGCGCGACCTACCTCGGGGCCCGGTCGGCGGCCGGTCTCGGTCACGACCTGCGGACGGCGGTGTTCGCCCGCGTCGGCACGTTCTCGGAGCAGGAGGTCTCGCGCTTCGGAGCCCCGACGCTGATCTCCCGGAACACCAACGACGTCACCCAGGTCCAGCAGGTGGTGTTCATGGGCGCCGCGATGATGGTCTCGGCGCCCATCATGATGGTCGGCGGAGTCGTCATGGCCCTGCGCGAGGACGTCGGGCTGTCCTGGCTGGTGGCCGTTGCCGTTCCGCTGCTGGCGCTCTGCATCGGCCTGGTCATCCGACGGATGATCCCGCAGTTCAGGCTGATGCAGGAGTCGGTCGACTGGGTCAACCGCGTGCTGCGCGAGCAGATCACCGGAATCCGGGTGGTCCGGGCCTTCGTCCGCGAGGAACACGAGCGGGCGCGCTTTGCGGAAGCCAACACCCAGTACACCGGCACGGCTCTCGCGGTCGGCCGCCTCATGTCCCTGGCCTTCCCCCTGGTGATGCTGGTCTTCAACTCCTCGACCGTCGCGGTGCTGTGGTTCGGTGCCCACCGGGTCGAGGCGGGCCAGATGCAGATCGGCGAGCTCACGGCCTTCATGTCCTACCTCATGCAGATCCTGATGTCCGTGATGATGGCGACGTTCATGTCGATGATGATCCCGCGGGCCACCGTGTCCGCCGGGCGCATCGACGAGGTGCTCGACACCGACTCGACCGTGGTGCCGCCGACGGCCCCGGTGGCCCTGCCGCGCGGCGGTGCCACTGTCGAGTTCCGCGAGGTGGAGTTCACGTACCCGGGCGCAGATGCCCCTGTGCTGCACGGGGTCTCGCTCACCGCGGAGCCGGGGCACACCACGGCCATCATCGGCAGCACGGGCGCCGGCAAGTCCACCCTGCTGTCCCTTGTCCCGCGTCTGTACGACGCCACCGGTGGCTCCGTCGCCATCGCCGGCGTCGACGTGCGGGAGGCCGCCCTCGAGGATGTCTGGTCGCGCATCGGCCTCGTCCCGCAGCGGCCCTACCTCTTCACCGGCACGGTGGCGAGCAACCTCCGCTATGGCGACGCCGTGGCGACCGACGACGATCTCTGGGAGGCACTGCGGGTGGCCCAGGCGGAGGACTTCGTCCGCGCCATGCCAGGCGGCCTGGAGGCTCCGATCGCCCAGGGGGGCACCAACGTCTCCGGCGGGCAGCGCCAGCGCCTGGCCATTGCACGCGCCCTCGTGGCCAAGCCCCAGATCTTCCTGTTCGACGACTCCTTCTCCGCCCTGGACCTGAGCACCGACGCCCGGCTGCGGGCCGCCCTGCGCCCGGTCACCCGGCACGCTGCTGTCATCGTTGTGGCCCAGCGGGTCTCGACCATCATCGATGCCGATCACATCGTCGTCCTCGACGGCGGCAGGGTCGTCGGCACGGGCCGCCACGACGAGCTGCTCGACTCGTGCCCCACCTACGTGCAGATCGTCGAGTCCCAGCGCAGCGCGGAGGGGGCGGCGGCATGAGCGAGGGGGTGAAGACGGCCGAGGAGAAGGCTGCCGAGGCCCGTCGCGGGCCGGCAGGGGGTGCAGTCCGGCGCGGTCCGCACATGGCGGTGGGCATGCCGACGGAGAAGTCGAAGAACTTCGGCCCGTCCGCCAAGCGGCTGCTCGGCCTGCTGCGGCCGGAGCGCGGGGCGCTGACCGGGGTGCTTGCGTTCGCGCTGGTGAGCGTCGGCCTGTCGGCGGTCGGGCCCAAGATCCTCGGTCGCGCCACGGACCTCATCTTCGCCGGGGTCATCGGCAGGCAGCTCCCCGAGGGCGTCACCAAACAGCAGGCGGTCGATGGCCTGCGGGCCCGTGGCGACGACACGTTCGCCGACATGCTCGCGGCCATGGACGTCGTCCCGGGGCAGGGCATCGACTTCGGCGCGGTCGGACGCGTCCTTCTCCTCGCCCTCGCCATCTACGTCGTGGCGTCGGTGCTCGCCTGGGCGCAGGGCTGGATCCTCACCGGTGCCGTCAACCGGACGATCTTCAACCTCCGACGGGATGTCGAGGCCAAGCTCGGCCGCCTGCCGCTGCCCTACTTCGATGCGCAGCCCCGGGGCGAGCTGCTCAGCCGCGTCACCAACGACATCGACAACGTCGCCCAGAGCCTGCAGCAGACACTCAGCCAGCTGCTCACCTCGCTCCTGACGGTGGTCGCCATGGTGGCGATGATGTTCGTCATCTCACCGCTGCTCGCGCTCATCGCCCTGGTCACGATCCCGCTCTCGGTGGCGGTCACCGCGGTCATCGGGAAGCGCTCGCAGCGCCACTTCGTCCAGCAGTGGAAGAGCACCGGGGAGCTCAACTCCGTGGTGGAGGAGACCTTCACGGGCCACGGGCTGGTCAAGGTCTACGGACGCCAGCGCGAGACGGAGGCGGCCTTCGCGGCCAAGAACGACGACCTGTATGCCGCCGGGTTCGGCGCGCAGTTCGTCAGCGGCATCATCATGCCGACGATGATGTTCATCGGGAACCTCAACTACGTCGCCATCGCCGTTGTCGGTGGGCTGCGCGTGGCCAGTGGGTCGATGAGCCTCGGCGACGTGCAGGCGTTCATCCAGTACTCGCGCCAGTTCACCCAGCCGCTCACCCAGGTGGCCTCCATGGCCAACCTCCTGCAGTCCGGAGTTGCGTCTGCCGAGAGGGTTTTCGAGGTCATGGACGCACCCGAGCAGCGGGCCGAGGCTGCGGTGCCGACGCCCCTGGAGAACCCCCATGGCCGCATCGAGTTCGAGCACGTGTGGTTCTCCTACTCGCCGGACACGCCGCTGATCGAGGACCTCAACCTGGTCGTGGAGCCCGGCCAGACCGTGGCCATCGTCGGCCCGACGGGGGCGGGGAAGACCACGCTGGTCAACCTCATCATGCGGTTCTACGAGCTGGACTCCGGCCGGATCACCCTCGACGGCGTCGACATCACGGAGCTGACCCGGCGCGGTCTGCGCTCCGAGATCGGCATGGTCCTGCAGGACACCTGGCTCTTCGGGGGGACCATCCGCGAGAACATCGCCTACGGCCGGCCCGGCGCCACCGAAGCGGAGGTGCTCGCGGCGGCGCGGGCGACCTATGTGGATCGCTTCGTGCACGCGCTGCCCCATGGATACGACACCGTCCTCGACGCCGAGGGCAGCAACATCAGCGCAGGGGAGAAGCAGCTCGTCACCATCGCCCGGGCCTTCCTCTCGGACCCGGCGCTCCTCATCCTCGACGAGGCCACGAGCTCGGTGGACACGCGCACCGAGCTCCTCGTCCAGCACGCGATGGCGGCGCTGCGCAGCGACCGCACCAGCTTCGTCATCGCGCACCGGCTCTCCACCATCCGCGATGCCGACCTGATCCTGGTGATGGAGGACGGCCGGATCGTCGAGCAGGGGTCGCACGGCGAGCTGCTCGAACTCGGTGGCGCCTATGCACGGCTGTATGCCGCGCAGTTCAGCGGCGCCGCCGTCGACGTCGACACCGGCGAGGCCCCTGCGGCCGAGGACGTCGCGGTGCCGTCCTGATCTGACTGCGGCGCCTCTCTCGCGGTGGCGGAGCGCGCTGGCGGCGGTCCGTTCGGACGGACCTGGTGCGTTGGGCGCCCCCGGCGGGCGAGCCGGGGCTACGGTGGCCCGCGTGAGCGTGGGGGACGAGCTGGGCAGAGCGGCCAAGCGGGGGGACTTCCAGGCCGTGGACGACCTGCTGGGCGGGCTCGACACGGCCGGGCTGAAGGACGCGCGGGCGTGGTACCGAGCCGCGCGAGTCGAGCTCGCCAAGCGCGCCGATGCCAGCTGGGGCAGGGACGAGAGCGAGACCCGGAGCCTGCACGCCTGCCGCCAGCTCGCCGCTGTGGCGCTGGCACCGGGGCCGCAGAAGTCAGCGGCCTGGTTCGGCCTGAAGGCCTACGCCGCCTGGGGCGAGTCAGGCCGTGCGGTGGTGGTGGCCCGGATGGCGGCGATGGGGCGGGACTGGTGCGCCGCGTTCCTCGAGGCGGCCAGCCGCCAGAGGTTCACCGGCGACTCCGAGAGCGAGTCAGCCCGGCTGGCCCTCTTCGGCGCACCGCTCCTGGGCCACTTCAGGCTTCCGCTTCCCACCGGGACGGCCTACGCGCAGGGCTGGGCCCAGCACCACCGTCGGCTCATGACGATGTCCTGGTGGCAGCGCGAGCTCGACCGGCGCTACGCGGAGGGAACCGCCCAGCACCGACAGCCGCCGACGAGCACGACGCTGGTGTGGTTCGACGACGCGGGACGGGTGCAGTCCCGGAAGGTGCTGGTCGCAGACCTGACCTTGGTCGACGTGCTCAGGCTGGATCCGCTGGTGGCGGAGTCCCTGTCTGCGGCCACGGCCACGCCGGGAGCCCTGGGCTCGTTCTCTGCGAACGCCGCGGACGGCTGGCGGCTGGAGGAGGCCGTGCGCACCCTCGTCTCGGAGGGCCGTCTCGACCGCACCCGCGTCATCGATGACACCCTCGAGGCGCTGACCCGGCAGGACACGCCTGGCACCCAGAAGGCACTGGCAGCTCTGCTCCTGGGCGCCGACCTCGGCGCCAAGGACGTCCGTGACCGGGTTCCGCTCCTCCAGGGGCTGATGGCCACCACGCAGGGGGCGGTCACGGCGGTGCTCTTCCCACTGGTGCTGGAGTGCGTCGCCCACGAGTCCGACATGGCCGAGCTCGCCGTCACCGTGTTCGCTCGCAAGGAGAAGAGGCTCAAGAGCGAGCTGGTCCGGGCGCTGTCAGCCAAGGACAGCGGGTCGCGCTTCGGCCGACGCAGCGTCGTGGCCGGTCTGCTCCCTGCGGTGGACCTCGACGACGAGAGCCTCGCGGCCCGGGCCCGACGCGCGCTGGAGTCCCTCGGGGCCGACGTCGGGCCCTCGCCCGTGGCGGCGGGCGCGGCCGGCGACCTCGGCCTTTGGCAGGCACACCTCGCACCGGTCGGCGTCGAGCCGTTCGAGCGCATCGAGCCGACACCGGCCGGGCTCGCGGCCGCGGTGTCGGCGGCAGCCGTGCGATCCCGGGTCGCCGACGACGCGCGGTTCCTCGACGTGCTGGTCCGCTGGGCCAGCAAGGACCGCGACGGGCTGCGGCGCCACCTGGTCAGGGCTTTCGAGCCCCAGGCCTGGAGCCAGCCCTTGGTGGTCAACCTGGCACGAGAGTGGGCCATCGGCGCCCTGACGCCGTCCACCCACGCGCGCGAACGGGCGAAGATCGGCTTCCTCCACTCGGGCGAGCGGATCCCCCGGGCCATGGAGGACTGGTCGTACTCCTCGCTGCCCACCACCGCGGCCTTCGCACGCCTCCACGTGGGCGAGACGCTTCTCGGCCTCGGGACGGTGCCCTGCCTGCTCAGCACTCCGACGGACGAGCGTGGAGTGCTCGCCTTCGACGGACTCAGGGCCGCTCTGGCGGCCCAGGGCGCAGCCGGCTGCGGCGAGCTCGACCTGTTCCAGGCCCTCCTGCGGCTCGAGCCGGTCGACCCGGGTCATCTCCGCGAGCTCGACGGCCTGAGCGTCCCGATCCGCGGCACCCGGGCGGGCGGTGCGCTGCGCTCCCTGCTGCGGCGCAGGGGCGGCAGTGCCGGCACGAACGCGGTCGACGTGGTGCGCCAGTGGGTGGAGGGGGGCGGCCTTCCGGGACTGGAGGCGGAGTACCGCGAGGACGGCCTGCACCTCCGGCCGGGAGTCCCGCCCGTGCCGGGCGCGGTGTTCCCGGCGGTCCCGCGAGGCCTGACCGCCGGGCACGACCCGGCACGGGAGCGGGACACCTACCCGTGGAACATCACCCCCGCGAACTCCGTCGGGGTGGTGCCGCAGTGGCCCGACGTGGTGGCAGCCAAGACCCTGCCGCTGTTCGACCAGGCGTCCAAGGAGCCACCGCGCTGGCTTCCCTGGCTGGTCTCGACCGCAGGACACGCGGGCCTGCCGCTGCACCACGCCCTGGCCGCCACGCTCAGCCACGAGGACGAGTCGTCGCGCCTCCAGGCCGTCGACGCGTCGCTGGTGCTGATGGCGCAGGGCCGCTTCGACTCTGCCCTTTTCGAGCAGGTCTGCCTGCGCCTGCTCGACAGTGGGAGCCTCCGGCTGGCGCGCACGGCCTCCGCCTGGGAGCAGGTGATCCTCGGCGGCGGGTTGTCGCTGCTCTGGCCGGCGCTCGCGTCGGTGGCCGACCGAGCCTGCGGACTGGACCGCAAGCCGGCCGGGCTCGCTGACCTGCTCGCCATGGGACGGCGGTATGCCCCCTCCGTTCCGGCGGGTGCCACACCAGGCTCGGTGCCTGGGGGAGTGGCGCGGCTGGCGGGCACGAAGGGCGGCTCCAAGGCCGCTGTGGAGGCGCGGGCCTGGGTGCGCGCGCAGCCGGTGAGCGTGGCCACGTGAGCGCCGGCGCGGCATACCTCGCCGCCTCCTCACTTCGCGCGGACGGCACCGACACCCTCCTCGCCCTCGAGACCGCCCTGGGTGCCACCCCGGTCGGGCTCGTCGAGCAGCCCCAGTTCTTCAGCGGGATGCTGGCCCGGCCCGAGGTGGCCGCCGCGGCCCTGCTGGCGGTGGCCGACGTCGCGGGGTCGCGCTACTTCGACGCCGGGCTCATGCGGAGGCTCGCGAGCCTGGACCCCGTCGTCACGGCGAGCGGCGACCGCCTCCGGTTCGAGTCCTTCTCCGCCTGCAACGGCGTCTACGCCCGACTCGATCTGCTCGGTGAGGGCATCGACAGCGGCGAGATCGCGCACGGCACCACCAACGTCGACATCAACCAGCCGCTGCGGACCGCGCTGGCCTCCGTGGGGCGCACAGCCCTCATGCACCTCGACGTGGGCACCGACGGTCTCAGCGTCGCGACCCCTGACGAGGTGCACGAGGAGCGACGGGTCGAGATGCCCGACCGCTGGGTCCGCGGGTTCGCGGAGACACCAGTCCTCGCGGCGAGGATGACCCCGCGGGCCGAGCTCGCGGGGCCTGCGGTCGCACGCTTCCTGGCGGGGCTGCCACGTGCCGCCCCCGGCCCCTCCTACCACCTTGTGCCCGGTCCGGGGGGCCTGCGCCAGTCGACGCGGCCCGGCCCGGGTTCGGTGCACCTCGCGGGCGCTGCCCGACTCTCGGCCGCGGCGCGCGTGGCCCGGTTCGCGACCCGGCTCACCGTCTTCGGGGGAGAGGACGGCGCGAGTGGCTGGGTGTTCAGCCTGCCCGGCGCGCGGCTCACCCTTCTGTTGTCGCCCGAGCCCTACCGAGGGTTCTCCGGAGAGGGCAGCCTGCTGGAGGCGCTGGGCTCCGAGCGAGCCGAGTCCTCGGCCTCGCGCCTGCTCGAGTTCCTCGCCTGGGAGCCGGTCATCGACCACGCAGCCCTGGGTGAGCTCGCCGGGATGGCCCGTCCCGGCGTCGACCAGGGCGTGGCGTTCCTGGCCGCCTCCGGCAAGGTCGGGTTCGACCTCACCGAGGGCACGTGGTTCCACCGCGAGCTCCCGCTCGACACCGGCCGGGTCGAGCGGGACAACCCGCGGCTGCGAGCCGCTCGCGCACTGGTCCGCGACGGCGCGGTGACCCCGGACGGCAATGCCTGGGCGATCACCGCCGTCGACGGGCACCGCCAGTGGGTGACGCACGAGGGCGCCGGGCCGCAGTGCACCTGCCTATGGTGGGCCAAGTACCGGGGCAGCCGGGGCCCCTGCAAGCACGTCCTCGCCGTGAGCCTGCGGGAGGAGAGCCTCGGCTGACCGACCTCGGCGGCTGTGGGTCGTTCGGTCGCCGGGTGCCCGCCCGGCTCAGTCGCGGGCAGGCAGGCGGGTGATCCAGTACTCCGCCGTGAGCGGGTCGGGCACCGTGTTGAAGCGCGCGTTGACCGTCCACAGCCAGCCGGCGGCCAGGGTGGCCGTGGTGGGCACGTCCAGCTCGTCGTGGGTCAGGGCGGTCACCCACTCCGCGCGCCAGTTGCCGTCGTCGTGGGACAGCCGGAGCACGGCCACCTGGTCAGGACCGCTGCCACGCACGTTGTAGAGGACCCCGTCGTGCAGCTCGAGGCCGTCGCCACTGACGATCCCCGGCCCGCCGGAGACAGGGATCTCGGTGGCCTCGCCGGTCACCGGACGCACCTGCCACAGGCCGCCGGCACTGCTGTTGTTGAGGACCAGGCTGCCCTCGGGCAGCTGCCGGATGCCGTTGGCGTTGATGTTGGTCCCGTCGAAGGCCGGCCAGTCGCCGCCGAGGTCGACGAACTCGGGGTCGGAGCCGCGCGGGTGACCGTCCTCGTCGAGGGCGATGCGGGTCAGCCGGTCCTTGCGGGAGTCCGTGACCCAGACGGCGCGCTCGGTGACGACGAGGTCGTTGAGGAAGACGGCGTCGGGGACCACGGCGTCATGGGCGACTCGGCCGCTCCAGGCCCGGACGGCCCAGACGTGGGCCTCGGTGTCGACATTCCCGGCCGCCCACACCAGGCCGCTGCGGTGGTCGAACCACAGCCCCCGGATGGCGCGCCCGGTGGCGCCGGGCAGGAGTACCCGGGAGGTTCCCTTGCTCAGGTCCCCGGTGAGGATGCGTCCGTCTGCGAGGGAGCCGACGTAGTAGCGGTCACCCGGTCCGGAGGTGATGCCCTCGGGGCGCAGGCCCTTGGGCAGCTGGACCGTCCTCGGGAGGTCGGAACCCTGGGTGGTGGCCTGGATGGTGGCCTGCGCAGCCCGGGCACCGGTCAGGGGCGCGGCGGCAGCCGCAGCGGTGAGGGTGGCTGCGGCCGAGGCCGAGCGGAGAAAGGCGCGACGTCCGAGAGTGGTTGAAACGGCCATCAACCATGGTGTGCACCTACCGCCGCGTAGCGCCACCCCCCGACCCACCCCTGCGCCCGCCAGCGACGCCGGAGGCGACCGAGGCGGTCGAAGCGGCATAGGCCGCGGGGGACTGGCCGACCACCGCAGCGAAGTCGCGGGTGAAGTGGGCCTGGTCGTACCACCCGAGCCGCGCGGCCAGCGCGGCCAGCTCGCCACCCTCGCCGGCGTCGATGAGGGCCACCGCGTCGTGCAGGCGGTAGCGGCGGAGCACCCACTTGGGCCCGACCCCGACATACCGGCGGAACAGCCGCTGCAGGGTGCGGACCGAGACGTCGAAGCGCTCGCAGACCGCCTCGACGGACGTCAGGCCTGGGTCGGCGAGCATGCCGGCGACGATGTCGAGGACGCGCTCATACGCCGGGTTCGGGGCCGGCGCGCGCGCGACCAGGAAGGCATCCATGACCGTGGCGCGTGCCTCGTCGGTCCCCTCGGCGAGAACCTCGTCTCGCAGGGAATCGGCCGCGCCACCGAACGCCGCGCGCAGGTCGAGGACGCGCCCGGTCCAGGCCCCGACGTCCTCTCCTGTGAAGGCGCCGAACCCGCCAGGCCGGAACTTCACGCCGAACACCCGGCCCTCACCGGAGAGGTCCACCGTGAAGCGCGAGGTCACGACGCCGTGGACGAGGGCGGCCGGCATGGGGATGCCACGGTGCCGCGTCGTCCCGGACTCCACCGACAGGTGCACGGTGGGGTGGGGCACGACCTCCGAGCGGTATGCCGCGCTGCCGAGGTCCCAGCGCACGGTCCAGTAGTGCTCCACCCAGGTCTCGAGCTCCGGGCTGGCTGCGGGCCGGTCGAGCTCGACGACGGTGGCGTGCTCCACGGGCCGGAGGATCCCCGCCGTGGTCGCCGTGGCCGGACGGCGCGCATCAGGTGGGAGGCGGCGCGCTGCCGGCCGCGCGGCATACCCGGAATGTGACGCGTTTGTCCAAGACCCCACGGCCGCAGCCTAGGCAGGCTGACCGACATGAGCACCCACGAGACGACGGACCAGCAGACCGCAGCGCACAGCGCGGCGGTGAAGCCCATCCCCGACGGCTACACGTCGATCACCCCGTACCTCTGCATCGACGGCGCCGCGGCCGCCATCGACTTCTACGAGGCGGTCTTCGGGGCCCGACTCGTCAGCCGCAACGACGGACCCGGCGGCACGGTCGCCCACGCGGAGCTCGACTTCGGCCGGGGGCGGCTGCAGCTGAGCGACCCCGCCCCCGACCACGACCTCCGCGCGCCGGACGGTTCCGACACCGTCACCCACTCGTACGTCCACTACTGCCCCGACGTCGACGCCGTCTACGCGGCGGCGACGGCGGCCGGCGCCAAGGGGTACGGCGAGCCCGAGACGTTCGTGACCGGCGACCGGTACGCCGCGGTGCTTGACCCGTTCGGCCACCGCTGGACCTTGATGACCAAGGTCGAGGACGTCGACCCTGCCGAGGCCGAGCGCCGCGTCAACGCCTGGCTGGCCTCGCAGTCCGAGGAGGAGCGTGCATGATGCCTCTGTAGTTGTGCGAACCGCGAGCGAGGACGCCATGGCCGAGAACCGCAGTTTCGTCAGCACGCTCACCGGGTCGTTCTCGACCCCGGCGGCGGACAACCCCACGGTTGCGATGGTCGAGGCGGCCTACCGCGCCCTCGGCCTCGACGCCCGCTACCTCAACTGCGACGTCCAGCCGGACGACCTCGGGAATGCCGTGCGGGGCGCCCGGGCCATGGGCTGGGTCGGCTTCAACTGCTCGCTGCCGCACAAGGTCGCCGTGGTCGAGCACCTCGACCGCCTGGCCGGCTCGGCGCGGGTCATCGGCGCGGTCAACTGCGTGGTGAGGCAGGGGCAGGAGCTGGTCGGCGAGAACACCGACGGGCAGGGGTTCGTGCGCTCGCTGCGGACGGTGGTCGACCCCGCGGGTGCATCGATGGTGCTTTTCGGCGCCGGCGGTGCTGCCAGGGCGATCGCGGTGGAGTCGGCGCTGGCGGGTGTGCAGGAGATCACGGTGGTCAACCGCGACCCGGGTCGCGGGAGCGCGCTCGTCGACCTCGTGAGCTCGGCGACCCCTGCCCGAGCCCGGCAGGTCGTGTGGGAGGGGACGTATGCGGTGCCAGACGGGACGGCGATCGTCGTCAACTCCACGTCGGTGGGGCTCGCGCCGCACGGCGAGGACCTCATCGACGTCGATCTCGACAGCATCGGGCCGGGGATGCTCGTCGCCGACCTGATCCCGAACCCTCCGGAGACCAGGCTGCTCCGGGAGGCCGCGGACCGCGGGGCGGAGACCCTCGACGGCCTCGGCATGCTGGTGGAGCAGGGCGCGCTGGCGATCGAGCACTGGACCGGGGCGGAGCCGGACCGCGCGGTGATGCGCGAGGTCCTCGAGGAGATCTTCGGCGCCTGAGGCCGCCAGCCCTCAGGTCACCACATGGCCTCGAGCTCGTCCGTGGCCAGGGCCGGGGGCTCGTACTTCGGCTGGTAGAGGGTGATCGGCCGGGCGCCGGGCACGAGGATCCGGACCGTGGAGCCCCAGGGCTGCTCCACGACCCCGCCCTCGAACCGGGCGCCACGGTCCGCGAGCTCCTTCATGGTCGCGTCGAGGTCGTCGCACATGAGCGAGAGGTCGAACTGCTGGTCGGTGCCGCCCGTCTGGCCCTGGTGCTCCCACGACGACGGATGCACGCCCATCTCGCTGGGGCCGGTCCTGAAGATCAGCCATCCACCGCCGGTGTCGACGCCCGGGAGCTGCAGGACGTCGCGGAAGAAGGCGCGGGCCGCCTCGGAGTCGTCGGCATAGACCAGGGTGTGCAGGGCAGTGATCATGCTCCACGGTAGGAGCGCGGGACGGCCCCGCGCCATGGTCAGATGCTGACCGGGCCCTCAGGCGAGGGTCAGGCGAACTGCCAGGAGCGCTTGCTCAGCCCGTACCAGAACCCCTCGATGACGCTCTCGTTGTCGAGTGAGCCGGACTCGTGGGCCGCGCCGAGCGCGACGTACAGCGGTGCCCAGTGCTCGGTGCGCGGGTGGGCCTCGTGGGCGGCCGGGGCCTGGTGCATGGCGTCGAGGAGGGCGTCGACGTCGTTGCGCTCGAGGGCCTCAGCAGCCCAGTGGTCGAACTCCGCAGACGCCTGCGGAACCGGGCTGTTTGGGCCGGCGGAGGGGTTGAACCAGCGAAGGTTGTGGGTGGTGAAGCCGGAGCCCACGATGAGGGTGCCCTCGTCGCGCAGTGGGGCCAGCTTCCGGCCGAGCTCGAAGAGCCTGCGCGGGTCGAGGGTGGGCATCGACATCTGCAGTACGGGCACATCGGCGTCGGGATACATCTCCACCAGGGGGACGTAGGCGCCGTGGTCGAGGCCCCGGGTCTCGTCGCGGTGCACCGGAGTGTGCGCCGAGTGCACCAGCCGGGTGACGTCGTCCGCGAGCTGGGGTGCTCCAGGTGCCCGGTACTCCACCTCGTAGTACTTCCTCGGGAAGCCCCAGAAGTCGTACACGAGCGGCACCCGGCCGGACGTCGCGCTCAGCGCCAGCGGCGCCTCCTCCCAGTGGGCAGAGACCATCAGGATGTTCGTGGGCTTGCCGAAGCGGGAGGACCAGTCCGCGAGCTGGCGGGTCCACACGGCGTCGTCCGCGAGCGGAGGCGCGCCGTGGCTGAGGTAGAGGACCGGCTGGCGCGATGGGGCGGGCTGCGTGCTCATACCCCGATCATAGCCTCATTAAGTTTAATGTTCAACTAAAACGTGTCCGTATGCCCGGTCGTGTGTCCTCGCTCCGTTAGCCATTACGTGGGCGGGTGGACGCGCCATCGTGCCGACCGGCTACCGTGCGTTCCGTCGACCACGTCCACGCAGCGACGAATCCGCTGCACGTGGCGGCAGGACTGAGGTGGATCACGTGAGCACGGGGCGCAAGCTCGTCATCGTCGAGTCGCCGGCGAAGGCGAAGACCATCGGCGGCTACCTGGGCAAGGACTTCGACGTCGAGGCGTCAGTCGGCCACATCCGCGACATCCCGACCCCGTCGGAGATGCCCGCCGACATCAAGAAGGGTCCGTTCGGCCGGTTCGGCGTCGACGTGGACAACGGCTTCGAGGCCTACTACGTGGTCGACGCGGACAAGAGGAAGAAGGTCTCCGAGCTCAAGCGGCTCCTGAAGGACGCCGACGAGCTGCTGCTCGCCACGGACGAGGACCGCGAGGGCGAGGCCATCGCCTGGCACCTGCTCGAGGTGCTCAAGCCCAAGGTGCCCGTCAAGCGGATGGTGTTCCACGAGATCACCAAGGAGGCCATCCAGCGGGCGGTCAACAACACCCGCGACCTCGACACCCGGCTCGTCGACGCCCAGGAGACCCGCCGGATCCTCGATCGCCTCTACGGCTACGAGGTCTCCCCTGTGCTGTGGCGGAAGGTCAAGGCCGGCCTCTCCGCTGGTCGCGTGCAGTCCGTGGCGACCCGCATGGTCGTCGAGCGGGAGCGCGAGCGGATGGCGTTCGTCCGCGCGTCCTACTGGGACGTCGTGGGCGACTTCACGCCCGACAGCGAGAAGAGCCAGTTCACCGCACGCCTGACCTTGGTCGACGGCGCGCGGGTTGCCACCGGACGCGACTTCGCGGACGACGGCAGGCTGAAGACCGCCACCGCGGCGCACCTCGACGAGGCCACCGCCCGCTCCATCGCCGAGGCCGTGCAGGCGGCGCAGGTGAAGGTCACCGCGGTCCAGGAGAAGCCCTACACGCGTCGCCCGTCCGCGCCGTTCACGACCTCGACGCTCCAGCAGGAGGCGTCGCGGAAGCTGCGGCTGTCCTCGAAGAACGCGATGCGCGTGGCCCAGCGGCTCTACGAGAACGGCTACATCACGTACATGCGAACCGACAGCACGACGCTGTCGGAGTCCGCGCTGACCGCCGCGCGCCAGCAGGCCCGCGACCTCTACGGCGCGGAGTACGTCCCGCAGGCCCCGAGGCTGTACGAGAAGAAGGTCAAGAACGCCCAGGAGGCCCACGAGGCCATCCGCCCCGCGGGAGACCGGTTCCGCACCCCGGCGCAGGTCGCCGGTGAGCTGCGCGGCGACGAGTTCGCCCTCTACGAGCTGATCTGGAAGCGCACCGTCGCCTCGCAGATGGCCGACGCCCGCGGCTCGACCGCCACCGTCAAGCTCGGGGCGACGCTGGGGGACGGTCGCACCGTCGAGTTCTCCGCCAGCGGCACGGTCATCACCTTCCGCGGCTTCCTCGCGGCATACGAGGAGGGGCGCGACGACGACGGGGGCAGGGGTGCACAGGCCGAGGAGGAGCGCCGGCTGCCCAAGCTCAGCGAGGGCGTCGGGCTCACCGTGGTACGGGCGGAGGCGGACGGCCACGAGACCAGCCCGCCGCCGCGCTACACCGAGGCCACGCTCGTCAAGGCCATGGAGGAGAAGGGAATCGGCCGCCCGTCGACCTACGCCTCGATCCTGGGCACCATCCAGGACCGCGGCTACGTCGGCAGCCGCGGCTCGGCCCTGATCCCGACCTGGCTCGCGTTCGCCGTGACGCGTCTGCTCGAGGAGCACTTCGGCTCCCTCGTCGACTACGACTTCACCGCCTCCATGGAGGAGGACCTCGACCGCATCGCGGGCGGCGAGGAGCAGCGTGCCCAGTGGCTCGCCCGGTTCTACTTCGGCGACGAGGCCAAGACCATGGAGGGTCTGCGCCATCTCGTCGAGGACCTCGGTGAGATCGACGCCCGCGAGATCTCCACCATCCCGATCGGCGACGGGATCGTCGTCCGGGTGGGGCGCTACGGCCCCTACGTCGAGGAGGTCGCGCCCGAGGGAGTCGACCTCGCCACCGGCGAGGTGGCGGAGGGCGCGAGCGGACAGCCGCGGCGCGCCACGATCACCGATGACGTCGCCCCGGACGAGATGACGCCGGAGAAGGCGCGCGAGCTGCTCGAGCAGTCCTCGGACGACGGCCGCGTGCTGGGCCAGGACCCCGAGACGGGCCGCGACATCGTCGCCAAGGCGGGGCGGTACGGCCCCTACGTCACCGAGGTCCTCGACGAGGAGACCGCGGCGCTGAAGGGGAAGAGCAAGGTCAAGCCCCGGACCGCGTCGCTGTTCACGGGCATGGACCTCGGCTCCATCGACCTCGACAACGCGCTGAAGCTGCTGTCCCTGCCCCGCGTGGTCGGCACGGACGACGAGGGTGTGGAGATCACGGCACAGAACGGCCGGTACGGCCCGTACCTCAAGAAGGGCACGGACTCGCGCTCCCTGCAGAGCGAGCAGCAGCTCTTCGACATCACGCTCGAGGAGGCACTGGCCATCTACGCCCAGCCCAAGCAGCGAGGCCGGGGCGCGAGCACGGCCCCGCTCAAGGAACTGGGGAACGATCCCGTGT
>Ga0247818_10000997_pt1 | contig 17760 bp, 24 predicted proteins | sample 13C_Glucose_Day1_FD_192424 | JGI IMG/M metagenome (GOLD analysis project Ga0247818, IMG submission 192424) | Soil microbial communities from agricultural site in Penn Yan, New York, United States - 13C_Glucose_Day1 | ecosystem: Environmental > Terrestrial > Soil > Agricultural land | place... | reverse complement strand
TCCGCGAGTGGAACCACAATAAACGTTTCCGCCATGGCTACATTGTGGTGGGTAAACACTCATGAGGAACCCATCGATGTCCAGCACTACTTCCATTGCGTTCTCCACGGTTAACCGTTACTCACCTCAAGCCGCTTACCCGGTCGGTAGCCCGCTCAATCTAAAGGTGGATATGACCACCATCGAGAACTGGGCTGAACGCTTCAGCTGCCGTCGTGATACCGCTCATGACCGTATCTTCGATGCGACGCATGCGAATCGTCTACAGTTCGTGATCACCCACACTGTAAGTCAGGCTGCGAATCAGACGGTCGTTTACCACATGTTCGGCTATGCGGATCAGATCGGTCACGGGGAGCTCATGTCCGACGACATGCAGCTATTCTTCAGCCGGGCAATCACAATCCGTTCCACGCAGGTGCGTGATATTGCAGGCGTTCGCACTATCTCCAAGGTTGTAGAAGACGTACTGTTAACTCAGGGGTGGATGGAAAGTAGCCGCTTGCAACGGCCAGGTGATATCTTCATTAACCTCGCCGCGGAAGCAGCCTTCAGTGCATTCTTCACGCCTGGGATGACGTGCATCAACATGGCTGGTGCATTCCAGAAGAATCAGGTGAAGATGATGCACACCGGTAACGAGAGCCCTGCTCGTTACATCGAGACTATCTCCGATGCGCTTCACGGGTCCATCAGAGACTGTATCTCTGATCCGATAGAGATGTCGCCAGACTATCTGTACAGTGCAGCTCAAGATCGGGCAGCCGAACCAGTACACACTCACCACTGGTTCTTCCATCAACTCGCGCTCGAAACATCATTCGACCAGGATGGCTTCATAACCCTGGGTGAATTTAAGCGGATGTTCGAACCAGAAGCAATATCGACTATGATCGACGCTTCAGCCGATCGTACCGATCTTACTCCGTGGACTGGCTCGGTAGAATCTTATCTGGCCAACCTGCTGATCAACAGCGTCAATGCGAGTATGACTGACTACGGCTACATGACTGTTCGTATCGATGGCATTATCGGTAAGGGTTCTGTCTTTGCAAGTCAGCACGCTGTCGGTATGCTTGATCGGAATAGCTTTGAAGATCTCATTCCTGAGTTCGATATCAAGCGGCCTGCATTCGTTGACATCGTCAAGAACGATCTGAAGCTCTTCATGTGGAATGCTGATCTGCCTCAAATACAGTTCAGTGTCACTGTCGATATAGCCGGCGTTGCTCAAGTCAACCTTAAAGTTGGCGATGAAGCGCAGCAGCTGTTCGAACGTCCGATGTACATGGCCGGTATGTTGTCCGGTCAGTGGGCTGCTGATGAATCTCTTATCGAACGCACTCGGACGTACTTCAAGGACGCTATCAGTGTTCTGACCAGTCGGGCAATCGTTCAGCAGTAAGCGGCATAAGTACCCACTCCTTCGGGAGTGGGTACTGTCACTTCTTTTTTTAGAGTTCTTCTTCCGGAATGTCCACCATCGACACCGTCTGACCAGCCAGCTCGTGAGTGCAGTCATTGAGGAATTCCCACTGACCGTTACGAATAAAGCTGTGGCAAACAACGGCTTCCGTGCAGAACTTATTGAACTGAACCATAATGCTCGGAGAGTAAGTCGGCATATTGACGTTACCGTCCCACTGCCATTGCTGACCGCTCCCACTTGGCTTATCGATTGCGATGTGATGCATCCACTTACAGCCTGGGCAATAGAGCCCGTGCATATGTCCAGCAAAGAGTTCGATCTTTGGTGAAAGTAATTCACTCATGATTTGTATGTCCTATAGAACCGTTGGGGAACTAACATGTTGGCCGTGATAATCAAAGGTAATCCTAAGTTCATCAATACAGCATTAGCGAGAACGTACTACTCCGACATCGAGAAGTATCTCAAAGCCCTCGGCTATAAGGTTGAATTCGATGAGGGTAATGACTACACCAGACCCCGACAAGATGCTGATCTGTACGTCGCACACTCCCGCGGTGTCGGACGTTACGAGTTCATGGAAGAGAGGAATAAATCGAAGTTCGTGAAGCTTGGTAGTCTGGACGGTGCAATCGATCCAGTCGATCGTAAGTGGCAGGAAGAAGTCTGGCATCCGGGCATCAAGACGCCACCGCCGCATGAACACTTCATCTTCACCGACATCCAGAAAGATGCGATCCTTCAAGTAGGCGGCGTTTCGATTGATTCGCTCAAGAAGGTAAATGGTCTATCCAGTACTCTTAGTCCAGATCTTCGAAGACTCGTAGAGCTGGCGATGAAGGACCCTTACCTCGGGGCGCCTGCATTGAAGAGCAACATGGAGAACATCACACCTCTCCTCTATAAAGGTCGCACCGTTGGTTTCGCCGTTCCGTTCCGTGAGAGCGACGGTTACTGGCGTACTGGTTCTATCTATATAGAACCCGCATTCCGGCGTAAAGGGATTGCTCACGAATGGATTGAATCCTTCATGGAAGGTAAAGCTGGACGTGCGTGGATCGATCCACGTAACGCATCGAGCATCGCAGCTTACACTGCGGCAGGCTTTACCAAGTCAGGGCGGCATGTCAAATCCCCGATCTCAGGCAATTGGTTTGATGAGTATCTAACCGAAGAAGCCGGCATGGAAAGTGCACCACCTAAGACCTTATTGACCTGGTGATCACTATTATATATGTACTAGGCTGCTTCGGGCTGATGAAGCCAAGTATCATGCTAGGTGGGCTCACACGCTCCTCCACCTAGCCACTGAGGTCGGGACGCTCTCCTCGACCTAGGCGTTGATGTTCGCGGGTTCGTCAACGTCTTGTTAGGTACTCAGTACTTAGCCGTTTGTTCAGGGTATTGCGAGAGCGCGCCTTGAGCAAACGGATAGCTACTGCGCCCCTGTGTGTTATCGGTATTCTCCCCACCCACTGGATTCGTCTGGTGGGTGGGGTTTATGCTGCGTTAATAAACCGCAGTCACACATTACCATTTTAGATACACCAACCAAAGGAGAAGTTCCATGACCCACATGCTGAATATCACGCTGGATAAGAACGATCGCGATAAACACTTCACCACTTACAAAGGCCGTAAGATCTACATCTCACCTCTTGCCGATAGTCGCGATAAGCCAGCCGCTCCTGTCATCGCATTCAAAGGTCTTCTAGAAGGACATCTGACCGTCCACATGGTTAAGACTTTTGACGGATACACTGACGAGTATCGACACACAATCCACAGTGGCGATTATAAGGGATACGTCTTCGTACTCGACCACGGATTCAAGATCAGCGTAGAAGAATTCAATAAGCGCTTCTATCCACATTACTACAAAGAAGATGGCGATAGAATCTGGCGCTGTCCTACACGTAGTTTAGACGAAGCGTGGGAGCATTCAGAAGAATACATTTAAATCGTAGTCAAATTAATTACAGTCACACATAGCGAGAGTACATACACACAACGATATCCATTCCGGATACGTTAAACGACCGTGGAGGTCAACATGTCTGCAATCACTATCGCTACTATCGAAGCCACCCTGCGTGCAGTACTGACCGCTCCAGAAGGCGCTCAGGTAATTACCTTCTCTCAAGGTGCTCTCGATCAGATGAATGAAGTAACCGACGTCATCATCACTGCCACCGGCTACGATGAAACCAAGGTTACTGAAGAAGAGCTGCTGATCGCTACTGCCTTCGCCAACCACTTCACCAAAGATGCAGTTACCGGCGAGGTAGTGGATGGCGTTATCCAGCCATCGCCTGAAGTAGAGTTCCGTGCCGAAGTTGTTCGGGTGAAAGAACTCTACAGTCTGGGTAGCGAGATGCACGGCGTAGCTCTGCCTGTAGTCCTGCTTTGCAAAGTGTTCAATTCCCTGACTCACTTCACTCGCTAATCAAACCAACGACCGAGGAGGTCAACATGAGCAATATCACTGTAGCTCTTATCGAAGAGCAGCTTCGCAATGTTATCACCGCTCCTACTGGGGCTCACTTGATCGTCATCCCGGAAGCTTCGTTGAAGCAACTCCAGCAGGTGAGTGATGCGTTTGTTGAGGCTAGCAACCTCGACCTCAACAACGTTTCCGATGACGCATTGCAAGCCGCCTGGATGGCTGCTGAGATGTACAGCAAGAATCACATCACCGGTGAGATCGTTGCCGGTGAGTTGATCACTTACAATCAGGAAGCATTGGACAAGAACCTCAAGTCCATTCGTGAGAACCCTGACTTCGTCAATGAAGGCTTGGCTCTCACCATCTACCTGCTGAACAAGATCTTCGCCGAAGTCAAACAATTCCGCCGTTAAGGAGGTCACTATGCGTTGGGTAGAAGTTCATGGATTAACGATCGCTGCTGTCATGGTGATTATCGCATCACTGATACTCATCGGCATGGTGCTTTACAAATACAGCCGCTATAACGATGAGACTCACGAATACTGGGAACGGGTTATCAAGAAGACTATCAATCAGATTGATAAGCTCTCCCAGAAGAAAGGGTACAGGCTCAAACCAGCTGATTCAGCAATGATCATCTGGGCTGGGCATCACTGTACCGTGAAGAACTTCCGCAAGGAAGAGCTGGAAACGTATTTCATTCAATTGAAAGACGTGCTACACTCGATTGAGAAACACTAGACCACCTATCGCCCGAGGAGGGCAACATCATGTTCTGCGCAACCCGTAATGAAGTAGCACTGACCAAGAAACGTTTTGAAGCTAAAACTCAAGACGACTTCACGGCCGGCATGTACACCATCGCGACTAAGCTGAACAAGTTCGCCGATTTCGCAATGTTCGATTCGTCTCACAACAATGACGGCATTCGGATGACTTTCTTTGTAGAGAATGCAAAAGGCGAGGAAATCGTTAAAGGGATCTACCGCAAGTGGGCTCAGCTTCTGGCTAGCTCAATGCCAACCGGTGGCGTGAAGCGCAAGATGTACGCTACGACTCAAATCGCCGTACGTCAAATGCGTCACCCGTACGCGGAAGGTCGTGATGTCCCAGTGTGGGTTTGGGAGATCTCTACCGGGTACGAACCTCGCACCAACGTTGGTACAGTCTACGAGCTATTGAAGACTGCTATCGAATACGTTGAGAAGCATCATTAATTGAAACCCAGGCGGGGTTCCTCCCCGCCAACCTCATTTCTTATTTAGGAGCTTCACCATGACTGCTACAAATAACGCTGTACGGGTAATGGCTGCACTGGTTGAATCCGGTGGTCGTTACATCGATGGTCACAACAACCAGACGACCGCCGTCAAGTACGCTGCAATCTTCAAGCGTCCTGACATGGAAGACATGGTTGTACCTCTCCTCACCAACACTTACTTCTCCTTGAGCGCCATCGAGGTCAATGAGGATGGTGTACTCCGCATGTCTCCGTGGTCTGTCGGCGGTGTAGTCGATAGCCGTGGTCTGACCATGGAACAAACTATCGCTGCTTTCAACGAGTCCTACAAGACCAGCTCTCTGGTAGAGCTTACCGAGTTCGAAGCGAAGCCTGAGCCTAAGGAAGAGAAACCTTTCTTCCTGCGCCGTGAAGCTTTCTACAGTGGCAACACTGAAGGTGAGACTCACGATGCTGAAGGTACGATCTTCTACCGTAACTCTTACCACAACACCATCAGCGACAAGCCGGCTGTTGACTGGCAGATCGCACGCGCCACTGGGTTGAAACCGAACGACGTCTATGTTCGCGAGTACACCGAAGAAGGCAAGATCCGCAACTACGTTCACCTGCCGGTGATGGAGAAGCTGATCGAGTACAGCGACTTCTGCAACGCCAACGGTATCCAGTGCGCCGAGATCCGTAATCTGGATGCTATCAAAGCGGCCATCGCTCAGTTCTATCAGCTGCGCGGCATCATCTGCTAATTAGGGTGGGGACTTCGGTCCCCATTCTTTTTTTTGTCGTAATCCGTAATTAGTTACAGATGGCGATGTACTACTATGTAGAAACACCCTCGTTGATTAGTCAACGCCCAGTTGATACACCTAGCTCTTTTACAATTTGGGTCTCCCTGCCGATAGTCTTGAGTACGGTGCCAATACGGTCACGCTCTTGCTTCCCTCGCATAGACAACTCGCTTAGCTGGTATAAAGCCCAGCAAACCCCTAGCGGTCTGACAGAGTCTGATCGCGTTCCCTAAGAGTTTGGAATAGTACCAGTACAGTACGGGTTCAATCGCCGCGATTGCTTTAGTACTCGAACAAACGTGCCGGGCCTTTCGGAGCATCCCGTAAGAAATATAAAGCCCGGCCTCGCGCCGGGCTTTATGCCGCATGCGTAATAAAAGAAAACAGAGTCTTATATTGTACACTTGAATCTATACCGCCCCTAATACCCGCACGGAGCATCAACATGTCTGCCTACCTGTCGCAACAAGATCAAATCAAAGTCAATATTCTGGAAGGCTACGCTCCTCGCAAGCTTACCAATGTGGAAGTCATCATCAACGAGATTCGTCTGTTCGATTGGACCTATCCTGATAGTGACTGCCCTAAGGCCTACAGGGCTGGAGCTGAACGTAAAGAAGTTCTGCGTAGCGCTATCTCCTACACGCTGGGTGATAACCCGTCTCTCGCTACTCTGGCTCGTGCAGCGCTGGAAGGTCAGCAAGCCCGTAACGATCTGTTTGACAAATACCCTTACGTCAAGCACTTCGATCTGATGAATGCCAAGTACCACAAAGGTCTGCTCGGTTGCCATCTGGCTGGCATTGAAGAACATCGTGTCCGTGGAGCCATCAGCTTCCTCAAGGACCTCTACGACGTCGTTGTAGCGCTTCCAGCGAACAAGAGTAACGTATTCATCTCCACCAACAGAACGCCGATGTACCGCGAGCTGAGAGCCATTGCCACCAACTCCAAGGTTCCGGCTCTCTTCGGTATGGCGATCCCGGCTCCGCTTCAGAAGCAGGTCTATGAACTCCTGCGTATCAACACGTATACGCTCGACACCATCCAGACGTTCAACCTGCATTGCACCGACGAGATGATGGATTACTACAAGAACCATCCGTCCTCCAAAGAAACTTTCCGCGTCTTCAATATGTTTGAAGTCGTTAACTGTCCTTACGTGGCGGACGCGAAGTATCTTCAGGTGATCATGAACGATCGCTACTACTCGTTCTACGTCAAGCGTAATCAATTCGTGTAACTAGGTGGGAGGCTTCGGCCTCCTGACCCTCCTTCTTTTTTTTTGGGTGATTTCCGTGAGCGATATTAAAGTCATGGTTAGCGGTGCAGTGGGCGTTGGTAAGAGTCATGTATTGGCGGTCATTGAGCGAGCCTTGAATGAGGCTTACGGAGACACCATCGTGATCGAATGCGAGGACACTGAGAGCGAGCGCCGATCTATCGGTGAAGACATCCGTGAATGGCAACAGCCTACGGTTGAGAAGATCATCCTGACGCCGTATACGGCATGGCATCGTGAAGAGATCGTTGATAGTGGTGATGTGCCTGCTCTGGATTACTTCAGCGAATGGACAACGGGTCGAGTAAGTGAAGTAGTTCCTGCTAACCTGTCTCCGACTGAAGTCAGTGAAATGGTTAAAGCTTTCGATGAGCGCTATCCTCCGTTCAAGCCTCGGTATGAGAGTCTTAATGGTCGGATAATCAAGATGGACGATGGTCATCCTACGGCGGTTAAGGCAGCTGCTGCCAAGCTAGCTGAATCTGCGAACTTATTACACATCGAAATGTTCCTGCCCGGCGATAATCATCAGATGATCGGATTAGGTTACATGAATACTGCCAAGGAGGCAATTCAGTACGCCAACTTAATCAAAGGTGTGGTCTTCGATATGGCGTTCGTTGAACCTTACTTCGGCGATCAGGAAAAGGTAACTACGTTCCGTACCGTAGAAGTCCAGTCTGCAATGACTCAAAAGAATAATGACGGCAAGACCTCAGCCTCTATCGGATTCAAGGTCGGCAAGATGAATGTCATCCTCCGGAATAAACACGATAGCGATCCATTGCAGTTTGGCATCCCTCTTGGTGTTACTGAGGAAAGCTAATCCGTAATTAATTACGGGTGATAGAATCAGTATGTGAGAACGCCCTCCGACCATTAAAGTCCTAAGCTTGGTCGCCCAATGTCCTGCGTGGTCGTGGGGTGTCTTCACGTTCAATGAGAAGTTGTACGGTTGCGGTATTTCCTGTGCTTAAACTCTCATCCGCTCATTGAACATCTTGCACTCCGTCGGTGGCTTCGGTCATCGACGGGGTTATTTTTCGCTTTATGCTGCATGTTAGGGATCGTATGTAGTGAATTGGTTCGCTACTTTTAGCAAGGAACTTCACCATGAAAGTGAATATCGCTATCACCGCCAAGGCTAACATCTTGGCTGCAATCAACGCGGCCAACGCTGCAACGTCCACCAACATCACTGAAGCTCAAGTGACCTGGGAGTTGCCTGTCGTATCCGCCGGTATTGCCGGCCGTAACACTAGCGTAACTCTGTTCGGCATTGACGGTCAAGGCATCGAAGGTGGTCGTACCTTCTCATACACCCGTCAACCGCTGAGCGGCGGCGCTATCGCCACCACCGCTCCTGCTTTCGTACCAATCCTCGAGGCCGACACCCGTCCTCAGGTATTGGCGAAGGTCATCACCGCTCTGGGTCTGCTGGCCAGCGAGATCGAAGACATCTCGTACACCGCTCCTGTGGATCTCGCCACTCCGGGCACCATGCAGATCGCGGCAATCGCGAACAGCTACCTGTACTACGATCTGAAAGACGTCGAAATCCGTCTGGCGGACCTGGACGTACCGTTCGCTGAAGTTGCTCCAATCGTTGACTTGGATGCTTTCGAAGCTGAAGAGTAAGCGATGTAAACATAAGGCCCGGCTTCGGCCGGGCTTTATGCTATGCGAGGGGTGTTTATACTCTTCACAGTTTGAGGGTTCCTTATGAAAATCAATTTGGCGATCAGTTCCGTTGCCAACGTATTGGGTTTGATCAACGAGAAGAATGGATCGAACATCACCGAGTCTCAAGTTACTGTCGACGAGCTTATCGAGAGCGATGAGAATCCGGGCGATAACACCAAGATCACGTTGTCAGGGAAGAACGGCCACGGTATTGATGGAACGCGTTCGTTTTACTACGGACGTGTAAATGTGGTGTCGCAACAGTCGCCACCGACAGGGATCGTCATCTTGGCTCCTGGCGAAGTAGGTGGTGAGGCTGTGGCGAAGATCCTCACACAACTCAACATCCGGCTTGAAGACATAGCCTACGACAATTGGGTATTCCCAACTGAAGGCGTGGATGGTGGTGTAGATATCTGGGGGTTGGAAGGTTCGCCTATCTATACTCCAGATGTAATCAGAGTCACCCTTACGCAGTCAGCGTAATCAACAGCATACAGCCCGGCTTACGCCGGGCCTTATGACGCGTTATGCCTCTGGTTCGAAACCCGGAAGGTCTGTTACAGGAGCAATTGTAGCGAATGGAACATCGGCATCCGACTGTCCGAGAGTAACGAATGAACCAGGGAGGTACAGCACACTGGTGCTTTTAACGGTCAGCGTGATACTGACTGCGCCGTTAGCGATAGGTCCATCGACCACATCTGTAGTCTCGAGCTTAATGCCGAACTTAGTATTGATCGCATCGAGCGTCGCGTGGACTGTGGAACCTACACTCGTAGGCAGATCCAACGTTTGACCATCGAACACCACATCCAACGCGTAACGCCGGTATTGGAAAGTATAGCTACCGGTATAACCCGATGCTTTCTTCGCCGTTACCAGTACCGTAGTGTTGTAGTATTGTGTTGTATCAGCCGTAGGCTGCGGTAAACCAAACACCAGTTGCGCTGCTGTGAAGTTTACATTCTTCTCTTTGTTGATTGCTGCGAGTAGAGTAGTCCCACCAGACAGAGAGAAGTTCGGCAACTTAACCTGATCGACCAGTACATAGCCCTTAAGCATTCGTACTGCGATCGGGTCAACGGTCTTGACCAGAGCGAACCCTCCGACATCCCGTACATCCACAGAAGTAGGTGGCGCTACAGCTACGTAGGCGTCAACACTCCTTAAATTTGTAGTCATGTATTCACCTTACTAACCTGGAGTAATAACTACTTCCATCGCACCTATATTGGCGATGTTCAACCCGCTCCCGTCTGGGAGTTTCGGGCCGGACATCACACGCGTATTGACAGGTGCGGCAGCGGCAGTCATCGGGATGTTGATTGAAGGACTGGACGACCCATTGCTGGCGACGGCTCCACCCAATGTTCGATCACCGGCAACATCTTTAAGACCAGCTACTTTGATGTCGATACCCCTGACAACGAAACTACCAATCGGTGAAGTATCGAACTTGACCTTAAGTGGAGTACCGTCAGACGGTACAGCGACCTTAGGCGCAATCAGAGTTGCTGGGTCAGCTTTGTCAGTATTTAGGACATCAACTACAGTCCCTGCATTGGAAGGTACGTATCCTGCGCCAGAGGCTGAGACAACCGGGAGTCGTTTTACACTTACGGGCCCGAGTCTCGTTATGGGTTCGATCGGCGCAACCCCATCTTCGTAGAGGCAATACATGTCAGAGAACGCCCAAACATCGTAGGGTATACCGCTACCACCAGTAGAGACCCAGTTAGTGTTCGTCCGTCCAGTCTCTAGATAGAGGGAACTGAGGTTGGCTTGAGTAACTCCGGCAGCTAATGCGGTCGACGTTATCTGAACCTCATCTCTGAAGAGGGTGCAAGTCCTAGCAACCATATCCAGAACGATCTCGAAGTACGAATTCGACGGAACTATCACGTAAGTTGCTATCACTAACTGCTGTAACACAGTGCCTGGATTAGCGACGCCTGAACGTAGGTTGATGATATTGATGGTGGACGCGTCGATAGGTCGGTCAATCTTTACCCCAATGATAACCATTGTCGGCGTACTGTTGCCGATGAATGCAGTCATTGGGTAAGCGACAGACCCTTCGATCTGTCCAGTTAACTGCGCCGTCTTACCGAACTGCAACTTATTGTTCAGGATTCTTGGAGTGAGGGCGTTAGCTGGCGTACCTGTGATCATAATCGGAACAAGATCAGAGTAAGCCGAACCATGGCCGAACGGAGGCGACCCCGTCAAGAATCCTTCGGGTAAGTTCTCAAACCCGAATAACTTTATCTGTTTCATAGACTCATTTCCTAATCAGTACCTCTCCGTCACAGGACGGAGAGTTTTAGGACTGCGGATTGCAGACTGGCGCGGGTCCATTTAACGCCAGATGGACTCTTTTCACTTTGATAGATGTTCGTAATAGACATCGCGTTAGACAACGACGCAGTGACGTCAGGGCTATTGTCAGCGCCAGTGGTCACTCTAGCCGCCACCTGCCCGGCAGCACCATTGTTCTTACGCGCAGTCATACGCAATACGACGGCATTGACAGGACCGAGAAATAGCTCGGAAGTCAGGGCCACGTTAGTCGAAGGGGCCGCAGTATCAGACACGACCACCGGGGTGAGCTGACTAGCAGCGTCAGTGATCGGAGTGTTCAGCGCAGTTACTGCATCGGCCGCGCCAGTTGCAGCCCATGTAGGTTGATCGACACTAGCAACCGTAATAGGAACAATCCGCTGAGGACCAAGTGGGCCATTAGCAGTGCCATCGGAAGTCTTCTCGCTGACGTAGAAGTCCTTAATCCAATAACTGTAGTCAACGTTAGTGCCGCCGCCCTGATACGGCACACCCGAAGCGAACAGAGCTGTACCAGCTCTCATTCCAGCTAATGGCGTCGCCGGGATCGCTATGGTGTCGATGAGCGCGCCGTCCACATAACGCTTCATCGTACCCGCTGTAAGATCGAAAGTAGCTTCGAGGTAGTATTCGACGTTAGCTACAAGAGCTGGAACGATGTTGTTGAAACCGAATACCGCAGCAGTGTTCGCGTTAGCCACACTGATGGCGGTAACGAACACGAACGGATGCGGCCACGACGTTATAGATGGAGCGGATTGAGGACATAGCCACCGCATTCCAATCGTGAACTCGCTCGTCGGGGTAGGTGTCAGCCCGAGTTGTTGCATCGTACACGAGAAGAAGTTCTGCTTATTACCCGCGTTACCGTTGTTGATCGCGGTAGTCATCTTCAACCAACCGGCGTCTTTCGCGTAAGTAACTGCGGTGGAACCAACAATGCCTGGTGTGAATGTAAAAGGGAGGCCCGGAAACACCTGAGGTGTTGTTGGCGGCGCAGATGGAAGCACTACATCGTCAAGACCGAAAATACTACGAATAGCCATATTGAATACCTCAGCTCCAACGGATGATTGGATCGCTAAACAGAGCTGCGAATGAAGGCAGCGCTTTACCTGCCATGACCTTAGACCCTGCGGTGAAGAAGTAGCTGCCAGACTTAACTGTCAACTCTACTTGACTCGCCTCAGGATCGATTGGACCGTCCTCAACGTCATTCTGAGTGAGGACCATCCCCGAACCTGCGTTGATGGCTGCGAGGGCTCCATAGATCGTTGTAGCGGAACCCAGGCTCATGCTGGAGAGACTAACGCTCTTACCGGCAATCGACGCTCGGTTATAACGAACGACCATCTGACCCTGATACCCTTGACCAACAACCGAGTTAAGAGTCACTTGGGTATTGAAGCGAAGATCACCAGCCGGAGTATCGACTGGTGGGCCGACAGTAACTTGACGTGCCAGCAGTGTGACGCTGTTTTCAAGGTTGATCTGAGCGATGATGCCAGCACCATCAGCAGCCAAGGGTGTCGGCGTGTTGATGGCGGTGTACATCACCCAGGTGTCAAGTGACCTGATACCTTGTTGTGGATTCGCCATGACTACACCTTAGGCTTGACTTTGACTGTCAATCCAGCCAAATTAGATTGAGTCCAGGCCTGCCCGGACGGGTTCTTGTCCGTGATGAATACCCTGTCCGTGAACGACTGAGCAACTCCGTAAGTGACATCGACATCCGATGTTTCAACACCACCTACAGTTAGCGATACACCAACCTTACCGATCGGAGCCGCTGTCCACTGCACACCACGAGTCTTGACGTTAACGCCGCGGATCTTGGCATTCAGTGGAATAGCCGAAGCATCGTAAGTGATTACAGCTGGCGTCAGCGCTTCGGCACTAAGTACCAGAGGTGTTGTGACGCCACTGCTAGGGTTGCTATAACCGCGTTGCATCGCAGCTAGTGTCGTACCTGAAGCTGGGTTAACCGGCGCCCATCCGTTAGCATCCACTGCGACGATAGGCAGCTTGTTGATGACTACAGGACCGAGAGGCTGAGGGGTCTCACCAGCTTCCCACTCGATGTAATACATGTCACGCCATGACCAGTAGCATGGGTTACCAACGGATACGCCCGAACTAACAAGCGCACCAAGAGCTAGCCAGATCTCCACAGCCCCTGGCGTCGCTGAAACCGCCGTCTGCATGAAATCTCCCATCGGTACAGACGGGAGTTTCTTCCCGTCGACCCAACGGTTGATGACGTTATTCGCGAAGTCCAACTGGTGCTCAAGATAGTACTCTTTGTTGAGAGCGTACCCAGGTAAGTCGGTTTTAGAGAACACGAGTGTGGTGTTAGCGCCACCGGCATCGTAGCTGTACATATAGCTGATAACTTGAGTATCTGGTGATACCGACGCTACCGAATACCGGATGCCGTGGAACAGGTTCGATGTCGGACCTATCGTTGGGATCGCTGTCTTCAAGTTACCTGCGATACGGTTACGGTAATTGCCGTAGTTGTATTGAGTGACGGTCGTGGACACCAACAACCAGCCGAGGGCTGAGGTCTGGGCTGTGATGTACTGATCACCGTTAGTGGTCATGATCTCAAACATTGTGTTTGGGATTGGACCACGTCCCGAGTTACCACCACTACCAGCAATCGACGTAGTCGGCACGTCCCAACCAGACATTAAATGAATCTTCATGATTGGGCTCCTTTACGGGAAGAGTAGCATGTCAGACTTGAAGATACTTGCCAGCGTAGGCGTGAAGCCGACGTTAACAGTAGATCCAGGCTGGAAGATATAACTGGTAGCTGCTGCGGTAAGGGTGACCTCAACAGAACCAGCCACGATTGGATCGTTGACAAGATCCGCTGTAGTCAACACCATGCCAGTGGCCGTGTTGATGGCTGGGATCAATGCATGGACGTTAGCTGCCGAACCAATCGCAATGTTGGCGATGTTACCTGTACTGGACAACTTACTCATTGGAGAGCGGTTGTAGTACCAGTACATGCTACCGCCCAGCAGCGAGGCTGGGAGCGCCGTCAGCAACGCCTTGGTGTCAAAGCCTGGCTCTGTACTAACTTCTACAGGGCCGAGCGTAAACTGCGACGCAGGACGTACAGACTTAGACTTCTGAAGGATCAGAGTCATCAGCACTGTAGGGCCGTTAGCCCCAACCGGCAACTTAGCGAATGGCACCATCGCGTATCCGCCGAGCTGACGGAGAGCAACGGTGTTAGCCGGGGCTGCCATGGCGTAGCCACTAAGCTGACGCAAAGCGACCGGGTTGGGTGGTGTGAGCAGGCCGTAAGCCTGAATGGTAGCCACCTTAGCTCCCATCGCCGGACGCGTCAGGGCGTAACCCTGAAGTGTGGAAACGTTAACAGACATGGACTACTCCCTACGCATCAGGCGATAAGATGAAATCCGTGGCGTCAATACTCGCAGCGTCCCACGTCCCACCGGCTGGGTTCTTATGGAATACGCCGGCACTAGCATTATAGCCGTACGCACCAGAAGGACCAACCATCGGGAGACCGGCAACCTCATTGGCACCGTTCTTGATCTTGGTCGCACAAGTAACCGAACCGGCACCGTTCGAACTGAGACCAGCTACCACCTCAATGGCGGCGACGACGGTTCCTGCTGGGATCGTAGCTTTCAAGCTAGCCGCCAATGGACCTTTGGTGGTGGTGTTAGATGTCGCGATCTTGGCAGTTGGTACTGTGCCTGCTTCATAGATCGCGGTGGCCAATGCCGTTCCGCCTGGAGTAGTAGTCCAATCAGAACCGGTAGCTGAATCAATGCTGATCGGAATAACCGCCTGCGAACCCAACGGTCCAATCGGCAGACCTTGTGCAGCGCCCTGATCGTCACAGATGTAGAAGTCACGATAATCGTAACGACCATTCAGACTACCTTTGGCCTCAAGACCTAAGGTCATGCTCCGACCGTTGCTAGTTGCTGCGTTGGCGATCTTCACGCCATTGATCCAACGCTCTACGACGCCAGTACTGACATCGTACGAGAACTCGATGTAAACGGTGTTGCCGGTGTCTGGGAGTGCCTGGTCCAATAGGACGTAGTTACCGCCAAAGTAAACGATACCTGCACCACCTTTAGGGTTCAGAACGATGCGGCAGCGATAACCGATCCAGATCTTACCGACTGGCGCCTGCAAATACTTGTCCAGAGGGATAGTGACGCGTTCAGCGCCTGCCGACTGAGAGTTACTTACGAGCCAGCCGTTGACGATCGTGTTCTGCAACGACAAGTCAGCGTTACGCGTGATGTCGTGAGTGGCGTAGTTGATCCAATTCACGTCATTCTGCGGCAAGTGCTCGAAGCCTATAACTGCTCTAATTGCCATGATTATAAAACCTCTTATCAGACACTGGTGTCAGGTGTCAGTTTGACGGCTGTGGCGTCGAGCTTGGCTAAGGTCCACGTAGCTCCATCAGGCGCTTTAGTCAGCAGACTGATCTGAGATGCAGCCTGAGCCGTATTTGGTGAGGTCGGGAATTTAGCTGCAAGTGTCGTCCCACCTTGCGTGACTTCAACTTTGCTGCTAGATGCCGCATCACCAAGACTACGACCGGTAAGCGATAGCTTTACAGCGGCGATACGTGATCCAGCAGGAATGGAGTGTTTCAGACTCGTATCCAGCGGGGTCTTATCGGTAGCGGACGTTACCGCGTTAGTCGCCGGTAAAGGTGCGTTCAGCGTATCCATGATCGTACCGCCACCAGCAGCTGTCCAACCAGCACCAGTAGCCGCATCGAGAGTAACTGGATACATGCGGTGAGAACCGACAGGACCAGTCATACCGTCGCCAGCGATGTCATCCAGAACGTAGATGTCGCGGATAGCGTAGCGCCCGCCTGCGCTTGTGCCGAGTCGGAACATCAGACATCCAGTACCAGCAACGAACGCAGCCTTACTACCAGCCGACATTGCCGGCGGTGTGTAGTTGGCGATAGCGACACCGTTGACCCATGTAGCCACAACACCGGTCACGAAGTCGTACGTATGCTCTACGTAATACTCAGTGCCAATACCAGTGAGCCATGGGGCGCCGGCAGAACCGGCTGAATACATGTAGCAGGTCAGATCGTTCGGTGTCGTATCGGCAGTAAGATGGCAGATGGAATGAGCGCTAGCGTACGCCACCAGTGTCTTGATGCGGTAGCCGATGGTCAGCTTGTTAGGATTGTTTGGAACCAATCCATTCAGGAAGATCGGAACCATTTGGTCCTGACCGTTTGACAGAGCCGAGATCCAACCGTCTTGGTCAATCGCACAGCGGGCGATGTTAGTACCTTGACCAGCGCCTGGAAGACCTGACGTAGACCACCAGTCAGGGAATGCCACGGTAGCTACGACCGGGTTGGTGGTCTTCAAGGCATTATCTGTACCGAAGATTGCACGAAGCATGATATTACTCCTCGCTAGCGGCAGGTTCAGCAGACTCTTCTACAGCCGGATCATTCCAGCAGAGGTACAGGCGCCCGCATGGCGCCACAGAGCCCTCTGGGAACTTCACACAGAGCGCGTACTTGAAGATGCTGAAGGTTGGTAGACTTTGGTTGTTGAGCCCGTTATACACGACCTCAACGCCGAAGGTGGAGTACTCACGCAAGTCAGCCTGAGCGTTCCATTTACTACGATCTTCTTCAGGACCGTAGTTAGCCAGAACGCTAGAGAGGAGCTGCATGTTGCGAATGTCGCACTGACCCAGCTGTATCCCCGCCAGCAGCTCACCCATTTCAGTGAAGTCAGCACGCAGCAGGTAATTTGGCCAATCGTTCATTTTCAAATTCCCAATTAATTAGAAGGCCTGCAACGTGTTACCGTTGAATGCAGTGGCGATGTCAGGATATCCGCCGAACTTCAGAGTAGCGGAGCCTGTCCAACCGAGATGGTTAGGACCAACCTCAATCTTGACGTTAACCTTACCGTTTACGGTAAAGCTTGGGTTATCGACCAACTCACTCACAAGGAATGGAACCCGAGTGTAGGCGAAGACGATAGGAGCCCACGTCGCTACTGGAGCTGCGTCTGGACAGACGCAGAGATTGAGGTTGAAGTTCTCCAGCGGTTGCAGTGGAATGCGATCGTAGAAGACCGTCGTGAAACCAACCGTCTTGGTGGACGCTGGAGCTGAGTTCACTTGAATGGCAGTGTTCTTGCCGTACTGGGTGATCTCAGCTGTGGTGGCTGCGCGCGGTGTACCGAAGACCAGATCGGCCTCAACGAAGGCCTGACCCGATGCCACGTTGATCATCGCGACAAGGTCAGCCGTACTAGATACGAAAATAGTCATGGCGGACCCTATACTTTATATTGAAGAACGCAGCGCCCGGTAAACCAGCTATCTGCACTGGATTGGATAAGCACAACCGTGTTGTACTTGACGGAGTCGGCTTCCGGCACGTTGGCATTAGGTAGCGTGTAACGATACCACTGAATGTTCGCAGCCCCGCCGGGTGTATTGGCGTTACCGATATTCCATCCGGTTTGGCCGGAGTTAGCA
>Ga0247818_10000996_pt1 | contig 17774 bp, 17 predicted proteins | sample 13C_Glucose_Day1_FD_192424 | JGI IMG/M metagenome (GOLD analysis project Ga0247818, IMG submission 192424) | Soil microbial communities from agricultural site in Penn Yan, New York, United States - 13C_Glucose_Day1 | ecosystem: Environmental > Terrestrial > Soil > Agricultural land | place... | reverse complement strand
GTTGGTCGGTGCGATCTTGCCGCGGGCGATGCCGGTCAGGTCGCTGACCACACATTCAACTTCGGTAATCTTGTGATCTTTCAGCCACGTGAACAGCTGATCGAAAGGGGCATTCATAAAGACCTCGTTATTGGTTTTATAGACGCCGGGGAGGGCGGGTTTCATCTTCCGACCCTTCCCCTGTGGCGCGTTGACGACTATCTTGGGCGTGCCTTGCAGTTCCATCTATCCACTTTAAGCAGCACCAAAGCGCACCAAAAGAGTGCGCAAGGTCTCCCATGACAACGTGTAATCCGCTACAGGTTCAGGCTTTCAATACCGCTGATGTCACCGAACAAATCCGCGCCACGCCAGGTTGGGTTCAGCATTACCAGCAGATGTCTCCCGGGCATTTCGCCGGGCAGATTCGCTATCTGGACCTGGAGGGTGTGCAGGTCTACGAAGAACAGATGAACACCCGCGTCGAGCAGACATTCAGCGCGCCGTCAGGTGCCTTGGCGTTCTGTTTTGATCGCAGCGACAACGCGCTGTATCTGCTCAACGAAGACAGCCGCAACATCTGGATCACCCCGGAGAACTACCAGGAAATCGCGGTGGTGTTCGGCCCGGAATTCGTCCGTCAGCACGGTCTGGAAGTGGCGAGACTCGAGGGATTGTTCATGGCACCGCTTAACTGCGGGCAGAACGCCTTGTTCAGTCGCTGGTTAAGCTCAACTCTCACGAAGTTGTCGCAAGCTGTTGATCCGTTTGATAAAGACTCACTGACTCAGCAGTTACTCGAAGACTGCTTGTTCATCCTCGACAACGCGCACACCCGTCTTGATCGCAGCGGATTACAGCGGCGCAGCGAAGAACGCACGATCATGAAGCGAGTAGGGGAGTGGGCGGCGGATTCGCCGGAAGACACTGTCAATCTGCTCGAACTGTCGCGCGTGGCCGGGGTGCCGTTGCGGCAATTACAGCAGGCGTTCAAGGCCTACACCGGGATGACCCCGAGTCATTGGCTGCGTCTGCGTCGACTGAACAGCGCACACCGCGAATTGCTCAAGCGCCGGCCCACGGAAACAACCGTGGCCGAGGTGGCGATGCACTGGTCGTTCTGGCATCTGGGGCGGTTTTCCAGCAGTTATCGGGCGCTGTTCAAAGAGCTGCCGAGCGAGACGCTGAAACGCTAGAGATTGCCGTCACGGGCAAAAAGATCTTTGTGTCCCAAGCGAAGTTAATTAGAATCAGTCTCATTTGAATTCTAACTTCGCGCAGGGTCTCTTGAGATGATTGAAGCCGCCACGCCATCGGAGCAGAGCCTGCACGCGCTGTACCGCGATCACCGAGGCTGGCTGGAAACCTGGCTGCGTCGACGCATGGGCAATGCGTGGGATGCGGCGGACCTGAGCCAGGACACCTTCTTGCGTGTGCTGTGCAGCGCGCAACCGATTGCCGAGATGCGCGAGCCACGCGCCTATCTGCTGACCGTGGGCAAGCGTCTGCTGAGCAACTTCTACAGCCGCCGCAGTCTGGAAAAAGCCTACCTCGAAGCCCTCGCGCAACTGCCGGAGGAGTGCGTGCCGTCGCCCGAGCAGCGTTGGCTGCTGCTGGAAACCCTGCAAGCGCTGGATGAATTGCTCGATGGTTTGCCCCGAGCGGTGCGTCGAGCGTTTTTATGGAGTCAGCTTGAAGGCCTCGGTTACCGCGAAATCGCCGAGCGCCTGCAGGTGTCCGAGCGCACCGTCAAACGTTACATGGCGCAGGCCTACGAGCATTGTCTGCTGGTGGATCTTTGATGCGCGTTGCTCCCAGTGATGAAGCCCGCGAAGTCGCCCGCGCCGCCGCGCAATGGCTGGCGTTGATTGAGTCCGGCGAAGCTGGCGCTGACGATCATGCGCAATTGCAGACCTGGCGCAACAGCGATAGCCGGCATGAAATCGCGTGGCAGAAAATTCAGCGCTTGCGCGAACGGTTTTCCGCACTGCCTTCCGCGCTGGCCATGGCTACGCTGGATCGCCCGGACGCTGCGCGTCGGGCCGTGCTGAAACGCGCGCTCGGCATCGGGGCACTGGTGCCGGCGGCCTGGCTGATCAGTCGGCAACTGCCGCTGGATGTCTGGCGCGCGGATTTGCACACCAGCACGGGTGAACACAAGCGATTGCGGCTCGCGGATGGCAGTTCGTTGCAGCTCAATACCGACAGCGCCGTCAATGTGGATCTTGCTGCCGGTCAGCTGACGCTGGTGCGTGGAGAGATGGCCCTTGACGTGCCTGGCGACTCAGCCCTGATCATCAATCTGCCGTACGGGCGGATCATCGTCAGTCACAGTGAGATTTGCGTGCGTCTCAATGAGCGTGACTGCAATGTGTCGGTGGTCCGTGGCTCGGTGCAGTTGCGACCGTCAAGCGGGCCGGCGCTGATCCTCAATCAGGGCCAGCAGATCAGGCTGCAGGCTTCTGGTGCGGGATCTGTCCTGGCGTTTGACAGCACAATGCCGAGCTGGCGCGACGGTGTACTGATGGCGCAAAACCAGCCGCTGGGGGATTTTTTGCGCGAATTGAGCCGTTATCGCCCAGGCGTGCTGCGCTGGGATCCGGAGCTGGAGTCGTTGCGCATCACCGGCAGTTTTCGCCTGGATAACACTGATCAAGTGCTCTCGCTGTTGGCTGCCAGCTTGCCGATCGACGTGCAGAAACGCACGCGCTTCTGGATCTCTCTCGTTCCGCGAAAACCCTCTCAGTCAAAAAAAACAGCTTGATACCTGTCCCTTTTTTTCGCCTCGCTGGTCATTCCAGGCAAGTGAATCCAATCGAGAGCTTGTTCCTATGCCTGCAGTATTTCCAGGTCGTTTACGCCCGTTGTTGCAGTTGAGCCTTCTGCTGAGCCTGAGTGCCAGCCCCGTGTTGATTCCTTACAGTTGGGCAGAAAGCGCCGACCGCCGCGGTTATCAGGTGCCGGCGGGCAGCCTGGGTGCTGCGCTGACCCGTTTTGCCGGACTGGCCGGGGTCAATCTGTCGGTAGATCCTGCCCTGGTCAGCGGGCGCAACAGCAATGGTTTGTCGGGTGAGTTTGGCGTGGAGGAGGGCTTCGCCCGGTTGTTGCTGGGGTCCGGTCTACAGCTGCAACCGGCGGGCGACCGCGCTTACACAGTCATTCCTGCGCCGGACGGCGGCAGTCTGGAACTGGCCCCCACTTCGATTCTTGGATCGACGGGTAGCACGGATTCCGAGGTTTTTGCCGGTGGCCAAGTGGCGCGCCGTGGCTCGCAAGGGCTGCTGGGTTCCAGGGATTTCATGGAGACCCCGTTCAGCATGACTACCTACACCAGCGAAACGGTGAAAAACCAGCAGGCTCGTACTCTGGGCGACCTGATCGCCAGCGATCCTTCGGTGCGTGCGACCAACCCGGCAGGCGGCCGTTATGAGCAATTCACCATCCGCGGTTTCAGCCTGTTCAACAGTGATGTTTCCTACAACGGCCTCTACGGGGTTCTGCCCACTTACACGATCGACATGGAAATGGCCGACCGCGTCGACATCCTCAAGGGCCCGAGCCAACTGATCAACGGGATTTCGCCGCGGGGCAGTGTAGGAGGGGGGATCAACGTGGTGCCCAAGCGCGCCGGCGATCAGCCGAATACATCGCTGACGACCAGTTACGCCTCGAACAATCAGCTCGGCGGCGCCGTCGATATCGGCCGTCGTTTTGGTGAGGACAACCAGTTCGGGCTGCGTTTCAACGGAGTCAAACAATCGGGTGACACTGAATGGGATCATCAGAGCGTCGATCGCGACATGGCCGTGCTGGGCCTGGATTTTCGCGGTGAGCGTCTGCGGCTTTCCACCGATATCGGTCACACCGAGCGCGACACCGATGCACCGCAAGAACGCGTGCAGGTCGGTGCAAACGCTAAAGTTCCGGATGCGGATGATGTGCGCGACAACTACGCGCAACCCTGGAGCCAGGCGCGAACCAAGGATACGTTTGGCACGTTCAATGGCGAGTTCGACGTCAGTGATTCGGTGATGTTGTATGGCGGCGTCGGCGCCCGTAAAAGTAACCACGATTTCCTTCGGCATGCGGTGTCGGTGACCAACGACGCCGGCGATTTCAGCGTTCAACCGAGGGATTTCACCCGTGATGAAAATGTCCGGACCGCCACGGCGGGTGTGCGCAACTGGTTCCATACCGGTTCGATCAGCCACGAGGTCAACCTGGCAGCCAATTACTTCTACATGGATTTCGAAAATGGTGGCGCGCGGTATGCAGCAGGGCGCAGCAATCTGTATGACCCGGTGGAAACCGCAAAGCCGCGCACGCCAACACGCTACGACGCCAAGGTCTACACGGAAAACCGCTTCAGCGGCGTAGCACTGTCCGATACGCTGGGGTTCTTCGATGATCGCCTGTTGCTGACCCTCGGCGCCCGCTGGCAAAGGGTTCAAGTCGACGACTGGAGCGATGATGTGAAGGGCGACACCGCTTATGACGAAGAAAAGCTTTCGCCATCGGGCGGCATTCTGTTCAAGGCGACGGACAAGCTCTCGCTCTACGCCAACTACATGGAAGGCCTCAGCCAGGGGAAAATCGCGCCATCGACGTCAGTCAACGAGGATGAAATCTTCCCGCCTTTTATCAGCCGACAAGTCGAAGTCGGGGCCAAATATGACGCGGGTTCGTATGCTCTGACAGCGTCCGTGTTCCGGATCAAACAGCCTGCGTACGAAACCAACGCCTCGACACGAGTCTTCGGCCCGAACGGCAAACGACAGAACGATGGTGTGGAGTTGAGTGTGTTCGGCGAGCCGTACAAAGGGTTTCGATTGCTCGGCGGCGTGATGTACATCGACAGTGAACTGACCCAGACCACCAATGGAACCTTTGACGGGAACCGCGCGCCCGCAACCCCCAAATACAACGTCAATCTTGGCGCAGAGTGGGATGTACCCAGTGTGCAGGGGCTGACGCTGACAGGGCGCGGAATCTATTCGAGTTCGCAGTATCTGGATCAGTCAAACCAGAAGGAAATCGACGCCTGGGAGCGGTTCGACGTGGGGACGCGTTACGCCTTTAAAGTGGACGACAAGACCATCACCGTACGCGCCAATGTCGAGAACGTATTGGATAAACGCTACTGGAGTTCGGCAGGCGCATCAGATGACAGTGAACCCGGTTTGACGCTTTCGACACCAAGGACTTATCTGCTATCGGCAACGGTGGATTTCTGAATGGTTTCCTTGAACAAAGAAGCCTGCAAAAGAGGGTAAATCCTCCGAAATTCAGCGATCTACTGTTAACTACACTAAATAGCCGTTTAGTAGAGCTATCGTAAAATACGCCGCCATCCACCGGAGCAGACCATGTCTCAACGCAAAGTAAACGCACAAGCCTTGATTCGCGCGCTGGATCTGCAATCTCACGTGGAAGGCGGTTATTTTCGCAGAACCTATCAGGCCGATCATCGAGAGATGCTCGATACCGTCGGTGGCCCACGGTACCTGATGACTTCGATTTACTATCTGCTGACCGAGCAATCACCGGTGGGCCAGTTTCATTTCAATCATTCCGACATTGTGCATTTTTTCCATCTGGGCGATCCCATCGAGTACAGCATGATCCACGCTGACGGCTCGCTGGAAACGCTGGTAATGGGCAACGACATTCTGGCGGGACAGCATCTGCAAATGCATGTACCAGGCGGAATCTGGAAAGCTTCGCGACTGCTGGAGGGAGAACATGGATTTGGCTTGATCAGCGAAGCCGTGTCACCGGGATTTGATTTTGCGGACATGGAGATGGGTGATCGACGCAAACTGATTGCGCGATTTCCACAGCATCGGATGCTGATTGAACAGCTGACATGTGAAGGTGATTGAGGCTTAGGAATTCAAGCAATGCGAAGGTCTCGAAACGAGAGGTTTCAGAGTGAGGTTCTGGATTGAAATGTGGCGTGCAACCGGGCTGATTCTGGAATATCTTGTTACGTGTAATGTATATTATGTTAAACCAGATGCCATGTTAGAAATGTTCATAAGGCTCATAAGGTACTGATTCGACAAACCCGCTTCTTCTCTTCCGGTCAGCGTGTGCCGCTGCTTGTGCAGGATGGTCAGGCGGCGCCATTGCCCAAGCTAGTCCCATTCATCTACGTCCAGCTCAAGCTCAGGCATCGTGCATACAACACCGCCGCAGCGCACCTGCGTGCGATCCAGGCGTTCTACACCTATGCCAAAAGCCGAGATCTGGATATCGATGAAGCCATCTTAGCGGGCCACTTTGAGGCGATTCTGGCTTTACTGGATGGTTACGCCATCTGGCTCCAAAGCGGCCGTCAGGCCGATAATCTGGTCGCCCGAATCGGCACAGCTAAAACGACATCTTTTCCGCTGATCGATCCGCGCACCCGTGACCAGTACCTGCGGCTGTTGAAGCAGTACCTGTCCTGGTGTGTCACCCGATACATCCCGCGCGCCCGTCAGAACTCAACCATCCTGGCTAACATCGAGGTGGTATTTGCAGATGTCGCCGATGTCATTGAGCGGCGCTTTGAGAGCCATATCATCAATGCTCGGCCCGACCACACTCGCTACCGCAGCCTGACAGATACACAACTTCAGATCATTCGCACACTGATTCACCCGGGCGCTGCGGAGAATCCGTTTCCGGAGCGACTGCAGTTGCGCAATTGGCTAATGATTGAGTTGCTGCTGGAGACGGGTATCCGTCGCGGAGAGCTTCTGAAGCTCTACACCACGGATATCAATCAGGGATCTCAGCATACCTATGTCAGTACCAATGATCGCGAACATGATCCCGGCGAACCTCGAAGCCCAGCGTGTCTCGGCAGCCTGGAGCCGACTTGACAGTTAAGGAGGCTCGCCGTGACCAAATCATCCGATCAAGAACACGCTTCACCCGCCTCCTCTTTTCTTGGTTATGTGTTTGAAGAGCCGGTTCAGGTTGCGATTCGAACTCGAACTAATGACTAGCCATGTACGTCAATACTCGATTGAGCGTTTGGACGTGGTACGACGGCGGAACCGCTATGAAAATAGATTGGGCCGCGCTCCACATGAATCCTGACCTCATGCAAATCGTCAAATCGCTCGAGGCCTATGCACTGGAAAAGTATGCTCCGGTAACGGCATTAAAAGCGTAGGAGCTGTTCGGGCGACTAGTGGAGAGCGGTATCTCAGTCAAGTTTCTTGATAGTGCCAAGTGAGCAGATCCTGCAAGCTTATGGCTACACAAAAGATGATAGCTTCTCGCTTTACTCGGTGGACCTTGTATTGCTTCCATTACGGTAGTCGCACTTTTTTCGAGTGAAATCGCCGGGGGCAATTACGGCCCCGTCAAAGACGGTGACAAAATCTATATTTTCTAGCTTGTACGGTGCTACCAATACCGACTCTTGGGCGTTTCCGAGGAAAACTACTGGTTTATTGGCGTCTATGTTGGCGCAGTCGTGCGACTGATTAAAGTCTAAGGCGTGCGCCATCAAATACACCTTCTCGGGCACGCGAGAGTCGCTCAATTGTCCATTGGACCAATTCCATCCATAAAAAAGAATAACCCCAGATACGAAAATGGAAAGTAATGAATACAGCGGTGGTAGTTCATCTTGCTTGCCAGTGATCTTATCCTTTAGCCAACCGATTGCAGCAAAGACATGAACCACAAAAAGGGTTGTGGTTACCGCGAACACAAACGGAAGTAACAGTTTAAATACCATTAACCCTGTCATATAAACCAGCGTTATGGGCAGTGCTGACGCATCCGCATGAAATACGGCATTGATATAGCCGGCCGCTTTGCCTCTTGCGTAAATAACCACGCAAGACAAAGCTATAGATACGATAAGTTTGGTGACAGTAAAATCCCAGAGCGACTTCACAAATGCTGAGCGTTCGAGTGATACACCAACAAACATTGTGCATAGGGCTACGCCCCATAACCGAAAAGCCAGAGTGTGTTCCCTTACCCACTCGATATCGCTGCCAGCGGCACGAGTGATAGCTAGCATGAGGCCTATGAATCCGAGCAGGCCCAAAGCTATCTTCAGGTTTTGACTGCGTTGCTCCTGTTGCCGACTTTGCGCTCTTAACCATTCGTTCAAACCTTGGTTAATACCACGCACGTGGTACTTCAAAGACTTTTGGCGATTGTAGGACATATCGCTTTCAGAACCACTTAGCTCGTGATGAATGCCTTCAAGACGCGCTTCTATTTCCTTGCTCATGTCGCTATCACCAACTCCATTAAAATCGATCATCGCGCGGCAAGAATACAGCGCTCATCGGCTAGGCACTCATGTATTGGCATGAGCAAGAAGCTAAGCATCCCGCTTAAAGTTAACCGAAAATTTCTTCCACATCATCGGAGTGTCGAACTCCCAATACAAGCACAGACTCCAAGCTTGTAGATTTGCTTATTTCTCCAGCCAAAAGTTCAGAGTATCGCTGAAACTTATTGCTCCCCAAGGCTTTAGGAATCGGCCCAAAAATACCTTTACACACCTCTACAAAATCACGGGACGCTGATATGAATGCTTCGTCCAAATGAGTAACCTCAATGTGATCAACTGGTGAGCCACCTTCTCCACCCTTGAAAACCGTGTAGTTATGGGCAGAAACATTGCGTGCGAGTCGCAGCTTGTTGATGGCGTCACATATGTCTGACGAAAGAATACTATTCTCTTCGAGATGGTCAATATGTGTTGAGAAGTTTGGTGTAATCTTGCCTCGCTTACCATTTTCCCTTATAGGTCTCACGCGCTCTCGCCACGAGTTCCTGAACTCAGATATCTCCAGGCTTTTCTTGCTGACAATAGTCACCATAGCCTCAATGTAAGTCGAAACCGCAATTACCTGCGCGCGCTTATCAAATGTCTTAAGATCCATGCTGTGAAGAGTCAGTTTTTCTTGAATCTCGAGTTCTTGATCGGTCAAGTCAAATAGGTGTGCCTCAAGCCTAATAAAGTGCGGAACGCTATCCTTACTGCCGGCTAAGTCAAACAAGAGTCTGAACAAATCCATGCCAGTATCTTGATCACGAGAAAAATTTACGGTGATAAGTGGATGCCCAAAGCGCCTCAGCAATCCCTCAGTCACCGGAATATCAAACTTAACCTTATCAGAGTCGTGATAACCCTCGAATTCAGTGGTGCATTTCAAAGCTGATAAAATATCAAGAAGGCCCCTTAGAGTTTTCGCATCTAGCTCTTTCGTCTCAATCAAATTTGTTACGCCAAGCCTTTTGATCTCGAAAGTTGAAAGGCTTGCTCCAGGTTCGACATTGATTTTCTTCTTAAGTGTATCGATGCTCATGTGCTTTCCTTGTCAAATTGTGCTTTTGAAAATACGAACCCTAAATAACTGGTGGACGCCTGGAATCATTTAATGAAGCTTTGCCATAAATCGCCCGGAGTTTCTACACCGCGGCCCAGGTCGCAAGGACAGGCTAATCGGGGTGGCTTGCAGCTCACCCTGAAGCGCCCTCTGATGTTTGCGCAGCACCGAAGAAACTCTATCCCAGTTTTGCTGTAGCTGAAGCGATCCAAAAAGTCGCAGCCCGGAAGACTCTCTAACCTGTGCAACGGCACTCGCGCTGTTGTACAAAGCAGAAAGATCCAGCCCATTTGGAGACACAAAATCGTAGGCGTCCGAATCTCCCAAGATGTCGGCGAGCTGAAGACCCTGATTGACGTTTCCTCTACCCAGCATGCGGCTCAACTGCTCCGTACGCTGACGCATATAGATCTCGTTTTCGCGCAGGCCTTCCTTCGCGACTAGGCAGCCGAGACTTCAGGCTCTTGATTCGTTTCCTCAGCTCAAAGGTTTTCCGACGAGTTTTGTCTACCGGCGAGACTTCTGTTTCCTTCCCGTCTTGGTGCCATTTACCGCCGTGGTTGGTGATCTCGCCGCGCCAGTGCTTAAGCTCGACAACAAGAACGAGGCTGTGGGTCACGATGACAAGATCGAACTCCCCATCTGAGCCCCGCGAGTTAGCAAAACGAAAGCCTGCGTAGCCGCGCCAAGGCCATATGCCATGGCCTGACTCAGGTTTCTTCAATTGTTTGAGAACGTCAAACGACTTCCCTTTCGTGGGGCCTGATCCTGGTTCCGGAGGAAGCTCTTTGGGACCAAATGCTTTGGCTATCTTGTGGATAGCGTCGATCTCAAACAAAAGGAGACCTCCTTCCCAATAGCATACGTCCATGTAATCCCCGCGACTTTTTACAGTGGAGTCAATCTGCCATACGTTAAGGGAAATGGTGGCCTATTGAAATAAAATATCGGGGAATTTAGCGATTTGGGATTCGTTTTCTTGAGATCCGTCTAGCCCACATTTTTCGTTTTCTAGGACTAACTTCGACTTCACCCGCGCTCAAGGCTCAGAGTCTCGCCGATGACGACGGCCAACTACGCCACGATCTATTCACCCCCACTGACGGGACAAACGACCGCGCCATCCGGCAACTGACCGCCAAACGGCTGCTCTTTGCCGATTTTTTGCTTTTACCCACGGCTAGTTTGCAGTCGAGTCCAGCCGGTCATGAAAAGATCATGAGTACTGCCTGCCCGATCATGATCATTGCTGCTTGGCAGCAGTTCATCAGTGCGTCTTCAGCGCACGTTCGACGCTGATAGCAAGCGGCGTGGTTGGTCTCCCGATGAGTTCAGCCAAGGCGCGCTCGTTGCTGTAGAGCGCTCCCTGTGAAGCGCTGACGTCATAGGAAGCCAATGCTGCGGCGAGCCCCTTCGGCAAGCCAACACCTTCGAGCGCAGCGGCGTAGTCGGCTTCCGGGAGGTTGCGGTAAGGGATGTTCTTGCCGGTCTGCTTCGAGATTTCTGCCGCCAGATCAGCCAGTGTCCATGAGTTATCGCCGGCCAGTTCATAGGTCGCGTTTTCATGGCCATCAGCTGTCAACACCACGGCGGCCGCTTCAGCCAGATCCTCGCGTGTCGCTGACGAAATCCGGCCTTCGCCTGCACTACCAAACAGCGCGCCGTTAGCCAGTGCCACACCCGCGAAACCTGTGTGGTTTTCTGTGTACCAACCATTGCGCAACAGCGTGTAGGAAAGTCCGGACGCCTTGAGGGCAGCCTCGGTTGCGCGGTGTTCGTCGGCAAGTTGCAGCACGGACGAATCAGCGTGCAGCACACTGGTGTAGACAATGCGCTGGACGCCCGCCCTCTTCGCCGCCGCGATGACATTGGAGTGCTGCGCAGCACGTTGACCGATTTCGCTGGAGGAGATCAGCAGCAAGGTTTCCACTCCGGACAACGCCGCATCCAGCATTTCGGCCCTGGAATAATCGAACGCTCTTGCCGCAACGCTCAGCCCTTCTGCCTGTTCCGGCTTGCGCGCCAGGGCAAGAATACTGCTCGCGGCAACTCGCTGCTTCAGGTGCTCGATGACGAGGTGGCCCAGTTGGCCGGTGGCTCCAGTAACGGCAATGCTCATGAAGTGACTCCTTGGTGAACGGAAGAGTTGAAGAAACAGCCATGAGCGAATATAAGAAATTAGATTACTTTAAGTAAGTACGTACAAAAAGGTAAGTGTATGAATATGAACGCGCCTTCGAAATCATCAGAAAAACCGTCTGCAGTCCCATTGTCCGAACGATTGAGGCGCGGCGACGTGCTCGCGCCAGAATGCCCGTCGCGTGAAATCCTGAGCCACCTGACAAGCCGCTGGGGTGTGCTGGTGCTGATTGCCCTGCTGCCTGGCACGCTGCGGTTCAGCCAGTTACGACGCAAGATCGGCGGGGTCAGCGAACGAATGTTGGCGCAGACACTTCAGTTGTTGGAAGGTGATGGAGTGGTGGAGCGTCACGCCTATGACATCGTGCCGCCACACGTGGAATACACGCTGACGCCTATGGGGATCGAAGCCGCAGTGCGGGTGCGCGAATTGGCCGATTGGGTGGAGACGCACTACGCAACCGTGCTGCGTCAACAAGAGATGGCAGCCGTGGATAAAAGCTGAATGTCTTACGCTTGAGAAGCGTTAAGGCCCGTCCGTTTCACTCTCGCCGCAGAAGAGTATGGGGAGCAATGCCGAAGGCCTTGCGAAAAGCGTGGCTGAAATGAGAGAAGTCCGAGAAGCCGAAATCCAGCGCAGCCTGGGAAATGCTACGGACTTGACCACGCTCGATCGCGTCGCGGCTGGCGAACAACCGTGCCTTCCAGATTTCCGCGACCGGCGATTTCTGGTGGCGGGCGAAAGCGCGCGTCACCGTGCGCGTGGAGACATGGTGAGCTTGAGCAATGCGCTCGAGTGAAAGATCCGCGTCGGTCAGATACTGATGGATGTAATTCATGATCCGGCCGTACAGGTCCAACTCGTCATGTGTCTGCTTTAAATCCTGGAGCTCCAGGCTGACCACCAAGAGGTCGAGCAACGTGCTGGAATAACGACTGGACAGGCCTGGTTTATGGAAGCCTGAAGCCATGCTCGCGGCCTGGCGCAACATCTCGCGTAACGGAATCACCCCTGGGCGACGATCATCCAGAACCATCGCGGTGCACTCCGCTATGCCGGGCAGCCGCTGGCTGAGCAATTGTCGAGGAATGCGCACAAGGTGGTTATCGGTACCACCGAAGCTGAATCTGAAGGGCTGGGATGCGTCATAAAGGAACAGATCGTCCGCCGCCAGCTTCGTCCGCCGGTCAGCCTGCTCCAGTTCGCCATAACCGCTGCGGGTAAAGCCCAACCACAAATCGTCGTTCGGGTCGCTGCGCAGGTGCTGGGCGGTCCGCTCCCAATAATGCAAGGGTGCGGACAACGTGCAGATGTCCAGTGCCCCCATGCCATGCACCTCCAGCGCCCCGTCAAAATCGCTCTGCGCCAGCAGTTTGCTGTCTGCGTCCAGGCAATGGTGACACACCACCTCCTTCCAGTAATCGAACCGTTGGGGCGCCGTGACGGCAAGCGTTGAATACTGACATGTCTGGCTCATTGCATTGACCTCGCGGCGGCGGTTCAACAAAAAAGCGGGGTAACGTTTTTTGCGAGGTCAGCAATAATCAGGCCATCTGCTCAGTCTCACGCCCAGCGCTTAGCCGCGCCGCGAGATCACCCTCCGCACACTTGGCAGACAGCTCCGCCCCAACACTTCCCCTGCAACTTCCCTGGGCATTTCGTCCCTTGTTTCACAAGCCCCGCACCATCGCTGCGCATCGATGAGCTGGCCATTTACGGCTGTCCTTTTTAACCAAACGGTTGTCCATTCGAGCCAAGCACATCCCATCTCCCCTCGATAATTTTCACGCCATGCCGTGTCCCTCCCGACACCAATGACGAGGTGCCTCATGCAACGACGAGAACAGCAGCGACTGTCGGATTCGTCCTGGTTTTTACAGCGTTGGGACATGGCACCCGAAGAGTTCGCCATTTACCTGGTGCAACTCGGGACCCTCGCGCTGCAACGCCGATGGCGTGGTCCTGATCGCAAAACAACATCCACTGGCCTGTAGAACAGCGAACCGTCCGTTTGAGACGGAAATAAAGGAGCCCCCATGGAATCTGCAATCGATAAACATCTCAAATGTCCGCGGACTTTGTCGCGTCGCGTCCACGACGATTACCAGCCACCCTTCCCCATGTTTGTGGGACGGGCTGACGAAAACGTGAAGCAAGTCGTGATGGCTTACCTCGGGGTGCAATTTCGCGAAGAACAACGTGCCGCCGCCCTGCAAGCCATACGCTACATTGACGCCAGCTTCGCCCTCGCCGATGGCCCCGGGCATTACGACCTGACCTACCATCTCGACAATCAGGGGTATGGAAACTTCATCGCCGTGGGCTACTGGCGTGATCCCGTCGCCTATCACCGTTGGCTGCTTTCACCGCCGGTGGCGAATTGGTGGGGCGACGATGCGCGTCTGAGCGAGGGGCTGGGGTATTTCCGCGAGGTCATGGCCCCGCGCGCCGAGCAGTTCGAAACGCTGTATGCCTTCAAAGACGATTTGCCAGGCGTCGGTGCGGTCATGGACGGCATCAGCGGCGAGATTGAAGAGCACGGCTACTGGGGCTCGGCGCGCGACCGCTTTGCCATCTCCCAGACCGACTGGATGCAGCCGACCAGCGAACTGCAAGTCATTTCAGGCGATCCGGCCAAGGGCGGCAGGGTCGTCGTACGTGGCCACGACAACCTGACGCTGATCCGCTCCGGACAAGACTGGGTCGAAGCCGGCGAGGAAGAACGCGCGCTCTATTTCAACGAGATGCTGCCGCCCCTGCAAGACGGCATGAACTTCCTGCGTGACGAGGGGCAGGCGCTGGGCTGCTATAGCAACCGCTTCGTACGCAATATCGACCTTGATGGCAATCTCCTCGACATCGCCTATGACATCGGTCACTGGCGATCGCTCGACAAGCTGGAGCGCTGGGCGGAATCCCACCCCACTCACCTGCGCATTTTCACCACGTTCTTCCGCGTGATCGGCGGTCTTTCGAAGCTGCGGCTGTATCACGAGGTTTCGGTGGCGGATGGTAGCCAGCAACTGTTCGAGTACATCAACTGCCACCCGCAGACCGGGATGATGCGCGACGCACACGTCTCGCCCGCCTGACTCCATCGCTGACTCCACTTTTAGCCCTGCGCGTTGCCTGACTGGCGATAGCGGGGCTCTTTTTGCCCGAAAAAAGGATCTTCGATCATGAAACGGTTCCGCTACCTGTCGCTTGCAGCCCTCCTCCCCAGCCTTTCCTCCCACGCGCTCGAGGTCGATCCTGGCGACTACGAGCCGCTCCCCGTGGGCGCGACCATCGGCGTGGTCTACTACCAGCACGCCAGCACCGACAAAGCCTATTCCAACGGGCACAAGACCAGCTCCGATTTCAACCTGACGTCCGACGTCGGCATATTGCGTCTGCTGCACGTCTACCAACTGAGCGAGCGGCTGACCATCGAGCCGCAATTCCTGTTGCCCTTCGGCCATGTCTCAGGCGGTGGTGATGCGTCTGCGCTGGGCGACGCCAGCGGCATCGGCGACCTCATTCTTACTGCGCCGCTCAAGTACCGTCTAAACGACGCCAACGACACCCTCGGTGCGACCGCTTACCTGTACGTGCCGACTGGCAACTACGACAAGGACGACGCGCTCAACCTTGGCGAGAACCGTTGGAAATTCGATCTCCAGGCCGCTTACGTCAAGCACTTCACAGAAAAGTGGGCCATCGACCTCGTCGGTGACGCCATCTGGTACGGAGACAACAACGACTACGGCGCCAGCTCCGCCCGTCGCGAGCAGGACGTTTCCTATGGCGCCCAGTTGATGGGGCGCTACATGCCCGACGAGACAACGGCGCTGGCAATCGGCTTCGGCCACAGTTGGGGTGGGGAAAACCAGGTCGATGGTGTCAACCAGGACGACAGGATGGAAACCACCAACGTCCGCGTCACGGCCAGAAAGTTTCTGACCGCCAGGGACCAATTCCAGGTGCAACTAGGACGCGACCTTGCGGTGGAGAACGGCCCCAAAGAGGACTTTCGCATGAACCTGCGCTACGTCAGGGTTTTCTAGCCCTCCTCCTCTGCGCAGCCCGTATCAAGCGTGCCAACCGGCTCATGAGATGACCCTGATCTTAAACGGAGTAACCCGACAATGACCGACCAGCAACCCACCGTGGAACAACAACCCTCCCTCTATACCCGTCTTGGCGGCTATGACGCGATTTATCAGTTCGCAGGCGCCGTGTTGAGAAAAACAATGGGCCACCCCGCCATCGGGCACATCTGGGCCCATATGTCGGAATCGACGTTCCAGAAGGAACACATCAATTTTGTCGACTTCCTTTCCGAGCACTGGGGTGGCAGCGCCAAATACAGGGGCAGAGACATGGTCACCGCGCATCGCGGGATGGGGCTGACCGAGGTGCACTGGCAAGCGGTGCTCGATTGTCTGGAGGCGTGCTACGACGATTACGGTCTGGCCCCGGACCTGCGCAAGGAGGTCAATGACTTCCTCATCAAGTTCAAACCGGCGGTGATCGGCAGCCCCTCCTATCGGGACGTGGTACTCGCGCACCCGGAAATGGACCCGGCCAAAGGTATGAAGAGCGTCGGGGTTGTCTGGCCGAAACCCGGCAAGTCGTCCCGGAAACCGACCACGGCCGAATCCGAAGACTGACACGCTCGGCAAAAACCGGCGCTACAGCAATACGGCGTCCCGCTCAACCAAGCGAATGTCCTCCTCAACCAAGCGCCGCTCAATGTGCGCAGATAGCTTGATACCAGCCCGGTCGCGACATCGCCAATAGTGCGCACCGTAACCGGGCCTCCCCGAGACGACGTTTGAACAGACATTGCCAACCCAACAGGTTGGCACAGGACACAGGACACCCCATGGCCATCATCCGCCCGACGCTCGAACAAGTGCAGGATCTCGCCAGCCGCCTGCACATACAGCTGACTCCCGAGCAAGCCAGCGAATACCTGGCGCTCATGCAATCCAGTTTTGATGCCTACGATCTTGTCGATGAGTTGCCAGACTTCATCCCCCCGGTGTGCTACGAGCGCAGTGTCGGTTACCGCCCTTCAAGTACGGACAATCCGCTGAACGCCTGGTACTACAGAACCGAGGTGATGGGCGCCAGTTCAGGCAAGCTTGCCGGCAAGACGGTTGCGCTCAAGGACAATATCTCTCTGGCCGGTGTCCCGATGATGAACGGTGCCGCGCCACTGGAAGGATTCGTACCGTCATTTGACGCCACTGTGGTGACGCGTCTGCTCGACGCTGGCGCCACCATCCTCGGCAAAGCCACTTGTGAACATTACTGCCTCTCCGGCGGTAGCCATACTTCAGACCCGGCCCCTGTGCACAATCCTTATCGCCGTGGTTTCACCACCGGCGGCTCGTCTTCCGGCAGCGCAGCGCTGGTGGCGTCGGGTGAAGTCGACCTGGCTGTCGGTGGCGACCAGGGCGGTTCCATCCGCATTCCGGCAGCCTGGTGCGGCATTTACGGAATGAAGCCCACCTTCGGTCTGGTGCCCTATACCGGCGTCATGGCGATCGAGGCAACTTTCGACCATGTCGGCCCGATGACCAGCAACGTCCGCGATAACGCTCTGATGCTTGAAGTGATGGCTGGAGCGGACGGACTCGACCCTCGCCAGACCGCTCCCGAGGTCGATGCCTATAGCGATTATCTGGAACGAGGCGTGACCGGACTTCGGATCGGAATTCTTCAGGAAGGTTTCCAGCTCGCTAACCAGGACCCGCGTATCGCAGAAAAGGTGCGCAGCGCTATCGCCCGGCTCGAGGCGTTGGGCGCGCGGGTCGAGGAGGTCTCAGTACCCGAACACAACCTGGCGGGGGCATTGTGGAGTCCTATCGGCTGTGAAGGCCTGACCATGCAAATGATGCACGGCAACGGCGCGGGTTTTAACTGGAAAGGGCTTTACGACGTGGCCCTGCTGGACAAACAGGCTGGTTGGCGCGATCAGGCCGACGCATTGTCGCCGTCACTCAAGCTGTGCATGTTCGTGGGTCAGTTCGGTCTGGAGCGCTACCACGGTCGCTACTACGCCAAGGCCCAGAACATTGCGCGCTTTGCCCGCGCCGCCTATGACCGGGCGTTGAACAGCTATGACCTGCTCGTCATGCCGACCGTGCCGATCACCGCTCAGCCGCTCCCTGAGCCGGGTGCTTCAATCACCGAAACCGTCACGCGTGCGTTGGAGATGCTGGGCAATACGGCCGCTCAGGACATTACCGGGCACCCCGCCATGTCGATCCCTTGCGGCCTGGTGGACGGACTGCCCGTGGGGCTGATGCTTG
>Ga0247818_10000991_pt1 | contig 17853 bp, 12 predicted proteins | sample 13C_Glucose_Day1_FD_192424 | JGI IMG/M metagenome (GOLD analysis project Ga0247818, IMG submission 192424) | Soil microbial communities from agricultural site in Penn Yan, New York, United States - 13C_Glucose_Day1 | ecosystem: Environmental > Terrestrial > Soil > Agricultural land | place... | reverse complement strand
AAGTTCCCGGCCTACGACATGATCCGTTTCTCGGTGAACATCATGCGTGGCTGCTTCGGTGGCTGCACGTTCTGCTCGATTACCGAGCACGAAGGCCGGATCATCCAGAACCGTTCCCACGAGTCGATCATTCGCGAAATCGAAGAGATTCGTGACAAGGTCCCGGGCTTTACCGGCGTGATCTCCGACCTCGGCGGCCCGACCGCGAACATGTACCGCATCGCCTGCAAGAGCCCGGAAATCGAATCCGCGTGCCGCAAGCCCTCGTGCGTGTTCCCCGGCATCTGCCCGAACCTGAACACCGACCACTCGGCGCTGATCCAGTTGTACCGCAGCGCCCGTGAGTTGCCGGGCGTGAAGAAGATCCTGATCGCTTCCGGCTTGCGCTACGACCTCGCGGTCGAGTCGCCGGAGTACGTTAAAGAGCTGGTGACACACCACGTGGGTGGCTACCTGAAGATCGCCCCGGAACACACCGAGGAAGGTCCGCTCAACCAGATGATGAAGCCGGGCATCGGCAGCTACGACAAGTTCAAGCGCATGTTCGAGAAGTATTCGAAGGAAGCGGGCAAGGAGCAGTACCTGATTCCGTACTTCATCGCCGCCCACCCAGGCACCACCGATGAAGACATGATGAACCTGGCGCTGTGGCTCAAGGGCAACGGTTTCCGTGCCGATCAGGTGCAGGCGTTCTACCCGTCGCCGATGGCCACCGCTACCGCGATGTACCACTCGGGCAAGAACCCGCTGCGCAAGGTCACTTACAAGTCTGACGCGGTCACCATCGTCAAGAGCGAAGAGCAGCGCCGTCTGCACAAGGCGTTCTTGCGTTATCACGACCCGAAAGGCTGGCCGATGCTGCGTGAAGCGCTGACCCGCATGGGCCGCGCCGACCTGATCGGGCCGGGCAAGAACCAGTTGATCCCGCTGCACCAGCCGTCCACCGACAGCTATCAGAGTGCCCGCCGCAAGAACTCGACACCGGCCGGCAGCCACAAGGTTGCAGGGGAAAAGACCACCAAGATCCTGACCCAGCACACCGGTCTGCCACCCCGCGCGAGCGATGGCGGCAACCCGTGGGACAAGCGTGAACAGGCTAAGGCTGCGGCGTTCGCCCGCAACCAGCAGGCGGCCAAGGAGCGCAAGGACGCGGCCAAAGGCAAGGGGCCGAAGCCGTCCCGTAAGCCGGTCGTGCCGCGCTAAACCGCGCTTGAGCTGAACAAAACGCCAACCTTCGGGTTGGCGTTTTGCATTCCACGCCAAATCAAAAGATCGCAGCCTTCGGCAGCCCCTACAGGTGCACGCCATTCCACTGTAGGAGCTGCCGAAGGCTGCGATCCTTTGTCTTCGCCACATTTACGTGCAATCGATACAAACCAATTTCCCGCATCGCCCGTTTTTGGTGCTGTACTGCCTCAGGTAACCGGAGAAAGCGCCAGCGCTGCTGGATGGCATAAGTCTTGCGCGCTTTCCAATACGCTTAGGGCTCGCAGGAGGCACGCCGTGTCGATTCATGTCGCATTGCACCACGTCACGCATTACCGCTACGACCGCGCTGTCGAACTCGGTCCGCAGATCGTTCGACTGCGCCCGGCCGCCCACAGCCGCACGCGGATTCTGTCTTATGCGCTGAAAGTCTCGCCCGAGCAGCATTTCATCAACTGGCAGCAAGACCCGCAGGGTAATTACCTGGCGCGGCTGGTGTTTCCGGAAAAGACCGATGAGCTGCGGATCGAAGTCGATCTGCTGGCCGAAATGGCGGTCTTCAACCCTTTCGACTTCTTCCTTGAGCCATACGCGGAAAAAATCCCCTTCACCTACGCCGCCGATGAGCGCAAGGAGCTGGCGCCGTACCTGGAAACCTTGCCGCTGACGCCGAAATTCAAGGCGTATGTGGAGAGCATCGATCGCACGCCTCTGCCCAGCGTGGATTTCCTCGTTGCGCTCAACCAGCGGCTCAGTGAAGACATCGATTACCTGATCCGCATGGAACCGGGCGTGCAAACGCCTGAGTACACCCTGGAGCAATCCTCCGGTTCCTGCCGCGACTCTGCATGGCTGTTGGTGCAGTTGCTGCGCAACCTCGGGTTGGCCGCGCGGTTCGTCTCCGGCTACCTGATCCAGCTGACCGCCGATGTGAAAAGCCTCGACGGCCCTTCGGGCACCGACGTCGACTTCACCGACCTGCACGCCTGGTGCGAGGTGTATTTGCCCGGTGCTGGCTGGATCGGCCTGGATGCCACCTCCGGGCTGTTTGCCGGTGAAGGGCATATTCCGTTGGCCTGTAGTCCCGATCCGTCCTCTGCGGCACCGATCACGGGGTTGGTGGAACCCTGCGAGTGCGAGTTCAGCCACGAAATGTCGGTTGAGCGGATCTGGGAGGCGCCACGGGTTACCCAGCCTTACACCGAAGATCAATGGCTGGCGATTCAAGCGTTGGGTCGGCAAATCGATGCTGACCTGCTGGAGGGCGATGTACGCCTGACCATGGGCGGTGAGCCGACCTTCGTGTCCATCGACGACCCGGACGGGGCCGAGTGGAATACCGCAGCGCTGGGGCCGGACAAGCGTCGACTGTCGGCGGAGCTGTTCCAGCGCATGCGAAAACGCTACGCGCCGCAGGGCCTGGTGCATTTCGGGCAGGGCAAGTGGTACCCCGGCGAACAACTGCCGCGCTGGTCGCTCAATTGCTATTGGCGGCGTGATGGCGTGCCGATCTGGAACAACAGCGCGCTGATTGCCGATGAGCAGGAAGACTATGGTGCAACGGGTGAACTGGCCGGGCGATTTCTGGCGAGCGTCGCCGAGCGCCTGAAGATTCCCACACGTTTCGTGTTTGCTGCCTACGAAGACAACTTCTATTACCTCTGGCGCGAGGGCACGTTGCCGCAGAACGTCAGCGCCGAAGACTCGCGTCTTGAAGAGCCGTTGGAGCGTGCACGTCTGCGCAAGGTATTCAGCCAGGGGCTGGATAAGGTCATTGGCCAGGTCCTGCCACTGGCACGCACCGCCAAGGGCGATCAGTGGCAAAGCGGTCGCTGGTATCTGCGCGACGAGCATTGCCGCTTGGTGCCGGGGGATTCGCCCTTGGGCTACCGCTTGCCTCTGGGCTCGCAACCTTGGGTCAAAGCGGCGGAGTATCCGTTCATTCATCCGCAGGACCTGAATCAGGAATTTCCACCGCTACCCGACACTGCACAAGGGCAGACTCAGGGCGCAGCGGCGCTGATTGAGGATCGCGCGCCGAAAATTGACGAGTCCGCCGACTGGCTGACCCGCACCGCCTTTTGCGCCGAGGCTCGCGAAGGCCGGTTGTATCTGTTCATGCCGCCACTGGAGCGGGTTGAAGATTATCTGGAGCTGGTGGCCGCCATCGAAGCCACCGCTGAAGAACTGCGTTGCCCGGTGCTGCTGGAAGGTTATGAACCGCCGAGCGATCCACGGTTGAGCAACTTTCGGGTCACCCCCGATCCAGGCGTGATCGAGGTCAACGTCCAGCCGTCCGCGACCTGGGACGAATTGGTCGAGCGCACCGAATTTCTTTACGAAGAAGCGCGCCAGACCCGACTGACCACCGAGAAATTCCTGATTGATGGCCGGCACACCGGAACGGGCGGCGGTAATCATTTCGTACTTGGTGGAGCGACCCCGGCTGACTCACCGTTTCTGCGGCGTCCGGATTTGCTGCGCAGCCTGATCAGTTACTGGCATAACCATCCCTCGCTGTCCTACCTGTTTTCCGGCCTGTTCATTGGCCCGACGTCCCAGGCGCCGCGTGTTGATGAAGCTCGAAATGACGCTTTGTATGAGTTGGAAATTGCCTTTGCGCAAATGCCTGAGCCGGGGGAGGAATGTCCGCCGTGGCTGGTCGACCGGTTGTTGCGCAACCTGCTGATCGATGTCACCGGCAACACTCACCGCGCCGAGTTCTGCATCGACAAGCTGTACTCGCCCGACGGTGCAACAGGACGGCTTGGATTGCTGGAATTGCGCGCCTTCGAAATGCCGCCGCATGCACGCATGAGCCTGGCTCAGCAGTTGCTGTTGCGGGCACTGGTTGCAAGGTTCTGGCGCGAGCCTTATGCGCCGGCAAAACTGGCGCGCTGGGGCACGGAGCTGCATGACCGGTTCCTGTTGCCGCACTTTATCGAACAGGACTTTGCCGACGTCATCGTCGATCTCAACGCTGCCGGTTATCCGCTGCGGGCCGAGTGGTTCGCCGCCCACATGGAATTTCGTTTTCCCAAGGTCGGCGATTACGCCGTCAGCGGCATCGCACTGGAGCTGCGTCAGGCGCTGGAACCCTGGCATGTACTGGGCGAAGAGGGGGCGGCGGGTGGCACGGTGCGCTACGTCGATTCGTCGCTGGAGCGTTTGCAGGTCAAGCTCAGCGGTTTGCCGCCGCAGCGCTATTTGCTGACCTGTAACGGCATCCCGGTGCCCTTGCAGCCGACCGGGCGTGTAGGAGAGTTCGTCGCTGGCGTGAGATTTCGCGCCTGGCAACCGGCTAACTGCCTGCAGCCGACCATCCCGGTCCACGCGCCGCTGGTGTTCGACCTGCTCGACACCTGGATGGGGCGTTCGCTGGGAGGCTGCCAGTACCACGTCGCGCACCCGGGCGGGCGCAACTACGAGACGTTGCCGGTGAATGCCAATGAAGCGGAGAGTCGGCGCATGGCGCGTTTCTTCAGGATCGGACACACGCCTGGGAAACTTCCTATCCCGATTGTGGAAATTAACGACGAACTGCCGATGACTCTCGATTTACGACGTTTCTAAACCGTACGCGACGCTCGGATTTTTCGTATATCCGGGCGTCATGAGCCTGCGTTAGTCTGACCGTTCATTGCTGTCTGCCGAGCTTTCCATGCCTGACCTGCTAGACCGCTACCCGCTCACGGCGGGCACTTATCACGAACTGCTCGACGACAGCGGCGCCGTGCGTACGCATTGGCGTCGATTGTTCGACCAATTGCAGCGCAGCACGCCGGCGCAACTGGCGCAGCGTCAGGCCCTGCTGACCCGGCAGATTCAGGAAAACGGTGTTACCTATAACGTCTACGCCGACCCGAAGGGCGCCGACCGGCCGTGGGAGCTGGACCTGCTGCCCCACGTCATCGCCGCTGACGAGTGGGCGCAGCTGTCGGCCGGCATTGCCCAGCGCGCGAGATTGCTCAACGCCGTATTGGCTGACCTTTACGGCCCGCAACGGCTTATCGCCGAAGGGCTGCTGCCGGCCGAACTGGTGTTCGGCCACAACAACTTCCTTTGGCCCTGTCAGGGCATCAATCCGCCTGACGGCGCTTTCCTGCATCTATATGCCGTGGATCTGGCGCGTACCCCCGATGGGCGTTGGTGGGTGACGGCGGACCGCACTCAAGCACCGTCGGGTGCCGGCTATGCCCTGGAAAACCGCACCATCGTGTCCCGCGCTTTTCCCGAGTTGTACCGCGACCTGAAAGTGCAACACCTGGCCGGTTTCTTCCGCACGCTTCAGGAAACCCTGGCGCGGCAGGCACCGAGTGATGATGAGGCGCCGTTGGTGGTGTTGCTGACACCGGGACGTTTCAACGAAAGCTATTTCGAGCATCTGTACCTGGCGCGTCAACTCGGTTATCCACTGGTGGAGGGCGGTGACCTGACGGTGCGCGATGCCACGGTCTACCTGAAAACCCTGAGCGGTTTGCGCCGGGTCCACGCGGTCATGCGCAGGCTCGACGATGATTTCTGCGACCCTTTGGAGCTTCGGACCGATTCGGCCCTTGGCGTGCCAGGGCTGCTGGAGGCCGTGCGGCAGGGGCGGGTGCTGGTGGCCAACGCACTCGGCAGCGGCGTGCTGGAATCGCCGGGGTTGTTGGGTTTCCTGCCGAAGATCAATCAGTTCCTGTTTGGTGAAGAACTGATCTTGCCAGCCATTGCCACTTGGTGGTGTGGCGAGGCGCCGGTGTTGGCTCAAGCCCTGGAGAAACTCCCGGAATTACTGATCAAACCGGCGTTTCCGTCACAAAGTTTTGCACCGGTGTTTGGCCGAGATTTGAGTGAAAAACAGCGCCAGGAACTCGCTGAGCGCATGCAAGCGCGGCCTTACGCTTATGTCGCGCAAGAACTGGCGCAATTATCCCAGGCGCCCATCTGGCAAGCCGAGGGCGGGCAATTGCAACCTCGGGCCATCGGCATGCGTGTGTACGCAGTGGCCAGCCGTGAAGGCTATCGGGTGCTACCCGGTGGTTTGACCCGCGTGGCGGCCGAAGCTGACGCGGAAGTGGTCTCGATGCAGCGCGGTGGCGCCAGCAAGGACACCTGGGTACTGGGCGATCGTCCGCCCAGCGGCGAACAATGGAAAGCCCAGCGCAACATCGGCGTGCACGATCTGGTGCGGCGTGATCCGTACCTGCCATCGCGGGTGGTGGAAAACCTGTTCTGGTTCGGCCGGTACTGTGAACGCTGCGACGACAGCGCCCGATTACTGCGGATCATGCTGGCGCGCTATGTCGACGGCGATGACCCGCAAGCGCTGCAAGCGGCGGTCGAGCTTGGCGAACGGCTGATGTTGTTGCCCGATGAAGGCGAGCTGCCGGAGCGCTTGCTGGCGGCGATACTTGGTGATGACTGGCCCTTCAGCCTGCGCTCCAACCTGCAACGGTTGCAGTGGGCGGCCTCACAGGTGCGCGGCAAGCTGTCGCGGGAGAACTGGCAGGCCCTGGTGGAGTTGCAGCGCGAAGCCATCGAGCTGGAAACCGATGAGCCGGATTTCGGCGAGTTGCTGGATTTTCTCAACCGGCTGGTGATGTCCCTGGCGGCGCTCTCCGGTTTTGCCCTCGACGACATGACCCGGGACGAAGGCTGGCGTTTCCTGATGATCGGCCGGCGTATCGAGCGTCTGCAATTTCTCAGCGGCAGCCTCGCGGCATTTTTGCGCGGCGCCGGGGCCTTCGATCAGGCGGGCCTGGAGTGGCTGCTGGAGTTGGGCAACAGCAGCATCACCTATCGCTCGCGATATCTGGCGGTGGCGCAATTGATCCCGGTGCTCGATCTGTTACTGCTCGACGAACAGAACCCGCACGCGGTGCTGTTCCAGTTAAAGCTGGTGACCCGCACCCTCAAGCGTCTGAACGATGACTTCGGCGCCCCGCGTGAAGCCGGGCTGCCATTGTTGGTCGAGCGACTGGCGCGGTTTGATCTGGGCTGCCTGGAGAATCCGCTGTTTGGCGAAAGCAGCGTTCGCGCGGCTCTCGATGGGTTGGCCGATTTGCTGCAAGAGATCGCCGATGCCAGCGGGCAGGTTTCTGATCGCCTTGCCTTGCGTCATTTCGCCCATGTCGATGATGTCAGCCAGCGCACGGTGTCTGTGTGATGAGCGCCCATTACCAAATTTTCCACGACACCCATTATCACTACGACAGTCCGGTGTCCCTCGCTCAGCAGTTGGCGCATTTGTGGCCAAGGCCTTGCGAGTGGCAGCGCTGCACGGCCCAGCAGTTGCAGATCAGTCCGGACCCCACTTCGCGTCGTGATGAGCTGGATGTGTTCGGCAATCCGCTGACCCGGCTGGCGTTTGAGCGTCCCCATGATGAACTGCTGGTCAACGCCAGCCTCACCATCGAGGTACTGTCCCGGCCTGCGCTGGATTTCAATCTTTCCCCCGCGTGGGAAGACACGCGCAGCGCGCTGACCTACAGCAGCCAGCCGCTGTCACCCGAATTGCTCGAAGCCTGCCGTTACCGCTTCGAATCACCTTACGTGCACCTGAAACGCAACTTCGTCGAATTTTCCGAGAGCTGCTTCCCGGCGGGACGACCGCTGCTGCTTGGCGTTCAGGCGTTGATGGAGAAAATCTTCAGCGAATTCACTTTCGATGCCGAAGCGACCCAAGTGGCGACACCACTGGTGGAAGTGCTGGAACGTCGGCGTGGGGTCTGTCAGGACTTCGCCCATTTGATGCTCGCTTGCGTGCGCTCCCGGGGCCTGGCTGCTCGGTACATCAGTGGTTACCTGCTGACCCAGCCGCCACCCGGTCAGCCACGACTCATCGGCGCCGATGCCTCCCATGCCTGGGTGTCAGTGTTTTGTCCGGTGCTGGGCTGGGTTGATTTCGATCCGACCAACAATGTGCAGCCGGCGCTGGAGCACATCACGCTGGCCTGGGGGCGGGATTTTTCTGACGTGTCGCCGTTGCGGGGGGTAATTCTGGGGGGAGGGAATCACGACCCGGAAGTCCGCGTCACGGTGATGCCTTTGGAATAAGCATGCCCCTTGTAGGAGTTGCCGAAGGCTGCGATCTTTTGCTCTTGAGCTTTTCCAGGCCATTGAAGAGTGCGATCAAAAGATCGCAGCCTTCGGCAGCTCCTACAGGGCCGGCAGTGGTGCTGCCGGCCCTGGACACAGATCCGTAGGGCCTGATCAGGTTATCGGGCCCGGAGGTTCTCAGGCGTCGGGCGCCTGATCTTTCGGTGCATCAACATCATCTTCTGCCGCCACTTCTCCCTCAGGGTTCAGTGCCGTTTCTTCAGCTGTAGCTTTCTTGCGCTGAAGCTTTTCCTCTTTCTTCTGCTCCTTGGCCAAGTCACGCTGACGTTTGGCGAAGGAATAATTGGGTTTAGCCATGGGCGATCCTCTGGGGTCGAAGGTGAGGTTGAGCGGCGCGTATTCTGCCCTGTATCGGTGCCGAGTCGTTAGTCGGGTTTTTGCTCGACCCACTTCGGCGCTACGCTCGGCTGCCAGCTATCGAGAGCGTCGAGCAACGATTGCGGTGATTCGCTCACCTGCAGCATGTCACGGTGCGGCGCGCGAACGAAGCCCTCGCCGACGATGTGATCAAGAAAACCGGTGAGTTTGCTGTAGAAACCGTTCACTTCCAGCAGGCCCAGCGGTTTGCCGTGGTAGCCGAGTTGGCCCCAGGTCCAGACTTCGAACAGCTCTTCCAGAGTGCCGAGGCCGCCAGGCAGGGCGATGAACGCGTCGCTGAGTTCAGCCATCCGCGCCTTGCGCGCATGCATGCCGTCGACCACTTCCAGGCGAGTCAGGCCGCTATGGCCGATTTCCTTGTCTTTAAGGCTCTGCGGAATGATGCCGATCACTTCGCCGCCGGCCGCCAGGGCCGCGTCGGCCACGATGCCCATCAGGCCCACGGCGCCGCCGCCATAAACCAGGGTCAGCTTGCGTTCGGCCAGGGCTTGGCCCAAAGCGACAGCCGCTTCACGATAAGCCGGATGGGTGCCGGTGCTGGCACCACAAAATACACATACGGATGCTAAAGACATGCCTTACTCCACGGTCGATCAGGGCCACAGAGTAAAGGCAGGCGCTCCGCGCTCCAAGGGCTAAACTTCCCGTTTGGGCGTTTCACAGGTGCCGCTGGCGCCACAGGCATAGGCGGCGAGCAAACTGCACAACAGGCTGTTGACGGACATGACAGACACTCCGATAAAGGGGGGTGGCGTGATCATAGGGCCGGACTAGACGCCTGGCTGGTAGATTCTTTCGATAGGTCTCATAGCCCGAAAGTTGTATACAATTTTTGATTCAAGTCATATGAACTTGCGAAGTTTTCAGGCAGTCTTCTGTCCATTCGCATTTTTCGTTAACCCTGCCTTGGAGATTCACCATGTTTGCCAAACTTGTTGCGGTATCCCTGTTGACGCTGGCCAGCAGCCAATTGATGGCTGCCGAGTGCAAAGTCACCGTTGACTCCACCGACCAAATGTCCTTCAACACCAAGGCCATTGAGATCGACAAGAGCTGCAAGACTTTCACCGTCGAACTGACCCATTCCGGCAGCTTGCCGAAAAACGTCATGGGCCATAACTGGGTGTTGAGTAAAGAAGCCGACATGCAGCCGATCGCCACCGACGGCTTGAGCGCTGGCATCGACAAGCAGTACCTGAAAGAAGGCGATACCCGCGTAATCGCGCACACCAAAGTGATCGGCGCCAAGGAAACCGACTCGGTGACCTTCGACGTGTCGAAGCTGGATGCCAATGAGAAGTACGGTTTCTTCTGCTCGTTCCCGGGCCACATCTCGATGATGAAAGGCACCGTTACCCTGAAGTAATCGAATTGCGGTCATAAAAAAGCGTCCTGTGTGGACGCTTTTTTTTGCGCTTGTAGGAGCTGCCGCAGGCTGCGATCTTTTGGTCTTTAAAATCAAAAGATCGCAGCCTCGTTTCACTCGACAGCTCCTACCAGCATCTACGTAGGCAGGGGGCTCAAGGCGCAAACGGCATCACGCGCTTGTGATGGGTCTTGTTGTACGTATCGCAAATGATCTTGAACGCTTCTTCGCGCACCGGCTGACCGTGCAGGAACGCATCGATCTCGGCATAGGTCACGCCGTGGGAAGCTTCGTCCGGTTTACCCGGCGACAGGTCTTCGAGGTCGGCGGTCGGGACTTTTTCCACCAGTGATTCCGGGGCGCCGAAGCTGCGGGCAATCGCCCGGACCTGGTTTTTCACCAGCCCGCTCAAAGGTGCCAGGTCGCAGGCGCCATCACCAAACTTGGTGAAGAAACCCATCACCGCTTCCGCCGCGTGGTCGGTACCGATCACCAGGCCGTGGGCTGCGCCGGCGATGGTGTACTGGGCGACCATGCGCATCCGTGCCTTGGTGTTGCCGAGCACGAAATCCACCGAGACCGCATGCTTGCCTTCGAACGCCGCCACTTCATTGGCCAGGGATTTGACCGCCGGGCCGATGTTCACGGTGTGGCGCTCGTCTGGCTTGATGAAATCTACCGAAGCCTGGGCGTCGTGTTCATCGAATTGGGTTTCGTACGGCAGGCGCACGGCGATGAACTTGTAGCTGCCGTCACCGGTGCGCTGGCGCAATTCACGCATGGCACGCTGGGCCAGCAGGCCGGCCGTCAGCGAGTCAACGCCACCGCTGATGCCCAGCACCAGCGTCTTGAGCCCGGAATTGATCAGGCAATCCTGAATGAAGGTGATCCGACGGGCGACTTCTGCCTCGAGGGCGGCGTCGTCGGCGAACGGCGGTTGAACCTTGAGCTGCTCAGCAATCTCACGCTGTACGGCTTGCATGAATTCACTCCTTGCTAGATAGACTGGATGAGGCAGGAACCTGGAAAACGTGTCGCAAATAGGCGACGAAATTCGGGTCTTTGCAGTGAGTCTTGCCTGGCTCGTCGGAGATCTTCGCCACCGGCTGGCCGTTGCAGGCGGTCATTTTAAGCACGATGCTCATCGGTTCGACACCGGGAATGTCACAGGTCAGGTTGGTGCCGATGCCGAAGCTGACATTGATCCGACCACGCAGCGCCCGGAATATCTCCAGCGACTTGGGCAGCGTCAGGCTGTCGGAGAAGGTCAGCGTTTTGCTCATCGGGTCGATGCCGAGCTTGTGATAGTGGGCAATGGCTTTTTCCGCCCAGACCACAGGATCGCCGGAGTCATGGCGCAAACCGTCGAAAAGCTTGGCGAAAAACAGATCGAAATCGCCGAGGAAGGCATCCATGGTGATGCAGTCGGTGAGCGCAATCCCGAGCAAACCACGGTATTCGCGGACCCAGCAATCGAGGGCGGCAATCTGACTGTCGATCAGCCGCGGGCCCAGTTGCTGGTGAGCCATGATCCATTCGTGGGCCATGGTGCCCAGCGGCTTCATGTCCAGTTCCCGGGACAGGTGCACGTTGCTGGTGCCAACGAAACGGCCGGGGAAGTCGTGCTTGAGCACGTTCACCACTTCTTCCTGCACACGGTATGAAAAGCGCCGACGGGTGCCGAAATCGGCGACCTGCAATTCCGATAATTCGTCGCTGCTGGCGTTGGCTGTCAGCCAGTCGAACTTGCGATAAAGCTGCTCGCGCGCTTGTTCGAGGACGATTTCACGGTAACGATATCGGTTGCGCACTTCACTGACGATGGCCAGCAACGGCACTTCGAACAAAATCACATGCAGCCACGGGCCACGCAGCCGGATGAACAATTCGCCGTTTTCGATGCCGGTGTGGACGTAGCGCAGGTTGAAGCGGAACAGCCCGAGAAAACGCAGGAAGTCCGGTTTCAGGAAGCTGATGCGCTCCAGGAAGCCTAACTGATCGGCGCTCAGGCTCAATTCCGACAGACGTTCGATCTGATAGCGGATCTCCGCCAGGTACGGGCGCAAATCCTCACTGTTACGGCAACGAAACTCCCATTCGACTTCAACGTTCGGGTAGTTGTGCAGCACCGCCTGCATCATCGTCAGTTTGTAGAAGTCGGTGTCGAGCAGGTTCTGCACGATGCGATCGGCAAACACACTCTCGCTCATAACGGGGATTCTCCACATTCAATAGAGCTAGTGGGGCATATCAGCAGTGGGGATTGCCAGCGATTTCTACACAGCTGCTACAGGTCAGGATTAGTCTGTGGAGGGTTGGCTATCAACCTGCTCCAGCATCCACTTCACAAAATCCCGCACCTTAGGTACTTCCGCCGAATGCTCCGGATACGCCAGGTAATAGGCATCGGTGCTGGGCATCGCATGCTGCCAGGGAATGACCAGTTTGCCATCCGCCAGTTCCTCTTCCACCAGAAACCGCGGCAGCAACGCCACGCCACAGCCGACCTGGGCTGCGCGGATGCACATGTAAAAGGTTTCAAAGCGCGGGCCGTGGTAGCTGTGCTCGGTGTGATAGCCCTGACTGTCGAACCAGTCATGCCACGCCTGGGGCCTGGACGCGTTTTGCAGCAGAACCAGGTCCGTGAGTTGCGTCGGGTCGGTAAACGGTGTGTCCGGCAGACTGCCGGGGGCGCACACAGGCACAAGCTCTTCGCTGAACAGCTTCAGGCATTCGGTGCCTGGCCTTGAGCCCTGGCCGAAATAGAACGCCAGGTCGCTGCGACCTTGCAGCAGATCGTCGGCTTCCTGTTCGTTGCACAAATCCAGATGGATCGATGGATGACGTAGCCGCCAGCCTTTAAGGCGTGGGACCAGCCAACGTGCGCCAAAGGTCGACGGCGTCGAAACGCGCAAGACCTCGGTCTCGCCGCCGTAGGAACGCAGGTAATGGGTCGACATCTCGACCTGCGTGAGGATTTTTCGTACCTCGACCAGGTACAGATCCCCCGCCGGCGTCATTTGCAGGCGGCGGCGCACCCGACGAAACAGCAGGTGCTGCAACAGTTCTTCCAGTTGCGCCACCTGCTTGCTGACGGCGCTCTGGGTCAGGTTCAGTTCTTCGGCGGCCCGCGTGAAGCTCAAATGCCGGGTCACGGCTTCGAAACACTGCAGCGCAGCGATCGATGGCAAATAGCGTTTGTTCAGCATGGGCGGTCCTTTGTTCTTGTCTCTTTATTGCCAACAATGCACAGCATGAATAAACGGAATGATATCTCTCTTAATGGTCGTTTGTTGAGTAACCTCGGGGGCGCTAAAACTACAGGTCTGATCAGCCGTGATTTTCCGGCTGCACCCGTTCCGTTTTTTGCTTGAAGGAGTGACCCATGGTTGCCGCATTGCTTGATCGTCTTGGTGTGAACCCGGCCCTGTACCAGAACGGCAAAGTGCCGGTGCATTCGCCAATCGACGGCAGTCGCATCGCCGCCGTGAACTGGGAAGGTGCCGCTGAAGTCGAGCAGCACATCAGTCGCGCAGATCATGCGTTCGAACTGTGGCGCAAGGTTCCGGCGCCACGCCGTGGCGAATTGGTGCGGCAACTGGGTGACATCCTGCGTGAATATAAAGCCGATCTCGGCGAGCTGGTGTCCTGGGAGGCCGGCAAGATCACGCAGGAAGGCCTGGGTGAAGTTCAGGAAATGATCGACATCTGCGACTTCGCGGTCGGCCTGTCCCGTCAGTTGTACGGTTTGACCATCGCCTCCGAGCGTCCTGGCCACCACATGCGCGAAACCTGGCACCCGCTGGGCGTCGTTGGTGTGATCAGTGCGTTCAACTTCCCGGTCGCGGTCTGGGCCTGGAACGCCACGCTGGCGCTGGTCTGCGGTAACCCGGTGATCTGGAAACCGTCGGAAAAAACCCCGCTGACCGCACTGGCCTGCCAGGCGCTGTTCGATCGCGTGCTGAAGAACTTCAGCGACGCGCCACCGCACCTGAGCCAAGTGATTATTGGTGGTCGCGATGCCGGCGAAGCGCTGGTCGATGACCCGCGTGTCGCACTGGTCAGCGCCACTGGCAGCACCCGCATGGGCCGCGAAGTGGCGCCGAAAATCGCCGCACGCTTCGCCCGCAGCATTCTGGAACTGGGCGGCAACAACGCAATGATCCTCGGCCCAAGCGCCGATCTGGACATGGCCGTTCGCGCCATTCTGTTCAGCGCCGTCGGCACCGCCGGTCAGCGTTGCACCACGTTGCGTCGCCTGATCGCCCATGAGTCGGTCAAAGAAGAAATCGTTACTCGCCTCAAAGCGGCCTATTCGAAAGTGCGCATCGGCCATCCGCTGGAAGGCAACCTGATCGGCCCGCTGATCGACAAGCAAAGCTTCGAGAACATGCAGGACGCGCTGGAACAGGCCCTGAGCGAAGGCGGCCGGGTGTTTGGCGGCAAGCGTCAGCTCGAAGACAAGTTCCCGAATGCCTATTACGTAGCGCCGGCCATCGTCGAAATGCCGGAGCAGAGCGATGTGGTTTGCCATGAAACCTTCGCGCCGATCCTGTACGTGGTTGGCTACAGCGATTTCAACGAAGCCCTGCGTTTGAACAACGCCGTGCCGCAAGGCCTGTCTTCGTGCATCTTCACCACCGACGTGCGTGAAGCCGAGCAGTTCATGTCGGCAGTGGGCAGTGACTGCGGCATCGCCAACGTCAACATCGGCCCGAGCGGTGCGGAAATCGGCGGCGCGTTTGGTGGCGAGAAAGAAACCGGTGGCGGTCGTGAGTCGGGCTCCGACGCATGGCGCGGCTACATGCGCCGCCAGACCAACACCGTGAACTATTCGCTGGAGTTGCCGTTGGCGCAGGGCATTACCTTCGATTAAGTATTGATTGTGACGCTGGAAAGATCGCAGCCTTCGGCAGCTCCTACGGGGCTGTGCCTGGCTGCGATTTTGTAGGAGCTGCCGCAGGCTGCGATCTTTTGGTGGCGACAACGAGGTTGGTTAGGTTTCTGTTGGAGTCTGGCAATGCCGTTACGCGAAGAGTGTCTGTGGGAAAAACTGACGCCGCAAAGGCCCGATAACGCGGCGCTCAAAGGTGAAGTGACAGTGGATGTTTGCGTCATCGGCGCCGGTTTTACCGGGTTGTCGGCGGCGGTGCATCTGCTGGAACAAGGCAAAACCGTCTGTGTACTGGAAGCCCATCGCGCCGGTCATGGCGGCTCGGGGCGCAACGTCGGGCTGGTCAATGCCGGGATGTGGATTCCCCCGGACGAGATCGAAGCCGGGTTTGGCACCGATGTCGGCAGCCAGCTCAACCGCATGCTGGGGGCGGCACCTTCCCTGGTGTTCAGCCTTGTGGACAAATACAACATCGATTGCCAGTTGCGTCGCGAAGGCACGCTGCACATGGCGCACAACGCCCGTGGCGAAGCCGATTTACGCAGCCGTGAAGAACAATGGAAACGCCGTGGGGCACCGGTGGAACTGCTCACCGGTCAGGCTTGCGAACAAGCCACCGGCACAAAAAAAATCGCCGCCGCGCTGCTCGATCGCCGTGCGGGCACGCTTAACCCGATGGCCTACACCACGGGGCTGGCCAAAGCGGCCATCGGTCTTGGCGGTCAATTATTCGATCATTCCCCGGTGACCCGACTCGAACGCCAGGGCCATCGCTGGTCGGTGCAAACCGCTCAGGGTTCGGTGATGGCCGAGAAAGTAGTGATCGCTTCCAACGCTTATACCGAAGGCGACTGGACGGAGTTGCGGCGCAATTTCTTCCCCGGTTATTACTATCAGGTCGCATCGGTCCCGCTGACGGAAGACGCAGCACAGCAAATCCTGCCCGATGGCCAGGGTTCCTGGGACACCCGGCAAGTGCTCAGCAGCATCCGTCGGGACAAGGACGGTCGCCTGTTGCTGGGCAGTCTGGGTAATGGCAATCAGAAGCCGGCCTGGTTCCTCAAAGCCTGGGCCGACCGGGTGCAGCAGCATTACTTCCCTTATCTCAAGCCCGTGGAATGGGAATGCACATGGACCGGTTGCATCGCATTTACCCCTGATCATTTGATGCGCTTGTTCGAGCCGGCGCCCGGTTTGGTGGCAGTCACCGGTTACAACGGTCGCGGCGTGACGACGGGAACGGTGGTCGGTAAAGCGTTCGCCGATTACCTGTGTAACGGAAATCCTCAGGCGCTACCGATTCCCTTCGCGCCCATGCAGCCATTGGCCGGGGTGGGGTTGCGCAGTTGTCTGTATGAGGCGGGTTTTTCGCTGTATCACGCGGGCCAGTGCCTGCGCATTGTCATCTGATTGTTGAAATTTGTTGCTGGAAGCGGCGCTTTTCGGCGCAGCGGCTAGCCTGTAATGGTGCGGGTTGTAGCAGTACCGCACCAGCAGTGTGCAGTTCGGTGACGCACGTTGTTACAGGCTGGTTGCACGCCGTTTGGTGCCGCGGTTGCAATGATGGCGCGGGCGGGTTGCGCCTCAAAAAATTAATGGTTTCACCTTCCGCGGTTTAGACGGTTGCACGCCCAATGAAAATGGGCTCGAAACAGTCGAAATAACAATAAAGCAGCGACTTTTTTCAGAATAAAAAACCGATGGCACGGCCCTTGCTCTGAGCATTCAGTGAAGTCGCAGTGCCAATTAAAAAAAACCATGGAGCACCACCTCATGTCCCAGACGTTTTACAAGAAAGGCTTTCTGGCCCTCGCAGTGGCAACTGCGTTGGGTGTTTCTGCGTTTGCTCAGGCTGACATCAAGATCGGCGTAGCGGGTCCAATGACTGGCGCCAACGCGGCATTTGGCGAGCAGTACATGAAGGGTGCACAGGCAGCAGCCGATGCGGTCAACGCAGCGGGCGGCGTAAACGGGGAAAAAATCGTACTGGTCAAGGGTGATGATGCCTGCGAACCGAAACAAGCCGTGACGGTCGCCAAGGACCTCACCAACCAGAAAGTTGCCGGCGTCGTCGGTCACTTCTGCTCCTCGTCGACCATCCCGGCTTCCGAGATCTACGACGAAGCGGGCATCATCGCAATCACCCCGGGTTCCACCAACCCACAGGTTACCGAGCGCGGCCTGAGCGCCATGTTCCGTATGTGCGGGCGTGACGACCAGCAAGGCATCGTGGCCGGCGACTACATCGTCGACGTGCTCAAGGGCAAGAAAGTGGTCGTGCTGCACGACAAGGACACCTACGGCCAAGGCCTGGCTGATGCCACCAAGGCTCAACTGGTCAAGCGCGGCGTAACGCCAGTGCTGTACGAAGGCCTGACCCGTGGCGAGAAAGACTTCAGCACCATCGTGACCAAAATCCGTGGCGCTGGCGCTGACGTGGTCTACTTCGGTGGCCTGCACCCGGAAGCCGGTCCTCTGGTCCGTCAACTGCGTGAACAAGGTCTGAAAGACGTCAAGTTCATGTCCGACGACGGCATCGTGACCGACGAACTGGTAACCACCGCTGGCGGTCCGCAATTCGTTGACGGCGTGCTGATGACCTTCGGTGCCGACCCACGCCTGCTGCCAGACAGCAAGACCGTGGTAGACGCCTTCCGCAAGGCCGGTACCGAGCCTGAAGGCTACACCCTGTACGCCTACGCTTCGGTGCAAACCCTGGCTGCAGCCTTCAACGGTGCCAAGTCCAACAAGGGCGAAGAAGCCGCTGCCTGGCTGAAGAAAAACCCGGTCAAGACCGTCATGGGCGAGAAGACCTGGGACAGCAAGGGCGACCTGAAAGTCTCCGACTACGTGGTTTACCAGTGGGACAAGGACGGCAAATACCACCAGCTGGAAAAACAGAAGTAAG
>Ga0247818_10000989_pt1 | contig 17865 bp, 14 predicted proteins | sample 13C_Glucose_Day1_FD_192424 | JGI IMG/M metagenome (GOLD analysis project Ga0247818, IMG submission 192424) | Soil microbial communities from agricultural site in Penn Yan, New York, United States - 13C_Glucose_Day1 | ecosystem: Environmental > Terrestrial > Soil > Agricultural land | place... | reverse complement strand
GTGCGGGCACGGGCGGTCTCCCTGCGGCGGTGATCCGGACCTGTGGGGAACGAGGAACGGAACGTTCCGGTCACTCTGAGCGACGCCCGTTCGGCCCTCGGGGCGGTGGGGAGGGGACGCCTGTAGGGCACATCCGGCATTGCCAGATGGTGAATCCTTCGTGCATCCTCCGTCAGGACACCGCGTGCGCCGAGCCGCGCACGGGCGGTGCGCACGCCGGGTGTGGCACGGCGGGCTCTGGGCAGGAGAGGAGTGTCGCCGTACCCTTGGGGGTATGGGATTGGGAAGATGATTCCCGGACACAGCTCCGCCGCCACCCGTTGTTCCGCCCCCCTCCACCGTCCCTTCCCACGAGGACTTTCCTAGCCGAGACACCGATGGCCGGTCACGAATACCCCGAACCCGCGGACCGCAAGCGCGTCGCCGACTCCACGGTCGACCCCCTCGCGGTGGAACAGCCACGCCACGCCTGCGACCCGGCCTTCCGGCACGGGGTGGTCGTCGGCTTCGACGGCTCCACGTCCAGTGAGCGCGCCCTGGCGTACGCCATCGGCATGGCCCGGCGCTCCGGCTCCGGCCTGATCATCGTGCACGTGGCGAACCGGCTCCCCACCACCGTGTGGGCGGGCTGCGAGCCGCCGGTCTTCGTCGACGTCCCGGACCACCGCACCGAGGTGCTGGGTCTGGAGCTGGCCTGCGCGGAGCACCTCTCCGAGGTGCCGTGGATCCTGGTGGAGCGCGGCGGGGACATCTGTCACGAGCTGGAGGAGGTCGGCCGCGAGTACTCGGCCGACGCGATCGTGGTCGGCTCGACGCACGGGATCGTCGGGCGGATCTTCGGCTCGGTGGCCGGCCGGCTCGCGCGGCGCGCGCAGCGGCCCGTGATCGTCATCCCGTAGCCCCCGGCACCATCGGATCGCCGGATCGCCGGATCGCCGGATCGCCGGATCCCGTCCGTATCGTCCGACCCTCCCTCAACTCCCTTCCCGCGGCGATAATTTCTGCCCGCCTCAGGTGATTTGTGCGCTTGTGAAGGGTAGTTAAAGAGCACCGGAACACAGCAGCTCACGCGGCATCACCGCTCGTTCGAAGGGAGCCCCACGTGCACAAGGACGTCGCGTCGGGGAACGGCACCTCCACTCTCGGAAACCTCGCACTCGGACTGACCCTCCTGGCCTTCGGCCTGGGCGGCACCGGTGTGATCGACAACGTCGCGGCAGCCGATGCCGCGGGCCTCGCCACCTGGGTCGGTGGCGTGGCGCTCTTCCTGGTCGGCCTGCTCGCCCTGCGCGCGGGCAGCACCGGCGACGGCACGGCCTTCGCGGCGCTCGGCGCCTTCTGGTTCACCTGGGGGACCGGAGTGGGCGGCGGGGGCTCGGCGGACGCGGCCGGTCTCTTCCTGCTCCTGTGGGCGCTGCTGGCGCTCACGCTGACGCTGGCCGCCTCGGGCGGCGGGGTCTTCGGGCAGGGCGTGTACGGCCTGCTGTTCGTCGCGCTGCTGCTCTCGGGCATCGCCGCGCTGGCGGGCAACGAGGGCCTCGGCAAGGCGGGCGGCTGGGTGGCCGCGCTCGCGGGTCTCGCCGCCTGGTACGGCGCCACGGCGGCCGTGGCGGGCTGGCCGACGGCGCTGGGCCGCGCGCGCGGCGGCAGCACGGCGGCGGCCGCGTAGGTCCGCAGGGGCCGGCCGGCGGGCCGGACCCCGGGGAAGCACGGCAGAACGGCCCCTCGCGCTCCTGGGAAGCGCGGGGGGCCGTTCCTCGTGTCCGGTCGGCTCCGCCGGGGGACAGGCCCGGCGTACGGCTCCGGGGGACAGGCCCGGGGCCGTGGCGTGCTCGGCGGGTGACAGGTCCCGCCGGGCGACTACTCGACCGTGACGGACTTGGCCAGGTTGCGCGGCTTGTCGATGTCGCGGCCCATGGCGAGGGCGGTGTGGTACGCGAAGAGCTGGAGCGGGATGCCCATGAGGATCGGGTCGAGCTCGTCCTCGTTCTTCGGGACCACGATGGTGTGGTCGGCCTTGGCCTGCGGCTGGTGCGCGACCGCGAGGATGCGGCCGGAACGGGCCTTGATCTCCTCCAGGGCGGCGCGGTTCTTCTCCAGCAGGTCGTCGTCGGGGACGATCGCGACCGTCGGCAGGGCGGGCTCGATGAGGGCGAGCGGGCCGTGCTTCAGCTCGGAGGCCGGGTACGCCTCGGCGTGGATGTAGGAGATCTCCTTCAGCTTGAGGGAGGCCTCCAGGGCGACCGGGTAGCCCCGGACGCGGCCGATGAACATCATCGACTGGGCGCCCGCGTACTCCGCGGCGATCTTCTTGATCTCGTCCTCGGACTTGAGGATCTCGCTGATCTGCTCGGGCAGCTTGCGCAGGCCCTCGATGATCCGCTTGCCGTCGGTGACGGACAGGTCGCGGATGCGGCCCAGGTGCAGGGCGAGCAGCGCGAAGGCGGTGACCGTGTTGGTGAAGCACTTGGTGGAGACGACGCAGACCTCGGGGCCGGCGTGGACGTAGACGCCGCCGTCGGCCTCGCGGGCGATGGCGGAGCCGACCACGTTGACCACGCCGAGGACGCGGGCGCCCTTGCGCTTGAGCTCCTGGACGGCGGCGAGCACGTCGTAGGTCTCGCCGGACTGGGAGACGGCGATGTAGAGCGTGTCGGGGTCGACGACCGGGTTGCGGTAGCGGAACTCGGAGGCCGGCTCGGCGTCGGCCGGGATGCGGGCCATGCCCTCGATGAGGGAGGCGCCGATCATGCCGGCGTGGTACGAGGTGCCGCAGCCGAGGATCTTGATGCGGCGGATGGTGCGGGCCTCACGCGGGTCGAGGTTGAGGCCGCCGAGGTGCACGGTGGAGAAGCGGTCGTCGATCCGGCCGCGCAGCACGCGGTCGACCGCGTCGGGCTGCTCGGAGATCTCCTTGTGCATGTACGTGTCGTGGCCGCCCATGTCGTAGGAGGCGGCCTCCCACTCGACGGTCTCGGGGGTCGCCGTGGTGGAGGCGCCCGCGACCGTGTAGGTGCGGAAGTCGTCGGCCTTGAGGGTGGCCATCTCGCCGTCGTCGAGCGTGACGACCTGGCGGGTGTGGGCGATGAGCGCGGCCACGTCGGAGGCGACCAGCATCTCCTTCTCGCCGATGCCGAGGATGACCGGCGAGCCGTTGCGGGCGACGACGATGCGGTCGTTGAAGTCGGAGTGCATCACGGCGATGCCGTAGGTGCCCTCGATGACCTTGAGCGCGTCGCGGACCTTGTCCTCCAGGGACTCGGCCTGGGAGCGGGCGATGAGGTGGGTGATGACCTCGGTGTCCGTCTCGGAGGCGAAGACGACGCCGTCGGCCTCCAGCTTGGCGCGGAGCTCCTGGGCGTTGTCGACGATGCCGTTGTGGACGACCGCGACCTTGTTCTCGGGGTCCAGGTGCGGGTGCGAGTTGTGGTCGCTCGGCGCGCCGTGGGTGGCCCAGCGGGTGTGCGCGATGCCGGTGGTGCCGGAGAAGCGCTTGGGGACGCGGGCTTCCAGGTCGCGGACCCGGCCCTTGGCCTTGACCATCTTCAGCGCCGCGCTCTTCGGGCTGTTGATGACCATGCCGGCGGAGTCGTAACCGCGGTACTCCAGGCGGGCCAGGCCCTCCAGGAGCAGCGGCGCCACGTCGCGCTTACCGATGTAACCGACAATTCCGCACATAAAGGAAACCCCTCCGGTTGGTGATGGTGGTGCTCGGCCTGGACGAGGAGGCCGGACTAGCCGTAGACGATCCGGCGCAGCTGCCGGAGCGAGAGCTCCGGCGGTGCGACGGCCCGGTGCGGCAGTTCGGCCGAGATCCGTTCGAAGATCTCCGCGTTCACCGCTCCGCCGGACTGCAGTTCGCGGTGGCGGCGGCGGACGAACTCCTCGGTCGTCTCGTCGAAGTACGCCAGCACGTCGAGCACCACCCGGGCGGCCTCACCACGCTGGAGCGCGGTGCTCCGGACCAGGTGGTCGATGAGGTCGTCATGAGTCGGGCGGCGTTCGAGCACCCATGAATACTGAGGGGTACCCCCGGCTTCCCGCAAGAATCCTGCCCGAAATCGGGCAGGAGTCGCATGATCATCGGCCTGGAGGGGGTTATTGGTCCAGACCTTGACCCCGGGTGGGTGTGACGGTACGCAGGGTGACCCGACCGCCGCACACCCTCGGCGACGAGGGCTACGAGCTCCGCGGCGGGGCGGCAGGTCCCCCGCTCCCACGGGCCGGCACAGGCGTGAGCCCCCGGCGGAGGACCGTACTCCGCCGGGGGCTCACACCGGTCAGGGGCGCCGGGAGGGCGCCGGGGCCGTCAGGCGAACCGCGCGATCGGGTTCACCAGGTCGCCGACGAGCTGGAGGGCGCCCGAGGGGTCCGCCAGGTCGACCATCTGCCGGTTGTTGCGCAGCTGGAGGCGGTTGAGCGCGGACAGCGCGAAGGTCTCCGCGAACATGTCGTACTGCGCGAAGCGGTCCGCCAGCTCCGGCTTGGACTCCTGGTAGCCCTTCACGCACTCCGCGACCGTCCGCCAGAAGACGTCCTCGCCGACGACGCCCTCCGCCGCCAGGGTCGCGCCCAGGAAGCGGAAGAAGCAGTCGAAGACGTCCGTGAAGACCGAGAGGAGCTTCATGTCCTCGGGGACGTCGGCGCGGATCCGCTCCACCGCCGGCGGCAGGACCGCGTCCGGGTCCATGACGCAGATCTCCTCGGCGATGTCCTTGAAGACCGCCCGGTCGACCGCGCCGCGCTCGTCCAGGACCAGGATCACGTTCTCGCCGTGCGGCATGTAGACCAGGTCGTAGGCGTAGAAGCAGTGCAGCACCGGCAGCAGGTACGCGTCGAGGTACTTCCGCAGCCACGCCTCCGGCTCCAGTCCGGACTCCTTGATCAGCGCGCCCGCGAAGGACGCGCCCGCGTGGTCGACGTGGAGCAGGGACGCCATCGTCGCGAGCCGCTCGCCGTCCGCCAGCCGGTCCACCGGCGACTCGCGCCACAGCGCGGCCAGCATCTTGCGGTAGGGCGAGTAGCGGTCCGTCGCGGCCTCGTACTCCAGGTGCCGGTAGCCGGCCGCCGCCCGCTCCCGGATGATCGAGAAGCGGGCCGCCCCGAGGACGGAGTCCGACTCGATCAGCTGCGCCAGCCAGTCGTTGATGGCCGGCGTGGCCTCCATGTAGGCCGCCGAGAGGCCGCGCATGAAGCCCATGTTGAGGACCGACAGGGCGGTCTTCACGTAGTGCTTGGCCGGGTCGGCGGTGTTGAAGAAGGTGCGGATCGACTGCTGCGCCAGGTAGGCGTCCTCGCCCTCGCCGAGGTACACCAGGCGCTGCTGGGCCACCTCGGCGGCGAAGGTCACCGACAGCTTGTTCCACCACTGCCACGGGTGGGCCGGCATGAGGAGGTAGTCGGCCGGGTCGAGGCCGCGCGCGGTGAGGATCCCGGCGAAGCGGTCGACGGCCGCGTCGCCCAGCTCGGCGCGGATGAAGGTCTCGTACTCGATGCCCGCGCCGGCCGTGAAGGCGGCCCGGTCGCGGCGGGCGGCCAGCCACACCAGGTGGATGGGGCTCGCCGTCTCGGGGGCGTAGGCGCGGTACTCGTCCACGCCGAAGCCGAGGCGGCCGTTGTTGGCGACGAAGCAGGGGTGGCCCTCGGTCATCCCGGTCTCGATGGCCTGGAAGTCCGCGCGGGCCAGCTCGGCGGCGGACACCCGCGGCTTGGTCGCCTTGTAGGCGGTGCCGGCCAGGGTGGAGGAGATCTCCTCCAGGTAGACGGGGAGGATCTCGTCGCTCAGGCCCAGCGCGCCGCGCAGTTCGGTGACGAACTGGAGGGCGTCCAGCGGCAGCTGCTCGTCGCCCCGGTGCCGGCTGATCGACTCGGGGTAGACCTGCCAGTGGTCGAGGGCGAAGCGGTCGGCGGTGAAGCGGTACTCGGTGGCGCCGTCGTCGCTGAGCACGCGGTAGCGGGACTCGCCCAGCTCCTGCGGGTTCAGCAGCCGCTCGTGGGCGAACTCGGCGAGGCCCTTGCGGACCAGCGCGCGGTTGGCGTCCGCCCAGCGCTCGGGGGTGAGGTGCGCGACCGGGTCGGTGACGTCCAGGCGGCTCATATCGCGGCTCCGACAGCGGTCTCGAACTGGGCGCGGGTGCAGAAGCTCAGCAGGGCTTCCTTCTCCGGCTTCCGGACGGCCCGGTCGGGCACGAAGCCGACGGCCTCGTTGAGGGCGTGGACGGCGGTGTTGCGGACGTCGGGCTCGACGACCACGCGGGCGGTCGCCGGGTCGGCGAACAGCTCGCGCATCACGGCGGTGATCACCAGGCGGGTGAAGCCGTGCACCGGGGTGTCGGTGGGGGCGACGAGGAAGTGCATGCCGACGTCGCCCGGCCGCGGCTCGTAGAGCCCGACCAGCTCGACCCGGGAGGGGTCGTACCGCTCCATGAGGAAGGCGGGCTCACCGTCGACGAGGCCGAGGAAGGCGTCGTGGTGCGGGTGGGCGGCGATCTCCATGTAGGCGCGCTCGACGTCCTGGAGCTTCGCGTCCTGCATCATCCAGAAGGCGGCCTTGGGGTGGGTGACCCAGGGGTGGATCAGCTCCGCGTCCTTGAGGGGGTCGAGGGGACGGATCTCGACGGCGGGGGTGGCGGGGGCGGTCATACGGAGAACTCCTGGAACGCGATGGTCTTCTCGACGGGGTAGTACTCGGACCCCAGCATCTCCCCGATGATGTAGGCGTTGCGATACGCCCCCATGCCCAGGTCGGGCGAGGTGATCGAGTGGGTGTGGACGCCGGCGTTCTGGAGGAAGACCTCGCGCCCGGTCGTGTCGACGGCGTAGTTGCGGGCGACGTCGAAGCGGCCCTGTCCGTCGAAGCGCAGCCGGTCGCGGAGCGGCTCCAGGAAGGCGGGGACGGCGTACTTGTAGCCGGTGGCGAGGACCAGGCCCTCGGTCTCGATCTCGTACTCCTTCTCCTGCTCCTCCTGGCGGAAGCCGAGGGTGTACGTGCCGCTGGTCTCGTCGTACGAGGCGGTGTGCAGCGCGGAGTTGGTGAGGAGCCGGGTGGGGACGGGGCCGGCGAAGTTCTTCTGGTAGAGCAGGTCGAAGATGCCGTCGATGAGGTCGCCGTTGATGCCCTTGAAGAGGCCCTTCTGCTGGCTCTCCAGGCGGTAGCGGGTCGCCTCGGGGAGCGCGTGGAAGTAGTCCACGTACTCGGGGGAGGTCATCTCCAGGGTGAGCTTGGTGTACTCCAGCGGGAAGAAGCGCGGGGAGCGGGTCACCCAGTTGAGCTTGTAGCCGTGGACGTCGATCTCCGACAGGAGGTCGTGGTAGATCTCGGCGGCGGACTGGCCGCTGCCGACGATCGTGATCGACTTCTTGCGCTGGAGGGCTTCCTTGTTCGGCACGTAGCGAGAGTTGTGGATCAGGTCGCCGCCCAGCTCCCGGCAGGAGTCGGGGAGGTACGGCGGGGTGCCGGTGCCGAGGACGATCCGGCGGGCCAGGAACGTTTCTCCGGCCTCGGTGGTGACGACGTACACCTCGCCGGCCTCGTCGTGGGTGATCGAGGAGACGGTGGTGGAGAAGCGGATCGAGGTGACCTTGTTCGCCGCCCAGCGGCAGTAGTCGTCGTACTCGGCGCGCAGCGGGTAGAAGTTCTCGCGGATGTAGAACGAGTACAGCCGGCCCTTCTCCTTCAGGTAGTTGAGGAAGGAGTACGGCGAGGTGGGGTCGGCGAGGGTGACCAGGTCCGACATGAACGGCGTCTGGAGGTGGGCGCCTTCGAGGAACATCCCCGAGTGCCACTCGAAGTCCGGCTTGGACTCCAGGAAGAGGCCGTTCAGTTCGGCGATCGGTTCGGTCAGGCAGGCGAGGCCCAGGTTGAAGGGACCGAGCCCGATGCCGATGAAGTCGTGGATCCCGGCGTTCTCAGGCGTGGACAAGGTTCTCTCCCAGGTACTGCTCGGCGTGGCCGGCGATCAGATCGAGGACGGCGGCGATGTCGGACACCGTGGTCTCGGGGTTGAGCAAGGTGAACTTGAGGTACTGGCGGCCGTCGACCTTGGTGCCGGCGACCACGGCCTCGCCCGAGGCGAAGAGCGCCTTGCGGGCGTAGAGGTTGGCGCGGTCGATCTCGGCGGGCGAGGTGACGGCCTCGGGGACGTAGCGGTAGACGAGGGTGGACAGCTGCGGCTCCACGACCACGTCGTAGCGGGGGTCGGCGGCGAGCAGGTCGTGGCCGGCGGCGGCCAGGTCGCAGACCTCGTCGAAGAGCTCGCCGACGCCGTCCGCGCCCATCACGCGCAGGGTCATCCACAGTTTGAGGGCGTCGAAGCGGCGGGTGGTCTGGAGCGACTTGTCCACCTGGTTGGGGATCTGCTCGGCCACGGTGCGCCGGGGGTTGAGGTAGTCGGCGTGGTAGGTGGCGTGGCGCAGGGCGGCCCGGTCGCGGACCAGCACGGCGGAGGAACTCACGGGCTGGAAGAAGGACTTGTGGTAGTCGACGGTGACCGAGTCGGCGCGCTCGATGCCGTCGAGGAGGTGGCGGCGCTTGAGCGAGGCGAGCAGTCCGCAGCCGTAGGCGGCGTCGACGTGCATCCAGGCGCCGTACTCCTCGGCGAGGGCGGCGATCTCGGGCAGCGGGTCGATCGAGCCGAAGTCGGTGGTGCCGGCGGTGGCGACGATGGCCATCGGGACGAGGCCCTCGGCGCGGCAGGTCTCCAGCTCGGCGGCGAGGACGACGGACTGCATCCGCTTGTTCCGGTCGACCGGGATCGAGATGACCGACTCGCGGCCGAGGCCGAGCAGGGTGGCCGACTTCTGGACGGAGAAGTGGCTGCACTCGGAGGAGAAGATCCGGAGCTTCGACAGGTCGGCGGTGCCGGCCTCCTCGCGGGCGAGCAGCAGCGCCTGGAGGTTGGACTGGGTGCCGCCGCTGGTGAAGATGCCGTCGGCGAGCGGGCCGAGGCCGATGCGGGCGGCGGTCCAGTCGATGAGCTTGCGCTCGATGAGGGTGCCGCCGGCGGACTGGTCCCAGGTGTCCAGGGAGGAGTTGACGGCCGAGAGGACGGCCTCGCCGAGGACGGCCGGGATGACGACCGGGCAGTTGAGGTGGCCGAGGTAGCGCGGGTGGTGGAAGTAGACCGCGTCGCGGAGGTAGACGTCCTCCAGCTCGTCGAGGGCGGCGGAGGCGTCACCGAGGGGACGGTCGAGGTCCACGGCGTCGATCACGGGCGCCAGTTCGGCGGGCGTGACGCCGGTGAACGGGCCGCGCGTCGTGGCGAGTTTCCTCGCCACCCGCTCGACTCCTTCGGTGACGGAGCGTCGGTAGCTCTCCGCCGTCGTGTCGTTGAGCAGGTGCGAACGCATGTGGGGGGCCCTTCCGGGACGAGGGACGCGGAATACGCAACCGTGGGTGCTTAAGTAAGGTTAGCCTAACCTAATTTTGTACGACAACGGCCCCCCGATCGGTGAAGATTGGGGGGCCGTGTACTGAATGGCCGAATCGCGTCGGCTACTTCTGGGGAGCGTCCCGCTCCGCGTCCTGCGTCGTCTCGTCCGGCACCTCGCGCAGGGCGTCCTCGGACAGCCCCTTGCGCCAGTAGCCCACGAAGGTCACCCGGCGCCGGTCGAGACCGCGCTCGCGCACGAAGTGCCGCCGCAGCGCCTTCACCGCGCCGGACTCGCCCGCGATCCACACGTACGGCGACTCCCCGGGCAGCTCCGCGCCCGCGATCGCCTCCAGGCCGGAGGGCGCGCCCTCCTCCCGCACGAGCCAGGTGACGGTGGCGTCCGCCTCCGTCGACAGCTCCGTCCGGTCGCCGGAGTACGGCACTTCGAGGAAGACCCGGGCCCGGGTCTCGGCCGGCAGCCACTCCAGGATCGCGGAGGCGGCGGGCAGCGCCGTCTCGTCCGCCCAGATCAGCACCGAGTCGGCGCCCTCCGGCAGCCGGAAGCGGACCCCGGTGTTGTCGGCGACCGCCGGACCGAGCACGACCACCCGGTCGCCGGGCTTCGCGTGCTGCGCCCAGCGGCAGGCCGGCCCGCCGTCCTCGTGGACGGCGAAGTCGATGTCGACTTCCTGGGGTTCGGTGCGCTGCTCGCGGACGGTGTACGAGCGCATCACGGCCCGCACGTCGTCGGGCATGGCCCGCCAGGCGCCCAGGATCGCGTACATGTCCGGGTCGTCCAGCGGCGGCAGGACGGGCGCCTCCTGGCCGGGGTGCGGCAGGAAGAGCGAGAGGGACTGGTCGCGCCCGCCGGCGGCGAAGCCCTTGAGGTCCTCTCCGGTGAAGGTGACGCGGACCAGCGACGGACCGAGCCGCCGCGTCCGGTCGACCTGGAGGGAGAAGAACTGGAACGGGGCGGTCTCGGCGTTCGTCATCGGGTCAGGACACCTTCTTCGCGTTCTCCAGGGCGGTGGCCAGGTCCTCCAGGAGCGGGGCGCACTTGGCGTAGGAGTAGACGGGCTCGGTCACGCGCGGGAAGACCTGGCCGGCCTTGACGGCGGGCAGCGCGGCCCAGGTCGGCTTGGCCTTGAGCTGCTCCGGCTGGAGGGTGCCGGTGCGGTTGTCGAGGAGGATGACGTCGGCCGCGTAGGCGTCGACGTTCTCCCAGCTGAGGAGCTCGAACCAGCCGGACGGGTCCAGCTTCTTCGGGGTGACGATGTTGAGGCCCAGCTCCTGGAAGAAGAGCGTGTCGGTCGGGCGGACCGGGGTGGAGACGTAGAAGGTGTCCGGGGCGCCGGAGCCGATGAGGACCTTGATGTCCTTCTTGCCCTGGGCGACCTTGCGCAGGCGCTCGGCGGCGGCCTCGAAGCGGGCCTTGTCCTTCTTGACCTGCTCGCTGTTCACGTCGGCGCCGAGGGAGGCGGCCAGGTCGGCGTGGCGCTGGAGGACGGACGGCATGGACTTGCCGGCGGCCCACAGGGCGACGCTCGGGGCGATCTTCGCGATCTTGGCCTTCTGCTCCTCCGGCACGTACCAGAGGGCGTCCTTCTCCCACATGTCGGTGATGAGGACCTCGGGCTGGAGCTTGAGGTACTCCTCGATGTTGAACTCGCCCCAGACGTTGCCGATGACCTTGACCTTGGTGATGTCGAGGTCGCCCGCCTGGACGTCCGGCTTCTTCTCCTTGGTCTTCGGGTCCTCGACGTAGGTCGGGCCGAAGACGCCGGTGACCTCGACGCCGAAGTCCTTGAGGGCGGCGGCCGTGCCGGTGAAGGCGACGATGTTCTTCGGCGTCGCCTTGGCCTTCACGGTCTGGCCGCGGTCGTCCTTGAACTCCCAGGAACCGGACTTGGCGGAAGCGGAGGGGCTCGCGTCCTTCCCCTTGTCGCCGTCGCCGCAGGCGGCGAGCACGGCGCCGAGCCCGAGGGCGCCGCCCGCGGCGAGGATGCCGCGGCGGGTGAGGGAGGTGGCTCGGGCGTTGCTGGGCATGGCGAGTCGCTTTCGTACGTGCCGGGGTCGGCCTGGGCAAGTCGAGGGTAGGTTAGCCTAACCTCACAGCGATCAACAGGTCCGGGTCCCCGAGGACTGCGTCACATTGCGGTCACCGCCCGTGTCCCGGTACGACGGCGCCCGCCGCCCCGTGCGGGGCGGCGGGCGCGCGGGACGCGAACGGTCAGGAGGCGAAGCCCAGTTCGCGGGCGATCAGCATGCGCTGGACCTCGCTGGTGCCCTCGCCGATCTCCAGGATCTTGGAGTCGCGCCACATGCGGGCCACCGGGTACTCGTTCATGAAGCCGTAGCCGCCGTGGATCTGGGTGGCCTCGCGGGCGTTGTCGACGGCGACCGTGGAGGAGTACAGCTTGGCGATCGCCGCCTCCTTCTTGAACGGCTCGCCCAGGACCAGGCGGGAGGCCGCGTCGCGCCAGCCGATGCGGGCCATGTGGGCGCGCGTCTCCATGTCGGCGAGCTTGAACTGGATGGCCTGGTTGTCGCCGATCGCGCGGCCGAAGGCGTGGCGTTCCTTCGCGTACTTCACCGACTCGTCGACACAGCCCTGGGCGAGGCCCGTGGCCAGGGCGGCGATGGCGACGCGGCCCTCGTCGAGGATGCGGAGGAACTGGGCGTAGCCGCGGCCCTCCTCGCCGAGGAGGTTCTCCACCGGGACGCGGACGTCGTCGAAGGAGAGCTCCCGGGTGTCCGAGGCGTTCCAGCCGACCTTGGAGTAGGGGGCGGCGACGGTGAAGCCGGGGGTGCCGGAGGGGACGATGATCGAGGAGATCAGCGGGCGTCCGTCGGGCTTGCGGCCGGTGACCGCGGTGACCGTCACCAGGCCGGTGATGTCCGTGCCGGAGTTGGTGATGAAGCACTTCGAGCCGTTGATGACCCACTGGTCGCCGTCGCGGACCGCCGTCGTGCGGGTGCCGCCGGCGTCCGAGCCGGCGCCCGGCTCGGTCAGGCCGAAGGCGCCGAGCATCTCGCCCGCGCAGAGCTTCGGCAGCCACTGGCGCTTCTGCTCCTCGGTGCCGAAGAGGTGGAGCGGCATGGCGCCGAGGGAGACGCCCGCCTCCAGGGTGATGGCGACGGAGGAGTCGACGCGGGCCAGCTCCTCCAGGGCGATGCCGAGGGCGAGGTAGTCGCCGCCCATGCCGCCGTACTCCTCGGGGAACGGCAGGCCGAAGAGGCCCATGCGGCCCATCTCGGCGACGATCTCGTACGGGAACTCGTGCCGCTCGTAGTAGTCGCCGATCTTCGGCGCGACGACGTCGTGCGCGAACGCCTCGACGGTGCGGCGGAGTTCCTCGTGCTCTGCGGAGAGCCGGTGGTCGAGGGACATGTCTTTCGTCACTCCTTGTGGGAGAGGGCGCGGACGGTACGGGACGGGCTCGGGCGGCCCAGCTGTTCGGCCATCCACACGCTCGTGGCGGTGAGGGCGGCCAGGTCGACCCCGGTCTCGATGCCGAGGCCGTCGAGCATCCACACCAGGTCCTCGGTGGCGAGGTTGCCGGTGGCGGACTTGGCGTAGGGGCAGCCGCCGAGGCCGCCCGCGGAGGCGTCCACGGTGGTCACGCCGTGCCGCAGCGCGGCCAGCGTGTTGGAGAGCGCCTGCCCGTAGGTGTCGTGGAAGTGCACGGCGAGCCGGGAGACGGGCACGCCGGCCCCGTCCAGCTCCGTCAGGAGCCGCTGGACGTGCCCCGGGGTGGCGACGCCGATGGTGTCGCCGAGGCTCAGCTCGTCGCAGCCCATGTCGGCGAGCGCCTTGGTGACGCGGACGACCTGCCCGACGGGGACGGCGCCCTCCCACGGGTCGCCGAAGCACATCGACAGGTAGCCGCGGACCTTGAGGCCCGCCTCTATGGCCCGGATGACGACCGGCTCGAACATGGCGAGCGCCTCGTCGACCGTCCGGTTGAGGTTGGCCCTGGCGAAGGACTCGGTGGCGGAGGCGAAGACGGCGACCTCGCGGGCGCCGAGCGCGAGCGCCCGGTCCAGCCCCCGCTCGTTGGGCACGAGGACGGGGAGGCGGACGGGGAGGCCGTGGAGGAGCGGGAACAGCTCCTCCGCGTCGGCCAGCTGGGGCACCCACTTCGGGTGCACGAAGCTGGTGGCCTCGACGGTGGAGAGCCCGGCGGCGGCGAGCCGGCGGATGAACTCCGCCTTCACCGCGGTCGGGACGGCCGTCTTCTCGTTCTGCAGCCCGTCCCGGGGCCCCACCTCGTGGATCCGGACCCGGGCGGGGAGCGCGGGGTCGGGGACGGTCATGGGCAGGCCGGTCATTCCGGGGCCTCCTCGCGGGGGGTGACGACCGCCAGGACCTGGTCCATGGCGACGGTCGTGCCGGGCGTGACGTCCAGTTCGGTGACGGTGCCGGCGTGCGGGGCGGAGATGACGTGCTCCATCTTCATCGCCTCCACCACGAGCAGGCTCTGCCCGGCCTCCACCTCGTCCCCGACCGCGACCTTCACCACGGTGACGGTGCCGGGCATCGGCGCGGCGAGCGTGTCCGCCCCGCCGTGCCGGGCGCCGGACAGGGCGGCGGCCACCGGGTCGTGGTCCATGACGTGCCAGGAGTCGCCGTCCCGGCCGAGCCAGGCGCCGGCCCGGTGGAAGGCGTGGGTGACGCCGTCGACGGTGACGGTGACCCCGGTGCCGGTGACCCGGGCGCCGCCCGGGGCCTCGACGGTGACGGGTTCGAGCCCCGCGACGCGCAGCGGGAGGGCGAGGGGCTTCGGGGTGCCGCCGAGGCGCCAGCCGCTCGGCACGTCGAAGGGGTCCGTCCAGCCGCCGCGCGGCTCCGGCGCCAGCTCCGCCCTCCGCACGGCCGCGGCCGCCGCGTACACCTCGTCCGGCACGCCCTGGGGGACCAGGCTCTCCGCGTCCCGCTCCACCAGGCCGGTGTCCATCGCGCCCGACACCACGTCCGGGTGGGCGAGGAGGCGGCGCAGGAAGCCCGCGTTGGTGGGGACGCCGAGGGTGACCAGGTCCGCGAGGGCGGCCCGGAGCTTGCGCAGCGCGGTGGGGCGGTCCTTCGCGTGGACGATGACCTTCGACAGCATCGGGTCGTACAGCGAGGAGACCTCGGTGCCCTCCAGGAGGCCGGAGTCGGTGCGCACGCCGTCGCCCGAGGGCTCGCGCAGCGCCAGGACCGTGCCGCCGGACGGCAGGAAGCCGCGGGAGGGGTCCTCGGCGCAGATCCGGGCCTCGACCGCCCAGCCGTCGAGGCGGACGTCGTCCTGGCCGAAGGAGAGCGGCTCGCCGGCCGCGACCCGCAGCTGCCACTCCACCAGGTCCAGGCCCGTGATCAGCTCGGTCACCGGGTGCTCGACCTGGAGGCGGGTGTTCATCTCCATGAAGTAGTACTGGGACGGGTCGCCGCCCGGCACGATGAACTCGACCGTGCCCGCGCCCACGTAGCCGCAGGACCGGGCGGCCTCGACGGCCGCCGCGCCCATCGCGGCGCGGGTCGCCTCGTCGAGGAGCACGCTGGGCGCCTCCTCGATGATCTTCTGGTGGCGGCGCTGGAGCGAGCACTCGCGCTCGCCGAGGTGCACCACGTTCCCGTGGCTGTCGGCCAGGACCTGGATCTCGATGTGCCGGGGCCGGTCGATCCACCGCTCCACCAGCAGCGTGTCGTCCCCGAAGGACGCCCGCGCCTCGCGGCGGGCCGCCGCGATCTCCTCCTCCAGGACCGTCAGGTCCCGCACCAGGCGCATGCCCTTGCCGCCGCCGCCCGCGCTGGGCTTCAGCAGGACGGGCGCGCCCAGCTCGCGGGCGGCCTCGGCGATCTCCGGGTCGGCGGCGCCGGGCACGACCGGCACGCCGGCCGCCCTCACCGTGTCCTTGGCCCGGATCTTGTCGCCCATCAGCGCGATGGCCTCGGCGGACGGGCCGATGAAGACGAGTCCGGCCTCGGCGCAGGCGCGGGCGAAGGCCGCGTTCTCCGCGAGGAAGCCGTAGCCGGGGTGGACGGCCTGCGCGCCGGTGCGGCGGGCCGCCTCCAGGAGGGCCGGGACGGAGAGGTACGACTCGGAGGCCGGCGCGGGCCCGATCCGTACCGCCGTGTCCGCCTCCCGCACGTGCCGGGCGTCGGCGTCGGCGTCGCTGTACACCGCGACCGAGCGGACGCCGAGCGCCCGCAGGGTGCGGATGACGCGGACCGCGATCTCGCCCCGGTTGGCGACGAGGACGGTGTCGAACATCTGCTGCATCGTCAGGGTCCTCACATCCGGAAGACGCCGAACTGGGGGTCACCCAGGGGCGCGTTGGCACAGGCGGTCAGCGCGAGACCCAGCACCTGGCGGGTCTCCAGCGGGTCGATCACGCCGTCGTCCCAGAGGCGGGCGGTCGCGTAGTAGGCGCTGCCCTGGCTCTCGTACTGCTCGCGGATCGGCGCCTTGAATGACTCCTCCTCCTCGGCGCTCCAGGCGTCCCCGAGCTGGTCGCGCTTGACCGTGGCGAGGACCGACGCGGCCTGCTCGCCGCCCATGACGGAGATCTTGGCGTTCGGCCACATCCACAGGAAGCGGGGGGAGTAGGCCCGGCCGCACATCGAGTAGTTGCCCGCGCCGAAGGAGCCGCCGACGACCACCGTCAGCTTCGGCACCCGCGTGGTGGCGACCGCCGTCACCATCTTGGCGCCGTGCTTGGCGATGCCGCCGTGCTCGTACGCCTTGCCGACCATGAAGCCGGTGATGTTCTGGAGGAAGACCAGCGGGATGCCGCGCTGGTCGCACAGCTCGATGAAGTGCGCGCCCTTCTGGGCGGACTCGGCGAACAGGATGCCGTTGTTGGCGACGATGCCGACCGGGTGGCCGTGGATCCGGGCGAAGCCGGTGACCAGGGTCTGGCCGTACTCGGACTTGAACTCCTGGAAGCGGGAGCCGTCCACGACCCGGGCGATCACCTCGCGCACGTCGTACGGGGTGCGGGAGTCGACCGGGACGGCGCCGTACAGACCGTACGGGTCGACCTTCGGCTCCTCGGCGGGCTCGACCTTCCACGGCAGCGGGCCCCGCTCGGGGAGGGTCGCCACGATGTTCCGGACGATCCGCAGGGCGTGCGCGTCGTCCTCCGCGAGGTGGTCGGTGACGCCGGAGATCCGGGAGTGGACCTCGCCGCCGCCCAGCTCCTCCGCCGTGACGACCTCGCCGGTGGCGGCCTTCACCAGCGGCGGGCCGCCGAGGAAGATGGTGCCCTGGTTCCGGACGATCACGGCCTCGTCGCTCATCGCCGGGACGTACGCGCCGCCGGCCGTGCAGGAGCCCATGACGGCGGCGATCTGCGGGATGCCGGCGCCGGACATGCGGGCCTGGTTGTAGAAGATGCGGCCGAAGTGCTCGCGGTCCGGGAAGACCTCGTCCTGCATCGGCAGGAAGGCGCCGCCGGAGTCGACGAGGTAGAGGCAGGGCAGCCGGTTGTCGAGCGCCACCTCCTGCGCCCGCAGGTGCTTCTTCACGGTCATCGGGTAGTAGGTGCCGCCCTTGACCGTGGCGTCGTTGGCGACGATCACGCACTCGCGGCCGCTGACCCGGCCGATGCCCGCGATCACGCCGGCGGCCGGCGCCTGGTCGCCGTACATGCCGTTCGCCGCCAGCGGCGCCAGCTCCAGGAACGGCGAGCCGGGGTCGAGGAGGGTGTCCACCCGGTCGCGCGGCAGCAGCTTCCCGCGCGCGGTGTGCCGGGCGCGGGACTTCTCACCGCCCCCGAGCGCGGTCGCGGCCAGCTTGGCGCGCAGGGCCTCGGAGAGCTCCTGGTGCGCCGCCTCGTTGGCCCGCCAGGCCGCCGATGCGGGATCCGCCGCACTCGACAGCACAGGTGCCTGCTGCATCGACCGATCTCCCTTGTCCGGTTAATGAGCGTTAACGTACGGCGCTCAGGTTAACGAGCGCTAACCGCGTTGTCTAGGATGGAGGGCATGACCACGAGCCCGACGCGGATGGACGCGCCGACCCGCCGCGAGCAGATCCTCAAGGAGGCCGCCCGCCTCTTCGCCGAGCGCGGGTTCCACGGCGTGGGCGTCGACGAGATAGGGGCCGCCGTCGGCATCAGCGGTCCCGGCCTCTACCGCCACTTCCCCGGCAAGGACGCGATGCTCGCGGAACTGCTCGTCGGCATCAGCGAGCGGCTGCTCGCGGGCGGCCGGCTGCGCGTCGCCGAGTCGGACGGCGACCCGGCGGCCCTGCTCGGCGCCCTCGTCGACGGCCACATCGACTTCGCCCTCGACGACCGCCCGCTGATCACCCTCCACGACCGCGAGCTCGACCGGCTCAAGGACGAGGACCGCAAGCGGGTCCGCCAGCTCCAGCGGCAGTACGTCGAACTGTGGGTGGAGGCCGTCCGCGCCCTGCACCCCGCGGCGGACGAACCCGAGGCGCGGGCCGCCGTCCACGCCGTCTTCGGCCTCCTCAACTCCACCCCCCACCTGCGCACCCCGCTGACC
>Ga0247818_10000987_pt1 | contig 17866 bp, 17 predicted proteins | sample 13C_Glucose_Day1_FD_192424 | JGI IMG/M metagenome (GOLD analysis project Ga0247818, IMG submission 192424) | Soil microbial communities from agricultural site in Penn Yan, New York, United States - 13C_Glucose_Day1 | ecosystem: Environmental > Terrestrial > Soil > Agricultural land | place... | reverse complement strand
AAGCACTGCAACCCTTTGCCGAACAGATCACCTGGGCATTTGTGTACGGTTCAATCGCCAAGGATTCCGCAAACGCATCCAGTGACATTGATCTCATGCTGATCGGCGAAAGCCTCCACTACAGTGAAGTGATGGAGCGGCTGATGCCTCTGGAAGAGCAACTGGGCCGCGTCCTCAACCCGACGCTCTATACCCCCGACGACTGGGCCGCAAAACTGGCGGCTGAAAACAGCTTTGTCGTGCGGGTGGCGCAGCAGGACAAGATCAACCTGATGGGGGGAAACCCTTTGGAGTCCAAGGATGGGCAGCAACGAGAATCTGGAGAACCTGATACGTAGCGGTGGACTGAAAGCCGAGCCGCCGGATCGCAAGGAATGCGAAGGACTGATGCGTTCCGCGGTGGATCGATTGAAAGATGCGCAAACGTCTTCGCTTTCCTTCGCAAGCCGTTTTGACCTGGCTTACAACGCTGCCCATGCCTTGGCTCTGACGGCTCTTCGCTTGTGTGGTTACCGTTCAGACAAGAGATACCTGGTGTTTCAATGCCTGGTTCATACCGCTGATATTGGCAAAGTGCAGGTTCGGTTATTCGCGCTGTGCCATGAGCGACGAAACCTGGCGGAGTACGAGGGCTACATGGATGAAGATCCGGCGTTGTTGGCGCAGTTGTTGGAAAGCGCTGAGCAGTTGCTGGTTCGTGTGCAGCAGCTGATGACTGGGTTGAAATGTTGAAACTGCGGTGATTTTTCCGGCCCCTTCGCGAGCAAGCCCGCTCCCACATTTGATCTGTGTACGCCGATCCAATGTGGGAGCGGGCTTGCTCGCGAAGGCGCCAGTCCAGGCAACAGATATCTCCAACCAACCATTACCCTGACCGTAACGATCCACCGCTCAGCTTGATTGATGCCCCCACCCAACACTCCTAAGGTGACTTCCACGAAAGCGAACCCGTGGAGTGGTCATGACAACAACAATATCCCCCGACTCGCGATGGACGCGCCGGCGCAGCGAAAAGCAGCGGCGTCTGGCGTTGGTCAAGCATTTCGCCGATGGCGTAGTCCTGCACACCGACAAAATAGTCGCGGCGCTGGAGGCGCTTATCCTGCCCGGCGACCGCGTGGTGCTGGAGGGTAATAATCAGAAGCAGGCGGATTTCCTGTCCCGCTCACTGGTCAAGGCTGATCCCGCCAAGCTGCATGACCTGCATATGATCATGCCCAGCGTCGGCCGTGCCGAGCATCTGGACCTGTTCGAACGCGGCATCGCCCGCAAGCTCGATTTCTCCTTTGCCGGCACACAAAGCCTGCGTATCAGCCAGTTGCTGGAAGACGGCCTGCTGGAAATCGGCGCGATTCACACCTACATCGAGCTCTATGCGCGACTGGTGGTCGACCTGATTCCCAACGTCGTGCTTTCTGCCGGTTTCATGGCTGACCGCGCCGGTAACATCTACACCGGCCCCAGCACTGAAGACACTCCAGCTTTGATCGAACCGGCTGCGTTCAGTGACGGCATCGTCATCGTCCAGGTCAACCAGTTGGTCGACGATGTCAGCGACTTGCCGCGCGTCGACATCCCCGCATCCTGGGTCGATTTTGTGGTGGTGGCGGACAAGCCGTTCTACATCGAACCGCTGTTCACCCGCGACCCACGGCACATCAAGCCCGTACACGTGCTGATGGCGATGATGGCCATCCGTGGCATCTACGAAAAACACAACGTTCAGTCGCTGAATCACGGCATCGGTTTCAACACTGCCGCCATCGAATTGATCCTGCCGACCTACGGTGAATCCCTCGGACTCAAAGGCAAAATCTGCCGCAACTGGACGCTCAATCCGCACCCGACCTTGATCCCGGCGATTGAAAGCGGCTGGGTCGAAAGCGTGCATTGCTTCGGCACCGAACTGGGTATGGAAAACTACATTGCCGCACGGCCGGACGTGTTCTTCACCGGCCGCGACGGCTCGCTGCGTTCCAACCGGATGTTCTGCCAACTGGCCGGACAGTACGCAGTGGACCTGTTCATCGGCGCGACCCTGCAAGTCGACGGCGACGGTCATTCCTCCACCGTGACCCGCGGACGCCTCGCCGGATTTGGTGGTGCGCCGAACATGGGCCACGACCCGCGCGGTCGCCGTCACGGCACGCCGGCCTGGCTCGACATGCGCCACGACGATGCGCCTGAAGCCTTGCTCGAACGCGGCAAAAAACTCGTGGTGCAAATGGTCGAGACCTTCCAGGAGGGCGGCAAACCGACCTTCGTCGAAACCCTCGACGCCATCGACGTGGCGAAGAAAAGCGGCATGCCGCTGGCGCCGATCATGGTCTACGGCGACGACGTCACCCACCTGCTGACCGAAGAAGGTATCGCCTATTTGTACAAGGCGCGCTCGCTGGAAGAACGCCAGGCGATGATTGCCGCCGTCGCCGGGGTGACCGCCATTGGCCTGCGCCACAACCCGAAAGACACCGCACGCATGCGCCGCGAAGGGTTGATTGCCTTGCCCGAAGACCTCGGCATCCGCCGCACCGACGCCACCCGCGAACTGCTCGCAGCGAAAAGCGTGGCGGATCTGGTCGAGTGGTCCGGTGGCCTCTACAACCCGCCCGCCAAGTTCAGGAGCTGGTAATGCACGCACTCAACCTGCAACCCACAACCTTGAGCCTGGCGGAACGGCTAGCCGATTTGGCGGTGGACGCGCTGATCGACGAAGCGGACCTGTCGCCGAAACCGGCGCTGGTCGACCGTCGTGGCAACGGCGCCCACACCGATTTGCACCTGGGGTTGATGCACGCTTCGGCGTTGTCACTCTGGTCCGCGTTCAAGGAAATGGCCGAAGCCGCTATCGAATGTGGCGAAATCGGTTTGCCGCTGCGCGAAGCGGTGGGGCGGATTGGCCGGGAAGGGGAGCAAGCGATGCTCGCCACCACGGGAGGTGTGAATACCCATCGCGGGGCGATCTGGGCCTTGGGCCTGTTGGTCACTGCCGCGGCGCTTGAGCCGGCCGGTTCCATCACCTTGCGCGCCGCACGCCTGGCGTTGCTCGACGACCGTTACGCACCCCGTCCCCTCAGCCACGGCGCCCAAGTCGCCCAGCGCTACGGCGCCCGAGGTGCCCGTGAAGAAGCACAGCTGGGTTTTCCTTCTGTGGTGCAACGGGCATTGCCGCAACTCAAACGCAGCCGCGCCGCCGGCCACGGAGAGCAGAACGCCCGGCTCGATGCCTTGCTGGCGATCATGACCCGACTGGCCGACACCTGCGTGCTCTACCGCGCCGGCGAAGACGGCCTGCGCACCATGCAACTTGGCGCCCAGGCCGTGCTCGATGCAGGCGGCAGCGCCAGCCTTGCCGGTCGCCGCCGTTTGCATGAACTGGATGAACAATTAATCGCGTTGAATGCCTCGCCCGGTGGTGCTGCCGACTTGCTCGCAACCTGCCTGTTTATTGACCGTATCGAGTCGGGCGATGGGCTCATCCTGGGAGTATTTTGATGGAAACCTTATCCTTTGAATTCCCCGCCGGGCAGCCGCCACGCGGTCGCACGCTGGTGGGTTGTGTCGGCTCCGGCGATCTGGAAGTGCTGATCGAACCAGGTCAGGCCGGCAAGCTGACCATCAACGTGCAGACTTCGGTCAATGGCGCGCAACAGCGCTGGCAGCATCTGTTCACGCGGATGTTCGACGGTCAGACACCGCCGGCGATGGCCATCGATATCCACGATTTCGGCGCGACACCGGGCGTGGTGCGCTTGCGTCTGGAACAAGGCTTTGAGGAGATCAGCCATGACTGACAGCGCACAACTTCTTAACAAACACAGCTTCATCGAACTCGGCGCCCGGCAACGAGCGAAAGCCTTGCTCGACCCCGGCACCTTCCGCGAATTGCTCGACCCGTTTCAACGCGTCATGTCGCCGTGGCTGGAGCGCCAGGGCGTGGTGCCGCAAGCCGATGACGGCGTGGTGATCGCCAAGGGCAGCATCGGTGGATTGCCGGTGGTGATCGCGGCTATCGAAGGCGCATTCCAAGGTGGCAGCCTCGGTGAAGTCGGCGGGGCGAAGATTGCCGGTGCGCTGGAACTGGCCGCAGAAGACAACCGCAACGGCATTCCAACCCGCGCCGTGCTGCTGCTGGAAACCGGCGGCGTGCGTTTGCAGGAAGCCAACCTCGGACTGGCAGCGATTGCCGATATCCACGCGGCGATTGTCGACCTGCGCCAATACCAACCGGTAATTGGTGTGGTGGCCGGCAGCGTCGGCTGCTTTGGCGGGATGTCGATTGCTGCCGGATTGTGCAGCTATTTGCTGGTGACCCAGGAAGCGCGACTTGGCCTGAACGGCCCGCAAGTCATCGAACAGGAAGCGGGCCTTGAAGAATACGACTCCCGCGACCGCCCTTTCATCTGGAGCCTGACCGGTGGCGAACAGCGTTTCGCCAGCGGATTGGTGGATCGTTATGTCGCCGATGAAGTCGCGCAGATTCAGCAGCAGGTCAATGAACTGCTGCAACTAGGTTTGCCCGCGCAACAACGTAGCCGTCAGGCGGGTCTGTTCCTGCAACGGTTGGCGCGTCTGGACGCCACACCACAAATCGAACCGGCGACGGTTCGCGATCTGTACCAGGGAGCGCGCTCATGAGCACCTATTCGCTAAGAGGTTTGAACTGGTTCAATGCCCTGAGCACAGGGGCCAAGCTGGTCGAAGGTTTGCCGGCTTCATTGAAGGTGGCCGATGGCGTGCTGGGTGATCAGCCTGTCCGGTTTATCGCAGTGGTGGCTGATCCGGACAACCGTTTTGTCCGTGCGCGTAACGGTGAAGTCGGTTTGCTGGAAGGTTGGGGCTTGGCGAAAGCGGTGGATGACGCGATCGCCGCTGATGTGGATAAACCGCACAAGCGCGCCTTGATCGCCATCGTCGATGTGCCGAGTCAGGCTTATGGCCGACGCGAAGAAGCCCTCGGCATTCACCAGGCATTGGCCGGGGCCGCAGACAGTTATGCCCGTGCCCGTTTGGCCGGTCATGCGGTGATTGGTTTGCTGGTGGGCAAGGCGATGTCGGGGGCATTTCTGGCTCATGGTTATCAAGCCAATCGGTTGATCGCCCTGCGAGATCCGGGAGTGATGGTGCATGCGATGGGCAAGGCTTCGGCGGCGCGGGTGACCTTGCGCAGCATTGAAGAACTTGAAGCGCTGGCCGCCAGCGTGCCGCCGATGGCCTATGACATCGACAGCTACGCCAGTCTCGGTCTGTTGTGGGAAACCCTGTCGGTGGAACAGATTGAGCAGCCGACGGTAGCCGATCTGGCGCGGGTGGCTGAATGCCTGAATCAGGCGATTGGCGATGTGGCGGCCCACGGTCACGATCTGAGCAGTCGCTTGGGTGCAAGCAACCGTGCCGCTTCGAGCAAGGTGCGCCAACTGTTGAGAGCGCAGTGGTGAACACGCTTATGGCCCACGATCTGCTCTGGGGGATGACCCCGGAGCAGTTGCCTGCGGATGCACCTGCGTGGGTGAGCGAATCGCTAAGCGCGGGGCAGCCGGTGGTGGTTCGGCGTGCGCTGAGCGCTGCGGGTCTGGTCGCGGTCGGTGTGCGTGGGCGTTTGCGTGAACAGCGTTTTGCGACGCTGATGCCGGCCGATGCCATTCAGCGCCGAGTCAAACCGGAAGACCTTTGCCACGTCTCGATCGATCGGGATTTGCCGGCCTTGCGTGCCCTCGATCAACTGCGGCCGATACTCGATGAGTGTGGTTGGGTGTGGGGTGTCAGCGGCAGTGCCGGGTTTGAATTGGCCAGCGGCTTTGTTGCCTTGCACGAGGGCAGTGATCTCGATTTGATTCTGCGCACGCCGCAAGCGCTGGAGCGTTCTCAGGCGCACGCACTGATGAAGATTCTCGATGCGGCTGTGTGCCCGGTGGACATGCAGTTGCAGACGCCGTTTGGCGCTGTGGCCCTGCGCGAATGGGCCGGTTCTGCTCGGCGTGTATTGCTGAAGAATGCCACCGAAGCCTGTCTGGTGAGCGATCCGTGGAATCCGCAGGAGCAAGCCGCATGAGCAGTTTGCTGGTGTTCCCCGGCCAGGGCGCGCAGCAGCCGGGCATGCTCCAGCGTTTGCCGCGCGAGACGGTGAACGAGGCGAGTGAAGTGTTGGGTGAAGAGGCGTTGTTGCTGGATGGTGACGAGGCCTTGAAGTCGACCCGTGCGGTTCAGCTTTGCCTGTTGATCGCCGGCGTGGCGGCATCACGCCAATTAGCCATGGCGCCGGATTACGTGGCCGGATTGTCCATCGGCGCTTACCCGGCAGCGGTGGTGGCCGGTGCCTTGAGTTTCAGCGATGCGCTGCATCTGGTCAGCCTGCGCGGTGAGTTGATGCAGCAGGCTTATCCACAGGGTTACGGCATGACCGCGATCATCGGCCTGGAGTTGTCCACAGTCGAAGGCTTGCTGGCGCAGGTTCACAGCGTCGATACGCCGGTGTACCTGGCCAATATCAATGCCGATAACCAGATAGTGATTGCGGGCAGCGACGGGGCGATGAACGCGGTGGCGGTGCTGGCGAAACGTAGCGGTGCAGGTCTGGCCAAACGGCTGGCGGTCAGTGTGCCGTCGCATTGTCCGCTGCTGGATGCGCCGGCTAAAACCCTGGCCGAAGCCTTTGCCAAGGTGCCGCTGAAAACGCCGTCGTTGGGTTACCTCAGTGGCAGCCGCGCCCGGCCCATCATCAATGTCGACGCCTTGCGCGATGACCTCGCGTTCAACATGTGCCGCGTCGTTGACTGGCGTGGCACGGTACAAAGCGCTTATGAGCGCGGCGTACGTCTACAGATCGAACTTCCGCCCGGTGCGGTGTTGACCGGGCTGGCGCGCCGGGTGTTCGAGCAGGGCACTGTGATTGCTTTCGACGGTGCGCGGCTCGACACCTTGCAGGCGCTGTTGCGTGAGGAGGGAAGCCGCCAACCCTAGACCCCGACTCAGGCCTTCGAACAACAAAAACAACATTCGACGATGCACTTTGAGGACTACAACAATGATTATTTACGGTGTGGCGCTGTTGGCGATCTGTACGCTGGCGGGAGTGATCATGGGCGATGCGCTTGGCATGTTGCTGGGCGTCAAATCCAACGTTGGCGGGGTCGGGATCGCGATGATCCTGCTGATTTGCGCGCGGTTGTGGATGCAAAAGCGCGGCGGCATGACCAAGGACTGCGAGATGGGCGTCGGTTTCTGGGGCGCCATGTACATTCCGGTAGTGGTCGCGATGGCCGCGCAACAAAACGTGGTGACGGCCTTGCATGGCGGGCCAGTGGCGGTGCTCGCGGCGATCGGCTCGGTGGTGCTCTGTGGCTGCACCATCGCCTTGATCAGCCGGACGCATAAAGGCGAACCCTTGCCCGATGAACCGGTGGACATTACCCCGGTCGGCACACCTGTAGGAGGTCGTTGATATGTGGGAATCCATCGAGAAAGGCCTGACCACGAACAGTCTGGTCACCGCGTTCGCATTTGTTGGCGTAATCATGTGGGTGTCGGTTGTCTTGTCGAAGAGGCTGACATTCGGGAGGATTCACGGCTCGGCGATTGCCATTGTTATCGGGCTGGTCCTGGCGTGGGTTGGCGGAACCATGACCGGCGGGCAAAAAGGCCTTGCGGACCTGACATTGTTCTCGGGCATTGGTTTGATGGGCGGCGCAATGCTGCGCGACTTTGCCATTGTCGCCACTGCATTCGAAGTTCAGGCCACCGAAGCGAAAAAGGCCGGGTTGATTGGTGTGATTGCGCTTTTGCTGGGCACCATTTTGCCGTTCATTGTCGGCGCGAGCATGGCTTGGGCGTTTGGTTATCGTGATGCGATCAGCATGACTACCATCGGCGCGGGAGCGGTGACCTACATCGTCGGGCCAGTGACCGGGGCAGCGATTGGCGCCAGTTCCGATGTGATGGCGTTGTCGATTGCCACCGGGTTGATCAAGGCGATTCTGGTGATGGTCGGCACGCCGATGGCGGCGCGCTGGATGGGCCTGGATAATCCGCGTTCGGCGATGGTGTTTGGCGGGTTGGCCGGTACGGTCAGCGGCGTGACGGCCGGGCTGGCGGCGACGGATCGGCGGTTGGTGCCATATGGCGCGTTGACGGCGACTTTCCACACCGGGCTTGGGTGCTTGCTGGGGCCTTCGTTGTTGTACTTCATTGTTCGCGGGATTGTGGGTTAAACCGAAGCATCGACTCTGAATGTACCGACGCCATCGCGAGCAGGCTCGCTCCCACAGGGAATTGCATTCCAAGGTGGGAGTGAGCCTGCTCGCGATGGCCGTGACACGGTTTCAGGGCTGGCGATTGGCGTACATCCGGCACTCCGCCAACAACGCCAGCAAGTTCGGATCGCGCTCCTTGGCCTTCAAGAACACCACGCCAATGTGTTGCTGCAACCGATAGCGTTCCTGCAACGGAATCAGCTTGACCCGGTTCTCATACACCGCCGCAATCCGCCCCGGCAGCAACGCATAACCTACCCCCGAGCTGACCATGCTCAGCAAGGTGAAGATGTCGTTCACCTGCATCGCCACTTTCGGCTCGAAGCCCGCCTGCTTGAACACCCGATTACCGTCCTGGTGCGTGGCAAAGCCCTGCGTCAGGGTAATAAACGTCTCGTCACGCACTTCGGCCAGATCGACCTCGGCGCGTTGGGCAAACTTCGAGTCAGCCGGCGTGGCGAGAAAAATGTCATCCGAAAAAAGCGCAATCTGCTCACAGTCCGGGTCGTTGACGCTCTCGTCCAGCGACACCAGGATCGCGTCGACTTCCAGGTTCTTGAGCTTGTACAAAAGGTCGAAGTTCGAACCGAGGATCAAGTCGATGTTGAGTTCGCTGCGGCGGATTTTCAGGCCCATGATCAACTGCGGCACAGTCTTCACGGTCAGTGAGTACAGCGAGCCGAGCTTGAAGCGTTCAGCGGAAAAGCCGGCAGCTTCGCGGGTCAGGCGCACGGTTTCGACCACGTCCTGAATCAGCTTCTGCGCCCGTTCTTCGAGCACATACGCACTTTCCAGCGGCGTCAGGTTACGGCCCTCGTGTTTGAACAGCGGGCAGCGCAGGGCGCTTTCCAGGGAATGGATGGCGCGATGCACGCTGACGTTGCTGGTCTGCAACTCGGCGGCCGCGCGAGCAAGGTTGCCGGTGCGCATAAAGGCCAGGAACACCTCGAGTTTTTTCAGGGTCAATTCTTCATCGATCAGCATGGCCTGGACTCTTATTCGAATGGCTCGATTGTGCACGCATGCGATCTTTTTTGTGGGAGCTATGTAGGAGCTGTCGAGTGAAACGAGGCTGCGAATTTTTGACCGCAACCTCGTTCCACTCGACAGCCTCTACAGTTTGCGCGATGTTGCAGTGAATTTTGAGGTGAGCAACGCATGTATCACGGGGAACGATTGAACGCCTGGACGCATTTGGTCGGGGCCGTGGCGGCAACAGTCGGGGTGGTGTGGATGCTGGTGATCGCCAGCATGGACGGCAGCCCGTGGAAGATTGTCAGCGTGGCGATTTACGGTTTTACCTTGATGGTGCTGTACAGCGCCTCGACCGTTTACCACAGCGTGCGCGGGCGCAAGAAAGCGATCATGCAGAAAGTGGATCACTTTTCGATCTACCTGCTGATTGCCGGCAGTTACACACCGTTCTGCCTGGTGACCCTGCGCGGGCCATGGGGATGGACGTTGTTCGGGATTGTCTGGGGGCTGGCGCTGATCGGCATCCTGCAAGAGATCAAGCCGCGCTCTGAAGCACGGATTCTGTCGATCGTGATTTACGCGGTGATGGGCTGGATCGTGCTGGTGGCGGTCAAACCGTTACTCGCGGCGCTGGGCACTGCGGGGTTTGCGTGGCTGGCGGCGGGCGGGATCTTGTACACCGTGGGCATTATCTTTTTTGCCCTGGATCATCGTTTGCGGCATGCCCACGGGATCTGGCATTTGTTTGTGATTGCCGGGAGCTTGCTGCACTTTGTGGCGATTTTCTTTTATGTCCTTTAAGACCGCGTCGCGGCCATCGCGGCGGTGCGGCGATCCGACAAGCCCGCTCCCACATTGAATCGGCGAATCACCAAAAATCCCTGTGGGAGCGGGCTTGCCCGCGATGAGGCCCTAGAAGTCACCCCAAAGCTGTTGGGCGACCGCTAACGCCACCACCGGCGCAGTCTCTGTGCGCAACACCCGCGGACCCAGTCGGGCAGCATGAAAACCAGCCGACTTGGCCTGATCGACTTCAGCATCGGACAATCCACCTTCCGGGCCAATCAGAAACGCCAATGTCCCCGGCTTCGCATGACTCACCAGCGGCTCCGCCACCGGGTGCAGCACCAGCTTCAACTGCGCTTCAGTCTGCTTCAACCAATCCACCAGCAGCAGCGGCGGGTGAATCACCGGCACCCGAGACCGCCCACATTGCTCGCAAGCACTGATCGCCACTTGGCGCCAGTGCATCAGGCGTTTGTCGGCGCGCTCGTCCTTCAGCCGGACTTCACAGCGGTCGCTGAAGATCGGGGTGATTTCAGTGACGCCCAGTTCGGTGGCTTTCTGAATCGCCCAGTCCATGCGCTCCCCCCGGGACAGGCCCTGGCCGAGATGGATCGCCAGCGGCGATTCAACCTGCCCGGCGAAGCTTTCATCGATCTGCACGACGACGCGTTTCTTGCCAACCTCCACCAGCGTGGCGCGAAACTCGTTTCCCGAACCGTCGAACAACTGCAAGGCATCGCCCTCGGCCATGCGCAGCACACGGCTGATGTAATGGGCCTGGGCTTCGGGCAACTCGTGTTCGCCGGTGCTCAGGGGGGCGTCGATAAAGAAGCGGGACAGTCTCATCTTGGGTCTCTAGTGAATTCGATCGTTCCCACGCTCTGCGTGGGAATGCCTCACCGGACGCTCCGCGTCCGCTTTTTGGGACGCAGAGCGTCCCTGGCTGCGTTCCCACGCGGAGCGTGGGAACGATCAGTGTTAGCCCGGATCACGGAAGCCGGGATGGAAGTCTTTCGGCACCGCCACGCTGATGCTGTCGCGCGTCGCGATGTCGATGCCTTCGCTGGCCACTTCGGCCAGAAAATCGATCTGCTCCGGCGTGATTACGTACGGCGGCAGGAAATACACCACGCTGCCCAACGGTCGAAGTAAAGCACCGCGTTCCAGTGCGTGCTGGAACACCTTCAACCCGCGACGTTCCTGCCACGGGTAGGCTTCTTTCGTAGCCTTGTCCTTGACCATCTCGATGGCCAGCACCATGCCGGTCTGGCGCACTTCCGAGACGTTCGGATGGTCGGCCAGGTGCGCGGTGGAGGAGGCCATGCGCTGAGCGAGGGCCTTGTTGTTCTCGATGACGTTGTCTTCTTCGAAGATATCCAGCGTCGCCAGTGCGGCGGCGCACGCCAGCGGGTTGCCGGTGTAGCTGTGCGAATGCAGGAAGGCGCGCAGGGTCGGGTAGTCGTCGTAGAAAGCGCTGTAGACGTCTTCAGTGGTCACGCAGGCCGCCAGCGGCAAGTAACCGCCGGTCAGGGCCTTGGACAGGCAGAGGAAGTCCGGGCGGATGCCGGCCTGTTCACAGGCGAACATCGTGCCGGTGCGGCCAAATCCGACGGCAATTTCGTCGTGGATCAGGTGCACGCCATAGCGGTCGCAGGCTTCACGCAACAGTTTGAGGTAAACCGGGTGGTACATGCGCATGCCGCCAGCGCCCTGGATCAGCGGCTCGACGATCACTGCCGCGACGCTGTCATGGTTCTCTGCCAGGGTCTGTTCCATGGCGGTGAACATGTTGCGTGAGTGCTCTTCCCAGCTCATGCCGTCTGGGCGCAGGTAGCAATCGGGGCTCGGCACCTTGATGGTGTCCAGCAGCAGCGCCTTGTAGGTTTCGGTGAACAGCGGCACGTCGCCCACCGACATCGCCGCCATGGTCTCGCCGTGGTAGCTGTTGGTCAGGGTGACAAAGCGCTTCTTGGCAGGCGCACCGCGGTTGAGCCAGTAGTGAAAGCTCATTTTCAGCGCGACTTCGATGCAGGACGAACCGTTATCGGCGTAGAAGCACCGGGTCAGGCCTTCGGGAGTCATCTTCACCAGTCGCTCGGACAGCTCGATCACCGGTTGATGGCTGAAGCCGGCGAGGATCACGTGCTCCAGTTGATCGACCTGATCCTTGATGCGCTGATTGATGCGCGGGTTGGCGTGGCCAAACACGTTGACCCACCAGGAGCTGACAGCGTCGAGGTAGCGCTTGCCTTCGAAGTCTTCCAGCCACACACCTTCCCCGCGTTTAATCGGGATCAGCGGCAGCTGTTCGTGGTCTTTCATCTGGGTGCAGGGATGCCACAACACCGCGAGATCGCGTTCCATCCACTGTTTATTCAGGCCCATTTTCTGTCTCCTCGAGGCTACCCGCGACGTAGGCGGGCAAACAATCGCGCAAGCCTATGCAATGCGTGGCGTGGGGACAACCCATTGTGTCGATTGAGCTACTTTGTATAGGACGATAGACGTTGCTGGCGGGCGTCTGAAGCCTGACGTATCCTTCGCGGTTCCTGGAGTCGACTGACTCGTAAAACCGTATTTTCCACATGTATTTCCGGAGTTCGCTGAATGTCTGTCGGTTGGCTGCGCGCCTGTGCGCTGGTGATGTTGGGGCTGTTCAGCGTGTCTGCGCTGGCCAAGGATAAAACCGTGATCGTGGTCGGTGGCGGGCTGTCTGGCCTGACCGCAGCTTACGAACTGCAGAGCAAAGGCTGGCAGGTCACGCTTCTGGAAGCCAAGTCGAGCCTGGGCGGTCGCTCCGGCATGGCCACCAGCGAGTGGATCGGCAACGACAAGACTCAGCCGGTGCTGAACAAGTACGTGTCGACCTTCAAGCTGAGCACCACGCCAGCCCCTGAATTCGTGCGCACGCCGAGCTACCTGATCGACGGTGAATACATTACCGCCGCCGATCTGGCGACCAAGCAGCCAGCCACCGCGGAAGCGCTCAAGCGCTACGAAAAAACCGTGGATGATCTGGCGCGCTCGATTGACGACCCGCAGAACCCGGCCGCCAACAACACACTGTTCGCGCTGGACCAGATCAACGTGGCCAATTGGCTCGATCGTCTGAACCTGCCAACCACGGCCCGTCAGTTGGTGAATCAGCAGATTCGTACCCGCTATGACGAACCTTCGCGCCTGTCATTGCTGTACTTCGCACAACAGAGCCGTGTTTACCGTGGCACCTCCGATCGTGATCTGCGCGCGTCGCGACTGGTGGGCGGCAGCCCGATGCTGGCCGACGCTTTCGTCAAACAGCTGAAAACCATCAAGACCAACTCCCCTGTCTCGTCGATCACTCAGGACAAGGACGGCGTGACCGTCAAAGTCGGTAGCGTCGGCTATCAAGCGGACTACGTGGTGTTGGCCGTGCCGTTGCGCGCACTGGGCAAGATCCAGATGACCCCGTCGCTGGATGCCAAGCATATGGACGCCATCAAAGGCACCAACTACGGTTGGCACGACCAGATCATGCTGAAGTTCAAGACGCCGGTGTGGGAACCCAAAGCGCGCATGTCCGGCGAGATCTTCAGTAACACCGGCCTTGGCATGTTGTGGATCGAGCCGGCACCGAAGGGCGGCGCCAATGTGGTGATCAACCTGGCTGGCGACAACGCACGCGTGATGCAGGCGTTTGGTGACAAGCAAGTCGTCGATCAAGTGCTGATTCGCCTGCACGCCTTTTATCCGCAGGCGCGTGGTGCGTTCACCGGCTATGAACTGCGCCGCTACAGCACCGACCCTACGATGGGCGGCGCTTACCTGGCCTTCGGTCCGGGCCAGATCAGCAAATACTGGCGCCTGTGGGAGCGACCGATTCAGCGTGTAACCTTTGCCGGCGAACACACTGATACCTTGTACCCAGGCACCCTGGAAGGCGCATTGCGCACCGGCCAGCGTGCGGCCAGTCAGGTTGAAGACTTGGCGGCGGGCAAGTCGTTTGAGCCGGCGAAAGTGGCGACCGCAGCGGCAGCCGGCGCGGTGGCGGCGAAGAAAGGTAACTTCTTCAGCAACCTGTTCGGTGGTTCGGATGACGCCAAGAAGGCAGAGCCGGTCAAGGCACCTGAGCCTGTCACTCCACCCGCACCGGCTCCAGCTCCGGTAGCTGCACCGGCACCTGTCGAAGCGCCGAAGCCTGCAACGCCAGTAAAAGCCGAGCCCGCCAAAAAGGCACCGGCGAAAGCTCCGGCGAAGAAGCCTGCCGCCAAAACCGAAGCCAAAAAGGCTCCGGTGAAGAAACCAGCGACTAAACCCGCTGCGACAGCGACAACGGTTACCAAGGCGCAGTAAGCGTCGGGGTTAAAAAAACGCGGCAGAGATGTCGCGTTTTTTTATGCCTGAAGAAAACCAGTAGCGGGAATCGAATAAAGCCCGGGGAGTAGGTGTTTTCTAGTCGGAGTGCATTTTTTCTCACGCAGTGGTCTTTAATCTTTCCTTAACACACCTATTTCAATCTCTTGATCGTATTTCTCGATATTTCAAAGCAAAATTTTCGGCTTTAATTCGATAGATAACTCGTTAGTCTTGGGCCAGCACTTACAGGGACTTGGCAATGCAACTACGAAACTCTACCTCTCGCTACGGCTGGGTCAGCATCTTCATGCACTGGGGCGTGGCGCTGGCGGTCTTCGGTCTGTTTGCATTGGGGTTGTGGATGATCGATCTCGATTACTACAGCACTTGGCGCAAAGAAGCGCCGGAATTGCACAAGAGCATTGGTCTGGTACTGCTGGCTGTCATGGTTCTACGGTTGCTGTGGCGCTTCATCAGCCCACCGCCGCCTACGCTGCAAAGCTATAGCCGCATGACGCGCCTGGGCGCCAAATTCGGCCATTTGTTTCTGTATCTCAATTTGTTCGTTGTGATGATTGCCGGTTACCTGATTTCCACCGCAGAAGGCGTCGGGATCCCGGTGTTTGGCCTGTTTGAAGTTCCTGCGCTGGTTTCCGGACTACCGGATCAGGCAGACACCGCCGGTGTGATTCATTTGTACCTGGCGTGGGTGCTGGTCATTTTTTCCGGCTTCCATGCGTTGGCAGCACTGAAACACCACTTTATAGATCGCGATGTGACCCTGACGCGAATGCTGGGGCGCAAAGCCTGATGTTCAACCTCGACTCCAAAGGAATAGAAAGCATGTTGAAAAAAACACTCGCTGCTCTGGCAATCGGTTCGACCCTGCTGTCCGCCAACGTGATGGCGGCTGACTACGTCGTCGACAAGGAAGGCCAGCACGCCTTCGTTGACTTCAAGATCAGCCACCTGGGTTACAGCTACATCACCGGTACTTTCAAGGACATCGACGGCAAGTTCAGCTTTGATGCTGCCAAGCCGGAAGACAGCAAGATCGAGTTCAACGTAAATACTGCGAGCGTTTTTACCAACAACGCGGAGCGTGACAAACACATCTCCAGCAAAGACTTCCTCAACGGGAGCAAAGCCACGTTTGTTTCCACCAGCGTCAAACCCACCGGCAAAAACGCCGCTGGCAAAGACACTGCCGACGTGGCGGGTGACCTGACTATCCTTGGCGTGACCAAGCCAATCGTGGTCAAGGCTACTTTCCTGGGTGAAGGCAAAGATCCATGGGGCGGCTACCGTGCCGGTTTCGAGGGCACCTTCAACCTCAAGCGTTCCGATTTCGGCAAGCAGAAAGACCTGGGCCCATCGTCCGATGCGGTTGAAATGTACGTGACCTTTGAAGGTGTGAAAGCGAAATAACTTTCGCGCCTGACACAAAAAACGCCCTCGATCTCATGATCGGGGGCGTTTTTTTTGAACAAGATTTTTATCTACACCACCGAACCGCTGTGGGAGCGGGCTTGCCCGCGATGGCGGTGGGTCAGTCAACATCAATGTTTGATGGACTGACGCTATCGCGGGCAAGTCGAATCGTCGCACCGCCGCCCCACAGGGGTATTCGTCAGTCCAAAAAAATGCCCCTGACCGTGAGATCAGGGGCATTTTTTATGGCTGGAAAAACTTAGCGATTGCGGGTCAGCAACGCTGGTTTTTCGCCTCGCGGACGGCCTGGCAGTTGATCAAGTTGCTCAGGAGTCGGGAAACGATCGGTTTTCGACTCCTTGTGAATGATCTTCGGCGCTGGGCTGCGCGGGTTTTGCACGGCCGGTTCCGAACGTGGCTGATCGTCCCGGGCAGGGCGGCGGTTGCGGCCTTCTTCGCGACGGGCCTGACCGTCACGTGGAGCACCGCTGCGTGGGCCACTGCGCTTGGCCGGCGGCGTGCCGGTGGTGGCGCCGTCGCTGCTGCGCGGACCGCTTTGGCGACCTTGAGGCTTGCCGCCGGTGCGCGGAGCACCTGCGCCAGCGGTTGTGCCTTGTGCCGGAGCACCCGGACGGCGACCACGACCCTGAGCCGGTTTGGCTTGAGGAACGTAGTCAACGCGGTTACCGAAGTTATCGATATCGTCGTCCAGGAACTCATCCGGAGCACGGTCAGCAGCAGCGCGTGGTGCCGGGCGTTGTTGCTCGCGAGCCGGGGTGCCTTCGCGTGGCTTGTGTTCACGCGCCGGACGATCGCCACGGGCAGTGGCGGCAGGTTTTTCCTTGCCGCCCTTGTCCTTGCCTTTGTCCTTGCGACCGCCGCCACCGCCGGTGCCGTTCGGACCGTCGCCGCGCGGGCCACGTGGGTTGCGCGGGTTACGCACATCCGGACGCTCGCGCACTTCAGGCTTCTCGGCTTCTACAGCACTGGAGTCGAAGCCCATCAGGTTGCCGTCGGCAATCTTCTGCTTGGTCATGCGCTCGATGCTTTTCAGCAACTTCTCTTCGTCCGGCGCGACCAGCGAGATCGCTTCGCCCGAACGACCGGCACGGCCAGTGCGGCCGATACGGTGAACGTAGTCTTCGTCGACGTTTGGCAATTCGAAGTTGACCACGTGTGGCAACTGATCGATGTCCAGGCCGCGAGCGGCGATGTCGGTGGCGACCAGGATGCGCACTTCGCCGGCCTTGAAGTCGGCCAGGGCTTTGGTGCGAGCGTTCTGGCTCTTGTTGCCGTGGATCGCGACGGCGCTGAGGCCGTGTTTGTCCAGGTACTCGGCCAGGCGGTTGGCGCCGTGCTTGGTGCGGGTGAACACCAGCACCTGTTCCCAGGCGCCCGCGGTGATCAGGTGGGCCAGCAGCGAACGCTTGTGGTTGGCGGGCAGACGGAATACGCGTTGCTCGATACGCTCGACCGTGGTGTTCGGTGGCGTGACTTCGATGCGTTCCGGGTTGTGCAGCAATTTGCCGGCGAGGTCGGTGATGTCCTTGGAGAACGTCGCCGAGAACAGCAGGTTCTGCCGTTTGGCTGGCAGGCGGGCCAGGACCTTCTTCACGTCATGGACAAAGCCCATGTCGAGCATGCGGTCGGCTTCGTCCAGCACGAGGATTTCCACGTGGGACAAATCGACGCTGCCTTGGCCAGCGAGGTCGAGCAGGCGGCCAGGGCAGGCCACCAGCACGTCAACACCACGGGACATGGCCTGAACCTGCGGGTTCATGCCGACGCCGCCGAAGATGCAGGCGCTGACGAACTTCAGGTCACGGGCATAGACCTTGAAGCTCTCGTGGACTTGAGCTGCGAGTTCGCGAGTCGGGGTCAGGACCAGTACGCGCGGTTGGCGCGGGCCATGACGCTGGGACTTGTCCGGGTGACCGTTAGGGAACAGCCGTTCCAGAATCGGAAGGGCGAAGCCACCGGTTTTACCAGTACCTGTCTGTGCCGCAACCATCAGGTCGCGACCTTGCAACACGGCGGGAATGGCCCGCTGTTGCACCGGAGTAGGCTCGGTATAGCCCGCTGCCTCGATG
>Ga0247818_10000986_pt1 | contig 17889 bp, 14 predicted proteins | sample 13C_Glucose_Day1_FD_192424 | JGI IMG/M metagenome (GOLD analysis project Ga0247818, IMG submission 192424) | Soil microbial communities from agricultural site in Penn Yan, New York, United States - 13C_Glucose_Day1 | ecosystem: Environmental > Terrestrial > Soil > Agricultural land | place... | reverse complement strand
TTCTTGATGAATGGCCAGGAGATAGCGACTGCTGCGCAATACGGAGCCAACGTCATTTTCGTTGTGATCAATAACGGCATGTACGGAACCATCAGAATGCACCAGGAGCGCAACTACCCGGGGCGCGTTTCAGGGACTGATCTGCACAACCCGGACTTTGTAGCACTGGCTCAAGCCTACGGACTGCATGGTGAATTGGTGACCGTCACGGCCGGGTTCGAACCCGCTTTTGAACGCTGCCTGGCAATGTCCCGGCCGTGCTTGATTGAAGTGAGAGTGGACCCGGAAGCCTTGACGCCGCGACTGAGCCTGAGCCAGATCAGAGCGCAATCAAGCAAGCAGTAAGCCTGTCGCGTTTTCCTCCTGTGGGCTGAACGCCGATCGAGCGGCGCTGTTCACCCAGTTCATGGCCCGATTTGCTACCACTGGGGCACGCTGTTAGTTTTACTGGGAGAGAGCGCCGTAAATCGGTGTTCAGACGTCCAACCGGGAGTTGATCATGAGCAATGAGCTTCGCGTCACTCTGATTAGCAAACCACGTGTCCCTGCAGCCAGCAAAAAACGCCCCGTAACCGCTGACGAGCTGTGCAAAGCCATGTCGGATCGTGCGTGGAAAATTCTGAATGGTGAGCCTGTGGAGCGCTCAGGTCCTCACCTCAACAGCTACTGAGTCCATCGAATTTTCACAAAGCTGCCCAAAGGCGCAATGCCGATCTGTTAAGCGAATGCGGTCCCTGTAGGAGCGAGCTTGCTCGCGATGGATTCAAGAGCGCCGCGTTTACCCAATATCACGCGTTATCGTTAACGACCATCGCGAGCAAGCTCGCTCCTACAGTGGGCAGTGGGCAGTGGGCCGCATTTTTTTGTGCCAGTCATATAGTCTTGGGCGCCGACTGTGTAGCGCGATTTAGACCACATGTCTCCTACCTCCCCATGATTGAAAAGACCCTCCAACCTCGCCCTGAATAAACCGACTTGAGGCACGCCGCATACCTGCCGGTGGCGCTGGCGGAGTGCAGAAATCAGGCGTTCAGCAATGTTCGCTCAAGCAAATTAAACACCCGCGCAATACACGCGTTTAAGCGTCCTACTGATTACTTCCTGAAAGCTACAAGACCTTGCGCCGTTGCCTACGGGTACGCCAGAATCCGCCGGCTTGTGCGCCTTGGGCCCGCTCGGTAACTTGATTCCCGTCACTGCCCATCAGTGATCGGGTTTAGTCGCCCGTGGTTTAGTGAAGTGCACAAGCTCTATCAGTCAGGCATCCCGTGCCCGCACTCGATGGTAGCTGTGCGCAGGGCGCCTTCGGGCGCGCCGGTTTGCTAGATCCCCGGTCGACTAACCTGCGTACAGCTGCCTCCCCTCTCGTTTAGTCGCAAGAGGGGTGGCACTTCATTGAGGATCTAGCTTATGTTCAAGGTTACACCGAACCCGCCGGACACCGATCCGGTAGCCCCGTACGAATCCGATTCAAACACACTCAACGAGACCGCCGAACGGACCCTCGATTTCCACTCCCCGTCGACTGCCGACATCAAAGCCACCCCTCGCACTCCCAGCACCCTGTTTACCATCGACCCGCAGGCCACGACCGAAACCCTGGCGGTTTATCTGGTCGAAACCCTGGCCTCGGTCGACGTGATGGTCCATCACCTGGTGGATCATCTGGACGGTGGGTCGCGCAACGCCCTGCTGGGCATTTCCAACAGCATCATGCTCGCGGAAATAACGGCGAACCGGATGCTGGATCAGATCGATCCATCCGCCTGAGGCAAACGCGTCCGCGATGCAGGCTGTGCAGCGGTCCCTTTTTTTGGGGACCGCATTTCAGCGGATGCTCATTCCAGTAGCGAAACCCGCCGCGGCTCAATCGAACATTCAAACACCTCTAACAACGCCAGCGTCCCAGTAGCTTGCATCTGCGCTGCCGACGCAATCCCATGACAGCAGTAGTGTCTCCCAGTTGATAAATGTTATGTTATTACATAATCAACGGAGAACCGATTTTGAAACACTACGCGCCGCTGCTGGCAGGACTCACCCTCGGGCTATTCGAACAACCGCTATCAGCGGCAGAAACCCTGGTGCTGGACGAGCTATCCATCACCGATTCATTGATCGAAGAACGCGCCGACGGCCCGGTGCGTGGTTATCGCGCCACCCGCTCGGCCACGGCCACCCGCACCGACACGGACATCCGCGATACCCCGCAGAGCATTGACGTCATTCCCGCCCAGGTGATCCAGGACCTCAATACCTCCCGCATCGACCGCGCCCTGGATTTCGCCGGTGGCGTGGCGCGCCAGAACAACTTCGGCGGGCTGACCTTCCTCAACTACAGCGTGCGTGGCTTCACCACCGGCGAGCTGTACAAAAACGGCTTCGCCATCAATCGTGGCAGCTACAGCTCGCCGGACACTTCCAGCATCGAGCGCATCGAAGTCCTCAAGGGGCCGGCAGCCAGCCTCTACGGGCGTGGCGATCCCGGTGGCCTGGTCAACATCGTCACCAAACGCCCCCAGCCCGAAGCCTTCAGCACCCTGAGTGTCAGCGCGGGCACCTGGGATCGCTATCGGAGCAACCTGGACGTCAACGCCCCGCTCGACAGCGAGGGCAACTTGCTGGCGCGGGTCAACCTCGCGGTCGAGGACAACGGCAGCTTCCGCGACTACGTTGGCAATGAACGACGCATCGTCAGCCCGTCGCTGAGCTGGCAGATTTCGCCGGACACCCAGCTGACGCTGGACACCGAGTTTTCCCGTACCGAATCGGTGTTCGACCGCGGCATTCCTGCGGTCAATGGTGAGCTGGGCCCGGTCAAGCGCTCGACCTTCGTCGGCGAGCCCAACGACGGCGAGATCCGCAACGACAACCAGACCATCGACCTGGCGCTGGAACACGACCTGAACGACGACTGGAAACTGCGCCTGGCCAACCACTACACCCAAGGCACGCTCAAGGGCGCGAGCTCGGAACCCCAGGCCCTGGTCGGCACGACCATCAGCCGTTTCTACCGCGAGCGTGATTTCGAGTGGAACGACTCCATCACCCAGGCCGAGCTGCACGGACACTTCGAGCTCGGCGGCTGGCAGCATCAGACGCTGACCGGGCTGGAATACGAGAACTACCGCAACAGCCAGAAGTATCCCCAGAGTGCCACGCTGCTGAGCTATGGCCTGGACATTTATAATCCGGTGTACGGTCAGCCCAAGCCGGCCCTGACCCGGGCCAACGACTTCTTCGAGCACACCGAGAGCTACGCCCTCAACCTCCAGGATCAGATCGCTTTCACCGAGCGCCTGCGCGGGCTGATCGGGGTACGCCTGGAGCGCATCGAGCAGACGTCGCTGAACCGCACCACGGGTGTGAGCAACAGCCAGGAAAAGGACGTCGCCACCCCGCGCATCGGCCTGCTCTATCAACTGACGCCCCAGGTCGGCGTGTTCGCCAACGCCTCCACCTCGTTCAAGCCCAACAGCGTCGGCACCCAGGGTCAGGTGTACAAGCCTGAAAAGGGCCTGGGTTATGAGAGCGGCCTGAAACTCGATCTCTTCGACAGCCGCATCGGCGCGACGATCGCCCTGTTCCACATCGACAAGGAAAACGTCATCACCACCGATGCCCTGGGTGACAGCGTCGCCGCAGGCGAAGCCCGCAGCCAGGGCCTGGACCTGCAGTTCAGCGGCCAGGTCACCGAGGCCCTGCGTGTCATCGGCGCCTACGCCTATATCGACGCCGAAGTGACCAAGGGCGATGCGACCATCCCCGAAGGCAGCGACCTGCTCGGCATCGCCCGACACAGCGGCAGCCTGATGGCCGTGCACGCGTTCCAGAACGGCGCCTTGCGGGGCTCGGATATCGGCGCAGCCGTGAGCTATGTGGGCGAGCGCTCGGGTCAGACCGGCAGCGCTTTCACCCTCCCCTCCTACAGCACCGTCGACCTGCTCGCCCATTACCAGGCCAGCGAAGAAGTCACCGTCGGGCTGAACCTCAACAACCTGTTCAACCGCAAATACTACGAACGCGCCTACAACAGCGCCTGGGTCATGCCGGGCGATCCACGCAACCTCAGCGTCAGCCTGACCCTCAACCTCTGATCGAAAGGATTCACCATGCAATCGTCACTGAAAATCGCCGCCGCCCTGGCGCTCATCATCACCACACAGGCCAGCGCCCACGGCCTGTGGACCGAGGAACGCCGAGGCAACATCGAGGTGGTGTATGGCCATGGCGCCGAGGACGGCCCCTTCAAAGCCGAGAAGATCAAGGGCGGCTGGGCGTTTGACGCGGCCGGCAAAATGATCCCCGTGACCGTCCAGCGCCTGGCAGACCACGCCCGCCTGCAGCCGCTGCGTCCACCGGCAATCATGGCCGTGCTGCTGGACAACGGCCCCTGGTCGCAGACCCCGGACAAGCGATGGGTCAATCAAGACCGTACCCAGGTGCAGGACGCCATCGCGTCGACCCACAGTTTCAAGTACAGCCTGGCGATCTATCAGGAAGGCGCGCGCCTGCCGAAGCTGGACATGTTGCGCCTGGCGATCATCCCGCAAAGCGACCCGCTGAAAGTCGGCCCGGGCAAGGAACTGCAAGTGCAGGTGTTGATCGACGGCAAGCCCGCGGCCGATATCGAGCTCTATGGCGACTACCGCGGCGCCCCCCATGAAATCAGCGGCAAGACCGACAAGGATGGCCGCGCACGCATCAAGGTGCGCAACGAAGGGCTGAATATCATCGCCGCCCAACTCACGCTGCCGATGCCCAAAGGGGCGCCTGTCGACAAGCAGAGCCTGTTCAGCTCGCTGACGTTCGTTGGCGAGCCGCACCACGAATAAGGCTCTGCGTGACCTAAAAGGACTGAAGAGCGGACGGATTCTAAAAAAAATAGATCCGTCCGCTTAACTGTCTTAACGACTAAACTTTTCGCTTAACCAGGCATCTTCTCTTTGAGACTGCCGACAAGGATTTACAACCCCATATCGCTGACACTCAGCCAAGGACAGGTGATGACCTTTCTTATATTTTTATTAGCCTGTGGTGCTGCCGCGAGCACCGGCATCCTTTTCAAACCAGGCCAATGGTACGAATCTCTCGTTAAACCGGACTTCACGCCACCCAACTGGCTGTTTCCGGTCGCCTGGTCGATTATCTATCTGTTGCTCGCCTGGGCCGGGTACCGGTTGACCTTGATCCCTGGAAGTCAGGTGGTGCTGGCGTTATGGGCGGCGCAGATTGCGCTCAATACCCTGTGGACACCGGTGTTCTTCGGCGCGCACCATATTTTCGCCGGCATGGTGATCCTGGCGCTGCTCTGGCTTGTGGTGGCTGCAATGGTGGTGATGGCCATGCAACTGGACGTGATCACTGGCTTGATCCTGTTCCCTTACCTGGTGTGGCTGTGTGTAGCCGCAGCGTTGAATTTTTCCATCTTGCGTAATAATCGCTGAGGGTCAATGTCGAACGGGCTATTAACCGTTATATCGGCCACAGCCATCAGGACCGGTCTTGCTGATAGAATAAGGCGGTGTGTACCAAACACCCTTTCGAGAAATTGCATGAACGAAGAACTGACTGAAGAAGAGATGCGCCGGGCGCTGTTCGGCGACCCCGAGCCCGTTGAGCAGGCGAGCGACCTACCTGTGGAAGAGACTGTCCCGGATATCGTGATCGCACAACCGGAAAAACCGGTAAAGGTGGTGGAGAAAAAGAAGATCTCCAAAGCGTTCACGCCCAGGTTGAGAGTCACGCTGCGGGTGGGCAACGAATTCGAGGGCAAGATGCAGGAAATGATCCATGAGGCGGATACGCTGAGTACCCTTCTGGCAGAGCAGGAAGCGACCAAGGCGGCCAGGAAGAAATTCAGGTTTGTCGAAGTGGTTTCGGTAAAGCCGATGTAAGGGCGCTTCACAACGCTGGTCCGCGGCACCCGTACATCTTTCGTTTATGAGCAGCCTCTACTACGGTGAATACAAGACTGCTTTCCAACGCAGGAGCACCGCCCATGCCCGGAATCCTCTTTTTGATGTTCGCCAGCCTGGTCCTGTGTACCAGCCAGGCGATGGCGGACGCCCTCAAGATCAGCGTCATCGGCGCCGGCAAGGTCGGCGGTACGCTTGGCACGCTATGGGTGAAGGCCGGGCACTCGGTGATGTTTTCGTCACGCCACCCCGAGGAGCTGACAGACCTGGTCAAGAGCGCCGGCCCCAACGCTCGGGCGGGCTCGGTAAACGATGCTGCGGCATGGGGCGATGTGATCGTGTTGAGTGTTCCCTACGGTGCGATGCCGGTGCTGTCCGAACAGCTGAAGGGCAAGCTGGACGGCAAGGTGGTGTTCAGCACCAGCAACCCGTTCAGCGGCCGTGACGGAGACGTCGGGCGCAAAGCGCTGGATGAGGGTGTTGCCTTGGCGGACCAGCAGTATCTGCCTGGGGTGCACCTGGTGCGGGCGTTCAACGCCATCAGCTACACATCGATGAAAGACCAGGCGGGCCAAGGTAAGGCGATTCCCGTTTTCGCCGACGATAGCCAGGCCCGGGAACTCGGTGCCCGGTTAGTGCGCGACAGCGGTTTCGTACCGGTCATTTTCCCGCTGGCGCGAGCCAAGGACGGTTTGCCGAACGGCCCGCTTAGTGGCGTCTGGAACGAGGCCGATCTCAAGCGCAAACAAACGAACTGAGCAGAGAACATGAATCGCCAGAAAAAATTAAAGCAGTTATTGAAGGCTCACGCCAAAAAGGCCAGTGCCAAGTTGGCCCCGGCAAACAAGTCCAGATACATCAGTAAAGCTGACCGATTGAAACTGGCTGCTGAATCCAGTGATGACTCAATCAGTTCCTCCGAGAATGCGTGAAAGGCGGTTTCCAATAACCCGATGGCCTATAACAGCAACCGGGGAAAATCGCAGTTGCTCACCGCCAACTGTGCAACGTTCTGGTTCAGGCCAAATTGCCGATCCGAACGGAACAGCGCGGCGTAGCCAATGCGCGGCCGTTGCGGAAGGGTGACCAATGCGCGCAACGCGCCCCGTTCGATCAAGCGGTACGGGGCATCACACCGCGCAGCAACTGGGTGATTCTCAACACCCCTGAATTCAAGATTTCACAATCTTGATACTAGCGAATGTCGACTCATCACGTGCCTGTTCCAGCAAACTCACCTGCCTTGCCGATGGCGACGCCTGCTCAACCGCTCTTGCTGTCACTTGCGGTTGCGGTTGCGCCACCAAGCGCTCGTCGCTCGGTGGAATGCCGAAACACTCGCGATAGCACTTTGAGAAATGGGGGGTGGACACGAAGCCACACACCACCGACAACTCCACGATGGAGATCGACGTTTGCTTGAGCAACTGACGCGCGCGGATCAGGCGCAGCTTGAGGTAATACCGTGAAGGCGAGGATTTCAGATACTTCTGAAACAACCGCTCCAGCTGTCGACGGGACAAGCCGACATAATTTGCCAGCTCGTCGAGCTCGATCGGTTCCTCCAGATTGGCCTCCATCAAGGCGACGATTTCCTGCAACTTCGGTTGATGGGTACCGAGCATGTGTTTGAGGGGCACGCGCTGGTGATCCTGCTCGTTGCGGATCCGCTCGTAGACAAACATGTCCGAGATCGCCGCTGACAGTTCATGACCATGATCGCGACTGATCAGGTGCAGCATCATGTCCATCGGCGCGGTGCCGCCGGAGCTGGTGAAGCGGTCCCGGTCGAGGGTGAATAAACTGGAACTGAGGTTCACTCGCGGAAAAGCTTCTTGCATGGCCGCCAGGAATTCCCAGTGCACGCTGCAATCGAAGCCATCGAGCAGGCCTGCCTGGGCCAGGGCCCAACTGCCTGTGCATACGCCCCCTATGCGCTTCGTGCGCCGCGCCTGGGTTCGCAACCAGGTAATGTGTTCCCGGGTCACCGCGCTTTGAATGCCAGTGCCACCGCAGACGATCACGGTATCGAGCAGCAGTGCGTCATCGATCGACGAATCCGGAGTGATCGGCATGCCGTCGCTGGCCCACACCTGCGCGCCCCCCAAGGTGAACGTGTGCCAACGGTACAGCTCTTGACCGGTCAACTGATTGGCCATTCGCAGGGGCTCTACAGCGGACGCCAGGGAGATCAAGGTGAATTGGTCCAGCAGCAGAAAACCAATGGTCTGGGGAGGAACGGCCCTGGGGGTGTCGTATGCCATCGGAAGTCAGCCTCGCAGCGATCGGTCACGCGTCTTCACACCGGGGTATGAAGTGACACGTCACCTTACGCGACTGACCTCCAACGCAAGTAGCCTGGGCGCGCCAGATGCGAGTCTGATTTCGACATGCACTGGCACGTATCCTCTTGAGGCCCTTACTCGGTCACACCAACGATGTGCTCAGGTGCAGGCTCGGCATCGCTGATCGGTGCGTTGAGCAGCAGGTAGTACGCCAGGGCCGAACACAGCGCCACGACCGCACTGATCATGAACGCGGTATTGAACGAACCCGAGTACTGGATGCTGAAGCCGGTGACGATCGGCGCGACGGAACCGGCGATGTAGCCGCCGAAGTTCTGGATCGAGCCGAACGAGGCCACCCGGCGGCTGTCGACGATGGTGTTGACGATCATCCAGGCGGTGGCACTGGCCATGTTGATGCTGAACAGCGCCAGGCACAGCAGGATGATGCAACCGGTCAGGCCAGTGACGAACGACAGCGGCACGGTGAACAGCGCAGCCAGTACCAGGCCGGTGATCACGCCGAACTTGCGACTGGCCAGGATGCTCATGCCACGGCGTACCAGCCGGTCGCAGAAGCGCCCGGCGACGATAGTGCCCACTGCGCCGAAGCCATAGGCCAGCGACACCAGCCACGCGGTCTTGTACAGATTCATGCCATGTTCGCGTTCGAAGTAGCCCGGCAGCCAGGTCAGGTGCAGCCACAGCATGTAGATCACGCCCATGAAGCCCAGGACCGCACCCCAGGTGCTGCGGTGCTTGAACAGGTCGAGCCAGCCGGCGAAGTAGGAGACCTTCGGTGCCTGCGGGTCGACCGCTTGCACCGGGGCTGTTTTCTCGGTCGGCAACGGTTTGCCTTCAGCCGCGAGCTCGGCCAGGTATTGCGCCTTGCTCTTGTAGAAGGCCAACCAGCACACGGCCAGGACGATACCGATCAAACCTGTGATGATGAACATCCCGCGCCAGCCGAAGTTGACCATGAACAGCGTCAGCAAGGGTGGCGCCAGGCATGGGCCGATGCAGGTCGACGACCAGACGATCCCGGTCGGCGTGCCGCGCTCGTTGGCATCGAACCATTCGGACAAGGCCTTGGCCGCCGAGGGGAACATCGGCGCCTCGCCAATCCCAAGCAGCACACGCAGGCCCATGAAGCCGGCGAAGCTGTTGACCATGCCGAACGTCGACTGAGCCACCGACCAGGCCAGCAATGAAGCGCCCAGGGCGATCTTGCTGCCCAGGCGGTCGATGATCATGCCCATCGGCAACTGCGCAAAGGCGTAGGCGATGGAGAAGGCCGACAACAGAATGCCCATCTGCGAGGGGCTGATCATCATGTCCTTCTGGATCGAGGTATTGGCGATCGACAGCGCACTACGGTCCAGGTAGTTGACGATGCCGATCAACAACAGGAAGACAACGGTGATGCTTTGGTACTTCTTCAGTGGTTTCATCTGATGGCCTTTATTATTGTTATTGCAGCGGTTTCGATACCGGGCCGATCCATCATCCGGTGCACGCTCATCCCTGGGTCCTAAAAAAATCCGTACTGACACACAGCAACCCCCCTGCTGACATGCAACCCCTGTAGGAGCCGGCTTGCCGGCGAAAGCGTCCGTTCAGGCGATGCGATGTTGACTGATCCACCGCTTTCGCTGCGGTGCGGCGATCCGACAAGCCAGCTCCTACAGTTGAAGCGGTCATGCAGCAAAATCCGGGCTGACACACAATCCCTGTAGGAGCCGGCTTGCCGGTGAAAGCGTCCGTTCAGGCGATACGATGTTGACTGATCCACCGCTTTCGCTGCGGTGCGGCGATCCGACAAGCCAGCTCCTACAGGGGAATGGGGTCTACAGAAAAATCAGGGTTGGCGCGCGGTGACTGCTGCCTCCAGGAGGCCGCGCCGGCTCAGGTTGTCGATCAACGAGCGCAGGCCGAAGTCCCAGCGCGGTGCCTGGTCGCTGGTGGTCACCCGGTTGCACAAGGTCCCCAGTTGCGCGTTGCTGATCGCCACCAGGTCACCCGGTTTGTGGGTGAAGCCGTTGCCCGGCTGGTCGCGGTCCTGCTTGGGGGCGAACAGGGTACCGAGAAACAGCACCAGGCCGTCGGGATATTGGTGGTTTTCATTGAGGGTCTGCTGGACCAGGTCAAGCGGGTCGCGGCTGATCTGGCGCATGGAACTGCGGCCTTCCATGATGAAACCATCCTGGCCTTCGACGCGCAAATCCACCTCGGCGTTACGCACATCATCGAGGCTGAAGGTCTCGTCAAACAGGCGCAGCAATGGCCCCAGCGAGGTGGAGGCATTGTTGTCCTTGGCCTTGCTCAGCAGCAAGGCGCTACGGCCTTCGAAGTCGCGCAGGTTGACGTCGTTGCCGAGCATGGCGCCCTGAAGGGTGCCGTTGCTCGACACCGCCAGCACCACTTCCGGTTCCGGGTTGTTCCAGCTCGACTTGGGGTGAATGCCGATGTCGGCGCCGTGGCCGACCGCCGACAGCGGCTGGGCCTTGGTGAAAATTTCGGCATCCGGGCCGATGCCCACTTCCAGGTACTGCGACCACAGGCCCTGCTCCACCAGTACCTTGCGCAAGGCTTCGGCCTGGGCCGAGCCCGGGACGATTTGCGACAGGTCGGCGCCAATGCGGCTGGCCAGGGTGTCGCGGATTGCGTCGGCCTTGGCCGGATCGCCCTTGGCCTGCTCTTCCACCACACGCTCCAGCAGGCTGGCGGCGAAGGTCACGCCGGCGGCCTTGACCGCTTGCAGGTCGATCGGCGCCAGCAGCCATGGCAGGTTTTCGTCCCGTTGGTTCGGGTCGCTGTTGTCCAGCAGCGCGGGCAATTCGATCAAGGCCTCGGCCAAGGGTAAAGCTCGCAGATACTTCACCGGGTCAGCCACTTCAAGCAAGGCCGAGACGGTCGCCACATGGGCGCTGATATCGTGCACGGCGCCGGCCTTGACCAGCACCACGGCCGGGCCCTGGCCGGGCAGCCACACACGTCCGACCCAAGTGCCGGTGTTGAAGGCGGCGGGGTTGCTGCTCAACGGCAGCGGTGCTTGAGTTGTCGATTCGTTGGTCATGTCTGCACTCTTGTTGTCGTTGTGTGTGTGTGTAGGAGCGAGCTTGCTCGCGATGGACCGAAGGGCGCCGCGTCTAATCAGGAAGCACGCGTTATCGTTGACCTCCATCGCGAGCAAGCTCGCTCCTACACGGCTCCGCGTTCAGTCAGGAAGCACGCGTTATCGTTGACCTCCATCGCGAGCAAGCTCGCTCCTACATGGGCAAGGGGCATCAGGAAAGGGCTGGCAGCTGTAGCTGCCCGGCAGTCTGGTTGAGGTCATCGACCACCTTCTGCGCCAGGCTCACGCCTTCGCGCAAAGCTTGCTCGCGCAGCTTCAGGCCGGCCTGGCCCGGCAGGCGCACCGGGCGCTCGGGGTCTACCGGGCGGCTGGCCAGGATCAGCTTGCTCAGGAACGAACTTTCGTCGGTGAAGGCGTCCAGCCCGCCGAAGAAGCGCGGGTCGATCACCACGGCCGTGGCCGAGGCGCCCCACTGGTCCGGCGCGTCCTTGCGCCCATGGCCGGCCAACCCCGAGGTCAGGGCCTCGACCAGAATCGCCAGGGCAAAGCCCTTGTGACCAAAGGCCTGGCCGCCCAGGGGCAAAATGCTGCCCGGTGGCGTGGTGAAGAAGTCGGCCGGGTCATCGGTCACCTGTCCCTTGTTACTCATCAGCACCGGGTGCGGCAGCGGGCTGCCCGCCTCGCGGCACTGGCCCACCAGGCCCAGGGTCACGGTAGACATGCTCACATCCAGCAGGATCGGTTCGCCCCGGGTCGGAATGCCGGCGGCAATCGGGTTGGGCGTGTAGATCGGGTCGATCCCGCCATGGGCGCACACCAGCCCCACCGACGGGTCCGAGGAATAGACCATGGCCACCAGGCCACGATCAGTGAACGGTTTCAGGTAAGCGGCCAGGCACCCGATGTGCGAGGCACGGCGCACCACGGCGATCCCTATGCCCTGCTCCGTGGCGCCCTTGGCCGCACTGTCCAGGGCGCGGCTGACACAATAAGGGCCGAGCACATAATGGCCGTCGAACAGCGTGGAGATGCCGCTGTCCGAGACCTGCTCGAGCAAACCGGCACTGGCCTTGACCTGCCCGGCCAACATGCCGCCGATGTAGCGGCTCACCAGGTTGAGGCCGTGGGTGCGATGGCCCAGCAATTCACCTTCGAGCAGGACCCGGGTCACCACCTGGGCGACCTCGGCATCGGCCCCGGCTGTTTCGAACAGTTGCTCGACGAACGTGGTGAGCGTTTGGGCGTCGTAGCGTTTGCCTTCAGTCATGCGTGCTGCTCCGTCTTCAATTCAAGGCTGCGGTGCTGGACTTGCCATCGACCAGGCGTTGCAGGCCCAGCGGGTTGGCGTTCTTCAAGGCATCGGGCAGTAACGCATCGGGCACGTTCTGGTAGCACACCGGGCGCAGGAAGCGATCGATGGCCAGGGTGCCGACCGAGGTGCCACGGGCATCGGACGTGGCCGGGTACGGGCCGCCGTGAACCATGGCATCGCAGACCTCGACCCCGGTCGGGTAGCCGTTGAGCAGCACTCGACCGACCTTCACTTCCAGCGCGCCGAACAGTTGACCAAAGGTGGCCAGGTCGTCGTTGTCGGCCAGCAGCGTGGCCGTGAGCTGACCGCGCAAGGCAGCGACGGCGCGCAGTAATTCAGCCTCGTCCGCCACCTGGACCACCACCGTGCAAGGGCCGAAGACCTCTTCCTGCAGCAGTTCATCCTGTTCCAGCAACAGGCGGACATCGGCCTCGAACAGTTGTGGCTGCGCCTGGTTGCCCGTTTGCGCCAGGCCGCTCAAGTGCTTGATGCCCGGGTGCGCCAGCAACGCCTGCAAGCCTTTGCCGTAGCTGCTCAAGGTGCCGGGATTGAGCATGGTCTGCGGCGCCTGCTCGGCCATGTGCCCGCTCAGTTGCTCGATGAAGGCACTGAACGCCGGCGAACGAATCCCCAGCACCAGGCCAGGATTGGTGCAGAACTGGCCACAGCCCTGCACCACCGAGGCGGTCAACTCTTTTGCCATCTGCGCCCCGCGACTGGCCAGGGCCTGTGGCAAGACCAGCACCGGGTTGATGCTCGACATCTCGGCAAACACCGGGATCGGTTGCGGCCTTGCTGCCGCCATGTCGCACAGGGCACGACCGCCCTTGAGCGAACCGGTAAAGCCCACCGCCTGGATGCCCGGGTGCTTGACCAGCGCCTCGCCGACGCCGGCACCGAAGATCATGTTGAACACGCCGGCCGGCATGCCGGTGCGCTCGGCGGCACGGATCAGCGCTTCGGCCACCCGCTCGGCCGTGGCCATGTGGCCGCTGTGGGCCTTGAACACCACCGGGCAACCCGCAGCCAGGGCGGCGGCGGTATCACCACCGGCCGTGGAGAACGCCAGGGGAAAGTTGCTGGCACCGAACACCGCCACCGGGCCGACACCGATGCGGTACTGGCGCAGGTCAGGACGCGGCATCGGAGTCCGTGCCGGCAGCGCCTGGTCTATCCGTGCACCGTAGAAGTCGCCACGGCGCAGCACCTGGGCAAACAGGCGCATCTGGCCACTGGTACGACCGCGTTCACCCTGGATGCGGGCGCTCGGCAACGCCGTCTCCTGGCAGGTCAAGGCGATGAAATCCTCGCCCAGGCCGTCGAGCTCGTCGGCGATGGCTTCAAGAAATTCTGCCCGGCGTACGGCCGGCAGGTTACGAAATAATGGGAACGCCGCGCTGGCAGCCGCCACCGCCGTATCGACCTCCGCCAGGGTTGCCTGATGGAAAGCGCCGGGCAGGCGTTCGCCGGTGTGGGCGTCGACGCTGTAGACCAGGGTGTCGCCCAGGGCGCTGCGCTGGCCCGCAATAAAGTTGAATCCGGAAACTTGCATGTGCTTTTCGCCTTGTGAAGGTTGCAGGGCTGTCAGGTCACGGCACCGATCTGCCAGGGCACGAACTCGTTCTGCCCATAACCGTGTTGTTCGCTCTTGCTGCGTTCGCCGGAAGCGATGCGCAGCATCTGTTCGAAGATGTAGGCGCCGCGCTCCTCAATGCTGGTGGAACCGTCGGCGATGCCGCCGCAGTTCACGTCCATGTCTTCTTCCTGGTGCTCGAACACCCGGTTGTTGGTCGCCAGCTTGATGGAAGGCGCCGGCGCGCAGCCGTAGGCCGAGCCTCTGCCTGTGGTGAAGGCGATCAGGTTGGCGCCGCCGGCGACCTGGCCGGTGGCCGAGACCGGGTCGTAGCCCGGGGTGTCCATGAACACCAGGCCCTTGGCCCGAACGGCTTCGGCATACAGGTACACGTCCACCAGGTTGCTCGAGCCGGCCTTGGCCACCGCGCCCAGGGATTTCTCGAGGATGGTGGTCAGGCCGCCGGCCTTGTTGCCGGCGGACGGGTTGTTGTTCAGTTCGGCGTTCATGCGCTGGCAGTAGTCTTCCCACCAATGGATGCGCGCGATGAGTTTTTCCCCGACCTCGCGGCTCACGGCGCGGCGCGTCAACAGATGCTCGGCGCCATAGATCTCCGGAGTTTCCGAAAGGATCGCAGTACCGCCGGCCGCCACCAGGCGGTCAACGGCATTACCGAGCGCCGGGTTGGCGGTGATGCCCGAGTACCCGTCCGAGCCGCCGCATTGCAGGCCGACGATCAGGTGGCGAGCGCTGACCGGCTCGCGTTGCACCTGGTTGGCCTTGGGCAGCAATGCCTTGACCTGCTCGATGCCACTGGCGATGGTTTTCGACGTGCCGCCGATACCCTGGATGGTGAAGGCGCGCAACTGGTCGCTGGCTGTCAGACCCTGAGTCTCGAGCAGGCTTTCGATCTGGTTGGTTTCACAGCCCAGGCCGATGATCAGCACCGCCGCGAAATTCGGGTGGACGGCGTAGCCACCGAGCGTGCGGCGCAACAGTCCCAAGGCCTCGCCGTTGGGGTCCACTGCGCAACCGGCGCCGTGGGTCAGCGCCACTACGCCGTCGATATACGGGAAGGCGGCGAGCGCTTCGGGGTGGATATCCCGGCGGAAGTGATCGGCCACGGCCCGGGCCACGGTCGCCGAGCAATTGACCGAAGTGAGGATGCCTACGTAGTTGCGGGTCGCGACGCGGCCATCGGCCCGCACGATGCCCTGGAACACCGCTTCCGTGCCCGGCGTGGCATGGGTATCGACGCCGAAGGCGTAGTCACGGGCAAAGTCGCCCATCTCCACATTGTGCACATGCACGTGATCGCCGGCTTCGATGGGCTGCGACGCAAAACCGATGATCTGTCCATAACGGCGCAGGGGTTGGCCCTGCTCCACGCGCTGGCTGGCGACTTTGTGCCCGGAGGGAATCGGCTGGCGCACCGTGACCGCGTCGGCTTCCAGGCTCAGGCCTTCGGGCAGGGCCTGCCGTGCAATCAATACGTTGTCCAGGGGATTGAGGCGAATCACGGCAGGGTCGCCGGTCCGGGTTCTGGCAATCAGTTGCATGGGACCTCTCAGGGTACGGCTGACTTCTTGTTATGGCCTCGCCCGTTCTGTGCCGGGCGAATCTGCGATAACTGTAGGGAGCCAGCCCCGAGATTCCCAATGAGATGATCCGATCAAGCGATAACCTGACGTTATCGATTTGGCTTATCGAACGCCTGTAATCAATCGCTCGGCGCCCCCTCCTCCCGACGTTCACGCGCAAAATCGAGCAGGATGTCGGCGAATTCCCGGGCGGCGCCGGTCAGTGGTTCGTCCTTGCGGGTGATGATGCCGTACTCCAGCTGCGCGAGGCGCAACGGGGTCTGCAGCTCTTTGAACTGGCCGCTGTCCAGCTGCGCGGCCACCATGGACCTGGGCAGCATGGCAATCATCGGCCCCGAGTGCAGCAGTTGCAGGAACATCTGCATGGAGATGGTTTCGACGCTGTCGGCGGGAGAGGCGATGCCGGCGGCCTTGAACGCCAGCTCCAGGCGATCGCGAATCGGCGTGCCGACCGGGTACAGCACCCATGGCCACTGACCCAGGGCTTCAAGTGGTGTGCAATCGAGCTCGTTCAGCGGATGGCTGCTGTTGACCACCAGGCTGAAGGGCTCGGGCTCCAACGGCTCGAAGTCGAAGACCTGGCTGTAACGCTCTTCGGTGAAGCGGCCGATCATCAGGTCGAGCTTGTTCTGCTCAAGCATTTCCAGCAGGTGATCGCTGGACTGCTCCACCACTTCGATCGACAGCAACGGGCTGCGCGCCTTGATCGCGACGATGGCCTGGGGCAACACCACCGAGGTGGCCGCGAAAATCCCGCCCACCTTGAGAAAGCCGTGGCCGCCTTTGCGCAGCCGGTTGACCTGGTCGACGAACTTGTGTGAATCGGCCAGGGCACTCTGGGCATAACGCACCACATGCTCGCCAAGTTCCGTGGGCGGCATGCTGCGTGGCAGACGCTGGAACAGGGCAAAGCCGAACTGCTCCTCCAGGTCGCGCAGCATCTTGCTCAAGGCGGGCTGACTGAGGTTCATGCGTATGGCGGTGGCGTGCATGTTGCGCGTGCGCGCCAGGGTGTCGATCAGCACCAGGTGCTTGAAGCGCACCCAGTTGCAGAAGCTGGAATGGGTAATGTCCGACGGCATGCTAGGGCTCCCTGAAATAGTCGAGCAACGTGTTCAACGCCACCGACCTTGGCCGGGAACGCACGGTCAGCAGGCCGATGTTGACCATGGAGATCGGCAACTCGACCGGCAGGACAGCGACCATCCCGTAGCGCGCATAATGCTCGGCCACGTCATTGGGCACCACTGCGATCATGTCCGAAGCCTCGAGCATCGCCGTGGTCGCGAGGATCGACGCGGTTTCGACAATGTCCAGCGACTGCACCATGCCGGCGGCCTGCAGGGCGGTTTCCACCCGGCGGCGCATGGGGCTGCCGATGGGGTGCAGGATCCAGGTCAAGGTGATCAAGTCGGCCAACTGCAGTGACGATGCACCCGCCAACGGATGACCCGCCCGGGCGACCACGCGCATCTGCTCGCCGGTGTCGAACAGCTCGATGTCCAGGTCCTGGCTGTCGCTCTGGTCCGGCAAGCGCCCCAACACTACATCGAAATCGCCGCGCAGCAAGGCCGGCAGCAAGGTATCGCTGGTACCCACCTCGATGGAAATCCGTACCTTGGGGTGATCGCGTTTGTACGCCAGCACCGCTTTGGTCAGCAGCCGGGGCACCGGCCCCATCACGCTGCCGACCCGCACTCGCCCCAAAGCCCCGCGCTGCAGTTCCGCGATCTGCGCCTGGGCCTGCTCGAATTCATGCAGCGCGCCCTGGGCGTAGCGGATCATCACCTCGCCATAAAGCGTCGGCTGCATGCCACGCGGCAAGCGTTCGAACAGGCGCACGCCGAGGCGCTCTTCCAGTTGCTGCAACAGCAGGCTGGCGGCCGGCTGCGTGGTGTGCATCGCCGTGGCTGCCCGGCGCAGGTTGCCGAACTCACCCAGGGCCGTGAGCAAGGTGATTTGCCGGCTGGAAATTTTCAGCGCACCGAAACCAAGGGGTGGGATCGTGGTGGCTGCTGGACCTGTAGACATATCAAATCCGGTATCGCTACTTAGGAATCGGTGATTATGCCTGTATCGCTCGGCGACCTACAGTCGGGTCTCCAACTGGTCATCGAGCACAAG
>Ga0247818_10000985_pt1 | contig 17919 bp, 13 predicted proteins | sample 13C_Glucose_Day1_FD_192424 | JGI IMG/M metagenome (GOLD analysis project Ga0247818, IMG submission 192424) | Soil microbial communities from agricultural site in Penn Yan, New York, United States - 13C_Glucose_Day1 | ecosystem: Environmental > Terrestrial > Soil > Agricultural land | place... | reverse complement strand
AGCAGCCCGTTGGGCGTCCTGCAGTACCCTCGCGGTGGGGCCGAAGGCTTGCAGCTGGCCGCCCTTGAGCATCAACAGGTTGTCCAGACCGGCCAGCAGCGAGGACTTGTGGGTGATCAGGATCAGCGTGCGCTTGTACTCGCGCAGCCTGGCAATGGCCTCGACCAGCGCCCGCTCACCGGCCTCATCGAGGTTGGAGTTGGGTTCGTCGAGCACGATCAGCGCCGGCAGCCCGTACAGCGCGCGTGCCAGGCCGATGCGCTGGCGCTGGCCACCGGAAAGCCCCATGCCGCCCTCCCCCAGCAGCGTGTCGTAACCACCCGGCAGCGCGAGGATCATGTCGTGCACGCCCGCCAGCTGCGCCGCAGCGACCACCTGCTGGGCGTCGACAAGGCCCAGGCGGGCGATGTTGTCGGCAATGCTGCCGGCGAACAGCTGCACATCCTGCGGCAGGTAGCCGATATGCTGGCCCAGCGCGCCACGGTCCCAGGTCCGCAGGTCGGCGCCGTCCAGGCGCACCTTGCCAGTGATCGGCGCGCCGGAGCCGACCAGCAACCGCGCCAGGGTCGACTTGCCCGACCCCGAAGGGCCGATGATCCCCAGCGACTCGCCCGCCGGCAGTTCGAAACCCAAGTTGTTCAGGCACAGGCGACTGCTGCCCGGTTGCGTCGCACCCACCTGCTCGACGGTGAGTTTGCCCAGCGGGGCCGGCAGCGGCATGCCCGCCGGGCGCGGCGGCTGGGCCTGCAGCAACTCGCTCAGACGCTGATAGGCCAGGCGCGCACCGCTCCATTGGCGCCAGGCACCGATCAACTGATCGATCGGCGCCAGCACGCGGGCCATGAGGATGGAACCTGCGATCATCATCCCCGGGGAGATCAACTGTTCGATGGCCAGCCAGGCGCCCAGCCCGAGCACCAGCGACTGCAAGGCCAGGCGCACAGTCTTGGTCAGCGCGGTGACCGCCGCGGTACGCTCGCTGCCCAGGTTCTGCTGGGCCAGGAACCCATGATGCAACCGTGCCCAGCGCTGGCGCACGGCGCCGAGCATGCCCATGGCCTCGATCACTTCGGCATTGCGCAGGTTGGCGCTGGCCTCCAGGCCCGCCTGCTGCGACAGCTGCCCGGCTTGCGCGAACGGCGCCTGGGTCAGGCGCTCGTTGACCCACGCCAGCACCGTCAGCAACACCGCGCCCGCCAGCGCCATCAGGCCCAGCCACGGGCTGAACATGAACATCACCAGCAGGTACACCGGGAACCACGGCGCATCGAAGAAGGCGAACAACGCCTGGCCGGTGGCGAACTGGCGCAGCGCGGTCAGGTCGGCGAGCATCTGCCCCGCCGCACCCTTGTGCCCTGCGAGGCTGGCCTCGTAGGCGGCCTCGAACACCCGCGGGTTGAGGTCCATGTCCATGCGCGTGCCCAGGCGAATCACCACCTGGCTGCGCAGCCACTCCAGCAGCCCCATGAAGGCGAACACCCCGAGCACCATGAGGCTGAGCATCAGCAGGGTCATCTCGTTGCGCGACGACAAGACCCGGTCATAGACCTGCAGCATGTACAACGCCGGCGCCAGCATCAGCACATTGATCACCGCGGTGAACAACGCGACGTTGCCAAGCCCGGCACGGCAGGCCTTGAGCGCCCGCAGCACTTCATTGGCCGCGGCGGGAGCGGTTCGCATTTGTTGGAAACCTCTTGGAAGGCGCCGACAGGCGATTGCATTCGCGCCATCGTCGCCACAGAATTCGCACCGCCGCAGCCTGGGCCCGGCAAAGACACGGGCTGCGGGGTAAGTGCATCAGATCAGCGAATGGCAGGGTGACCTTCCATTCGCTTTTTCATGCCTGCGCTCAGGCCGCCAGGGCCAGGTCCTCAGGCAGCGCCTGCACGCCGACCGCTTCGGCGGAGGCCGCGTGAGCGGGGCCTGCGGCCAGGGCCGCGTCGATCTCGGCGAAGGTGCTGTTGGTGGACACGCCATAACCGGCCAGCAGGTTGTCGAGCACGCCCTCCAGGGCCGAGGTGTTGCCCTGCATCAGGCCGTAGATCACGCTCTGCACTTCGTTGCCGGCACGACCTGCGCCCTGCGCGGCATCCAGGTCGAGGCCGTTGAAGCTGACCACGTAGTTGCTCAGGGTGAAGTCGCTGCCGCTGCCGCCGCCGAGCACTTCGCCAAGGGAAACGTTGTCCAGCGAACCCCACAGGTAGTGATTGAGGTTGTCGCCCGGCGCCTTCGATGGGTCGAATACGTAGTGCAGGCCGTTGGCGCTGTCGCTGTCGGCAATGAAGGCGTAATCCGAGCTGTTGCGACCGTGGGTGGCGTACTGGTCGCCGTCGAAGGTGCCGTTGCTGAAGCCGCCGGTGTTGCTGTAGCCGTGGCCGGCGGTGACGAAGCCGGCACTCCAGAAGGCCAGGTAATCGTCGACGGTGGAGCTGGCGAAAGCGGCGTCGTAGTTGACGGAAAGGGTCATGACGGTTCCTCGTTGTTGCACAGTGATGACGAAGGCGTGTTCCGTGCCTTCGCGTCGCCCGGAATGGGCAAACCCGGTTGGATCAGAAGCGGTACTCGAGCATGCCGCTCAAGGTGCGGCCACGGGCCAGCGACAGGTTGTTGCCGTCGCCCATGGCCACGAAGTAGGCCTCATCGGTGGCGTTTTCCAGGGAAAGGGCCAGGTTCAGGCTGGAAGTCATCCAGTAGCTGGCGTACAGGTCATAGACGGTGTACTGGGGCCACTGGGCCTGATCGATCTGGTTGTAGGTATGGCTCTTGAGGTTTTCGCCATTGCCTTCGCTGTAGCGCACACGCATGCCTACATCCAGGGAGCGATCGAGCAGGCGCATGCCCAAGGTCAGCGCACCGCGGTCTGCAGGCATATAGGAAGCGTTGCCCATGATGTCGCCGCAGCTGACGATGTTGTTGGTGTCTGCGGCGCCCTCGGCGCGTGATACCCGCACCGGCAGCATGATGATGCGGCTGCCCACACGGACCGGGCGCATGACGGTGCCGGCGCTGACCAGCCGCTGTGCGCCGCCCATGTAGAACTGGTTGGAGCAGAACTCGTTGCTGCCGATCATGTGGGTGTAGCTGAGCTGCCCGTAGTAGGCGCCGGCGTCGTAATCCAGGCTGTATTCCACGCCGCGAAAGCGCGTGGTCTCCAGGTTGTTCTGGTAGGCCGAGCGACCCAGCGCGATACCCGCCACGCTGCTGCCGGGCAACGAGACATTGGTGTCGAGAAACGAGAAGTTGTCGATGCGGGTGTCGAAGTAGGCGACCTTGGCGCCGAACCGATCGCCGTCGCGCAGCAGCGACTCCTTGAAAATGTTCAGCCCCAACTCCCAGTTGTGCGATTCCTCGGCCTTGAGAAACGGGTTGGGATAGACCATCTCGGCACTGCCGCCGGCATGTGGGCGGCCGCTCATGAACACCTCGGTCACCGCCGGCGGACGCCAGCCACGGCCCCAGCGGGTGTAGACCTGCAACCAGTCCGGCCCTGGCTTGACCGCAATACCGAAGGTTGGCGAGAAACGGCCTTCCTCCGTCTGCTCGTCGAAGATCATGTGGGTCTGCTGGCGCGAAAGGCTGACCTCGGTGACCCCCTCGGGGTACATCCAGGTGGTGACGCCGGTCTTGCCGCTCAGCCGGTAGCGGTCATAACGCAAACCGGCATCCAGACTGAGCCAGTCGTCATGCTCGTAGGTGAGATTGCCGAACAGGCTGGCCATGATCCGCTTACCTTTGGGATTGGCACCTTGCACATAGGGCAGCGATTCCACTTCGTTCTGGGCGGCGACACGGTCCGTGCTGGGACGGAAACTGTCCTGGAACAGCTCGGTGCCATAGTTGAAACTCAAGGTGTCGACCTGCCCGAAGTGCCAGCGCGAGGTGTTCTGCACCTGCAGCCCCCAGGTGTCGGTCTGGAAGCGGTCGGTATAGGCCTCGACACGGTTGCCGGTACCCACGCTGGACATGTTGTCGGCGTTCCAGCGGTCCTGGCGGGTGGTTACGTAATAAAGCTTGGCCTTGAAATCGATCAGGTCGTTGTCGGGCGAGAAGCTGTAATCGACTGCAGCGTTCTTCGCATTGATGTCATTGGTCCCGGTGACCCGGTAGTAATAGCGGTTATTGTTGCTGTCGTTGTAGGTCCAGGCATCCTTGCTGTCGGCATCGGTCTCGAAGTAGCTGAACTGCAGGCGCTGATGCTCAGGCAGGTTGATGCCGAACTTGAACAGTTGGGAGCGGGTGATGCTGTCCATCGCCCCGACTTCACCGTGCAGCCAGCTCTTCCAGGCCTCGCGATTCTCCAGCTTGCCGCGGATCTGCGTGCCCAGGTTGTCGGCATTCTGCGTGCCGCTGCGGTAGTCGCCGAAGTGCCGCTCGCTGTAGCCGACGAGGATGTCGCCTATCTCGTTGCCGGCAGCAAACAGCGCACTGCCGTTGAAGTACGTGCCATTGCCCAGCTCGCCGATTCCATGGCCGGCGCGCAGGCGACCGCCTACTTCCTTGCCGGCGCCCAGCAGGTCACGGGCCTCGACGGTATTGAAACTGGCGATACCACCGATCACCCCGGCGCCCCCCATGCCGGCAGAGGTGCCCTTGTCGATTTCCACGCCCTGGATGAACTCCGGGTCGATGAACATCGTGCCGTTGCGCTGCTGGTGGCCGTTGACACTGAAGTTCTGGCGCATGCCATCGATGTTCATGTTGACTCGGCCATAATCCTGCACGCCGCGGATGTTCACCGACAGCCCGGGGTCGCGCTGGTTGACCGCTGTGTACACCCCGGCAGTCTGCTCGAGCAGGTCGGCAGCGTGGCGCGGCGGGCGCTTGTCGATCTGCTCGCGGGTGATCACGCTGACCGAGCGAGGCGTCTGGTAGACCCAGTCGCCGTCACGCATCGAGTCAATATGGGTGGCGCCCAGTTCCATGACCTGGCCACCCTCCGCCAGGCGCTCCAGGCCTACTTGGCCCGGAGCACTGAAGCGATAGCGTACGGGCATGCCGCGCAGTAACCGGTGCAACCCCTCTTCGACGCTGTAGCCGCCGTGCAGGCCTTCGCTTTGCAAGCCAGCCAGGGTTCGGCTGTCGAAGAACACCTGCACACTGGACTGCTCGGCATAGGCCAGGACGGCACTGTCGAGGGCCTGGGCAGGGATGTCGAACTGAATGACGGTGTGCCTGGCGCTGCTGGCGGCGGTAGCAGCCTGCACCATGCCGATCCCCATCGGCAGGGTGCAGGTGCCCAGGGCCAGGCTGCCGGCAAGGGCGATGCGGCTCAGAGGCCGGAGGGGTCGAGTTGATTGCGTGCTCACTGCGCGTCTCGTCTGTTGGCGTTTTCTAGTAATGAAAATCAATCTCAACAGTCAGACGAGCAACGCGGGAAAACTCAGTAACACCAGATGAAAGTTTTTGCGAAAGACTCAGTAGATCACGGTCAAACCCGGTAACTGCAGGCGCTTGGCCTTCAGCTCGCGGGTAAGGGTATCGGCGGCGACGGCCAGGTTGTCGAGGCGGAACACCCCGCTCACTTCCCGCTGCGCCAGCGTGCCATCGACCACCATCAGGCGGCCATCGCGATAACGGTTCAGGCGCTCGACCACCTCGGCCAGAGGCTGGCGCTCGAACACCAGCACACCTCGCTGCCAGTCGGTGGCGCGCTGCAGATCGTGGCCACTCCATGGCCGGATACCCTGGGCCTGGTCGTAGCGCACTGCCTGCCCCTCCTGCAGGAGTTGATGGGCGGCCCCCTGGGTCGGCGCCGTTTGCAGGCGCACGTCGACACTGTGCTCGAGCATGCCCACCCAGCCGCCATCACCCGCCTTGCCCACCACGAATCGGGTGCCCAGTGCCTGGCTGGTGGCACCGGCATATTCGACCACGAAGGGCCGCGGCTCATCCGCGCTGACCGGCGCCGCACTGAACACCGCCTCCCCCGCCAGCAGGCGCACCCGACGCTGCCGACCATCGAAGTCGAGCTGTACGGCACTGCCGCTGTCCAGATCGACCTGGCTGCCATCGGGTAGGCTAACGCGGCGCACTTCGCCAGCCGCAGCGTAGTCGGCACGCCAGTCGAGCAGTAATCGAGGGCCTTGTTCGACACCCAGGATTGCCAACAGCAGCAACGCACTACTGGCCACCGCCCAGCGCAGCCGCGTCGGCCGACGCCGGCCACGCGGACGCTCGGCCCGGGCTACTGGCGCCCGGTGCGGCGTTGTCGGTGCCAGGCTCGCCACCTGCCCGAGATCGGCCCAGGTCGCCTGGGCGAACGCATAGGCCCGTGCATGGCGCGGATCGCTGCCGCACCATTGCGCCAACGCCAGCTGCTGCGCCGGGCTCAGGGGGCCGCCCCCTTCCAGCACCACCCACTCGGCGGCCTGCTCGCGGATGGCTTGCTCGTTCTGGCTGCTCACACGGTTCTCTCGCGATCTGGTTATGTCTGGGCTGACGTCTGAAGCGGCATTTGTCAGTAAACCGTTGGTCATTCGGTTTCCTGCAGGCACTGCATCACATAGGCCAGGGCCTTGGCCAGATGCTTTTGCACCGAGCTGTCGGAGATCCCCAGTTGCCGGGCAACCTCGGCATGGGTCATGCCTTCCAGGCGGTTGAGGCGGAAGATTTCCCGGGTGCGCTCGGGCAACTCGCCAAGGATCGTCTGCAGGCGACGCAGGTGCTGCTCGCGCACGGCTTGCTCCTCGAGCCCGGGGCCATCCTCGACGAGCGCCTCGAAAGCCTCGTGGGGCACCGTGTCGGTCTTGCGCCTTTGCTGCTGACGCACGTGATCGATCATCAGGTTGTGCGCGGTGCGATAAAGGTACGCCTGGGCGTTGTCGATGGTCTCGGTACGCTGCTGCTCGGCCAGGCGCAGGAAACTGTCCTGCACAAGGTCAGCGGCCAGCTGTGGGTCGCGCACCTTGCGCGAGAGCAGGCCTTGAAGGTTTTTCGCGTGCTTGAGAAACAGCCGCTTGAGGTCTAACTCCGCCACACGCGCTCCATGAGGTGGTCGCAAGGTGGCGGTATGCTACTCGTTATTGAGAATCACTTACAAGAAAATGACCTACTCGAACAGTGCATCCAGCGCTTGTTCCAGACGGGTCACGGCAATCACCTGCAGCCCGGCGGGAGCCTCTTTCGGTGCGTTGCCCTTGGGCACGATGGCACGCTTGAAGCCATGCTTGGCCGCCTCCTTCAGACGCTCCTGGCCACTGGGCACCGGGCGCACCTCGCCCGACAGGCCGATCTCGCCGAACACCAGCAGGCCATGGGCCAACGGCCGGTTGCGCAGGCTGGACATCACCGCCGCCAGCAACGCGAGGTCGGAGGCAGTCTCGAGCACCTTCACGCCACCCACGACGTTGAGGAACACGTCCTGGTCGTGGGTGGGGATGCCACCGTGCCGGTGCAGCACCGCCAGCAGCATGGCCAGGCGATTCTGGTCCAGGCCCAGGGTCACCCGCCGTGGGTTGGCCAGGTGGCTGTCGTCGACCAGCGCCTGGACTTCCACCAACATCGGCCGGGTGCCCTCCCAGGTAGCCATGACCACGCTGCCGGGTACCTCTTCCTGGGTGCGGTTGAGGAAGATCGCCGACGGATTGGAAACTTCCTTGAGGCCGCGGTCGGTCATGCCGAACACGCCCAGTTCGTTGACCGCGCCAAAGCGGTTTTTCACTGCGCGCAGCAGGCGCAGGCGGCCATCGGACTCGCCCTCGAAATACAGCACGGTGTCGACCATGTGCTCGAGCACCCGTGGACCGGCCAACGAGCCCTCCTTGGTGACGTGGCCGACCAGGAAGATCGCCGTGCCGCTCTGCTTGGCGTAGCGCACCAGCAATGCCGTGCTCTCGCGCACCTGGGCCACGCCACCCGGCGCCGACTGCAGTTGTTCGGTGAAGATGGTCTGGATCGAGTCGATCACCATCACCCGCGGCTTTTCCTGGCGCGCGGTGGCGATGATGGTCTCGATGCAGGTTTCGGTCATGACCTTGAGCTGGTCCTGGGGCAGGCCCAGGCGTCGGGAACGCATGGCCACCTGCTGCTGCGACTCCTCGCCGGTGACATACAGCGCCGGCATCTGCACGGCGATGTTGCACAGGGTCTGCAGGAGGATGGTCGATTTGCCGATACCCGGATCGCCCCCGATCAACACCACCGACCCATCCACCAGGCCGCCGCCCAGGACGCGGTCGAGTTCGGTGCTGCTGGTGGTGAAGCGCGGGATCTCCTCGACGCTCACTTCGGCCAGGGTCTTGATCTGCGCCTGCTGCCCGGTCCAGCCGGTGCGCCCGCTCGGTGCCGCGGCGCCGCCGCTTTCGATCATGCTCTCGACCAGGGTGTTCCAGGCCCCGCACTCGCCACACTGCCCGGCCCACTTGGGGAAGGTCGCGCCGCACTCGGTGCAGCCATACAAACGCTTGGCCTTGGCCATGGGCTGGGTCTCCTGGAAAAAACCGCCATGATAGCCGAACTCGGACGTGCCCCGGAGGCCTCGGCGGGCGACAAAACTATTCGCTCTATAAACAGTCTGTAGCTGCGAACGTCACGCATGAAGCGTTTTAGTGGCTTACACTGCGTTTACCTCTCCATTCGTAACAAAGGAATACAGCATGGGCATGCTCAGTGAATTCAAGGCCTTCGCGGTCAAGGGAAATGTCGTCGACATGGCGGTGGGTATCATCATCGGCGCGGCGTTCGGCAAGATCGTTTCGTCCTTCGTCGGTGACGTGATCATGCCCCCCATCGGCCTGCTGATCGGCGGTGTCGACTTCAGCGACCTGGCCATCACGCTCAAGGCTGCCGAAGGCGATGTGCCGGCCGTAATGCTGGCCTACGGCAAATTCATCCAGACCGTGCTCGACTTCATCATCGTCGCCTTCGCCATCTTCATGGGTGTGAAAGTGATCAACCGCCTCAAGCGCGAAGAGGCAGTGGCACCGACCGCTCCGCCGGTGCCCAGCGCCGAGGAAACCCTGCTGACCGAGATTCGCGACCTGCTCAAGGCGCAGAATCGCCAGCCCTGAAGCACAAAACGACTGGGGCCGCTTTGCAGCGGCCCCAGTGACGGCGATCCAAAAGGCGCCATTGTTCCTTACCAGTAGTTCTCCACCGCCACCTGCCCCGGCCGCTTGCTCAGGCTCAGTTGCAAGTCCCGCGCCTTGAGCACCTTGCGCGTCTCGTCGATCATCTCCGGGTTGCCACACAGCATGATCCGTGAATGCTCCGGCGAAAGCGCCAACCCCGCCGCCTTCTCCAGTTCACCGTTCTCGATCAACGTGGTGATCCGCGCATTCAACGCACCCGGATGCTGCTCTCGGGTGACCACCGGAATGAACTGCAGCTTGCCCGCGTACTCCGCCAGGTAGTCGCGCTGTTCCAGCGCGGCGATTTCATCGACATACGCCAGCTCCTTCGCCTCGCGCACCGAATACACCAGCTTGATGTTGTCGAAGCGCTCCCAGGCCTCGAAGTCCTGCAGGATCGACATGAACGGTGCGATGCCGGTGCCAGTGGCCAGCAGCCACAGGTCACGACCGCCAACGAAGCGGTCAAGGGTCAGGTAACCGAAGGCCTGGCGGTCGATCAGCAGGGTGTCGCCTTCGCCGAAGCGGCTCAGCTCACTGGTGAACTCCCCACCGGGCACCACGATGGAAAAGAAGTCGAGATGTTCGTCATGGGGCGCGCTCACCATGGAATAGGCGCGCCAGACGACGCTGCCATCTGCCTTGCTCACGCCCAGCCGGGCGAACTGCCCCGCACGAAAGCGAAAGCCTGCATCGCGGGTGACGCGCAGGGAAAACAGGTTGGGGGTCAGGGGCTGGACGCCGAGCAGGGTCTGGCGGGTGAATTTGTCGGCGCTGGCGGTCATGACGGGCTCCACGAATCAAGTGCGCACAGTGTCGCGCAAAGTAACGGAGATAAACACCGTCGATTTGTAGGGCATGCCATGACACCAAGCGCAAACAACTAAGGATGCGTGGCAGCTATAACAAAAAAACCCAGCACACCTTTAGGAGGTTTCCTACACTACGGACCGTGCAATGCTGACTTTGGATCCACAAAGACGCAAAGGGAGCTTCATCGATGCCACATTGGAAGAGTGAGCAACTCCAGCAGTTGCTGGAGGAACAGGAACCGCAGCTGTTGTTCGGCCAGGCCGTGAAACTGGCCCAGGCACTGGACATGGAGTTCGTCGGCCTGACGCTGCACCTGCATGTGGCTGCTCGTGGCCCCCAGGTGATCCTCTACAACAACTACCCAAGCGCCTGGAATTCGCGCTACCAGGCTGAAGACTTCATCAAGATAGACCCATCAGTATCAAAATGCCACCATACGACGCTGCCGCTGGTCTGGAACGACGAACTGTTCCACGAGGTGCCTCAGCTGCGGGAGGCCGCCACTGCCTACGGCATGACCCATGGCTGGAGCCAGTCAGTGCACGACCAGCAGCACAACGAAAGCCAGTTGAGCGTCTCCAGGGCCAAAGGCGCAGTCTCTCGTGACGAACTGTTCGAGAAGAGCGCCCAGGTAATGTGGCTGTGCAACACCTTGCACGCCGCCCTCAGCACGCACCACCTGGCGAAGTACAGCCCACTGCCGCAATTGAGCGAACGCGAGCTTGAAGTGCTCAAGTGGTCCGCCGCCGGCAAGACCGCCGCCGACGTGGCGATGATTCTCTCGCTGTCGACCAGTACCGTGAATTTTCATATCCGCAGTGTGATAAGCAAGACCAACGCCTCCAACAAAGCCGGCGCCATCGCCATCGCCGCCCTGCGAGGCCTGCTCTGACAGCCTGCCCCCCGCACAGACGCAAAGCCCTGTAGAATCACCCGCCGCAAGCCCGCGCACAGCGCGCCGGGCAGGATTCGCAGCAGAGCCCCACGCCATGCCCCTGTTCAACAGCCCCTTCGCCGACCTCGACCTGATCCGCCAGCCGGAGCAAGCCAACGACCCGCTGCTGGCGTTCGATGCCGCCGACCAGTACCTGCTGGAACACATGGCCGCCCAGGCACCAGGCGCAGGCTGCAAGGTGCTGGTGCTCAACGACAGCTTCGGCGCCCTGGCCGCCAGCCTGGCCGGGCACCTGGACGTGACCAGTAGCGGCGACTCGCACCTGGCACACCTGGCCCTGGAGAAAAACCTGGCGGGTAACGGCAAGCCGTTCGACAGCGTACCCTTCATCCCGGCCAGTGAACCCTTCCAGGGCCCGTTCGACCGCGTGCTGGTGCGCGTGCCCAAGACCCTGGCCCTGCTCGAGGAGCAACTGATCCGCCTGCAGGGCCAATTGGCGCCTGGCGCCCAGGTGATCGCCGGGGCGATGATCAAGCACCTGCCCAGAGCCGCCGGCGACCTTATGGAGAAGTACATCGGCCCGGTGCAGGCGTCGCTGGCGCAGAAGAAAGCGCGCCTGCTGACTGCCACTGTGACGCAACGGCCTCTCGCACATTCCCCCTACCCCAGCCGCTATCGTCTGGAGACGCCGGCCCTGGAGCTGGTCAACCACGCCAACGTGTTCTGCCGCGAAGGCCTGGACATCGGCACCCGTGCCTTCCTGCCGCATCTGCCGCGTGACCTGGGTCGCGCCCGCGTAGCCGATCTTGGCTGTGGCAATGGCGTGCTGGCGATTGCCAGCGCCCTGGCCAACCCGGATGCGCATTTCACCCTGGTCGACGAGTCGTACATGGCGGTGCAGTCGGCGCGGGAGAACTGGCAGGCGGCGCTGGGCCAACGCGAAGTGACGATCAGGGCCGCGGATGGCTTGGCCGGCCAGGAGAAACAATCGCTGGACGTGGTACTGTGCAACCCGCCGTTCCACCAGCAGCAGGTGGTCGGCGACTTCCTCGCCTGGCGCATGTTCCAGCAGGCCCGCGAGGCACTGGAAGTCGGTGGCGCGCTGTACATCGTCGGCAATCGCCACCTGGGCTACCACAGCAAGCTGGCGCGCTTGTTCCGGGGTGTCGAGCAGGTCGCGGCGACGCCGAAGTTCGTGGTGCTCAAGGCCCGAAAATAAAAGCATCGCGGGGCAAGTCGCAGCGGTGCACCGCTGCGACTTGCCCCGCGATCACTCAATGGCTCAGTGAGTACTCAGGCCTGCCGCGCTCATGAACATGCGCATGCCATAAGCCACCACCCCAAGCGCTGCCACGCTCCCCCCCCAGATCAGCACCAGCCAACCCAGGCGTTGCCACAGCGGTTTCTTCTCTTCGACATTCATCACCCGACGCTCCTAGTGATAGCCGTCTTCATGGGTCACCTTGCCGCGGAACACGTAGTAGCTCCAATAGGTGTACCCGAGGATGAACGGCAGGATGAACAGCGTGCCCACCAGCATGAAGCCCTGGCTCTGTGGCGGCGCCGCGGCATCCCAGATGCTGATCGACGGCGGGATGATGTTCGGCCACAAGCTGATGCCCAACCCACTGTAGCCAAGGAAGATCAACACCAGCGTCAGCAGGAACGGGGTGTAGTGGGCGTTACGCGCCACCGCCCGCAGCAACCCGTAGAAGGTCACCAGCACCAGAATCGGCACCGGCATGAACCAGATCAGGTTGGGCATGCTGAACCAGCGCTCGGCGATTTGCGGGTAGGCGATCGGCGTCCACAGGCTGACGATACCGATGACCACCAGCAGCACCAGCGCCAGGGGGCGGGCCATGTCATGCATTTTTTGCTGCAAGGGCCCTTCGGTCTTCATGATCAACCAGGTGCAGCCCAGCAGCGTGTAGGCGACGATCAGGCCCAGGCCCGAAAACACGGTGAACGGGGTCAGCCAATCCAGGGTGCCGCCGGTGAATTTACGGTCGACCACCTTGAAGCCTTCGATGAACGCGCCCAGCGCCACCCCCTGGAAGAAAGTCGCCACCAGTGAGCCCCAGATGAAGGCCTTGTCCCAGATATGACGCCTGTGGGCCCTGGCCTTGAAGCGGAACTCGAACGCCACGCCACGGAAGATCAGGCCCACCAGCATCAGGATCAATGGCAGGTACAGTGCCTCGAGCACCACCGAGTAGGCCAGCGGGAAAGCCCCGAACAGCGCTGCCCCGCCCAGCACCAGCCAGGTCTCGTTGCCGTCCCATACCGGGGCGACCGTGTTCATCATCACATCCCGGTCACGCTCGTCCTGGACGAAGGGGAAGAGCATGCCGATGCCCAGGTCGAAACCATCCATTACCACATACATCATGACGCCGAAGATGATGATCACGGCCCAGATCAGCGGAAGATCGATACCCATCTCAGTTCCCCTTGCTCAGGCGGGTGGAGTCGGCCTCATGGCCTTCATCGGCGGCGGACAGCGGCCGCGCCGGCGTACGTTTCTGGCCAGGGCCACCGGGGGTGTGCTCATCGCCTTCACCAGTCTTGGGCCCTTTGCGCACCAGGCGCATCATGTAGCCCAGACCGGTGCCGAACAGCGCGAAGTAGACCACCACGAACATCACCAGGGTGAACCCCAACTGCGCGTAGCTATGGTTGGACACCCCATCGGCGGTGCGCATCAGCCCGTAGACCACCCACGGCTGGCGGCCGATCTCGGTGGTGAACCAGCCGGCGAGGATCGCAATCAACCCCGACGGGCCCATCCACAGGGTCAGGTAGAGGAACGGGCGCGAGCTGTACAGGGTGCCGCGCTTGCGCAGCCACAGGCTCCACAGGCCGACAAAAATCATCAACATGCCTAAGCCGACCATGACTCGGAACGACCAGAACACGATGGTCGAGTTGGGTCGGTCCTCAGGTGGGAACTCCTTCATCGCCGGCACTTGCTTGTCCAGGCTGTGGGTCAGGATCAGGCTGCCCAAGGCTGGGATCTCGACCTTGAAGCGCGTGGTTTCGGCCTGCATGTCGGGTATGCCGAACAGGATCAGCGGCGTCGGCTCGCCGGGTTTGTTCTCCCAGTGGCCCTCGATGGCGGCGATCTTCACCGGCTGATGCTTGAGCGTGTTCAAGCCATGGAAGTCGCCGATCACGGCCTGGATCGGCGCCACCACCAGGGCCATCCACATGGCCATCGACAGCATCTTGCGCACCGCCGGATTGTCACGCCCGCGCAGCAGGTGCCAGGCTGCCGAGGCGCCGACGAAGAACGCGGTGGCGACGAAGGCCGCGGTGGCCATGTGCATCAGGCGATAGGGGAAGGACGGGTTGAAGATCACCGCGAACCAGTCCACCGGAATCACCTGGCCATTGACGATCTCGTAGCCCTGGGGGGTTTGCATCCAGCTGTTGGAGGCGAGGATCCAGAAGGTCGACACCAGCGTGCCAAGCGCCACCATGCAGGTGGCGAAGAAGTGCAACCCCCGGCCGACACGGTGCCAGCCGAACAGCATGACGCCGAGGAAACCGGCCTCGAGGAAGAATGCCGTGAGCACCTCGTAGGTCAGCAGGGGGCCGGTGATGGAACCGGCAAAATCGGAGAACTGGCTCCAGTTGGTACCGAACTGGTAGGCCATGACCAGGCCCGAGACCACCCCCATGCCGAAGTTCACGGCGAAGATCTTCGACCAGAAGTGATAGAGGTCACGGTAGGTGTTGTCGCCGGTCTTCAGCCAAAGGCCTTCGAGGACCGCCAGGTAGCTCGCCAGGCCAATGGTGATGGCCGGGAACAGGATGTGAAAGGACACGGTAAAGGCAAACTGGATTCGGGCGAGCTCTAGGGCTTCCAATCCGAACATGGTGCTTCCTCTTCAGGTAATCCGGCGACCGGGCTCATGGCCTGTCGCCCACTGCCCCCACGGGTATCGAGTGCGGCGCGTTGGAATTGTTCTGTTCGATCGCGGGGATTCCGGCCCAAGGGCCAAGATCGTTGCATCTGGAACGATTGATCCAGATCAACGACTGAATGGAAGCATAGTCCTGAATGACCCATCCGGATGTGTGGTTGATTGCCGCGTGACCCGTTGCCTCACCCTCTTTTGCGAAGTCGCGATGGTTGATCCACGCGACTTTCAGCAACTATTTGTTACAAACAGATGTTACCCTGCAGGCCCCTCTATCTCGAGGCTGCAGCCCCCCGATGTCCGATCCCGCCCCGCAATTGCTGCGTCATCACCGCCCGTTCCTGGCCTTCTGGCTGGCCCGCGTATTCACCGCCAGCGGCTTCCAGATGCTCACCGTGGCCATTGGCTGGCATCTCTACCAACTGACCGGAAATGTCCGCAAGGTAGCCGCCCTGTGCCAGACCCTGCAGGCGCTGATCGCCCTGGCGCTGGCCCTGGGCAGCGTCACCGACAACGTCAGCCGCGAGCTGATCTTCATTCTGGCCTTCCTGCTCGGCGCCACCCGTTCGTTCGAGATGCCGGCGACCCAGGCGCTGCTACCCAACGTGGTACCGCCAGGGCTGTTCCCACGGGCCGTGGCGGCGTCGGCGTCGGCCACCCAGTCGGCGACCATCGTCGCCCCGGCGGTCGGCGGCTTTCTCTACGCCTTCGGCAGTACCTGGGTGTACGGCCCGACCGTGGCCCTCTACCTCATCGCCTGCCTGCTGACCCTGAGCCTCGACGCGCGCCAGCAACTGCCCCAGCGCGGTCGGGCCAACCTGGAATCGTTGCTGGCCGGGGTGCGCTTCATCCGCAGCCGCCCGGACATCTTCGGCGCCATCTCCCTGGACCTGTTCGCCGTGCTGCTGGGCGGCGCCACCGCGCTGCTGCCAGTGTTCGCCAAGGATATCCTGCTCACCGGCGCCTGGGGCCTGGGCCTGCTACGCTCGGCGCCGGCTGTGGGCGCGCTGCTGATGTCGCTGTGGCTGGCGCGCTTCCCGGTGGAGCGCAAGGTAGGCCTGATCATGTTCGCCTCGGTCGGCGTGTTCGGGGTGGCGACCATCGCCTTCGGCCTCTCAACCTCGTTCTGGTTCTCCCTGGCGGTGCTGGTGGTGCTCGGCGCGGCGGACATGATCAGCATGGTCATCCGCGGCGCCTTCGTGCAGTTGGAGACGCCAGACGAGATGCGCGGCCGGGTAAGCGCGGTGAACGGGCTGTTCATCGGTGCCTCGAACCAGCTCGGCGAGTTCGAGTCGGGGCTAACCGCGCACTGGTTTGGCACAGTGCCCGCCGTGGTGCTGGGCGGCGTGGGCACGCTGCTGGTGACGGGGGTATGGATGAAGCTGTTCCCAAGCCTCGCAGCGAGAGACAGCCTGCACGGCAAGGCACCTGATTAAGGCGCAGCGTCGTTCACCGCTCTCTCAGGCAGGACGAAACTCAACTGGCACTCGTAGCCGTTGCGGGTACGGAATCCCGTTCCGCTGTCCACCCAGCCGGTTGCCCTGTAACAGGCAAGGGCACCTTGATTAAGTGGATCGACGGACAATTGCAGCCGTCGGATCTCTGGCCAGCTTGCTTCAAGCATCGCTGGCAGGACTCGCATGCACGATGTCCACAGACCGCGCCGCTGGAATCTGTGGTCAACCTGTACGGCATGGAGAGTGGCTGCGTCAGTTTCAGCCCACGGTGGTAGAAACGCTCCACGCTGAAGCAACATGAATCCCCGAGGCACGTCGTCCACCAGCCACACCAATGCACGAATGTCTTTACTCTGGGTATTAACCAGCATGTACAAGCCACTGGCGATGTCACCGCTATAGATCAGTTGGTCAGGGAGTACCGCAATATCGCTGAGCTGATCCAGCTGCTGTGGATTCAACGCGTGGTAGTCAAGCAGTTGTATCATTGAACCCCTTGCCGTACTGAAGTCGCGGATCCGAACAAAGTGTGTTTAGGGCTGCACTCTATCGTGACATTCATTACCACTCCACAGGCATGCTGGTATGATGCGCGGCTTTTTTCCACCCCACACAAAACCACGGCACCCGGTACGGTCTGTGCTTTGCTGTTGGGGTCGATACATTCACGGCGCGAGGGCGCCCGGGGAGCAGGCATGCTGGAAAGGCTGTTTCAACTAAAAGCACACAACACCAACGTGCGCACCGAGATTCTCGCGGGCGTCACCACCTTCCTGGCCATGGCCTACATCCTGTTCGTCAACCCGAGCATCCTCGGCGAGACCGGCATGGACAAAGGCGCGCTTTTCGTCGCCACCTGCCTGGCCGCGGCCATCGGCTCGGTGACCATGGGCATCATCGCCAACTACCCGATCGCCCTGGCGCCGGGCATGGGCCTGAACGCCTTCTTCACCTACACCGTGGTCCTGCACATGGGCCATACCTGGCAAGTGGCGCTGGGGGCGGTGTTTCTCTCCGCGGTGCTGTTCTTCCTGCTGTCGATCTTCCGCATCCGCGAATGGATCGTGAACAGCATCCCGCTGCCGCTGCGCTCGGCCATTGCCGCCGGCATCGGCCTGTTCCTGGCGCTGATCGCCCTGCATAACGCCGGCATCGTCGTCGATAACCCAGCCACCCTGGTGGGCCTGGGCGACCTCAGCAAACCCGCGCCGATCCTCGCCACCCTGGGCTTCTTCCTGATCGTCGCCCTCGAGTCGCTGAAGGTTCGCGGCGCCGTGCTGATCGGTATCCTGGCGGTGACCGTGGCCGCGATCGCGCTGGGCGTCACACCGTTCGGCGGGGTGGTCTCGATGCCGCCGTCGCTGGCTCCGACCTTCCTGCAGCTGGACATCGCCGGCGCCCTCGACGTCGGCCTGATCAGCGTGATCTTTGCCTTCCTGTTCGTCGACCTGTTCGACAACTCCGGCACCCTGATCGGTGTGGCCAAGCGCGCCGGCCTGATGGGCAAGGACGGCCACATGCCGAAGATGGGCCGCGCCCTGATCGCCGATAGTACCGCCGCCATGGCCGGTTCGCTGCTGGGCACCTCGACCACCACCAGCTACATCGAGTCGGCGGCGGGCGTGAGTGCCGGCGGACGCACGGGCCTGACCGCCATCGTGGTCGCCATCCTGTTCCTGCTGGCGCTGTTCTTCGCCCCGCTGGCCGGCAGCGTGCCGGCCTTCGCCACCGCCCCGGCGCTGCTGTTTGTCGCCGTA